>Ga0134124_10000968_pt1 | contig 22983 bp, 25 predicted proteins | sample KB304_FD_96880 | JGI IMG/M metagenome (GOLD analysis project Ga0134124, IMG submission 96880) | Terrestrial soil microbial communities without Nitrogen fertilizer from Kellogg Biological Station, Michigan, USA - KB3-0-4 | ecosystem: Environmental > Terrestrial > Soil > Unclassified ... | reverse complement strand
GGCCTGGCCGACGGCATCGTCGTCACCCCCTCGCACAACCCACCCGAGAGCGGCGGCTTCAAGTACAACCCGCCGAACGGCGGGCCGGCGGACACCGACGTCACCGGCTGGATCGAGGCCAGGGCCAACGAGCTCCTGCGCGGCGCCCTCAGCGGGGTCAAGCGGATGCCGTTCGAAAAGGCGCTGCGGGCCGCCACGACGCATCGCAACGACTATCTCAACGCCTACGTGAACGACCTCGGCAACGTGATCGACATGGACGCGATCCGGAGCGCCACCCTGCGGCTGGGGGTGGATCCGCTCGGTGGGGCCGGGGTCCGCTACTGGGCCGCGATCGCCGAGCGTTACGGTCTGGACCTCACCGTCGTGAGCGAGGAGGTCGACCCCACGTTTCGCTTCATGACGCTCGACTGGGACGGCCGCATTCGCATGGACCCGTCCTCGCCCTACGCCATGCAGCGACTGCTCGGCCTGAAGGATCGCTTCGACATCGCCTTTGCCTGCGACCCCGACCACGACCGGCACGGGATCGTCACGGCCAGCACGGGCTTGCTCCCGCCCAATCACTACCTGTCGGTCGCCATCGATTTCCTCTTCCAGCAGCGGCCGCAGTGGCGCACCGATGCCGCCGTCGGCAAGACCACGGTGAGCAGCCAGATGATCGATCGGGTCGTCAGGAAGCTGGGCCGGACACTCTACGAGACGCCGGTCGGCTTCAAGTGGTTCGTGGCGGGCCTGCTCGACGGCTCGCTGGGCTTCGGCGGCGAGGAGAGCGCGGGCGCGGCGTTCCTGCGCCGCGACGGCTCGGCCTGGGTCACCGACAAGGACGGGATCATTCCCGCATTGCTCTCGGCCGAGATCACGGCGCGCATGGGTCGCGATCCGGGCGAGGTGTACCGCACGCTGACGCGCGAGTTCGGCGACCCCGCCTACGATCGGGTCGACGCGCCCGCCACCCCCGAGCAGAAAGCCAGGCTGTCACGGCTCTCGCCCGAGCAGGTTCGCCGCACCGACCTCGCCGGCGAGCGGATCCAGAGCACGCTCAGCCGCGCCCCCGGCAACGGCGCGCCGATCGGCGGCGTGAAGGTCGTGGCCGAGAGCGGATGGTTCGCCGCGCGTCCGTCGGGGACCGAGGACATCTACAAGATCTACGCGGAGAGCTTTCGCGGGCCGGATCACCTGCGCCGCATCGTGGAGGAGGCGCAAGCGATCGTCGACGAGGCGCTGGCGGGCGCGTCCGGTCCTCCCGCCCCACCGCCGTGACCGTCCTCGTCAGCGCGCCGAGGCGGCGACGAACGCTCCGACGATCGCGCCGTACGCCAGGTGCCCGAGGATCGTGAGCACCGGCGTCGCGCGGCCGTAGTTGAGCAGCATGAAGCCCGGAGCCTCCAGCAGCGGAGAGGAGTCGGCGGCGCTGCTCGGTGTCCCCATCCGTGGATGGACGGCCGGCAGCAGGACGTTGACCAGCGTCGTGCCGGAGAAGAGCGCGTGGACGAAGCCGAAGGCCAGGCCGAGCGCCCATCCGGCCCGGCCAAGGACGACGAACGCGGCGTAGTAGACGAGGGCGAACGCGAGCCCGGCCAGGAAGTGCAGCGCGTAGCCGACGACCCGCGCGCGCATGCGATCGTCGGTGAACGCCGTGCCGAGCAGGAACGGGACGTCCATGCGCGTGACCCGGAGCTGGCTGCCGGCCGCCAGCGCCGTCGTGAGCACGAGCGTCCCCACGAAGCCGCCGGCCAGCGCACCCCACACGCTCATCCCGTCGCTCCCTGCATCGCGACGGCGGCGCTGATGAGCGCGAGATGAACCAGCCCCTGCGGGAAGTTGCCGAGGAAGGCGCCGGTCTTCGGCTCCACTTCTTCGGCGTAGAGTCCCACGTCGTTGGCCAGGCCGATCAGATCGTCCATCAACCGCTCGGCGTCCCGCCGCCGGCCCGAGATCGCCAGCGCCTCGGCGAGCCAGAACGAGCAGCACGCGAACGCGCCCTCGCCGCCCGCCAGCCCGTCGTCGCCCGTGTAGCGCGCCAGCAGCGGGCCCACGGCCAGCTCGCGCCGGAGGGCGTCGATGGTCGTGCGCAGCCGCGGTGAGTCCGGCTGGTCGTAGCGCATGATGGCGAGCAGGAGCAGGCTGGCGTCGAGGTGCTCGGCACCGGCGTACCACACGTAGCTGCGCTTGGCCTCGGACCAGCAGCGCTCGTCGACGAAGCGGCGGATCGCGATGGCCTCCCTCGCCCACCGGGCCGCATGGCCGGCGGGAACCCGGCCCGCCCGCGCCAGGCGCACCGCGCGATCGAGCGCCACCCAGCACATGGCCTTCGACTGCGTGTGATGGCGGGGCTCGGACCGGACCTCCCAGATCCCGGAGTCCGGCTCGCGCCAGTGCGCGCAGACGAAGTCGGCGATCCTGGCGATGTCGCGCCCGGTCCCCCGGCCGAGGAGATGCCCCGTCTGCACGTAGTGATAAACCGCGTCCACGAACTCCCCGTAGGTGTCGAGCTGCAGCTGGTCGGCGGCGCCGTTGCCCACCCGCACCGGGCGAGAGTCGCGGTAGCCGGCGAGCGGAAGCGTGCGCTCGGGCGCGTCGGTGCCCCCGTCGAGGCGATAGAAGACGTTCAGGCGCGGCAGCGTTCGCTGGGTGGCATGCATGAACCACCAGAAAAACGCGTTCGCCTCCGCCTGGCAGCCGAGCTGCAGCAGCGACTCCAGGGTGAACGAGGCATCGCGGATCCAGGAGAAGCGATAGTCCCAGTTGCGCTCGCCGCCGATCGCCTCGGGGAGCGAGGTGGTCGGCGCTGCCACGATGGCGCCCGACGGCGCGAACACCAGGAGCTTCAGCGCGAGCGCGCTCCGCACGACGGCGTCACGCCAGGCCCCGGTGTACGCCAGCCGCGCCGCCCAGTCTCGCCAGAACTCCGCCGTGGCGTCGATCCGGTGCTCGACGTCCGCGCGCGCCGGAAAGACCAGCGGCTCACCGTGCGCGGCGCTCAGCGCGATCGTGACGCGCGCTCCCGCGCGGGACTCGAACCGGCCGGCGATCCCCACGCCGTCACAGTCCACGCGGCCGGCGTCCCAGGCGCACACGGCGATGGCGGTGCCGCCGCTCGTGGCCACGGGAAACGGCGTCCGTGGCTCGATGCGCGTCGGGGCCAGCCCGTACCCGAAGCGCGGCTCCACGCGCCACCGCATGGGGACACGCCCGTCGAGCCCTTCCACACGCCGCGCGAGCTCGCGGAACGGCGTGAGGCCACGGCCGGGCAGCGTCATCGCATCGGTCACCCGGACGCGGCCCGTGGCCGTCGTGAAGGTCGTCTCGAGCACGTTCGTGTCCGGCCGGTAGCGCCGGCACGCCTCCGCCTCGCCCTCCGGGCCCAGGGCGAAGCGGCCGCCGCGGTCGGCGTCGAGCACGGCACCGAACACGCTCGGAGAGTCGAGATCCGGCAGACACCACCAGTCGACCGATCCATCCCGCGAGACGAGCGCGGCCGTCCGGCCGTCACCGATCAGCGCATAGTCGCGCAGCGGCGGGTAGCGATCAGCCATGGCGTCACTCTGTCGGCAAACGCGAGGGGGTTATATCGCGCTCGCGGCGAGATTCACGGTCAAGGCGAGGAGCGCGGCGTTGAACACGAAGGAGATGGCGCCATGCGCGGTGACCGTGCGGCGGATCTCCTTGCTGGTGATCCCCACGTCGGAGACCTGCGACGTCATGCCGATGACGAAGGAGAAATAGACGAAGTCCCAGTAGTCCGGCTCGGACTCACCGCCCGGGAAGGCCATCCCACCGGCCGTCTTGTCATAGAACTCGTGCGCATAGTGCAGCGCGAACATCGTGTGGATGAAGGCCCAGGACAGCAGAATGGTGAGGGCCACGAACATCAGACGCGCCGGCGACCGGGCTCCGCCGGCGCCCGCCGTGCTGCCGAGCTCGGCGAAAATGGCGGCGAGGCTCGCCAGCGCCGCCGCCACCGTCAGCACCAGGATCGCGGCCTGTCCCTCGTCCTGGTGGGCGGCGCGACGCCGGATGTGGTGGACCTTGGACCAGCTCATCATGTGAGCGGCGAGCGCCAGATAGACGGCGACGCCGATGTCCCATCCGATGAGAAGACGGGTCACCGGCCTGCACTGCGGCACGGCGGCGAGGGCCACGGTCACGACGAGGCCGAGGGCTCCGGAGGAGAACAGTCGGGGCCGAGAGCGAACGATGCGCAGCAGGCGGGGTCGGGGGCGAGCCTGGCGATCTCGGGTCGGCACCGCCCTATTCGACGCCGAACGGCGCCGCTGCACAAGCGGAGCCTCGCGCCCATGGGTCCTCATCGCCGCCCCGGGCCTTCAGGGCGGCGGCGAGTGCCCCTTGCCCGGCTCCTCGTCCAGCGGCTCCTTCGCGACGCGACGATGCCATCGCCACACGCCGACGACCAGGATCGTCGCGAGCGCCAGGAGGCCGGCGAGACCAAGCCATCGCTCGGCCCGGTGCACATCAGCCAGGATGTCTTTGATCTGATCCGTGAAAAAGTACGACAGGCCGAACACCAGCGGGACGCCGACCAGGGCGGCGCCCGCGTCCGCGACCACGAACTTCCAGAACGGGACGCTCGCACTGCCCGCTGTCAGAAACGCGGCGGCGCGAAGTCCCATGACGTGCCGCGCCGTGACGACGGTCTTCAGGGCATGCCGTCGATACGCCGCCTTCAGCCACTGCTCGCGCGCGGGTGACAGGACGAGGCGGACGAGTCGCCAGCCGAGGACCTGCTCACCCCAGTGCCGGCCGACCCAGTAGAGCACCATGTCGCCGGAGAGCACCCCCAGCAGGCAGACGGGCAGCGCAAGCCACCACCGGACGATCCCCTCGTGACTCAACACGCCGGCGGCGACGATCGGCATTTCCTCTGGGATGGGCGCTCCCAGGCTCCCGAGCAGGAGCACGGCGAAGATGCCGAGGTACGTGAAGTTGTCGACAAACTCTTGCAGTGCCTCCACGGCGTGCCGCGTTCTATGGACCCCCGAGGCGGCGGCGCATCCGGTCGAGCTGCCCGTCGAGGCTCCCGTCCAGCACGACACCGCCGCTCTCGACGATGAACCCGCCCAACATCGTCTCGTCGACGATCTCCTCGAGCATGACCTGTTGGCCGCCCAGCGCCCGCTGCAGCTTGGCGGCCAGGAGCCTCCGCTCCTCGTCCGTGAGCGGGACGGCGGTACGAACCTGCGCGCGCAGCCGGTGGAGATCCTCGTCCATGAGCTTCTGGTACTTCTCGGCGATCGCCTCGAGGTGGTCGGTACGGCCCCGACCAGCCACGAGGCTCAAAAAGTCGCTGGTGAGCTTCGAGAGGCCCGAGCGCCGAGCGACCTCCGTCGCCACCGCCCGCTTGGCCGTCGCCGTGATCCACGGCTGGGCGAAGAAGCCTCGCAGCTCGGCCGAGGTTCCGAATGTCGCCGCCAGGCCGTCAAGCTCCCGGCCGACCGGCTCGGTTTGATTGCGCTCCTTCGCCAGTGCGAAGAGCGCCTTCGCGTACGGAGCGGCCGCCCGCCGTTGCTTCACCGGCTAGGCCCGGGGCCGCCCCTCGATCAATGTTCGAGACCGAGCGGCACGTGTGGCTTCGGCGCCAGGATCGCCACCGCACTGATCAACGCCTCCAGCGCGACCGGCTTCTCCACATGGAGCTGGAACCCCGCGCGCAACACGCTCGCGCGGTGTTCGGGACCGGTGTAGGCGGTGAGGGCGGCAGCCGGTGTGACTCCGCCGCGCTCCGGTGGGAGCGCCCGAACCTGCCCGATCAGCCAGTAACCGCCCCTGCCCGGCATCGCGAGGTCGCTCAGGAGCACGTCGGGACGTTCCGATTGCAGCGCGGCCAGCGCCTCCTCGGCACACCCGACCGCGGTGACCTTGGCACCGCCTTCTGTCAGGATCTCGGCCACGATCTCTCGCACGTAAGGCGCATCGTCGACGACCAGCACTCGCACGCCGTCGAGCCGAGGGCCATTAGCGAGCCGCAGTTGGGGACGGGTCATCTCTCACCCCCGCCGGTCAGTGTCGAGATCGAACTCTAGGGGCGCCGACACACGAAGTCTGGTCAGAATTGCTCACCGCGGCGAGCGCGATTGTTATTGTTGCCGGGCCTGCACCTTGGACTTTCGGGTTGACGCTGGGGCGAGCGTTGAGACCCGGGTGAATCTGGCTGGTTCTCGGCATCACCGAAAGGCCGTCGTCATGGATCCCGAAGTCCTCCGTCGTCTCGTCAATGAAAAGCTCGCCGATGGCAGGCTTCCGCTCAACAGTATCCCCCGAGCCTGGGGTGGTCCCGGCAATGGCGGAGACCTGCGATGTGTGCGAGACGACTGTCACACGCCTCGAGTTCATCATGGAGGGCATCTCCCGCGCGCCCGGCAAGAAACCACTGCACATGCACGTCGGATGCTTGCACCTCTGGGACGATGAACGGCGGCGTGGCAGCCAAGCGTTTGCGCCAGTGAGACCATGACGGCCAGCGATTCCTCCACGGTGCGGCGAGGACAGCCGACGTTCTTCGCGATCTGTTCCGTCGCGCGAGCTCGGCGATCGGGAGTGTCTGACGGCCTATGTGGCAGCGTCGATGTTCAGCTGCACCGTCGCGGACTCGGCGGGCGTCTTCTGGACGCGTTCGCGGGCCCGGAGTCGCATCGCCTGCGAGGTGGGGCGGATGACGGCCATGCTCCTGGTCGAAGCGCCGCGGAAGGCTCGTCGACACGGCACGTGGACGACCGCGCCGGAATCGAGATACACGGCCGGCTGGTACGGCGCCATCGGCAGGCCGCAGATGAGGCAGGCCCTCACGAGCACTTGGGAGCCTCTCGAAGCTTGGCGTTCACGCGGCCGCCGACGGTCACATCCCGGAGCGTGTCCGCCGAAGCCTGGAACTCGTGCATCGTGCCGTCGGCCTCCCGCACGGTGAGGGTTCCTCGAGCCGCGTCGATGCGGGTGACCTCGCCGGCGACCATCGCGGGCGTCTTCACCTTGCCCTGCGGGTCGCACGGAGGTGCTCCCTGCGCGAGCGCCACGCTCGTCCACAGCATCAACCCCATCGTGAGTCCGGCCGACAGCCTCGTCGACATGGCAGCGTCCTCAGTTCTTGCTGTAGTTGTAGATGTCGTAGATCGCCCCGGCCGCCGCGCCCACCCCGGTGCCGATCAGGGCGCCCTTGCCGGCCCCGTATCCGGTGCCGTAGCCGACCGCGGCACCTCCGCCCGCGCCCACCGCGGCACCCGTCAACGTCCCACAGGCGGCCAGCGCGAGCACGAGCATGCACGCCACGATGATCAACGTCACGAGTCGCTTCGTCATGGTGTCCCTCGCCTGCGTCAGTTGGAGAACAGAGTCGTGAAGAAGCCGTTGACGGTGTGCCCCACACCCACGGCACCATCGCGCACGTGGCCCCACGTGCTCTTCGCCGGCGCCTCGGTGGCCTGCCCGGCGTCCTTCAGCTTTTCACCGCTGTACTTCGCGCCCTCGGAGACCGTCGTCCCGATGCCTTTGGCCGTCTCCTGGACGCCGACCCCGATCTGGTTGCTGGGGATCTTCTTGGCTCCCTGCTCGACCTGACTCATGCCTTCTTTGACCTTCGTGTCGTCGGCGGGGACGGCGAATGGGGGTACGACCAGCGAGAAGATGACTACGAACAGAGTGACCACACCAAAGCGTTTCATCGACGTTCCTCTTGTCTCGAATCTATTCGACGGGCCCCGGCGGTTCTAGTGGACCTAAGGTCAACACACCGGACGGTCCGGCAACCGCCGAGAGGACCCCGGCGCGGCCAGGGTCGGCAGCCTGGCCTCTTCCCTGATTTGCCGTCGTGGACGATAATTGCCTCGGGAAGGAGGCGGAGTATGGCGCCCAAAGCGAAACTGATACTCGACGCCAAAGCATTGCTGGCTGCGGTCGGCCCGGGAAGCGCGACCCGGGACTACCAGAGAATCCAGTCGATCTTCTCGCAGGGTGATCGGGCGGATGCCGTGTTCTTCGTCCAGCGTGGGAAGGTCAAGCTGACCGTGCTCTCGCGCCAGGGCAAGCAGGCGGTCGTCGCGTTCCTCGGGCCGGGCGACTTCTTCGGCGAGGGATGCCTGGCCGGCCAGCCGTTGCGCATGGCGACGGCGACCGCCCTGACGGAGTCCTCGATCCTGCGGCTGCCGAAGCAGACGATGATCCGAGCGCTCCATCGGGACGCCGTCTTCTCGGAGGTGTTCACCACGTACCTGTTGTCGCGGAACATCCGGATGGAAGAGGACCTGGTGGACCAGCTCTTCAACTCCAGCGAGAAGCGGCTGGCGCGGATCCTTCTGTTGCTGGCCAACTTCGGCAAGGAAGGCCGGCCGGAGCCGGTCGTGCCCAAGATCAGCCAGGAGACGCTGGCCGAGATGGTGGGCACCACGCGCTCGCGGATCAGCTTCTTCATGAACAAGTTCCGGAAGCTGGGCTTCGTCGCCTACAACGGCGGGCTGGAGGTTCACAGCTCCCTGCTGCACGTCGTCCTGCACGACTGACCGCGCCGCCGGGCTTCGCTCGCTGATGCTGCTGAACAGCCTCCCCCGCCGCCCGCGCCGTGCACGAGCGCCGGATCCTCCTCGTGGCACGCCGGAGAGTCGGGACGCGGAACGTACCGCCTCGGCCACCCGATCACCGCCGCGTCACGTCCACCCCCCGGTCGACGTTGTTCCCGGCCTTCTCCACCGGGCCCTTGCCAAACACACGGTCTTGACCCAGCGTTCGGGCCTCGCGCTCACCCGCCTGGTGCGCGGGCCCTTCCTCGTATCCTGCTTGGTCCACGCGCTCGCTCGCCTTCTGCGCGGGCACGTTCTCATATCCCGCCACCAGCGCCACTCCGAGGGCGACCGCCACGACGATCACCGCCTTGCGTAACGTCTCCATGAATCATTCGCTGAGGCGTTCGGAACGCCCAGTTAGCAACGTTGCTGGAGAGCCCTCTGTCGCCCAGGTGTTACGAGGGACTAACGGAAGCCGAAGTATCCGAGGACGAGTAATACGACGACGACGACTCCGATGATGGAGAACAGGTTCATGCTCTTTCCTCCTTCCCTGCTGTCTAGACTTTAGTCGCCGCGAGCCCACCCGCCTAGTGGACCTAGGCCCAACAGAGCGTCCTCCCCCGTGAAGTTGCTTGTCAGACAACGGGACTATGAAGGACGGGAAGCTGCCCACGCGCTGGAGGAAGTGGCCGAAGTGAATGACCTGTGCGTCTGTAGATCTACGGATTGGCGGAAAGGGCGTCTCGGTACTGTGCACTCTTGAACAGCAGAGCGGGCGGCGGCGGCGCTACAAGTATCGTTGCCTGCACCCCGGCCTTTCGGGTTGGCGCTCTGGCGAGCGCCGAGACCCCGGTGAGTCTGGCGTTGTTCGCCGAGTCGTCACTGGAAGGGCGCTCCCCCCATGGAACTCGAAGCCCTCCGCCTCCTCCTCTGCAGCAACCTCAAGGACGGGCGATTGCCGTTGAACAGCATCCCGAGGGCCTGGGGCGGTCCCGGGAACGGCGAGCACTGGTCGACGATCACGGCACGCAAGCCTAGTAGGCGGAGCGGGCGCCGGCGAAGACTAGGACGGGCCCGAGGATCGCGAGCAGGGATGGCTATGCCGTATCGCGATCCTCGGCTTCGATTCACGATGGGACAGCCGGTGCGGCACGAGTCGGATCCGTCCAAGAAGCTGGGCGTCGTCGTGGCCTTGATCCTGCTCGCGCCGTACATGGCGTTTGTGCGGTGGCGGAGCGGGAACCCGACCTTCGAGCCCTTTGATGACCTCATCGAGGTCTCATCCTTGAGGTCACTCAACGGCGCCTCCCACCGACGCGCGAAGTTCAACGAACATACCCGGCCGGCATGATCTGAACCTTCGCCGCCGGCCCGATAAGGAGGGCATCGAGGCTCGCGCGCATGGCGGCCGGCGGCGTACTCAGCGCCGAGGTGCGAGACTTGCCGGACCGAGCTCTCGATCCCCGACCGCACGCTCCGGTACTCCGCAAGACATGCTGCGGCTGCACGCGTACCGAGCTCGTAGAGTACGTCGCCGCGCAGCATCGGGCCTTGCCGCCGGACGACCGGCGTCGCCGCATCTGCGAGCGGTGCCTCGACGAGCGCTGCGGCCGAGCAACCCCTGTTGAGGGTCCAGGGCCTCGCTTGCACGGGAATTGCTCGAATGACGAAGCTGAGTCGATACGGCTGCATTTCTGGGCCGTGTGGCTTGACGACAAGGCTGAAACGGCCCCGTGAGGCGGCTTTGGCGAAGGAGGCCGTCATGCCATCGTCGATGTCCCTCGACCACCAATTGCCGTTCAACCTCGGTCAACCCGTCCGGCGGCGGACCCATCTCGAAGGCCCGGTAGGAGTCATTGTCGGGTTCGTCTTCATCCCAACGGGGGCGGCCCTCGTCCGCTGGACTGACGCGGGGGGTGCCACATTCGAGAAGCTCGACGAATTAATCGACGTTCGGATCAACTCGTAACGGACACAAGCTGGGCTCGTCGTCACCGCGAGTCGTCGTATCGCCGGCACGCCTGCCGAGCCTATCGACGCTCAACATACGGGTTTGAGGCGGCCGCAACGCAATTGAGCCGGGCCAGGGCCCGCGAGATCGATTGCTGCCTCGTCCGGCGTGACCCAGCGGGCGAATACCGTCCGGCACGAGCACGAGATCGTCAGGAAGTCGCCGTTCGGCTTCGGCTCCTCGCGTTCCATCAGCCACGCGTAGTGGCATCGGCCGTGGAAGTAAAGGAAAGCATCGTCCGCCAAGCGCAACCCGAACTCCATCGGGCCGTGGATGCGCTCTCCGCACACCGCGCATTGATGCGTGCCGTGAGGCCGACCATCAAATACCCGGGTGTCCCCTTTTGACCAGACGGGCGACGTAGACCCCGGTATTCTCGCCCTCGCCGGCACCTCTGCCTCTCGGATTGGCGCTCGCTGAGCGCTGAGACTCGGGTGAATCTGGCATTGCTCGCGGGTCGTCACCGAAAGGTCGCCGCCATGATGCTCCAAGCGCTCCGTCTCCTCATCCTGAGTAAACTTGCCGATGGTCGGCTACCCATGAACAGCATCCCGAGGGTTTGGGGCGGGCCAGGCAACGGCGAGATTTGTGACGGGTGCGAGACCATCATCACGAAGAACGAGTTCGTCGTTGAGGCAACCTCCCCGGCCGATGGCAAGGGGCCTCTGCAACTCCACGCCAAGTGCTTCTGGGTTTGGGAGGACGAGCGGCGGCCAAAGCTGCGAGCACATGAAGCGACGCAGGTTCTCCCCGTCACCGCAATCCAGAGACGGTGCCAGTGAGGCCAGGAGGATCGCAAATGGCTGAGAGCGTGGAGCAGTGCGCAGAGTGCGGCCGCCCGCTGGAGATGTCCTTGGGGATGACGATCAACGGCCAGACATATCACTACCAGTGCTGGGACAGACGAGGACGGCCCATTCCGAAGGCTCGTCGCGCGACCGTACCAGACCTGGCGCACCAGAGTGGGGACTCTGACACCGCACGCTGAGCCATCCTTCATAGCCGATGACGCGATGACGCTGATGAGTTTATGCTGGTGCCCTGGCTGCGAGAACTGCGAGCCGAAGCGCGGTGACTGCCGGTGTGATGTGGCGACCCAGGGCGACGAAAGGTGCGAGCCGTGCGTCAAAGGCAGCGGCGCACGCGTTCTTCGGAACGGTTCAGGGAAGATGGGCGCAGAGCGGCTCGCCCGGTTCCTCGCGTGGCGCCGGGTGGAGAAGAAAGTCCCCGAGACGCCTGCCCGGCGCTCGCTCCCGTACGTCGGCCCGGTTGCCTGGCTCGGCTTTGGAGTTCTCACGGTCGCACTCGTCGCAGCGGGCCAACGACCCGGGAGGACCCCCGTTCCCGCGACCCTGCGGCCGGCCTCCGCCGAGATCACCGGCCCTCTGACCCCGGTGGAGCCTGCCGCGCTGACGGCCGAACGCGCTGCGACGGCGAGCGCCGCGAGCGTCAGCGCGAACGGAGACCCATATGTGCGGTCGGAACGGTCGGCATGGTCAGCCCCGAGCGGGCGGAAAGCATTGTCGGCACCGGCGAGTGTTCGTCGTCCCGGCGTTCGTCATCCCGGCACCGCTGCTCCACCCGTCGCGGCGTCGCGGCTCACGGCCACCGTCGCCACGGCCAGGCGGTGGGTCGGCTACATGCCCGAGGCAAACGAGGCGATCGTTCGCTGGGTCAAGTCGCAGCCGCCGCCGGACGGCCGGCGGTTAGCGGAGCCGGACCGCCCTCAGACCCGTTGAGTCATCACCCGTGCCCGCCCAGGCCGGCACCTACTCTTCCGAGGTGATTGGATGGATCGTTACGATCTGCTCGTGATCGGAGGCGGGGCGGCGGGCATCAACGCGCTCAAGACCGCCGCCAAGGCCGACGCGCGCGTTGCGCTCGTCGATATCGGACCGCTCGGTGGTACCTGCGTCAACCGCGGCTGAATCCCAAAGAAGGCCTTGGTCAAGGCCGGACGGGTTCACAGTCTGTCGAGGCGCGCCGCACAGTACGGCACGGTGGCGGACAATGTCCGGCTCGACTGGCCGGCCGTACTCCGTCGCCAGCACGAGATCGTCACGACCTTCCAGCCGCCCGTGGCGGGCCTGGAGAAGCTGGGAGCGAGTGTGGCACTGGGCCGCGCGAGCTTCCTCGATCCGCACACCGTGGAGGTGGACGGCGTGCGCCTGGCCGGGGAGAAGATCGTCATTGCCGCCGGCGCGGGGCCGGTCATCCCCGACATGCCCGGCCGCGAGCTCGCCATCACCTCCGACGATCTGCTCTTCCTGCCCGACTTTCCCCGCAGCCTCACGATGATAGGCGGGGGAGCCATCGGGGTCGAGATGGCGAGCGCCTTTCGTGATCTGGGCACGGACGTCACCGTGATCGCCCGCGATGGCGAGATCCTCCCGGGCTTCGATCCCGACGTCGCCGGCTACCTCCGCCAGGTCCTCGAGGCCAAGGGTGTGGCGTTCCGGCTGAACGTGCAGGTCGAGAGGCTCGACGCGAGGCCGGGGGCGACCACCGTGCGCCTGAACGACGGCAGCCAGGTCACGAGCGCAGTGGTCTGCGTGGCCGCGGGACGGCGCTTCCATCCGCGCATGCTCGGGGCGGAGCGGCTCGGGCTTGAGACCGCGGGACTAGGGCTCAGGGTGACACCATATCTTCGCAGCTCCATCTCCCACATCTACGCCGCCGGCGACGCGGCGGGGCGCCGACAGCTCACCCCCGTCGCCGCCTATGAAGGCCGCATCGCGGCGCTCAACGCGCTCCAGGGCGATACGGTGCGGGCTGACGAGACAGTCGTCCCTCAGGTGATCTTCGCTACCCCCGAGGCGGCCTCGGTCGGCCTCACCCATGGCGAGGCGGAGGCGCGCGGCATCCCGTGCGCCGTCGCTCGCCACGACATGCGCGGGGCCTCGAACGGCGTGGCGAGCGGCGAGAACGGCGGCTACCTCAAGCTCGTGTTCGACCCCGTAACTCAGCGGCTCCTTGGCGCGCAGATGATCTGCTACGCCGCCGCGGAGCTGATCCAGTTCTGCGTGCTCGCGATCCGAGCAGGCACATCGGCCGATGCGGTGGCGGCGCAGTTGTCCGTACATCCGAGCCACGGCGAGCGGCTGCTCAAGATCTTCGGCGCGGATCTGCGCGAGCCCTGCGAGCCGTAGAGCGCGCGTCGGAAGGGAACGCCCGCCCGACGGTGGACCAAGGTCCACTAGGCCGACCCGCGGGCGTCGACTAGAGTTCGTGGTGACACCGCAGTCCATTCACTAGCCTTTGGGGAGGAAGTACTCATGCGGTACGGCAAGATGATGACGGTCACGATTCTGGGCGCGTTCATCGCGGTCGCGCCCTGCGCGGTTCAGGCCCAGACCACGAAGGACAAGGCGAAGAGCACGACCGAGGACGCGAAGACCGCGGTCACCGACAGCTGGATCACCTCCAAGACGAAGATCGCCCTCTTCGCGGACCAGCGCGTGAAGGGCACTCAGGTCAGCGTCGACACCAAGGACGGCGTCGTGCACCTGCGGGGCAAGGTCGACTCCGACGAGGCCAAGCAGGCGGCCGCCGAGGTCGCCAAGGGTGTCGAGCACGCCAAGTCCGTGAAGAACGATCTCCAGGTGGTCCCGCCGGCGGCCCGCAAGGCGGTCGACGCGAACGACAAGGACATCGACAAGGCGGTCGAGTCGCGCCTGGCCAAGGACGCCCAGCTCAAGAAGGTCGACGTGCGCACCGATGGTGGCGTCGTGACGCTAACCGGCGAGGTGTCGAGCATCACGGCGGCCGCCAAGGCTTCCGAGATGGCCCGCCACGTCCCCGGCGTGAAGTCGGTAAAGAACGAGCTGACCGTTCGTCAGGCCGTCCGGTAGCTCAGACATGGTCACGACCAGCGCCACCCTGACGAGGGCGGAGTCGATCGCGCTGCCACCCCTGCCGTGGGCGGACAACGCACTCGAGCCCTTCATCTCGGCGAACACGATCGGCTTCCACTACGGCAAGCACCACAAGACCTACGTGGAGAAGTTGAACGAGCTCATCGCGGGCAAGCCCGAGGCCGACATGCCGCTCGAGGACATCGTCAGGAGGACGCTGGCCGACCGGACGAAGGTGGAGATCCTCCACAACGCCCAGCAGACCTGGAACCATACCTTCTACTGGAACAGCCTGCGGCCGAAGGGCGGCGGGAGACCGCCGCGGGAGATCGCCGGGAAGATCGAGAGCTCGTTCGGAGGTTACGATGCCTTTAAGCAGGAGTTCGCCGGGGCCGCCGTGCGGCAGTTCGGCAGCGGCTGGGCGTGGCTCATCGCCCAAGGCGACCGTCTCGAGGTCGTCGCGACTCCCGACGGCGAGGAGCCTCTTCCCCCGAGCGCGACGCCGCTTCTCACCCTGGACGTCTGGGAGCATGCCTACTACCTCGACTATCAGAACCGCCGCAAGGATTACGTCGTCGCGGTCATCGACAACCTCCTGAACTGGGAGTTCGCGACGCAGAATCTCGCACGCAGGCCGCGTTGAGGGTAGCCGCGGCGAATCGTTCCTGATTCGTGAATGAACCCATTCTTGAGTCGCGACTCCACATAGCTAGGCTCGGCTGAGAAGGAAGGTTTCCGATGAGCATGATCTTTCGCCGTTTCTGGGGATTGAACGTCGCTTTGTTGGCGGCGGCGGCCGTTGCCTCCTGCAGCTCGTTGCCCTCGTCGCAACAGCCCGTGCAATCGAGCAACCCCAGCGTTACCTATAGCTATCGGACCGACCAAGAACTGCTTCAAGCGAACCAAAACGCGACGACGTATTGCGGTCAGTATCAAACCGCCCCGCGAACTGGGACCCTCACTAACAACCCGGACGGCAGCAAAACCGTGGTCTTCGAGTGTGTGCGGACCGCCGCTCCTCCCGCGCCACCGCCGGCCAATCCTAACCTGAGCCATACCTATCGGACGGACCAGGAGTTGGTGCAAGCGTCGCAGACCGCTGGCGCCTACTGCCTAAAGTACGGCTCGCAGCCGATGACGTCTCGCATGGTGACCAACTCGGACGGAACTAAGACCGTGACGTTCCAATGTGGGTCGCGTTGAGTTCGCCCACGACTGCCGCCACGACCTCGGCCATTCCATGAATCACCCCCCCGCGAGACAGCACACACCCGGTCATCATCACTTTTGATCTCAGCTCGGCGGTGGTGCGGGTCTGCCTCGACGCTGCCCAAGGTGAGCGCGCAGCTCCAGGCGGCCGACTTCTTCACCGGCGCGCACCGCGCCGTCTATGGCGCCATGCTAACGCCCGGCGCCGTCGGCGAAGCGATCACCGCGGGTCGGTGTAGGCGCGGCTGAAGGGCGTCTGGATCGACGTGTTCTGTATTGCTCAGCTTTCAGGCGCAGTGTCGCGTACCACCAGCGAGGTAGGAGGTGGTCGCAAATGGCTGGGAGCGAGCCTGGCCTGAAGCATTCCGCGCCGTGACCGCCGGCGCCAAGTTGCGTTGAGATCTCATCAGCAGTAAGGTCCGCTCGCCGCGCCGGCGTGCTAATCGTGAGACGCCGGAAGACGGCCCACAGGAGGTTGACATGGGCCGATACGTCATTCTTCTTATCGCGCCCGTCATCATCGGTGTCTTGATCGCTACAGGAGTTGTTGTCACTAATGGACTACGCCGACGTCGCATTGATGTGCGTCGCACGTTACTCGAAGCGAGGCGTCTAGACCGTGTGCTATCCCCCGCTGACCCTGCTGCAAGAGAGAAGTCATCTGACCTCACGCACCGAAGGATCGCTTCGTGATCCTCGGTGAGGGTCACAAGCACGGCCTACATCTCGACAATTGCACGCAGTCGACGAAGAGCAGATTGAAGTTGCGCTCCGCCACCTGTTCCGGCGGTCTCTCGACGACACACCTCGTGTCCGAGGTCCCGCTGGCCGCGGTCGGGCGGACGCGATCCCGACGTGGACGCCAGCGTCGTCTTGCCGCGTCTCGCGGCGCGTGAAACCGAGGGTCGTGCCGTCGACCTGCGCGGCATTCTACGGCTGGCGCACGAACGCTCGGCGCGACGTGCGAGTCGGTTCATTCATGCGAGGGATTCCGTCCCTCCGGATCATAGGGATGGACCTCCCCTCTTCTCTTGGCGCGGACCAGCACATGATGGCTGGCCGACCCCCGCCACGCAAGGGCTCAGATGTCGTGGTGGAAAATCTTTTCCCTTGGCCACGCCGCGGTTTGGGGGGCCTCCAGCAGCCGGTTGACGAATCCCCGGTCCCGCCAAAGGCCACCTCCGCGGTGTGAGCAGTTTTGCTCAGACGTCACGGCTGGACGGCGATAGCCTTCCACGTGAGCGCTCGGCGTCGTCGAGAGCATCGAGGCAGGCGGGACATGACGACCGAAGCATCGCGGTTCGCGGGCGGGCTATTCGACCCCCTCCAGGCTTCGCTCCCTGATGTCGTGACCCCGGTCGACACATCGGGGCCGTGGAGCACATATCGGCGACCGTTCGGGAGATTGCGTTGACCGACAGGCGAACCGAGTAGATCCCGTGTGGACTCCAGATCTCACCCTCCTCGGGATGGTCGCGCCGGCACTGATCGTCGGAGAAACCGTCCTCATCATCTGGCTCCTGGTTCGCCGGGCGTCACGCCGGCGGGCGAAGCTGCTCCTGGAGGAGCGCTTGAGGTTCGAGACGCTGCTCTCCGAGCTGTCGGCCGGGCTCATTCACGTGGCGGCCGCCGATCTCGACCCGGCGCTCGAGCGCGGGCTCCGGCAGATCGTCACGTTCCTGGGCGTGGATCGCGGGAATCTCGATGCATCGGCCGACGGCGGGCCGGGGGCAAGGATCTCGTCAGGAACACCGGGCGTCGAGGCGCTGCCGCGGGTCACGGACGTCGGCCAGTTCCCGTGGACGACCGAACAACTGCGGCGCGGCGCCGTCGTCCGATTCGCTCGCATCGATGAGCTTCCGACGCCGGCGGTGATCGATCGGGCGAGCTACGAGCGCGCCGGCACGCGTTCCCATGTGTCGTTTCCGCTGTGCGCCAGTGGCCCCATGCTCGGCGTCCTGTCCTTCGACGCCGTTCGCGGTGAACGCGCGTGGCCGGACGAGCTCGTGGAGCGGCTGCGCCTGCTGAGTGAGGCATTCGCCAGCGCCCTGGAGCGCAAGCGGATGGAGGTCTCGCTCGCCGACCGCTGGCGCCTGGAGCAGCTCCTGACCGCGCTGTCGGTCGCCTTCAGCCGGCTGTCGGCCGTCGACTTCGATCGCGGGATCCAGCGCGGCCTTCACCAGGTCGTCGCCTTCCTCGGCGTCGATGGCGGCAGCCTGATCGAGTTCTCCCGGGACGGCCGGACGGCCCGGTCGTGGGCGATCGAGGAATGGATGGACGTCGGCGAGTTCCCGTGGATGACGTCCCGGCTGCGACGGGGCGACGTCGTCAGCTTCTCGGAGCTGGCCGAGCTTCCAGACGACGCGGCCGTGGATCGGCGCAGCTACCTGGCCCATCGCATCAAGCCGCAGGTCGCGGTGCCGTTGCAGGTCGGAGGGGCCGTCGTGGGCGGGCTGGTGTTCGGCGCGGTCGGCGCCGAGCGTGCGGAGTCCAAGGAGCTGATCCGGCAGCTGCAGCTCATCGGGGAAGTCTTTGCGAATGCGCTCTCGCGCAAGCAGGGGGAGCTCGAGGCGCAGCGGCTCCGCCAGGATCTCGCGCACATCGGTCGGGTCTCGGCCATGGGCGAGCTCACCGCGTCGCTGGCCCACGAGCTGAGCCAGCCGCTGACCGCGATCCTCAACAACGCCGAGGCGGTCCAGTGCCTCCTGGCCGGCGACGCGGTGAATCTGGAGCTGGTACGCGAGGCCCTCGACGACATCGTGGCCGACGACAAGCGAGCGGGCGACGTCATCCGCCGGCTGCGGGTCTTGCTGAAGAAGGGGGACCTGGAATTTGCGTGGCTCGATGCCAACGAGATGGTGAGCGAGGTGGCCTGGCTGGTGAGGAGCGACGCGGTCGGCCGCAACGTCGGCATGCGCCTCGACCTCGCCCCCGACCTGCCCGACGTGCGCGGCGACCGGGTCCAGCTGCAGCAGGTCGTGCTGAACCTGGTGCTCAACGGCTTCGACGCCATGCGCGAGCCCGGGGCCGGCGATCGAACCCTCGTCATCCGGACGGCCAGCGACAGCGCGGCCGCCGTCGGCATCTCGATTCAAGACTCGGGATCCGGATTCGACGAGACGGACAACGATCGGATGTTCCAGCCCCTCTACACGACCAAGGCCGAGGGGCTGGGCATGGGCCTGGCCATCGCGCGCACCATCGTCGGCGCGCACGGGGGCCGGCTGTGGGCCGCCAACAACGTGGACCAGGGAGCGACCTTCCATTTCACGTTGCCGGTGCGGGCGGAGGAGACGCCATGACCGCGATCGCGCCGATGGTCTTCGTCGTGGATGACGACGCCTCCGTGCGGAAGAGTCTGACGCGAGTGCTGGCGGCCTCCGGATACGCCGTCGAGGAGTTCGCCTCGGCCGGAGACTTCCTGGCGCGCGAATGCTACGCACGCCCGTGCTGCCTGGTCCTGGACGTACGGATGCCCGGCTTTAGCGGGCTCGATCTGCAGACGGCGCTGACGACGGCCGGGCGCCGATTGTCCATCGTGTTCGTCACCGGCCACGTCGACGTGCCGATGACCGTTCAGGCCATGAAGAACGGGGCCGTCGACCTGCTCACCAAACCCTTCGGGGCCAAGGAGCTCCTGAACGCCGTCCAGCGGGCCGTCGCCAAGGACGTGGAGGATCGGAGCGCCGAGGCGCGCGCCGCCGAGGTGGCGGAGCGGGCCAAGAAGCTGAGCCCCCGCGAGATGCAGGTCTTCGCCCTCGTCGTGACCGGGATGCTGAACAAGCAGATCGCGGGCGTGCTGGGGGTCGTCGAGAAGACGGTCAAGGTGCACCGGGCGCGGGTGATGACGAAGATGCAGGCAGGCTCGGTGGCCGAGCTCGTTCGGCTCGCGGACCGGCTGGGTGTGATCGTTCCGACCGGACCCGACGTTCACGTTCCCACAGGCCCACGTTCCCCAAGGTCCACTAGTTTCACGGCGCTCCGGCGCCTAACCGCACAGTGAGGACGATCCCCATGACCAGGCATCAGGCGCGTCTCATCGCGACCGCGACTCTCCTGTTGGCGTTGTCGTCGGTAGTCAGCGTCTGGGCCGGCCCGCCCACCGATCAGTTGCGGGATGGGGTCGACGGGGTGGTCAGAATCCTGCGCGATCCGGCCCTGGCCGGTGAACAGCGGGGCGACCAGCGTCGCGCGGCCATCGGCCGGGCCGCCAGTGAGATCTTCGACTTCGGCGAGATGGCGAGGCGGTCGCTGGGGCCGCACTGGGAGAAGCGCACGCCCGCCGAGCGCATGGAGTTTGCGCGCCTCTTCACCGAGCTGATCCAGCGCTCGTACATCGCCAAGGTGGACCAGCACGGGTCCGCCGCGCGCGTGACCTTTCTGGGCGACACGGTCGACGAGGACTACGCCGTCGTGCGGACGACGATCCCATTGAGCAACGGAAGCATCATGCCCCTCGACTACCGGATGCATAGCGCGGGCGGCCGCTGGCAGGTGTACGACCTCAGCATGGACGGCATCAGCCTGCTGGCGAACTACCGGGCGCAGTTCAACAAGATCATCCGCACGTCCTCCTTCGAGGAGCTCGTGGTGAGGCTCAAGGCGAACAAGGCGGACTTTTCGCCGCCGTCGGCATCTCCAGCCACCGGCAAGGCCGGGAGATGACCCCGCAGGGGTGACGCTCGGTGGCTCCACTGTCGCTGACCGGCCGCATCCTGCAGACCGTCGTCCGGTTCTCCTGCGCCCGGCCGGCGCTGACGGTCTTCACGGCGGTCGCCCTGGCCGCGCTCGGGGTCGGCTACACGGCGCATGCGCTCAGGCTGGAGACGTCCAAGTTCCACCTGCTCCCGCTTCACCAGCCGTACGCCACGCTCTACAAGGACTACGCCGAGGATTTCGGCCAGCTCGAGGACATCGTCGTCGTCGTGCAGAGCCCCACGGTCGAGACCTCCGCGGCCTACGCGGCGCGTCTGGCCGGCATCCTGCGCGACGGCGCCCTCGGGACCGCGCGCGTCAGCTATCAGGTCGACGCCACCCGCCTCCAGACGCATGCCCTGCTGTACGTGCCGCTCGACACCCTGCGAGACACCCTGCGGACCGTGGCCAGTCAGGAAGAGCTGCTCGCCGATTTCGCCGCCACGCCGACCCTCGAGCGGCTCGTGGAGGGCATCAACCAGTACATCGGCTCGACGTTCCTGCCCGGCGCTCTCGGCCCCGGCGCCCCGGAGGACGCGACCCAGGCTCCCACGCGCCTGCTCCACGATCTTCTGGTCCAGATGTCGGAGGCGATCGACGGCCGACCGTACCAGTCGCCCTGGGCGAACCTGTTCGGCGCCCCGATTCCCACCCCGGACGGCGGCTACTTCCTGTCGAACGACCGGCGACTCCTCTACGTCGTGATCGACCTCGCCAATACGCCGCGCACCTTCGCCGCCGAGCACGCGGCGATCCAAACCGTCCGGCACGCGATCGCCGATCTGCGCCCGCAGTTCCCGGCGGTCGAGGCCGGTGTCACCGGAGCGCCGGCGCTCTTCGGCGACGAGCTGATCGCCGCGACCCGCGACGGCCAGATCGCCAGCGTCCTCGCGCTGGTCCTCACGCTCGCGCTCTTGCTGCTGGCGTTCCGGCGGGTGGTCGCTTCGTGCGCGATGCTGGCCGTGCTCGCCCTGAGCCTGTGCTGGTCGCTGGGGGTCGTCACGCTGCTCGTCGGCCAGCTCACGATCTTCTCCATGATGTTCGTCTCGGTCGTCATCGGCCTGGGCATCGACTACGGCATCTACTTTCTGTTCCGCTACCGGGAAGAGCGCGTGTTGGGCCTGGCACTCCTCGGGGCGATAGAGCGTACCGCAGCCCGAAGCGGCCCCGGCATTCTGCTGGGCGCCCTCACCGCCGCCGCCACCTTTTACATCCTGACCACCGCCGACTTTCGCGGCATCCGCGATTTCGGCTTCATCTCGGGTACCGCGATCCTGCTCGCGTTCCTGGCGATGCTGACCGTCTTTCCGGCGGCCTTGCTCCTGATCGAGCGGTGGCAGAGAGCCACCCGCCCGGCGCCGCGCACCGGTGAGCAGAACGGCCACGGTCCACATGACGTGAGGGCGCGCGAGCGCCCGCAGCCGCTGCACGTGCCGGCGCTGGAGTGGCTCGCGCGCTATCCGAAGACGATCGTCACGATCTCCCTCCTCGCGACCGCAGCGTCCTTGTGGGCCGCGCCCCGGGTGGGCTTCGACTACAACATGTTGAACCTCCAGGCTGAGGGCACCGAGTCGGTCGTGTGGGAGAGGAAGGCCGCCGCGGCTTCCGAACGCTCGGTGTTCGCCGCGCTCTCGACGGCAACCTCGCTCGCTGAGGTCGAGGTCCGGCAGGCCGCCTTCCGAGGTCTGCCCTCGGTCTCGGACGTCCAGAGCGTCCTGTCGGTATTGCCCGCCCAGCAGACCGAGAAGCTGGCGCTGCTTCACCGTCTGGCGGACGTGGCCGACAGCGTCCATCCCGGCCCTCCGCTCCCCCTCGATCGGCGGGCGCTCATCGTGGCGCTCGAAACCTTGAGGCGCCGACTGGACTTCGCGAGCGCTCCCCGCGATGGCAACGGGCCTCCGGAGGAGATTCTCGTACTGAGCCGTGCGACGGCGGCTCTCCTCGAGCGGCTCGGGGGCAAGGAGCGGCTCGCCGCTGAAGTCGGGCTCGCCGAGTACCAGCGGCGGCTGGCCGAGGACTTCGCCGGACAGTGGCGCCGGCTGCAGACCGCCGCCCGGCCAACCCCGCTCACGCTGGGGGATCTGCCCGACGAGCTGCGGCGCAAGTTCATCGGCAAGAGCGGGCACCTGCTCCTGCAGATCTACTCGCGTCTCGACCTCAAGGACCGCCCCAGCCAGGCGCGCTTCGTGAAAGATTTGAGGACCGTCGATCCGAACGTCACGGGCCAGCCCGTCGTGGCGTACGAGTCGACGCGGCTCATCGAGAAGTCGTTCCGCTTCGGCCTGGCCTACGCCTTCGTGCTCGTCGCCGGGATCGCCGCTCTGATGATCCGCCGAGTGCGGGAGACCGCGCTCGCGATGGTGCCCCTGATCCTCGGAACGTTGTGGACGGTCGGGGCCATGCAGGCGGCGGGTCTCAGCTTCAATCTGGTGAACGTCTGGGCGCTGCCGCTCATCATCGGCTCGGCCGCCGAGTACGGGGTGAACATCGTGCTCCGATCCCTCGAATCGAGGGTCGAAGGTAGCCAGTCGCGGCTGCCTCGCAGCACCGTGCTGGGCGTGGTGTTCAACGGCCTCACGACCATGGCCGGCTTCGGCAGCTTGCTCGTCGCGCACCACCGGGGCGTGTGGAGCCTGGGCTTGCTGCTCGTCATCGGCTCCGCGATGACAATGAGCGCCGCCCTGATCGTCCTGCCGACGCT
>Ga0134124_10000967_pt1 | contig 23007 bp, 6 predicted proteins | sample KB304_FD_96880 | JGI IMG/M metagenome (GOLD analysis project Ga0134124, IMG submission 96880) | Terrestrial soil microbial communities without Nitrogen fertilizer from Kellogg Biological Station, Michigan, USA - KB3-0-4 | ecosystem: Environmental > Terrestrial > Soil > Unclassified ... | reverse complement strand
TCTTCTACCCGCTCGACGCGCTGCTCCCGGCGTTCCTGCCGTTGAACCTGGTGCTCTCGGCCTACATCACCGCGCGCTACACCGTCTCCCCCGATGTCGATCTCCCCGCGCACGCCCACCGGAACCGCTCGCATCTGCTCGTCCAGGATGTAGACCTTCGTGTTCGCTATCGGTCTCCCGATCAAGACTCGCTCCCCAACCTCCGCACTGTGGCTCATCGCTTCACTGCAGGCGAAGGTCGTCGTCTCCGTCGGCCCGTACCCGTTTATTACCCGCGTCTCCGGCCACTGTTCCAGCGCTTGCCGCACGTGCGTCGCCGACAGCACGTCACCACCGGCCAACAACTGTCGCACCCCGCGCAGCTCACTCATCCCTTCATCCACCATTTGATGGAACAGTCCCGCCGTCAGCCACAAAGTCGTCACGCCCTGCCGTCCGATGAAGGCTGCCAGTTCCGCCAGGGACACGGCTCGTTGCGGCGGGGCCAGCGCCAGTCGCGCCCCGTTCAGCAAGCTGCCCCAGATCTCAAACGTCGAAGCGTCGAAACTCAGCGGCGCAAAGTGCAGGAAGACTTCCTCAGAGGACAAACTCACATAGCCCGTGTCCTTCACCAGTCGCACGACTCCACGATGTGTTGTCCCTATTCCTTTCGGCGCTCCAGTCGACCCGGACGTGTACATGATGTAAGCGAGATTGAGCGCGCTGGTCCTACTCGCCAGATTCTCTTCGCTTTGGAGCGCGATGGTTTGCTGTTCATCGTCAACATAGATTGAGTGAACGCCTTCGCGCGGCAGCACGTCGGAGAATTTTCGCTCCGTCAAGATAAGCCGAGCATCAACGTCGCCGAGAATGATTGCGAGACGTGCTGCGGGCGAAGCAGGGTCGAGCGGGACATAAACTCCGCCGGCCTTGAGAATAGCCAGCAACGCAACCAGCAGTTCGGGAGTTCGCTCAATACAGATGGCGACGGGAACTTCTGCCTGGACGCCGAGCGTGCGCAGGTAATGAGCCAGTTGATTGGCCCTCATATTGAGCTGAGCGTAAGAAAGCGAACCCGTGTCGGAGAGGATGGCGGGAGCGTCCGGGCGCGCTAACGCGTAATGCTCGAAAATCTCGTGGATGCAGCGGTCACGGGGATAGACTGAAAGCGTGTCATTCCACTGGAAGATGAGTTGGCGTTGTTCGTCCTTCGTTAGCAGCGACATTTCGGCAATGGTGATGTTATGGTCCGCCAGCGCTGCTTCCATCACGTTGATAAAATGCGAGCCGAATCGTTCCACAGTCCGCTTTTCGAATAGACTGCTGTTGTACTGGATTTCGCCGGCAACTCTCTCGCCCTCGTTGACGAACGACAACGTAATATCGTTTTTTGCCTCCAGCATCTCTGTATGGAAGCCTTTTAATACGAGGGCAATGTCAAACAGCTCACATTTGTCATTCTGGCTCTCGCGGCCAAGATCACCGAGCAAACGATCGTATGGATAGTGTTCGTGTGCGTAACACTGATCCAAATTCTCACGCACCCTGAATAGGAATTTCAGAAACGACTCATCACCGGCTACCTCATCCACAATGGGAAGCAGGTTTCGATCGCTCTCATCATCGTTACGTGAAGGACTACCCACCACAATCGAAGTGCTGCCGTTATATTTGTAGAGACAGACCTTAAGGACGGCCATCAGAGTGGAGTAGATGAGGATTGGCGAAGATCCTGTAAGCCGGAGAAGCTGCTGTTGCGTCTCGGCAGCGAGAGGCAATTCGATGCGATCTTTATCTCCGAGAAAAGCACCTGGGCGATCGTGGTCCAGGCGAAGGCCGGAGAAGCCGATTTCATGCGATAGCTTTTTGACCCAGAAGTCCTTTTGTTCTTTCAGGCGGCTATCAAATAACTGTCTTTTAGATTTGATCTCGCTCATGATTTACTTCTTCTGTTGAACTACTTTTTGCCGAAATTACGCCGAAGGCGTTCGCTAATTTCAGCCCAGGGTTCGAGCATCGCGAGAACCCTGGGACATAATTTGGAATTATGACCAACCCTGAAGGGGTTCGGCGGTTGGCGAACCCTTTCAGGGTTTAATGTTATTTTTGATTAGTTACCCAGGGTTCTCGTTCCTCGAACCCTGGGCTGAAATTAGCGAACGCCTTCGGCGTAACTTCAAACTGAGACACTACCCTTTTTCGAACCGACTCTCCGGTTACTTGCTGAAGCTGTTATAAAACAAATTGGTCTTGCGCACGGGCGGACTCGGGCGGAGGAGCAACACCGAAACTCTCCTGCCCGCTCTCACCCAACGGAATATCGAGCACGCGTCGTTTCGGGTCGGCCACTATCTCCTCCAGCAAGCGCCTGAAGTCACGAAGCATTTCGCTTATTGTTTCAGCAACGTAAATGTCCGTGTTGTAAGTTAGCGTTCCCTTAAGCTCTCCTTTTGCTTCTACGGCAGCCAGGATCAAGTCGAACTGCGTGGCGATGTGATCGACCTCCAGTGGCGAAAGAGTCAGGTTGGATAGTTGTAATGTCTTCATCGGGGCATTCTGTAAGACAAACACCGTCTGAAAGAACGGGGTATAGTTTGCCCGCCGCTCAGGCTGGAGAATCTCCACCAATAGATCGAAGGGAACATCCTGATGCGCATAAGCGCCAAGGGCGACTTCGCGCATTCGCTGCAGAAACTCTGTAAAGCTGGGATTACCCTCCAGGCAGCCACGAAAGACCAGCGTATTAATTAGACAGCCGATCAAAGGTTCAAACTCCGCGCGCTGACGATTGGCTATGGGCGATCCCACCAGAATGTCATCCTGCCCGGTATAACGATGCAGCAGTGTTTGCCATCCCGCCAGCAACAGCATGAACATCGTCACGCCTTCCTCTTTGCATAATCTCTTGAGCTTTGAAGTCAGATCCTCCGGAAGCTGAAATCGCTGGTTAGCGCCCTGATAGCTCTGAACCGCGGGGCGGGGAAAATCGGTCGACAGATTAAGTGTTGGCGCGGCGTCCGCCAGTTGCTCTCGCCAGTAAGCTACCTGGTCCTCGAGCACCTTCCCTTGAAGCCAATTGCGTTGCCAGACAGCATAGTCCCCATACTGAATGGATAACTCCGGAAGAGGTGAAGGTTGATGTTTACGGAATGCCTCGTATAAGACTGCGACTTCGTCAACCAGCCGTCCCATGGACCAGCCGTCGCTCACAACATGGTGTACGGTGAAGAGCAACACATGCTCATGCGCTTCCAGTCGTAACAAAACGGCGCGCACCAGTGGACCACGCGAAAGGTCAAACGGTCGCTGTGATTCCGCGAACACCCGGGTCTTAATTTCCGCTTCCTGCTCGGGCACGCTCAGCTTGCTCAAATCGGAAACAGGCAGTTCCAATCTCTGCGGCGGGGAGATCACCTGCACCGGCTCGTCGTTGAGCATTCCGAAGGTGGTCCGTAAAACTTCGTGGCGGCGCACAATTTCAGTCAGGGTCTCTTCCATTGCACTGACCTGGAGCGGCCCGGACAGACGAAGGGATGAAAGCAGGTTGTAAGTGGCGCCTCCGACGTTCAATTGATCGAGCAACCAGAGTCGCTGTTGAGTGAATGAGAGCGGCAAGGCTTGATCGCGCGGAGCCCGCTGGACCGGTGGAATGTCAACGTCTTCGTTTCCTTTGAGAACCGCTTCGATGTTTTCGGCCAGCCCGGCAATTGTGGGCGACTCGAACAAGTCGCGCAAAGGCAACTCTACGTGGAAAGCTTCACGCACCCGCGAAACAATCTGTGTAGCTAGTAACGAGTGCCCGCCCAGGTCGAAAAAATCGTCAGTGATCCCAACCCTGTCGATGCCGAGCACCTGCACCCAAATGTCGACCAGGAGCTCTTCGACAGCAGTGCGCGGCGCTACAAAGACGTTTTCTAATTCGGGCCTTTCATGGTCAGGGGCCGGGAGCGCACGGCGGTTGAGCTTCCCGTTTGCGCTCAGCGGCAATCTTTCGAGCACGACGAAACTCGACGGGACCATGTATTCAGGGAGCATCGTTCGTAAATAATTGCGCAGCGTCACGCCGGAAATCTCCGCCGCTTCGGTCCCAACGACATAAGCGACCAGACGCTTGCTGCCTGGATCGTCCTCTCTTGCGAGCACCACGACTTCATGAACATCCTCATGAGCGGCCAACGCCGATTCGATCTCGCCGAGCTCGATCCGGAAGCCGTGTACTTTCACCTGATGATCGCGTCGCCCGACATATTCAATGCTTCCATCGGGATGGTAAAACACCAGATCCCCGCTCCTGTACAATCGTTCTCCGCCGTACGCGCTCGTCGGGTGTGGCACGAATTTCTCGGCTGTCAGCCCCGGCCGATTCAAATATCCGCGCCCGAGACCTACACCGCCGATGAATAACTCTCCGACAACTCCAACCGGCACCGGCTGCATTTGCTCATCAAGGATATACAAGCGCATGTTGGCGATCGGCCTTCCGATCGGAACATTGCGGCGCTTCTCTCCCCTCACGCAATCCCAAGAGCTGGCATCGATGGAAATCTCGGTCGGACCATAAAGGTTATGCAGTTGCCCTTTCAGGCAGTCATAAAACCGTTCCTCCAACTGGCTGGACAGGAGTTCGCCGCCGCAGAATAGATGTCGCAGTTGATGGCAGTTTTCTACTCCCGGCTCATCCAGAAATACCTGCAGCATCGAAGGAACCAACTGGAGCACCGTTATCTCCTGGGCAATGATCGTATCCACCAGATAGCCGGCTTCCCGATGACCGCCGGGTTGCGCCATCGCGAGTCGTGCTCCCGACATCAGCGGCACGAAGAATTCCCAGACCGAGGCGTCAAAAGTGAAAGGCGTCTTTTGTAACAGCCTGTCTTCGGGGCCGAATTGATAAGCGTCTTGCATCCAAAGCAGCCGGTTGCAGATGGACCGGTGAGAGATCATCACGCCCTTCGCTCTGCCGGTAGAACCCGACGTGTAAATGACATAGGCCAGGTTATCGGGAGTCACTGGGCTCGCCGGATTTTCCACTTCCTGAAGAGCAATCGTGGTCCAGTCCGCATCGAGTCGGACCACGGTGCCGTTGAATGGCGGCAGGTCGTGTCGCATCTCCACGTGCGTCAGGAGTACTGTCGCCTGCGTATCGTCGAGTATGAAAGAGAGGCGGTCCTTCGGATACTCAGGGTCCAGCGGCACGTATGCGGCGCCTGACTTAAGCACGCCGAGTATGCCGCACACCATTTCCAGCGAACGCTCCATATAAATGCCGACTACTGTCTCCGGTGCGACGCCCAGCATTTGCAGGTGACGCGCGAGTTGATTGGCCTTCTGATTCAACTCGTTATAAGTAAGCTGTTCGCCTTCAAAGGTAACTGCGACTGCATTGGGCGTGCGGACCACCTGGGCTTCAAACAATCGGTGAAGAAATCCTTCCGCACCGAAGTCGCGCTTCGTGTTATTCCACTCAACCAACAATTGCTGGCGCTCAGCGGGAGTTAGGAGCGAGAACTCCTGAAGTTGTTTTTCTGATGCTTCGACACCTTGTCGCAGCGTATTGAAGTAGTGTTCGGTGAATCGTTCGATGCTTTCGTCGCTGTAAATCGTCTTGTTGAACTTTACCCGGCACCCCAACCCATCGCCTTCGTTGCGAAAACTTATGCTGATGTTAGTTTCGACTTCAGGCAGCTCTCCGTGCATATCATCAAGTGCAACGGCGACATCGAACAGCGGGCACTTGTACTTGACTCCGTCAAGCTCCAGATCTTTGAGTAGGCGACTGAAGGGATAGCGTTGACGTCCATACGCCTGGAGCAGAGTCTCGCGCACGTTGAGCAGAAGCTGGCGGAACGTTAATGACCCCTTGAGATCATCCACTATCGCCAACGCATTTGCCCGCTTGAGCTCTTTCAACGCCGGGCTTCCCACTACGACAGTGTCGTGGCCCGTACACTTGTAAAGACACACCTTCAGGGCGGCTAAAAGGACCGTGTACAGTAGAAAAGAAGAGGAACCGGCCAGCGCGCGCAATTTTTGATTTGTATCTGCGGGCACGGTAAAGAGTAACTCCGCGTATTCAGGCGCGGCATCGAGCGGCCTCGCAAAATCCGGGAGGGGGCTCGAGGTGATTACCTCGAAGCCGAGCCGTTGCAACCAGTATTCTCTTTCTTCTTTGAGCTTGGCATCGAAGAAAACTATGTCAGAGGTTGAGTTGTTCATATTTTCAACGTTTCATGGTTTGGATTTCTCTGTGCAACCTCTGTGTCCTCTGTGTCTCTGTGGTGGGTGTTTGCCATGAATTAATAAACCACAGAGACACAGAGGACACAGAGGTTGCACAGAGCAGGAGCTAAAAGGCCTAAGTGGTTTTGCCAAAACTGAAGACTTCCTGGACCAGGAGATCGGGTACTACGGAAATCTCATTCTCTTCATCCAACGTCATGTCCCCAAGACGGATGTTCACATTATCTGCTGCTTGCTCGAGAATCGGCTTTAGATGTGAGGTGAGTGTTTTGAGCAGCGTTTGCGTCTGCTCGCCTTTCCGCAAAAGCAACTGAAGATTTAGCCCCGCTTCTATCTCAAGAATCAACTTCAGTTGTTGAGCGACCAGCGGGAAGTCGCTCTTCAGGTGGTCCACGACGTCCTGTTCATTTCTTTCTACATAGGCGACATCAAAAATCAACTTCGCCCCAGTCGAGTCGTCGAGTAGGATTTCAAGCGCGTAAGCTCCGTGCAACTGAGCCACTGCAAGGTTGTCCGAGACCTGTCGTGCTAATGAGGCGAAGGTTGAATTCCATGCGACGTTAAGTTTAAGGGGCGCCCAGCACCGGTTTGTACTCTCACCGGTTGACGTAAGTATGAGTGCGTCTTCTCTTCCGTTTAGTCTTGTGACGAGGATGCCTAACGCGCTCAAGACGGTAGCGGTCGTGTCAACATCGCACTTGCGGCTCACGTCTTCGAGGAGAGCCGGGTCAATCTCGCTGGGCATCGCTTCCCAGCCTGATCCTTCCCGAATCTCAGCCGAGATTTCTAAGTTCGCTGTTGGGATGTTCTTTTTGAATTCGTTCAGCCAGAAGGTTTTCGCCATGGCATAGTGGCGGGCATTATCGAGAGCGTGATCAATTTCCTCGCCTACTCGCCTCTTGATGCTTTGAACCAGTTCGCTGATGGTATCGGTGTTTCGATAATTGAAGATCACTTCAATGCCGTCACGTGAAACGAGCGGAACGATTTCCAGCAGGTAACCACTGTTCATTCTTCCGCGGGGTCGTATAAATCCCTGCGCGGTCCACACGTCACCGCCAACCCACGGCTCTGCGATGAAGAATTCAAAGTTCAGCAGCACCCTTTGCTCGTCAACGTTTCGCTGCGGCGCCGGCTTTAATTTCCCCGGAACGAAGTCTTTCAGGCTTTTCCTCATGCGCGACAAACTTGCCAGAGCGCCAGCCTCGAAGTTCGAAGGTAGCTCGTAAATCCGCGTCAAAGGTCCGGCCGTGTGATCAAGGCTGTCATCTATAGATCTATAGTCGGCGGTAATATCAATTGATTGTTCGGCTCCGTTTGAGAGACTTCGGAGAAGCGCCATGGTGACGACTTCAAGCGGCGTTAAATCAGACTCTTTCAGAGTTTCGGAGAACAGCTTCTTCAGAAGTTTTTTATCCAGCGAGATCGTTTCTGACGCCAGCGCAGCGTCCCCTGTTTCCGGCCCCGGGCTACTCGTGAAGATGTTCGTTTCGCTTATCGTCTCCTCAACTTCCTGCATCAACTCCGTGTAGGTTTTCTTCACCGGACATAGAGACAGTTCCCTCTTGTTCAAGAGTTGCTCGTAAATACGAAACAGGTCTTCGCAGAAGAAAGTGATGGAACGACCATCGGCGATCGCGCGATGGGCAAGGACGAGCACTTCCGAACTCTCACCGTTACGGACCACGACAACCCGGACCGAGTTATTCGGCGCGGGGCTCATCTGAGCGGCGATTCGCTCCACAGTTTGGCCCATGAAGTCACGCAGATTGATTTTCTCTTCGTCGCTCGGGGTCACCGATGATGTCAGTTCCCGCGGCGAGAGATCTTCCGAGGACGACGCCAGGTATTGATCGTCTTCGAGACGCAACTGCAAGACATCGTTGTAGCGAACAACTTGCTCGATTGCGGCGGCGAGGACGGTTTCGTCCAAAGTTCCTTTAACGCTGACGCGGTAGCACAAAATGGCGGCGGCAGCTTCGTCCTGATAACGGCTTGTGTCGAAAATCGCAATCGGTTCGCTTGAGAACTGTGGCAGTTTTCTATGGAGCCGTGTTCCGTCATAAACTTCCAGCGCCAGCGGGTAGAGACGGTGCCAACGTTCCTCAGCGGCGAAGCGGTCATTCATCGTGTAAATATTGGGCAGCCCTAAATCGGACGCTAACTCTGAAACCCGCCTTAGCCGGTTGAACCTCTCCACGCGCGACGGGTTCGCGTTATCGATTTCCCACACTTTAAACTTGATGATGTCGGTTACTGAGTCAGGATAGAGCGAGTGGCACTGGTGCAATCTCGAGCCAATCTGTCCATACGGATAGTAATAGTAAGCGTGGGCCTCCAGCTCGTAGATGTAGCGGTGATGCTCGCGGATAAACTCCATCGTCTCCTGAAAGTCTGCTTCAGTCTCGCCGGTGAAGCCCGTAATCCAGTAGGTCGTCGTCCGAATGCCGGCGCTGGCGAGCGTCTTCAAGACATCTGAGATCACTTGTGGCGTCGTCATCTTATCCATTTTGTCGAGCACGCTCGATGCGGCGCTCTCGATGCCCAACCTCACGCGGTAACAGCCTGAGTCGGCCCAGGTCTTCACAAAAGATCGATTCGTTACGGGCTTGTCGGCGCGCAAATAACCGTCATAAAGAATGTCTGCCTTGCGCTCCAAAAGTTGACCAGCAAACTGGTTGATATAGGGATTCATCAGCGAGTCGCCCATAAAGAACGACTTGTTTTTATATTGCTGGGCCAACTCGACGACCTGATCGGCGAAGCTGCTCATGGGCCTTTTACGATAGTCGCCCCACTGGATTGTCTCCGAGCAGAAACTGCACTGGAACGGGCAACTGCGTGCGCCTTCGATTGTCAGGTGGAAATAGTTCTCCGTCCCCACATCAGAGAAATCCGGAATCGGAACCTCCGCCATCGGCAGGGTCGCACCTTTGAGGTCGGCAATCGATATCACTCGTTTGCCGGCGAATTCACCTTGAAGCAATTTCAGCAGCAGCAACTCGCCTTCTCCAAGGATGAAGTGGTCCACGAAATCATAGTTCCGAATCAGCGTGTCCAGATTGTCTGAGCCGAGGGCGAGGTCGTCGGCGAAAGCGCCACCGCCCATGATCGTCTTGATGTGCGGGTGTTGCTCTTTGACCTTCTTGAGAAAAAATAGAGACGGGCCGAGGGAGGTGGTGTACGAGCTGGTGCCAACCACCGAGTATTCCGATACGTTGAATTGCTCAGTCAGCTCGTTCATACGCTTATAAAAATTCTCCACCAGCGGGAGCAGCGCGTGAATGACCTCCTGCGAGATTTGCATCCCCTGAAGCGGGACCACGGAAGCCAGCACGGTGGCGCAAGCTTCGGCGTCGGCGCCGTTGGCATAGGCCAGCATGTGTGCGTCGAGAATCCACCAGAGTTTTGAGTAGCCGTCGTTGATTGAAACATCCTCGAGGGTTTGCAGGACGCTGAAATACTTATGGTGCATCCCCCAAAGCTCGGGATCCGAATTGAAGTCATAGCATCTGACGGGATAACCATGCGGCTCCAGAAAAGATTTCAGGATGGCGATGCCGAGAGGGGGAGTCCAGGGCGAGAAGTAGGGCGGTTTCACCAACAACACCTTACCCTTCGACTCTACAGGTTTTCTCAACTTGCCAGTCCCGCCGATTGATACCAAATTCATGATTGTGTCCTTAATCGTGTCCAAAGCTGAATTGATGGGCTGCGAATGTCAGCGGTAAGTTTCCAGCGAGCTCGCTCCACGCTTCCCGCTCACCGTCCAACTGCAAGGGGATGTCGAGCAAGCGGCTTTCGGGGTGGAGCACTACGGCCTCCAGCCAGGCTTCATAGTGTTTTAGCAACCGCGTGATAGTCGCATCTTCAAAAAGATCGGTGCTATAGGTCATCAGCACCTTTAATCCCTGTTCCGTCTCCATCGCTCTCACAATCAGATCAAACTGAGTTGCGTGCCAGTCGATTTCTACGGGACTGAGAACAAGGTCGAGATGCGGCAAGGCGAGGTCATGTGGATGATGGAGGCCGAATACCACCTGGAAGAGCGGGCTGCTACTGGCTGTCCGATCCGGTCGCAACGCCTCGACCAATTTGTCGAAAGGCAAGTCCTGATGAGCGTGAGCTCCAAGGGTCACTTCACGGACCCGGTTCAACAATTCACGAAAAGTTGGGTTGCCCGAGAGGTCGGTGCGAAGGACCAGCATGTTTACGAAGAAACCGATGAGCACTTCCGTCTCAGCATGGTTGCGATTGGCGACGGTGGTTCCAATCACGATGTCTTCCTGTCCGCTATACCGGTAGAGGAGGCTTTTGAAGGCTGCCAGCATCGTCATGAACGGCGTCGTGCCAGCCTCCTGGCTCAGCTTCTTCAAGTCATGTGAGAGCGCCGGCGACAGGGCTATAGTCTGGGTAGCGCCGCGAAAACTTTGCGCCGCGCGACGAGGACGATCAGTCGGTAACTCCAGGGTCGGTAGCCGCCCGCCTAACTGCTGCTTCCAATAGCTCAGGTGTTTTTCGAGCACTTCGCCCTGCATCGACTGGCGCTGCCAGCAAGTAAAATCGGCATACTGGATGGAGATTTCAGACAGCGGCGATGGCTGATCGCAACTAAAGGCCGCGTACAGGCTGACCAATTCCTTTACCAGAATGCTCATGGACCATCCGTCCGAGACGATGTGGTGCATCGTTATCACGACGATGTGCTCATGCTCGGCCAGACGCAGCAGCGAGACGCGGAACAGCGGGCCCGTCGCCAAAGAGAACGTGCGACCAGCTTCGGTGCGCGCAAGTTCTTTGCTCGCCAGTTCTCGCTCCGCGGCAGGCAGTTCGCTCAGGTCGGTAACCGGAATTGAGATCGGTTCCGGGGAGCTGATGAACTGAACGGGCTGTCCATCGCGAATCGGGAAGCAAGTCCGCAGTGACTCGTGGCGGCGAATTATCTCGCTGACGCTCTGCTCGAGCGCCGCCAGGTTGAGTGGCCCGCTCAGGCGCATCACCAAGGGCATGTTGAAAGCTGCGCTGTCTGGCTCCAATTGATCGATGAACCAGAGACGCTGCTGGGCAAACGAGAGCGGCAGCGCCTCGTCTCGAGACGCCCGCTCGATGGCAGGCAGCAGCAACCCGGATCCTTCTTTGATGGCTAGCTCAATTCTCTCGCCCAAACTGGCGACCGTTGGCGCTTCGAACAAAGCGCGCAACGGCAACTCAACCCGGAATACTTCCCTGATCTGCGAGATGAGTTGCGTGGCGAGCAGTGAATGCCCGCCGAGCTCGAAGAAGTTGTGATGAATGCCGACCGTCTCAACATTCAGTACGTGTGACCAGACTCCTACCAGCACTTCTTCAATGGGATTGCGAGGCGCTATGAACGTTGCTTGCAGCTCCTTACTAACCCAGTCTGGCGCCGGCAACGCGCGGCGATCGACTTTGCGATTTGGTGTTAACGGCAGCGCGTCGAGCCATACAAACGCGGCCGGCACCATGTACGCGGGCAGCTTCTCCGTTAAGTAGTTGCGCAGCTCACCGTTGGATAACGCTCCCTGATCTTCCGCTTTCGGAACGATATAGGCCACCAGTCGCCGATCACCGGGTATGTCATCGCGGGCCAGCACTATCGTTTCCCGGATCGCCGGGTGCTCTCCCAAGGCGAACTCGATCTCACTTAGCTCGATGCGAAAGCCTCTCACCTTTACCTGGTGATCATCACGACCGACGAACTCAATATTGCCGTCGGAAAGGTAACGGGCCAGGTCGCCGGTACGATACAGCCGCGCTCCCGGCTTCCGGCTGAAAGGATTCGGCACGAACTTATCGGCGGTTAGATCGGCACGATTGAGATAACCTCGCGCCAAACAGTCTCCGCCGATATATAACTCTCCGCACGCGCCCACAGGGACGGGTTGCCGATCGGGCGAAAGCAGATAGATTTGTGTGTTGGGCAGTGGGCGACCGATGGACGGAGTGTGGTCCACCTGCGTTTCAGCAACTACAGCCCAAGTCGCGACCACCGTGGCCTCAGTCGGGCCGTAGTGGTTACACACGAGAAACGGCAATGCCTGTCCGGGCGGATGATGAAGTTTATCGCCTCCAGTCAGCAATGCTTTCAGACATAAGCCTTCCGGCCACTGTGCTTCCAGCGCTACTTCGGCGAGGGCCGTGATCAAAAAGCAGCAGGTAATCCTTTCGGCAGCCAGCCAGCGCAACAGCTTTGGCGCGCTCAGGATGGTCTCTCGATCCGGAATATTTACACTCGCACCCGCTGTTAGATACGGCCATACTTCCCACACGTAAGCGTCGAATCCCGGCGTCGCCGTTTGCGAAGCCCGGTCTGACGAAGTCACGCCATAAACATCGTGGTGCCACGTTACCAGATTGACCAATCCGCCATGCTGAACCTGCACTCCTTTGGGCTTACCTTCGGACCCGGAGGTGTAGATCATGTAGGCCAGATTGTCGGGTGTAGTTTCGCAGTCAAAGTTTGCGTCGCTCTGTTGGTCGATGGTCTGCCAATCCGCGTCAAGATAGATCGTGCGCGCGTTGTGCTCAGGAAGGCCCGACCGCAGTTCCTGCAGGGTGATAAGCACGGGCGCCTGTGAATCTGACAACATGTAGGCGAGCCGCTCCTTCGGATAGTCCGCATCGAGCGGCAGGAACGCGCCCCCCGCTTTGAGAACTCCGATCATCCCCAGCACGATCTCCCAACCACGCTCCGCACAGATTGCCACCAGGACCTCGGGCCCGACGCCCAAAGCGCGCAGGTGTCGCGCGAGCTTGTTGGCGCGCAGATTCAACTCGCGGTAGGTTATTTCTCTTCCTTCGACGGCGACGGCAATAGCTTCCGGAGTCTTCTCGACCTGGGCTTCAAACAATTCCTGGATGCAGGCCGCCCGGTTGTAATCCGCACTGGTGTCGTTCCAATCGAACAACACTTGTTGCCGTTCTGCGGGAGTGAGTATTTGTAAATCAGAGATTGTCGCTCCAGTATTTTCCAACGCCACACTCAATATATTCAGGTAGTGATCGAGAAACTTTTCGATGCGTTCTAACTTGAAGAGATTTCGATTGAACTCCACCTTGCCGGCTATGCTGTCCGGCTTCAGTGTGCAGGTGATCGCTATATCATTCTTCACCGCGGGCAAGCAGTTGTGAATGTTGCTCAGCGCTAACGAGACATCGAAGAGAGGGCACTTGTTGTCCAACTCGTCCAGTCCTAAATCTCTTACCAGGCGATCGAAGGGATAATGCTGCCGTGAATAGGCGTCTAATAGAGTTTGCCGCACATTCAGCAGGAACTGCTTGAAGGTGATGAGAGGATTCACTTGGTCTACTATCGCCAGCGCGTTAGCGGGATGTGCGGAAAGTTGCTCCTGCTTACGGCTGGGACTTCCCACGACGAGAGTGCGGCTTCCCGTATATTTATGGAGACATATCTTCAGCGCCGCCATCAAGGTCGTATACAACAGGAAGGCGCCATCGCCTGTCAGATCAGTCAGTTTCTTGTAGAGCTCCGCGCTTAGCTCGAACTCGACAACTTCTGTCTCGCCGTCGTAGATCTTCGGCCTGGGGTAATCTAAGCCGATATTGGAGGGATCGATTTCCTGGGCCAGCTTATTGACCCAGTACTCTCTCTCCTCTTTTGTCTTACGGTCGAAGATTACGAGGTCCGACTTTTTTTCTTCGCTTAGCTGTTGCATTGGCTTACCTATTGATTTCTCTGTGCAACCTCTGCGTTCTCTGTGTCTCTGTGGTTAACTAATTCACCGCAATAACTCACCACAGAGACACAGAGAACACAGAGGTTGCACAGAGAAGAACGTGGAGATCAGAAGTTGAATACTTCGCTTGCGTCCACCGCCAGCGCCGATTCACTCTCCTGCTCTCCGTTCTGCAGCGCAATTTCTCCAATGACGACTGCCGGATTGATGACTGCCTCTTTGAGGATGGAGTCTAGATAGGAGCTGAGCTTCTCGATGGTTTCATCCCTGAACCATGTCTTCATATAGGAAAATTCGAAGCTCAGCTCAGCTTCATTTCTGGTTACCTTCAAGAGCAGTTTCAGTCCCTTATCAACCTCCGGATATAAGCCTAAGCCGCTGGCGCTGTCCGCGACACCATAGGAGTAGCCCACATCAAAGACAGGAGACGGACATCCGTACTCCGACAACGTCAAAGGGTTGGTCAAAATGTGAAGCCCATAGACGCGGTGCCGCTTTGACACGATTACCTTCTGCCGCACGGCTTGCAGTAATTCCGCAAACGTTAAATTCCAGGACGGAAGAAGCCGGAGCGGAAGTGGAGACTCTGGGGTTGCTCCATCAAGACTGGCAACAATCGTCATGTCTTCCTGCCCATTCACGCGTAAGAGTAAGGCGCTATAGGCAGCGAGGATGAAAGAGAAGCATTCATCATCGAAGTCCAGACTCAAAGCGTTGGAGCTCAGACTGCTCACTGCGAAAGGAGTCGTAACTCGTTCTTCAACAGCAGCCCCTTCGCGATCCCGCAACATCTCTATGTTTGAGGCCGGGGCTCCGCTTATGAACTCATTAATCCAATATTGCTGCGCAGTGTCATAGCCGGAGAAGACTTCGACGGGAGTCATGTCAGGCTGTGCCGGATTATCGAACTGGCAACTCGTCTTCAGGCTTTCGAGCAATCGCGGATCGATATCTTTTTTGCCGGGATAAGTCAGCTTCTCCTTGATTACGGCGTTGAAACATTTCAGGAACGTCTTGATTCGATCAACAGTCATTCCCTTTCTCTGCAGATAAAAAGTGCTCCACTGTTCAAAGCCGTTTTGAGGAAGCCAGATCGAGTTCTCGACTGAAATAAACATCTTGTCGATCAGGTTGCACGCAATCTCGAAATTCATCGTGTTGTGCGACCAGTTGAAGGCCGTGCCTTTGACTCCGTAATGCTCCCGCTGTTCCCAGATGGGAGTCACCGGATCGGCGTACCATAACTGGGCCCTGAAGAAATCGGGTTTGGCTTCTTCGACGAAATTGACAGACTCGCGCACGGTCTCATAGGTCTCACCGGGAAAGCCGATGATCAGGTTGGCGTGGGTGGAGATACCGGCGGCCCTCAATAAGGGAATGGCCTTCATGTAATCCTTCTGCCGCGCGGTCTTATTCATTTTCAGAAGCATCTCATCGCTGCCAGACTCGACGCCGAGAAAAACGCCTTCGCATCCCGCCTTCCCCATTAATTCAATGGTCTCTTCATCTCCGTGATCGCAGCGATAAAACGAGTTCCACTTGTAGCCATACTGGTTCTTGATCATCATCCGCAGAATTTCTTTGAACCTCTGTTTGGGGACGTTGAAAGTATCGTCAAGAAAAGTCAGCGTGCTCACAGAGCCAATTTCCCTGATCTCATCGAGCTCCTGCTCCACCAACTCGACCGATTGATACTTGTATTTCCCCGCCCTCTGCGGAAAACCACAAAACGCACAGGAGAAAGGACACGACTTCGCTGTTCTAAGCGTCACGAATTCCCCGATCTCCTCTTTCGGAAAAAGAGAGTAGTTGACCATGTTCTCTTCCAGCGGGTTCGATTCGATCGAGGTCGAGGTGAGGACGTAGTTTTCTCCCTTCCGGTAAGCAATGTTGTCAATCTTATCCAGGCTCCCGCCGCTTTTCAGCGTCCTTATAATATTGACCAGCGCGGTTTCGCCTTCCTGGCTGATGACATAGATATCAGCCGCGAGCAGTTTCAACAGACGTTGCAGCGATGCCTCGTCGTGGTCCTTTATTTGACCGTGCATGTAGGGGCCGCCGACAAGTATCTTCGCGGTCTTGTTGTACTTCCTGATGAAGGAGATGATTTCCAGTATCGGGTATGGAGACACGTATAACGTGGTCGTGACGGCGATAGTTAGAATGTCTTCTTTCTCTAACTTCTCTCGCAGTTTTTCCTTCTCGAGATGGAACAGGTTGACATAGTCAAAGCTATAACCGCGTCTCGCAAGATAGGTGGATAAGTAGGTAACCACGGGCCACAGAAAATCTGCGTTATGAAGCGGCTTCACCACCTCACCACCTTTATTCTGAAAATAAAAGTGATTCAGAATATCGATACTTCGCCGTGGCTTGCCCTCGTAGTTAATAAAAGCCAGGCTGAGATCACGGTATGCGCCGGACTCAGTTCCCATGGACCTGACCATCTCTTCGTATTCTTCAAAGTTAGAGTCGTTGAAGCCAATGACTAAACAGTCGGTCATAAATTTTCTCTTTCTCTACTGATTTCTCTGTGCAACCTCCGTGTTCTCTGTGTCTCTGTGGTTAACTAATTCGCAGCAATATTCACCACAGAGACACAGAGAACACAGAGGTTGCACAGAGAAGCCTTCTCTACCGTTGAAAACTAAACTCTTCTTCGTTGTCTTCGCTCTCGAGGAACGAACGGTCGCGCGCTCCCGAAGCCTCGTCTCCGGGAAACAATGGAAGGTCGATCAGCGACCACTCCGGATGGGCCACGATCCCCTCCAATAGAACTCGGAAGTGATTCGAGATACGAGTGATAGTGGCCTCATCAAACAGGTCGGTGTTGTACTCAAACGTGCCCTGTATTTCCTCTTGAACTTCCTGCATCGCCAGGAGCAGCTCGAAATGCGCCGTTCCGGCAGTAGTGTTGAATGGTTGCAGCGTCAGGCCGGACAGCTTTAGCGGCTCAACCGGGGAATTGTGAAAGGAAAACATCACTTGAAAGAGCGGCGCGTGGCCCAGGTATCTCTCCGGCTCTAACTCCTCCACCAGCTTCTCGAACGGCACATCCTGGTGTGCGTACGCTCCGAGCGTCACGTCCCTCACCCGCCCTAACAATTCGCTGAAACTCGGATCTCCTGACAGATCGGTCCGCAGCACGAGGGTGTTGGTGAAGAACCCGATGAGGCCCTCCACTTCACCGCGGTTACGATTCGCGATCCCCGTCCCCACCACGACGTCCTCCTGCCCGTCCAACCGGTACAGCAGCGTCTTGAAGGCCGCCAACAAAGTCATGAATAGCGTCACCCCTGCCCTGCGGCTCAGTTCCTTCAGTCCCTCCGTCACTTCCTTCCCAACCTGCATGTTCCGGGTCGCGCCGCGGAATGTCGGCGCCGCTGGCCGCACCCTGTCCGTCGGCAAGGCCAGCACCGCCGCTCCAGACAATTGCTTGCGCCAGTACTCCAACTGCGTCTCTAAGAGATCACCGTTGAGCCAGCCCCGCTGCCACACCGCGAAATCCGCGTACTGCACCGGCAACTCCTCGAGGGGCGATTCCAGCCCACGACTGTAAGCTTCATAGAGGACCGTCATTTCCTTAACCAGCACGCTCAGCGACCAGCCGTCCGCCACGATGTGGTGCATTGTCATCAGTGCCACATGCTCCTCCTCGTCCAGCCGTAGCAGCGAGACCCGCAACAACGGCCCCGACGCTAGTGCGAAGGTGCGCCGGGCTTCGGCGTGGGCCAGTTCGACGGCGGCTGCTTCACGCTCAGCCGCGGAGAGGTCGCTCAGATCAGTGACCGGGATGCTGAGCAGTTGCGCGTCATTGATTAACTGCACCGGCCGGCCATCACGGACCGGAAAGCTGGTGCGCAGTGACTCGTGGCGGCGCATAATCTCACTCAAGCTTCGCTCCAGCGCCGCTACGTTGAGTGGCCCACTCAGGCGCATTGCCAGTGGCAGATTGTAGGCCGCACTGTTTGGCTCCAATTGATCGATGAACCACAGGCGCTGCTGCGCAAATGAGAGTGGCAGTGGCCCAGCTCGCTCCACCCGCTCGATGTCAGGCAGCAGCAACCCGGACCCGGCTTCGATGGCCAGCTCAACTCTCTCGCCCAAAGTGGCGATTGTCGGCGCTTCAAATAAAGCGCGCAGCGGCAACTCAACTTTAAAGACTTCCCTGATCTGCGAGATAAGTTGGGTAGCGAGGAGTGAATGTCCGCCGAGCACGAAGAAGTTGTCGTGAATACCGATTGGGTCCACGCCCAGGTATTGCGACCAGATTTCCGCCAGTTTCTCTTCTTGCCAGGTGCGCGGCGCGACAAACTCCTCTTGCAAGTACGGTCGGGCCGAATCCGGCGCGGGCAACGCCTTGCGATCAACTTTGCCCTGCGCCGTCAAAGGCATGTGGTCCAGGACCACGAACGACGTCGGGATCATGTATTCGGCCAGCGTCTCTTTCATGTAGCTGCGCAGATCATCGATCGTCAGCGCCATCTCGAGCGCCGCCACGAAGTAGCCGACCAGGCGCTTCTCGCCGGGCTCATCCTCTCGCGCCACCACGACGACATCGCGTATCGCCGGGTGCGATCTCATTACAGCCTCAATCTCACCCAGCTCGATACGAAAGCCTCTAATCTTGACCTGCTGGTCTATCCGGCCCAGGTACTCGATATCTCCATCCAGCCGGTAGCGAGCGAGATCGCCTGTCTGGTATAACCGCGCCCCCGGGTTCGTGCTGTATGGATGAGGGATGAAACGTTCGGCGGTTAGCTCCGGCCGGTTTAAGTAGCCGCGGGCGAGTCCGCTGCCGCCGACGTACAACGCACCCGGAACACCGATCGGCACAGGACCGAGTTGTGCATCGAGGATGTAAAGCTGAAGATCGGGAATAGCGCAGCCGATCGGGCTGGCGTATGTTGTTTCGGCATCAATGTGTGAGAGCGGCCGGTAAGTCACATGGACGGTCGTTTCCGTAATGCCGTACATGTTGACTAAGCGCGGGCGATCCTCTGCGTGGCGCTCGTACCACTCACTCAAGCTGCGTACTTCCAGGGCTTCGCCGCCGAAGATCACGAGTCGCAGGTCCAGGTCATTACTCCTGGACCAGGCTTCTCGATCAACTTGCATCAACTGGCGAAAAGCTGAAGGCGTTTGGTTCAGCACCGTCACGTGCTCGGTCCGCAAAAGTTCGTAGAAGGCCTCCGGCGAACGGCTCAATATGAAGGGCACGATCACTAAGCTTCCGCCGTAGAGGAGTGCCCCCCACAATTCCCAGACGGAAAAATCGAAGGCGGAGGAATGAAACAGCGTCCACACATCGCGCTCGTCGAAGTGATACCAATCCTCCGTCGCCTCGAACAGCCGCGTGACGTTTCCGTGGCTCACCAGGGTTCCTTTGGGCCAGCCGGTTGAGCCGGACGTGTAAATTACATATGCGAGGTTCTCACACGTCGTCAGGTTGGGCGGGTTCTCTGTGTTCTGACTTGCGAGTGTCTCCCATTCCGTGTCCAGAGTGACAACCGTCATCTCGCGTTCCGGGAGCGCTACGGTGAGCTCGGACTGGCTCAGCACCAACCGAATGGAGGCGTCCTCCAACATAAAGGCCAGGCGATCCTTCGGATACATCGTTTCCAAAGGAACATAAGCGCCGCCGGCTTTAAGGATGCCGAGGATGGCCACCACCATTTCCGGCGAACGTTCGACATAGAGGCCGACCATCACTTCAGGCCCAACACCGAGCCCGCGTAGATAATGGGCCAACTGATTGGCGCGCTCGTTCAGCTCGCGGTAAGACAGCCGGACCTGATCGAAAACCAGGGCCACAGCAGACGGCGTGCGTTCGGCCTGCCGCTCAAACCATTGGTGCAGACAACTATCCCCGTGATACTCCCGCCGCGTCTGATTCCATTCATAGAGCAGTTGCTCACGCTCCTCTGCCGGCAACAGCGGTAAGCTCGAGATTTTCGACTCAGGCGCGTTGACGATCCCTTGCAGCAATGTCTCGAAGTGAGTGATGAGGCGACTGATAGTGGCAGCTTCAAAGAGGTCCGTGTTGTACTGCAGCGTCCCCTGCAAACCGTCCGCAGTGTCTACCATGTTCAACGTGAGATCGAACTTCGCGTTCTGGTGGTCCACTGCAACTGTACGGAAGGTTAGCCCTTCAAGCCGAAGCTCCGGTGCGGGTGCATTCTGTAAGCCGAACACAACCTGGAAAAGCGGATTGTGGCTGGTCTCTCGTTCCGGTTGCAGCTCCTCCACTAACTTTTCAAACGGCAAGTCTTGATGCGCGTATGCACCCAGCGCCACTTCCTGCACCTGCTTTAGCAGCGCCTTGAAAGTAATCTCGGGCGGCAGTGACGTGCGCATCACCAGCGTGTTGACGAAAAAGCCGATGAGACCTTCGGTCACAACCCGCCGCCGGTTGGCGATGGGTGTGCCGACGATGCTCTCCCCCGCTCCGCTATAGCGCGCGAGGAGGATTTGCCACCCCGCCATCAGCGTCATGAAAAGCGTCACGTTTTCGCGCCGGCTCAACTCTTTGAGCGCAGCCGTCAACGTGGGCGAGAGCTCAAATGAGAGTTGTGCACCGCGAAATGTCTGCACCGGCGGGCGCGGGAAGTCTGTCGGTAACTCGAACGTCTCCGGTCGATCGCCTAACTGCTGCTTCCAGTAAGCGAGCGCCTCTTGCAGGACCTCGCCTTGCAACTGCTCCCGCTGCCAAACAGCGAAGTCGGCATATTGCACGGGCAGTTCGGGCAGAGGCGAGGGCTGCCCTTCATTGAAGGCACGATAAAGAGCGGTCATCTCCTGTATGAGCACGCCCATGGACCATGCGTCGGAGATGATGTGGTGCGTGGTCAACAACATGATGAACTTTTCGGAATCGAAGCGGAGCACCTTCACCCGCATCAATGGGGCACGCTCCAGCACGAAAGGCTGCTCGGCCTCGGCGGCGGCGAGGCGCCGGGCCTCGGTGTAGCGCTCGGTTTCGTCCAGATGCTCCAGGTCGATCCACTTCACTGTGAGTCTGAGCATCGGGGCGATGATCTGCTTCGGCACTCCTTGCTCGACCGTGAACGAGGTGCGCAAGACCTCATGCCGTCTGACAATCTCATTCACGACGCGCTCGAGGACCATGAGGTTCAGACGCCCGGTGATCTCCACCTCCACCGGAACGTTGTAGGCGGACCCGCCAGGCTCGAGTTGGTCCAGGAACCAGAGTCTTTGCTGTGCAAAAGAAAGCGGGCAAGGACCATTACCGGCCCGCCGCGGAATGTTTATCGACGGCTCAGCCTGCCAACCCTGCTTGCTTCTTAGCCGGGAAAGCAGTTCGCGCTTGGCCGGCGAAAGCACCGAAGTGGTTTTCGTCCCGTTAACCATGACCGTTAGTTCTCATTCTCAGTAGCGCGTCATCCGATACCGGCATGATCGGCGTGTAATCGCGATCGGCGATGAAGGTGGGACGGGGTTGTTTCATGTCATGAAGACAATTCTCGGAGCTGTTGTAGGTAACGAAGATACTCATGCGGTCGTAAGGCGAGAGGTTGTTCGACGAGGCATGAAAGAGATTACCGTGGAAAAACAGCACGAAGCCTGCTCTACCCTTGGCCGCGTAAATACTGTTTTTCCTGAGCAGGCCTGCGAGAATCCGGCGGTTGATTTTGTACTTCAGGTTTGCCGTTAACGTATGTATCCAGGTGCCGGCGCCATCGCCCTCTGCGATTCGCGGGGCGACGCTTCCCAGGGCTTCCACCTCTTGCGCCTCGACGTCGATCATCTCTTTATGCGAGCCGGGAATCACGAGCATCGGACCATTAAAATCATTGACATCCTGCAGGAAAACCGCCGCCGTCAGCACGCGCGGCGAGGGCATGCCGTCCTCCTTAAACCAATAGAGAAAATCCTGATGCCATTCCCACTGTTCGCCCTCCAAAGCGACCTTGGCATTGAGCTTGAACTGGTGAACATACACGTCGCTTTTCAGCAACTGTTTCGCCGGCTCCACCAGTCGAGGAAGCCGCGTCAGGCAACGGAACTTTTCGTTTGTAGAGTGGAGGGCAAAGACACTGCGGACGGCCCCACTGGTTTCTCTAATTCGACGTGGCGAATCCTCGGCCATTTCGCGGGGCACCTCACCGAGAATGACTTCGAGTTCTTCTGGCGAAAAGAGACTCTCAATCAGCAAATAACCGTCCTTTTCAAATTTCTCTACCTGCTCGTTTGTTAGCTTCATGTAAAACCTCGGCTGTATTGGTCCATGTTGCTTCGCGAAATCACGCGAAGCCGCACGAAAAATACGAATTAAGAGTTGTGGAAATCCGCCGGGCTGGCTTAACGGTGTAGCGCTAAACTGGGTAATGCTTTTTCGATGACCGGCACGCTTGGTGACGCGGCCTCGTTTTCCCTGAATATTTTTCCCATCGCGGCGACGCGTGCTTTGAACGTCGTGTCTTCAAGGATGCGATCAATGAAGTTATGTATCTGGTCGACGGATGTCTCGCGTATGTCGCCAGTGATCCCGAGCCCGTGATAAACGACTCGCGCGGCAATTGCCGGATGATCCCTGATGACCGGAAACACGATCATCGGCACGTCGAAAAAGATGCACTCCTTAACGCTATTAAAGCCGCCGTGAGTAATCATTACTGACGCCCTCTTCAAGACTTGCAGTTGCGGCGCGTTCTTGACCAGGAGCGTATTCGGGGTAATGCCGTGAAAGTCCTCCACGTTCAATGAGCCGACCGTCAGAATCAACTGCCAATCAGGCCTGGCGGCGACGGCATCGATGATTGTCTGGAAAAACTGTTTGCTGCCTTCGATGAGATGGCTCTGGCTGCCGAAGGAACAGTAGATGAGTGGCTTGTGTTGGTCCACCGCTTCCCAGGGAAAGGGAAGATCGTCGCGCGCGAGGTCGATGGAAGCTTCGACGTAATAACTGTTCTTCTTTCTCTGCGTGCCGGGAAAATCGAATTCTTGCGGACAGAGAATCAACTCCGTCTTGTTCAGCAGGAAATCGTAGCCGGAATCTTCCGCCCAGGGGTTGAAAAGCTGCGTATTCAATAACACCATCGGGATACCG
>Ga0134124_10000965_pt1 | contig 23032 bp, 16 predicted proteins | sample KB304_FD_96880 | JGI IMG/M metagenome (GOLD analysis project Ga0134124, IMG submission 96880) | Terrestrial soil microbial communities without Nitrogen fertilizer from Kellogg Biological Station, Michigan, USA - KB3-0-4 | ecosystem: Environmental > Terrestrial > Soil > Unclassified ... | reverse complement strand
TATCCGGGCGACCCGCTCACGCCGGGCATTGGCGCGACCGCAGATGCGCCGCGCCTGAAGCGCGAGGACGCGAAGATCATCCTGAAGATTCCGGTGTTGCCCATCTCGTATCGCGATGCCACGCAGTTGCTGTCGCGTCTCGGTGGTCCGCATGCGCCGGACAATTTCTCAGGTGGACTGCCGTTCAACTATCACCTCGGCGGCGACGGCAAGACCGAGGTGCATCTGGCGGTGAAATCCGAGTGGAGCCTGAAGCCCGCCTACGATGTGGTGGCGACGTTGAAAGGCAGCCAGTATCCCGATCAGTGGGTGATGCGTGGCAATCATCATGACGGCTGGGTCATGGGCGCCGGGGATCCGCTGTCGGGCAATGTGGCCATGTTGTCGGAGGCCAAGGCACTGGGGCAGCTCTACAAGAATGGCTGGCGGCCAAAGCGCAGCATCGTCTATCTGAGCTGGGATGCGGAGGAACCCATGCTGCTGGGTTCCACCGAGTACGCCGAGACACATGCGAAGGAGCTGCAGGCCAAGGCTGTCATCTACATCAACACCGATGGCAACGGCCGCGGGTTTCTCAACGCCTCTGGCAGCCATGAATTCCAGCACCTGGTGAACGAGGTCGCGAAGGATGTGAAGGATCCGCAGACCGATGTCAGTGTTGCGGAACGCTCCCGCGCGCGTGCGCGCGTAACGGCCTTCGACAAGACCGGCAATGTCAACGAACGCACACTCAGTGCGGCTGAATCGGGCGGCGATCTGCCCATCGGCGCGCTGGGTTCAGGGTCTGATTATTCAGCCTACCTGCAGCACCTGGGATTGCCCGCGCTGAATCTCGGCTTTGGTGGCGAAGATGAAGGCGACGGTGTCTACCATTCCATCTACGACAGCTTCCATCACTTCACCACCTTCGACGATCCCGGACTGAAGTACGGCGCCGCGCTGTCGAAGGTGGTGGGCAGGCTGGTGCTGCGCATCGCCGACAGCGACACGCCGCCGCAGCGTTTCGCCGACTTCGCCGATACAGTGAGCGTGTATCTGACCGAGGTCACCAAGCTGGCGGATGAGCGTCGCGCCGAGGATGAGAAGCGCGCGAAGCTGTTTGCCGACGGCGCGTTCAAGCTGGCCAGCGATCCGCTGCGTCCGGTGGGACCGGCGATTGAAAAGGCCGCGACGCCACGCATCGAGCTTGCCGTGCTGGCCAATGCGGTCGATAAGCTCGGCAAAGCGGCCAAGGCCTACGACGCCGCGTATGCCGACAAGAGCGCTGCCCTGGCGCAGCCGGCGCGCGACAGGCTCAACACACTGCTGCGCGACATCGATCAGCTGTTGCTCGATCCACGCGGCCTGCCGGAGCGTGACTGGTACCGGCACATGATCTATGCACCGGGGCGTTTCACCGGCTATGGTGCGAAGACGCTGCCGGGTGTTCGCGAAGCCATCGAAGAACGGCGCTTCGACGATGCCAATGTTTACACGGCGCGCGTCGCGGCCGTGCTCGATGCCTATTCGGCGCGTCTGGATGCGGCCCGCGCGGTGATCGAGGGCAAATAGAATATCGCCAGGTGGTCAGGCGCGCCGGTTACCACCCAAACACCACGCGCTCGCTGCGCACATCCGCGCCGCCGCGCAGCGTGCCGTATTGCCCCTGCACACCTGCTGCCACGATGCCGGTGGCGATGCCGTAGTCGCCCTCGACCCGGATGCGATGGCCGCGCTTCGCCAGCGCCATCAATACCTCCACCGGAATGCGCGCTTCGATCTCCAGTTCCCCCGGCGCATCGTGCTTGTCGCCGAACGACTCGTGGAAGTGCAGCGAGTTGATGCGGGGTGATTCGATGGCCTGCTGCAGGCTCTCCTTGCCCAGCAGCAGGTTCAGCAGCACATTCGCGATCTGCTGATCCTGCGTATCGCCGCCCGGCGTGCCGATGGCCAGAAAGGGCTTGCCATCGCGCGTCACGATGGTGGGGGACAGCGTGGTGCGTGGCCGTTTGCCACCCACCAGCACATTGGGACTCAAGGGATCCAGATCGAAGACGGTGAGTCGATTGCTCAGCGGCACGCCGGTATCGCCGGCGATGTAGGCGCCGCCGATGAGCCAGCCTGAGCTGGGCGTGCAACTGAACAGATTGCCCTTCGCATCCACCACTTCGATGGCGGTGGTATCCGCTACCGGACCGCTGGACTTGAGCCGATGCGGCTGGAAGGGCGTGGCAGGGCGATGTCCGCCGCGCTGGTGCGCGTAAGGATTGCCGTAGCGATGTTCCAGCGAAGCCTTGTCACCGATCAGTGCGGCGCGTTCGGCAGCGTAGCTCGCGGACAGCAATCCTTCAGCGGGAATATCGGCGAACAGCGGATCGCCGAACCAGGCATTGCGATCGTCGAAGGCCAGCTTGAGGGCTTCGGCGAAGGTGTGCAGATACTGCTCGCTGCGCACGCGCATCTTTGCGATGCCCGCTGCCTCGAGAATGTTCAAGGTGAGCAGCAGCGCCGGACCCTGGCTCCAGAAGCCGCTCTTGTGGATGTCGTAGCCCTGGAAGCGGGTGGTGACCGGCGCCTCGATGCGGCCGCGATAGTTGGCGAGATCCTCGGCGCTGAGCAATCCACCGTCCGCCTTGACGGCCACAGCGATGCGGCGCGCGATGTCTCCCTTGTAGAACAGATCACGCGCGGCCTCGATGGCCTGTGCCCGATTGCTGCCCTGCTTGAGCGCATCGCGTTCGGCGGCGGCAAGGCTGCGCAGCGTCGCGCCAAGGCTGGGCTGGCGGAAGATTTCACCCACGTCGGGAATGCGACCATCGGGATAGTAGGTGCGGCGCGACCACTGCCAGATCTCTGTGCTGGCGCGATTGCCGATGAGGAAGGCGCGCAGCATCGGGTAGACCGGAAACCCTTCGGTGAGCTGGATGGCGGGCTCCAGCACCTGCGCCAGCGACATCGTGCCGAACTTCTGCAGCAGCAGCGCCATGGAGTCGACCACGGCGGGCAGCGTGCCGGCATTGGGTCCGTTGCCGGGAATCACGCCAGCCGAACGGAAATACGCAGGTGTTGCCGCTTTCGGCGCAGTGCCCTGACCGCAGACCACCGATACCTTGCTGGTGGCCGCCTCGAACAGGATGACCGGCGCCTCACCACCGAGACCGAAGTGCGTGATCTCGTTCACCGCCGCGGCGAAGACCGAAGCCGCGCCCGCATCGAAGGCATTGCCGCCCGCGGCGAGGATGCGCATGCCCGCCTCCACAGTGTGATGCCGCCCGCCGGCCACGACACCATGCGTGGCGAACAACTCCGGGCGGATGGTGCCGTGCGGCTCCGAGCGCGCGCGCGCGACGGCTGCGGCGGCGGGCGCCGTGGCGGCATCCTGTGATTGGGCGCGGGCAGGCAAGGCCGCAGCCGCGGCGGCTGCCAGAGAGAGCTGGTGAAAATGGCGTCGTGAGACCATGCGGGGATCCCCGTGCTGCCAGTACAGGCTAGCCTGTCGCGCGCGGCATGGCCAGACGCGGAACCCACAGAATCCGCCGCCTAAAGAAATGGTCCGCCCTTTGCGGGGCGGGCCGGGTTCGCAAAGCCCGGGGGTCGAGCCTTACGGGGCGATGTTGGCGGACACTCGCGCGTCCACCGAGCTTTCTCCGCGATCAGCTGCTCGATGCGCTGTTCGAATTCCTTCTTCAGCTGGGCGTGGAGTGACAGGGCGATACTTTGCGGGGAAATGTGCAGAAAATGTGCACGAGAAAGTTCCCTGAATACGATTTTCTGCTGTGAATCATTTGCATTTCTTGCAATGCAGTCGCGGTTACAAGGATTTCACCTTTCTTAATCTGAACGGCCTGCGGATGCCGTTGTCGACAAGTGTGAGCCTTGCTGAGGCGCTCAGCTTCAGACAGGTCCCCCACCAATCTGACAGACAGGTGCAATGTGAAAACCAATCTGAAAATCCGCAGTGCTGCGCTACTGGCCGGTGCGTTGATCTCGCTGGGCGCCATGGCGCAGACGCCGGACAGCGACGTGCAGGTCGTCACCACTACGGTAAAGTTCAACCGGGCCGAGGCCTCGACGCCCACTGGCGCAGCCGATCTGTATCACTCGCTGAACCGGGCCGCCGCGCGTGTGTGCGTGGACCACTACGCCTCTGCCGCTCTGCAGCGTGATTCGTATTTCGAGTGCCGCGATGCGGCGTTGGCCAAGGCGGTCGACCAGGTGGACATCAGCGCGCTGTCCGCGCTGCATCAGGGCGATCGTTCCCGCAAGGGCACGGTGACCTTCGGGCAGGGCTGATGCGTCAACTGATCCGGCAGGGCGATCAAAGTCTGCCGGATCGATGAAAGTCTATTCCACGACCAGTTTGTAACCGGAGACGGTTGCGGTCTGCAGCAGCACCGGCGTGCCAGGATCGGCCTCGATCTTGTGGCGCAGCCGGTGCACCAGCTGTTTCAGCAGCTGGCGGTCGCCGCTGCCGCGGTGACCCCAGACCAGAATGAGCAGCCGATCGGAATGCACGGCACGACCGGCCTGCGCCAGCAGCGCCTGCATCAGCCGGAATTCGAGTTTGGTCAGTGCAATGGGTTGCCCGCTGCCGATGCGCACGGTGCTGTCATCGGCGTCGAGCGTCACACGCCCCGCAGTCATGGGCCCGGCGCTGCGCTCCAGTCGCGCACGCCGCAGCAGCGCCTTCACGCGCGCCAGCAGCGTGCGGGGACTGAAGGGCTTGGTGAGGTAATCATCGGCGCCGAGATCGAGCGCTCGCACCAGATCCTGCTCCTCGCCGCGCGCGGTCAGCATCATCACTGGCACGGTGCTGCGGCCGCGGATGGCGGAGCACACATCGAAGCCCGTCAGGCCGGGCATGTTGATGTCGAGGATCACCATGTCCGGCGCCTCGGCTTCGAAACTCTGCAGTGCGGCACTGCCATCGCTGGCCTTCACCACCAGATAGCCGGTCTGGCCCAGCGCATAAGCCACCAGGTCGAGCAGATCCGGATCGTCATCCGCCACCAGAATCTTCATCCACCGGTCTCCGCGGGCAGTGTCAGAGTGAAGCGCGTGTAGCCATCAGCAGTGCGCGATGCGGAGAGCGTGCCACCGTGCCGCTCGACGATGGAACGCGAGATCGAAAGCCCGAGGCCCATGCCGCTGGGCGCGGGCTCCACGCCGCCACGACTGAAGCGTTCGAATACATTTTCCTGCGCGCCAGCGGGCAGGCCTGGACCCGCGTCATCCACCCATGCCCTGATCTGCTCGCCGATGCGCTCGGCACCCACTCGGATGACGCTGCCGGCGGGCGCGAACTTGCAGGCATTGGCCAGCAGATTCACGAACACCTGCGTCAGGCGCACGCCATCGCCGGGCAGGGAGAGCTCCTCGCCGACGGCGCGCTCGATGCGCTGCGAGCGCTGGCGCAGCAGGGCATCCACCGTGCTGATGGCATCCTCGATCACATCCGACAGTTCGATGTTCTGCTGACGGATGTCGCGCTGGCCGGCCTCGATGCGCACGCTCTCCAGCAGATTGTCGATGAGCTGCGTGAGCCGCAGCGAACCGCGCTCCAGCGACAGCACCAGCTCTTCGAGCTGCTCGGGCGGTTGGGTGCGCAGTCCATCGCGCAGCAGCTCGATCGAAGCCAGCTGCGCCGCCAGCGGCGTGCGGAATTCATGCGAGACATTGGCCAGCACGGTGTCGCGGGCGCGGCGTACGGCTTCCAGTTCGGTTTCGTCGCGCAGCACCTGCACCTGCAGGCTGTCCACCGGACGCGCGCTTGTTATCACCATGCGTCGCTCACCGGCGGCCGTGACCAGATGTTCGACAGCAGCGGCAGAACCCTGCCGGCGGGCCCGCACGATGGGGCAGCTGGTATTGCAGGGCGAGTCGCTGCCGATGCAGCGCGGTTTCAGCACATCGCCGCAGAACCGGCCGATGGCATCGGCGGCTTTGACGCCCAGGAGCCTCGCGGCCTGCTCGTTCATGTAGGTGATGCGGCGCTCGCCGTCGACGGCGTACACGCCTTCGACAATACCGGCCAGCACGGCCTGCGCCTCGGCCTCACGCTGGCGCAGAGTGCCGGTGAGATCGATGAGGTTGCGGCGCATGTCGTCCATGGTGCGCGCCAGCTTGCCGATCTCCGCCGGGCCGCCCTGCGGAATCGATGTGGTGAAATCTCCCTGGCCGAGTCTCTCCGCGGCTGCCGTAAGCGCCTCGGTGGGACCAGTGACCCGCCTGCCGAGCAGCACGCTGCCGAAAAACGCGATCACGCCCAGGAAGGCGGCCAGCCACAGGAGTCGAATCCGCAGTGCGCGCACATCGCGATCGGTCTGTGCCGTGGGCAGACGCGTCTCGATGAGCACGATGCCTTCGCCAGTGGCCGAGAACACCGGATGGCTGGCCGCATAGAGCCCCAGCTCGCGGATATGCGCTACCGCGTAGCGGCCATCCGCCAGCGCCGTGGTGTGCAGATTCGTGAATGCATCGGCGGGCGCGTTGTTGAAGTTGCGGTAGTTGCGCAGCCGGATCTCCACGCCTTCCTGTGGCACGAGGCGGCGCGCGAAGCTGTCGTTCAGCACATGCACGACGACCACGCGGCCACCGGGAACGGCATCGCCCAGCGAGGCGGTGGCGCCCAGATAGGCATCGGGGGTGCCCTGCGCCGCGAACATGAAACGCTCCCCCTGTTCGCGCACCGCCGGCATCATCTGCATCCAGGGCACTGTGGTGCTGGTGGTGGCCAGCACGGTGTCGCCTTCGAGAATGGCGCAGGCATCGAGACCTGCCGGTGCGCAGAAGCGCTGCAGTACTGGTGGCAGGTCGGTCAATTCGCGTTGCTGCAGCAGGCGCCGCAGCGTCGGCCGTTCAGCCAGGATGCGCGCGCCGCTGAGCGTGTCTTCGCCGATGCGCGCCAGTTCGGCGCGGGCATCGGCTCCTGCCAGCTGCACCCGCACCTGCTGCTGGCCATCGGCCAGTCGCTGCAGCAGGCCAATAGCCACCCATGAAACGCCTGCCGCCACCACCAGCACGATCAGCACATTGATGGCCGCCAGCCACCAGCCGAGGCTTTTGCGCTTCATCGATGGTTCACACCCATGCGCCACTCCAGCAGCGACTTGATGATCAGCGTGACCACCGCCAGCAATGACAGCAGCGAGGCCACGGCAAAGGCGCCGGCCATGCTGTAGTCCTGGTAGAGCGCCTCGATGTGCAGCGGCATAGTGTTGGTCACGCCGCGGATGTGGCCGGAGACCACCGAGACCGCGCCGAACTCGCCCATGGCGCGCGCATTGCAGAGGATCACTCCGTACAGCAGTCCCCAGCGGATGCGCGGCAACGTCACGTGAAAGAATGTGAACCAGCCACCGGCGCCCAGCGTGATGGATGCTTCTTCCTCATCGTTGCCCTGCTGCTGCATCAGCGGGATGAGTTCACGCGCCACGTACGGAAAAGTGACGAAGCTGGTGGCCAGCACGATGCCGGGCACGGCGAAGATGATGCTGATGTCGTGATCCTGCAACCACGTGCCGAACCAGCCTTGTGCACCGAACAGCAGCACGTAGATCAGGCCCGATACCACCGGCGACACCGCCAGCGGCAGATCGATCAGCGTGATCAGCATGCTTTTGCCGGGGAACTCGAACTTGGCGATGCACCAGGCCGCGCAGACACCGAACAGCGTGTTCAGTGGGACCACGATGGCGGCGGTGAGCAGCGTCAGCCGGATGGCCGCACCGGTGTCGCTGTCAGCAAAGGTGGTGAACCAGGCGTGCCAGCCCGCTCCGAATGCGGAGACAAAGACCATCGCCAGCGGCGCGAACAGCAGCGCCCCCAGGAACAGCAGCGATATGCCGATGAGGAAGGGACGCATCATCGGCGCACCGCGCCACTGATGCGGCGGCGGCCCCAGGCCTGCACCAGGTTGATGGCCAGCAGCATCACGAAGGAGATGGCCAGCATCACGCAGCCGATGGCGGCCGCGGCGGCGTAGTCGTACTCATCCAGCTTGATGATGATCAGCAGCGGCGTGATTTCGGTCTTGAACGGAATGTTGCCCGCAATGAAGGTGATCGAACCGTATTCACCGACGGCGCGCGCGAAGGCCAGCGTGAAGCCGGTGAGAACCGCCGGCAGCAGCGCGGGCAGGATCACGCGGAAAAAAGTGTAGGCGGGGCCGGCGCCCAGCGTTGCCGCGGCTTCTTCCACATCCTTGGGCAGTTCTTCCAGTGCTGGCTGCACCGTGCGTACCACGAAGGGCATGCCGATCAGTGTCAGCGCGATGGTGATGCCCAGCGGTGCGTAGGCCACCTTGATGCCCAGGGGCTCGAGGTACTGGCCGATCCAGCCATTGCCGGAGAATACCGCCGTGAGCGCGAGGCCCGACACGGCCGTGGGAAGTGCAAAGGGCATATCGATAATAGCGTCGATGAAGCGACGGCCCGGAAAACGGTAGCGCACCAGGGTCCAGGCGACGATGAAGCCGAACACGATGTTGATCAGCGCGGCGAGCAGCGAGGCGCCAAAGGTGAGTTTGTAGGAGGCCACTGCGCGCGGATCGGTGACCACCTTGATGAAGCGCGTCCAGTCCATGCCGGCGCCCTTGATGACCAGTGCAGTCAGCGGCAGCAGCACCAGCGCGCTCAGGAAGAACGTGGTGAAGCCGAAGGTGATGCCGAAGCCCGGAATCACGCTGCGTTCGCGACGCCAGTACATCAGTGGCGCGCCTCGCGGTAGACCAGCATCACCGGCAATGCCGGCAGGTGCGTAGCCAGATATTCGAGCGTCCGCTGTGCCGAAGCGATGTCGGCACTGCCCAGCACCAGCAGTGGTGTGGGTTGCGAGGCCAGATAATCCCCCAATGCCTGCGGCGCCTCACCGGGAATCAGTTCGGTGCGTGTTTCCAGCGCGTGCGCGGCGCGTGCTTCGGAACGCGCATCGAGCAGTGCGCGCAGTGCCTGGCCACGACGCGGATCGCGGCGGCCTGCCGGTGCCGTGGCGATGCACACTGCCTCGGCGGGCAGATGCCGCAGCAGACTGGCGGCCACTGCCAGCGTGGCATGGCGGGCGGGTTCATCCAGCCAGTACATGCAGATCTGCTGTGGCACGTCGGTGGTGGCGTTGAGCAGTAACACTTCATTGGCGCCGGTGCGCAGCAGCTCAGCGGTGCGTGCGGGCGCGTCCGGCCCGGCGGCAGTCACGGCAACGCCCGGCATGGCGGTGGGCGTACAGCCCGGTTCGCCCGTGCAGGCCGCGACGCGCGTCTTCATGCGTGCTGCAAGGGTGATGAGCAGCGGCACCTGCGCAAGTTCCAGCGCCGCGGAATCGCTGATTCCGTAGACGACGAAGCTCGAGAGCGGTGTGGGCAGCACATGCAGTCGGCGTGCGCCCAGTGCCACCACGTCGCCGATGGCCAGCGGCAGCGCGCGGCGTTCGGGCTGCGGGCGCGTCGCTTCGATGCGTCCCTCCGCGCCATCGCCGGCGCTGGTCTGCACGGCGTTCTGGTTGTCGAGCAGGCGCAGGCGCAGGCGTTCCAGTGCGCCGGTGAACTGCAGCTCCTCGACGGTGGCGCGACCCAGGTAGCTGCTGGTGAGTTGTTCGCGTTGCGCGGACAGTTCCAGTTCTTCCGGACGCAGCAGGGTGACCACTTCGTGTTCGCGGCCGATGTGTGGCTGCCGCACCGTGGCATCCACCGGCGTGGTGCCGAAGCGGATGCCTTCCGGTCCCTGTTGCGCGAGCAGCAGATTGGCGGCACCCAGGAAGGTGGCGACGAAGCGCGTGGCCGGCCGCGCGTACAGATCGCGCGGCACAGCGACTTCGAGCAGGCGTCCCAGGTTCATCACGCCGATGCGATCGGCCAGTGCGAAGGCTTCTTCCTGATCGTGCGTCACCAGGACAGTGGTGATGCCCAGCTCACGCTGCACACTGCGGATGGTCCAGCGCAGCTCCTCGCGGATCTTCGCATCGAGCGCGCCGAAGGGCTCGTCGAGCAGCAGCACTTGCGGCTTGTGCGCCAGCGCGCGCGCCACCGCGACACGTTGCTGCTGGCCGCCGGAGAGCTGCGCCGGCAGGCGCTGGTCCATGCCCTCGAGCGCCACCAGCTTGAGCAGTTCGGCGCGTCGCGCGCGCCGCTCGGCGCCCTTCATGCGCCGCACGCGCAGCGCGAATTCAATGTTCTCGGCCACGGTGAGATGGCGGAACAGCGCATAGTGCTGGAACACGAAACCCACGCCGCGATCGCGTGCGCCCACATGGGTGACGTCGTTGCCATGCAGCGCGATGCTGCCCTGGTCGATGTCCACCAGTCCCGCGATGGCACGCAGCAAGGTGCTCTTGCCACTGCCGCTGGGGCCGAGCAATACGAAGAATTCGCCCTCGGCCACGCTCAGCGACACGTCGTTCACGACGGGCTGGCCCTGGTATCGCTTGGTTACCTGCTCAAGAGTGATCGACATCGAAAGGGCCGCCTGGAGGGGACAGCCCGCGATGCTAGCAATGCCGCAGTCTCAGCAGGGGTGCCGGCCGGTTATAAACCGGTTACGGACTGCCGATATGCTGATGCGCCGGGCGCAATTCAGGCGCTTTTGCGAGCGCCTGTGGATGCGGTCTTGGCGGCAGCGGCCGTCTTGGCTTTCGTTTTGGCCTTGGCGGCGGGCGCAGACTTGCCGGCGGCGGCAGGTTTCGCCGCAGGCGCGGGCTTGGCGTCGACCTTCGCCTTGCCCTTTGCCTTCGGCTTTGCGGACGGCGCCTTTGCAGGACGTGCCTTCGCGGCGGGGGGCGCCGCAATGGAAGCGGTGGCCGGAGTTTTGTCCGACCTGGCCGAGGCCTTTCTGCCCGCCGCAGACTTCGCGGCAGCTTTCACGGGCGCAACCGTTGCCGGAGCAGCGGCGGCGGCTGTCTTGCCCTTCGCCCCGGCGGCGCCACGCCGGCCGAAACGGCCACGCGCCGGTCGCACGGGGGCGGCAGCCAGCAATGTCCGACACTCCTCGAGCGTCAGCGTCTTGGGATCCTTGTCCTTGGGGATGCGCGCATTGCGCTGCTTGTCGGTGATGTACGGGCCATAGCGGCCATTCAGCACCTGTATATCGTCCACCCCGAAGTCCTGGATGATGCGGTTGGCATCGGCGACCTTCTTGGCCTCGATCACTTCGATGGCGCGCTCGCGCGTCACGGTGTACGGGTCATCCGGTTCTTTGAGCGATACGTACTTGCTGCCGTACTTCACATACGGGCCGAACTGGCCGATGGCCACCGTGATGGGATCGCCATCGGCAGTCTCACCCAGCTTGCGCGGCAGCTGGAACAGCACCATCGCATCGGCCAGCGTGATGGTGTCCATCTTCTGCCCTGGACGCAGTCCGGCGAACTTGGGTTTTTCCTCGTCGTCCTTGGTGCCAGCCTGCACGAAGGGACCAAAACGACCCATACGTACCGAAACCGGCCGTCCGCTCTCCGGGTGGATGCCCAGATCGCGCGACATCGCGACTTCCTCGCGGCTCACGCTCTTCTCGATGTCCTCGACCTGATCGATGAAGGGCTTCCAGAACTTCTCCAGCGGCGTGACCCAGGGTTCTTCGCCGCGGGAGACGGCGTCGAGCTCGTCTTCCATGTCGGCGGTGAAACCGTATTCCACGTAGCGGGTGAAATACTTGGTGAGGAAGCGGTTGACGATCTTGCCGATGTCGGTGGCGATGAAGCGCCGAGCGTCCATGTCCACGTATTCGCGGTCGCGCAGCGTGGAGATGATCGAAGCGTAGGTGGAGGGCCGGCCGATGCCGTGTTCTTCCAGCGCCTTCACCAGCGAGGCTTCGGAGAAGCGCGGCGGCGGCTCGGTGAAATGCTGCTCGCCATGCAGGCCCGACAGTTTCACCAGATCGCCTTCGTTCATGACCGGCAGCACGTGATCGCTGTCGTCGTCGGCCGAATCGTCCTTGCCTTCCTGATACACGGCGATGAAGCCGGGAATCACCAGCGTGGAGCCATTGGCGCGCAGCATGTGGCCCGAACCGCGCTGGCCAGCGATGAGATCGACGGCCACGGTGTCGAACACGGCTGGCGCCATCTGGCAGGCGACTGCGCGCTTCCAGATCAGAGCGTAGAGCTTGAACTGATCCGCGTCGATCTTGCCTTCGACCTGCTGCGGCGTGATCGACGCCGAGGTCGGGCGCACGGCTTCGTGGGCTTCCTGCGCGTTCTTCGACTTGGTCTTGTAGACGCGCGGGGATTCGGCCAGGCCTTCCTTGCCGTAGAGCTTTTCGATGGTGGCGCGGATCTCGGTGACGGCCTCGTTGGCCAGCGACACCGAGTCGGTACGCATGTAGGTGATCAGACCCACGGCGCCTTCGCCGAAATCCACACCCTCGTACAGCTGCTGCGCCAGGCGCATGGTGCGCTGGGCCGAGAAACCCAGCTTGCGCGCGGCTTCCTGCTGCAGAGTGGAGGTGGTGAAAGGCGGCGCCGGATTGCGCTTGCGCTGCTTGCGGTCGATGGTGTCGACCGTGAGCTGGCCGCCAGCGGCCTTGTTGAGAGTGGCCTCGACTTCGCGCGCACTGCCTTCATTGGTGAAGCTGAACTGCTCCACCTTCTTGCCGGAGTATTCGATGAGCTTCAGCGGGAAGGTGACCTCGCTGTGCTCGCCTTCGGCTTCAATCGTCCAGTATTCCTGCGGCACGAAGGCATCGATGGCCTCATCGCGCTCGCAGATCATTCGCAGCGCCGGGCTCTGCACGCGGCCGGCAGACAAACCCTGCCGCACTTTCTTCCACAGCAGCGGCGAGAGATTGAAGCCGACGAGATAGTCGAGCGCACGACGCGCCTGCTGCGCATTGACCAGATCCATCGACAATTCACGCGGCTGCTCGACGGCAGCTCGGATGGCGTTCTTGGTGATCTCGTAGAACGCGACGCGATGCACTTTCTTGCCCTTCAGGTCGCCGCGTTCCTTCAGCAGTTCATACAGGTGCCAGGAAATGGCCTCGCCTTCGCGGTCCGGGTCGGTGGCCAGATACAGGGCATCGGCCTTGCGCAGCGACTTGGAGATGGCTTCGACATGTTTCTCGTTGCGCTCGATGATGCGGTACTTCATCGCGAAGCCCTGCTCCGGATCGACCGCGCCCTCCTTGGGGATGAGATCGCGCACGTGGCCATACGAAGCCAGCACCTCGAAATCCTTCCCCAGGTATTTCTTGATGGTCTTCGCCTTGGCGGGCGATTCCACGATGACGAGATTTTCAGCCATGCCGATTCTTTATTGTTGTGCAGCGCTGCGGGCGCCGGTCACTGCTGGTTAATGCGCCGCCGAGGAGTCGGCGTCGAGCACCAGCGTTTACATGCGGGCACAGGCCTGCTCCTGGCCGGGCTGGCTGGACAGCACCATCAGCACCACCCAGCGCACCTGCTCGAGCGTGAGGTCTTCGACCTCGAGCGCCAGCAGCCGGTCGATGACCAGTTCGCGTTGCGCGGGCTTGAGGATTTCGGCCTCTTCCAGAGACAGCAACAGGCCGCGGCAATCCGCCGACAGGCGCGCCATTTCCGACGGGGCGTAGACGCGCAGTGCGCGCCAGGTGCCCGAAGGAGAATCCATGGCTGTCACAGGCGCCGGCAGTTCACTGCGGGCGCGCTGGCCGGCAAGATCAGCCAGCCAGTCCAGAGCCCGCTCCACATTGGCCTCGCCGAAGCCGGCACTTTCGAGGTCGCGCGCCAGCGCTTCGCGCTCCGGCACTTCGGGCGACTCGTCGAACATGTAGCGATCGAACACGTAGATAAGGATGTCGAGGACGGTGCCGTTCATCGGTCGGTAACGCGGTTAAATAAAGCCCCAGGCCGGGATTCAACCCGACCTTCCAGTTCGAGGATCAACATCATGGAGGCGACGGAGCCGGGTGGTAAACCCGTCCGATCGACCAGGTCGTCGATGCTGGCCGGCTCGAAGCCGAGGGCATCTAACAGCATTTCGTAATCCTTGTCCAACGCGCGCGCGGGCGAACCGCCACTGTTGCTGGATCCAACCGCATGATTTTGATGCGGATTTTGCTCGATGGAAACGTCGAGTTGTTCGAGCACGTCCTGAGCCTGTCGGACCAGATGTGCGCCCTCGCGCAGCAATTCGAGGCAGCCGGCGGCCAGCGGATTCAGCGGCGAGCCCGGCACGGCGAAGACCTCGCGGCCCTGACTCAGCGCCGCGCGTGCGGTGATCAGCGAGCCGCTGCCCTCGGCGGCTTCGATCACCACCGTGCCGCGCGCCAGGCCGGAGATGATGCGATTGCGCCGTGGAAAGTTGAAACGCAGCGGCGGTGTGCGCGGCAGGAATTCGGACAACAGCAAGCCATCACGTTCGATGCGCTGGTACAGCGCCTGGTTTTCGGGCGGGTAGCACTGATCGAGTCCAGTGCCGCAGATGGCGATGGTGCCGGCCGCAGCTTCCAACGCACCTTCGTGGGCGGCCGTGTCGATGCCGCGGGCCAGTCCGCTGACGATGCACAGGCCTGCTCCACCGAGCGTGCGCGCCAGGGTATGCGCGATACGTCGTCCGGCGGCGGTGGGGCGGCGGCTGCCTACGATGGCCAGCTGCGGCGAGTGCAGCAATCGGCGCTGGCCGCGCAGGAAGAGCGCGGCAGGCGGATCGGGCAGTGCCGCCAGTTGCGCCGGGTAGTCCGGCGCGGCGATGGTCAGCATCGATGTGCCGCTTTGTTCAAGCCAAGCCATATCCCTGGCGATGAGATCGCGCGGCGGGTGCAGCAGCCCGGCAATTGTTTCAGTTTCCAGGCCTAATGCCGCGAGTTCGCTACGTTTGCAGGCCAGCAGTGCATCAATGCCGCCAGTGATGGCTAGTGCGCTGCACAGTGTGCGTGGCCCAAGCTGTGGCGCACGCAGCGCGATGAACCAGGGTTCTGGAGAGGATTCAGACGATGGATCGATAGCGGGTGGCGGCGCGGTTTCGGTGCTCATCACCGCGAGCGTAGAAGCGCAAAGGGCCCGCTGTCGGCGGGCCCTTCTGCTGCGATCGCCGCAAAATGCGGCTCGAGAAAGCTGACGGTTAAGGTGTGCGAACGCGGTCCGTAACGGCAACCGGTACGCTGGTGCTCACGATAAGGCCGAAGCTCATGTTCTCGTAAGTCTTGAACACCAGCAGTGTTCCGGCGCGCTCATCCGGCAGCTTCAGGTTCTTGCCGAAGCACCAGGCAAAGTTCGAGCGCTTCTTGCACGAAGCATCGGGAATCACTTCGCCCTGACGGTCGATGGCCAGCACATGACCGGTCTCCAGTCCGTGCTTGCTGCCGCGATTCACGGCAACCACCTGGTACTGGCCGATCAGCGATACGCCATCGACCACCGCCATGATCTGGCCATTCAGGCCAGCAGGAGGTGCGCGCGGGAGAATGTCGGTGCTCACGCTGTGCGTGTCTTCGGCAAACACCAGGTCGCCGGCATTGGTCTCGCGCACGGATTCCGTCAGCAGCGCACGCGACACCTTGGCCACGGCATCCACCTTGGCCGCGCCGGTGTAAGTGCCCATGTAGCCCAGCACCTTGCCGCTCTCCGGATCCTTCAATTCCTCGCCGACGTGCACCACTGAATAGCGGCCCGGGCCTTTGTCCTCGAGGCCCTTCACGTACACCTCATGGCCCAGGCCCGCAACGATGTGCCGGTCGCTGAGCGCCGCCACATGCGGTCCCTTCTGCACTTCTTCCTTCGACAGCATGCTCGGTTTGCCGAGAAAGGCCGCGATGGCTTCGTAGGGAATCGTGGCCACGGGGCCATCCAGCGCTGTGCTGCGAACCAGCGGCTGCACGCGCAGCGCGCTGCCCTGGGTCACCATGACCTGCGGTTGCCCATTGGCGCCATAGGCCAGCGTCAGTACATCGCCGGGATAGATCAGATGCGGATTCTGCACCTTGGGATTGACCTGCCAGATCTCCGGCCACAGCCAGGGATCGCGCAGGTACATGGCCGAGATGTCCCACAGCGTGTCGCCACGCTTCACGGTATAGCTCTTCGGCGCGCTGGGATTCAGCACCGGGCCGGTGGTCGCCACCGGGGCTGCCTCACTGGCGGCGCTGTCGGATGGAGCATTGGCCAGCGCCACTTCAATGGCGTTGTCCTGCGCGGCTACGGGTGCCGGCGCGGCCTTGGGAGCCGGGGCTGCAGCCACGGGAGCTTCATGATGTCCCTGGAAGAACTGACAGCCGCTGGCCAGCGCCATTGCTGACAGGCAGCCGCTGACACCCAAAACACGCAAGGAACGCATAACCTGTTGATTAGAGACCATTTTCTCTCCAGTCTTCGCGTCGGATCTGAACCACACCCGGCGGTGGGCAGTCCAAGCCGCATACTGTTATAAACTCTTTGACGATAGCCGGCGCCAGGCGCGCGTCAGGTTTGTGCACTCCGTCACGGCCCCCTGGAATATTCCAAGCAGTGGCCGGACATTAGGCAAGACATTAACAGCTTTTTCGAGATATTGAGATAAGCCCATGGCAACGCTCGCCATTCTGGAATACCCCGATCCCCGGCTGCGCACCAAGGCGGCGCCGGTCACCGTGTTCGACGCCGCTTTGAAGAAGCAGGTCGCCGACATGTTCGAGACCATGTACGCCGCTCCCGGCATCGGCCTGGCGGCCACCCAGGTGGACTGGCATCACCGGCTGCTGGTCATTGATGTCACGGAGGAGAAGAACCAGCCATTGGTGTTCATCAATCCCGAGATCCTGTCGCGTGAAGGCGCGGCCAGCGGCGAGGAAGGTTGTCTGTCCGTACCCGGAATCTATGACGATGTGCCGCGCGCGGAGCGCGTGCGCGTGCGCGCACAGGATGTCGACGGCGCCACCTTCGAGCGTGATCTCGACGGCATGCTGGCGGTGTGCGTGCAGCATGAGATGGATCATCTGGACGGCAAGCTTTTCGTCGACTACCTGTCCGAAATGAAACGCCAGCGCATCCGCAAGAAGCTCGACAAAGAGCGGCGCGAGCGCGGCTCCAGGGCGCGCGCGGACGCTTCGCGGCAGCGTCAGCTGTAGCGCCGCGTTTCAATCGCTGCCACCTCCAAACCGGATTCCCGCTTGAAACTGCGTGTCGTGTTTGCGGGCACGCCCGCCTTCGCCGTGCCGGCGCTGTCCGCGCTGGTTGCGCAGCACGACGTGCGTGGCGTGATGACGCAGCCGGATCGTCCGGCGGGTCGCGGGCGGCAGCTCACGGCAAGTCCCGTGGCTGAATTCGCGGCATCGCAGGCCTTGCCGCTGATGCAGCCATCAAAGCTGCGCGGTGATGCGGATGCTCTGGCCGCAACGCTGCGGCAACTGGCCATCTGGCAGCCGGATGTCATCGTCGTCGTGGCCTATGGATTGATCCTGCCGCGCGAGCTGCTGCAGCTGCCACCCCTGGGCTGCCTGAACATCCACGCCTCGCTGCTGCCGCGCTGGCGCGGCGCCGCGCCCATACAGCGTGCGCTTCAGGCCGGTGACGCGACCACTGGTGTTTCCATCATGCAGATGGATGAGGGACTGGATACCGGCGCTGTGCTGGCCGAGAGTCCGCTGCCCATCGCCGCGGAAGACACCGCAGTCACGCTGCATGATCGACTCGCGAGTCTGGGCGCATCGCTGCTGCTGCAAGTGCTGGAGGAACTGCGGACCGGTCGTGCCGCGGCGCGGCCGCAGCCCGTAACGGGCGTGAGCTATGCGGCCAAGCTCGCCAAGAGTGAAGCGCGCATCGATTGGCGAGGCACCGCTACGCAAATCGACCAGCAGATCCGTGCCTTCAATCCCTGGCCCGTCGCCGAAACCACGCTGCGCGGCGAGAGCGTGAAGCTGTTGCGCAGCCGCCTCGCGCAAACTCCTCCCGCTGGCGCAGAAGCCCGCGCGGCTGGCAGTGTGCTGGGTCTGCGTGAAGACGCGATGCAGGTGGCCTGTGGTCAGGGTGTACTCGAACTGCTGCAGCTGCAACGTGCGGGTCGTCGGCCAGTGACTGCGCGCGAATTCCTCAACGCCGAGCGGCACAGCGACGCCGCGCCGCTGGTGTTCGAATGAAAGCGGCTGCACGCGCGCCGCATGCGCCGGGAGCGGCGGCGCTCGCGACAGCGGCGCAGGCGCTGCAGATCGTGCTCGATGAGGGCTGCACTGCTGAAGACGCCATGGCGCGTGTTGCACTGCCGGCTGGCGAAGCATCCGCGGTGCGCGCCATCCACACCGGCGCGCTGCGCTGGTATCTGCGGTTGGCGCCGCTGGTGGACACGCTGCTGCAGCCCGGCCAGAGCATGGCGCCGCCGCTGCACGCCTTGCTGGTGACGGCGCTGCACCAGCTCGAGTACTCCCGCGCCGCGCCGCATTCGGTGGTGAACATCGCGGTGGATGCCGCGCGTGTGGCCGGCCATCGCGCGGCATCCGGCTTCGTCAACGCGCTGCTGCGTCGTTTCCTGCGCGAGCGCATGGAGCTTTGTGCGCGCGTCGATGCCGATGCCACGGCGGCCGCAGCGCATCCAGGCTGGCTGCTCGAAGCACTGCGCGCCAGTCATGGCAATGCGGCGACGCAGGTCATCGCGGCGAACAACGAGGCGCCGGCGATGACTCTGCGCGTCAATCTCGCGCGCGGTTCACGTGATGCGTCACTGGCGGCGCTGACAGCGCAGGGCATTGTCGCCGCGCCCGGACTGACCGCCAGCAGCATCGTGCTGGAGCGCGCCTGCGATGTGAACGAGCTGCCGGGTTTCAGCACCGGCCTGCTCAGCGTGCAGGATGCCGGCGCGCAGCTGGCCGCGGAGTGGCTGGATGCGCAGCCGCGCGAGCGCGTGCTGGATGCCTGCGCAGCGCCGGGTGGCAAGACCGGCCACATCCTGGAGCGCACTGCCGATGTGGAGCTCACCGCGCTCGACATCGACGCCACGCGGTTGGCGCGCGTGGGGCAGAACCTGGATCGGTTGCAGTTGCAGGCCAGGTTGCAGACCGCCGATCTGCGCAACGATGGCTGGTGGGATGGGCGGCCTTTCGATCGCATCCTGCTCGATGCACCCTGCTCAGGCACCGGCGTGATCCGTCGTCATCCCGACATCAAGCTGCTGCGTCGCGCCACCGACATCATCGGATTCGCCGCGCAGCAGCGTGAATTGCTGGATCGCTGCGCCGCGCTGCTGGCGCCGGGTGGGCGCATCGTCTATGTCACCTGTTCCGTGCTTCCCGCCGAAAACCAGCAGGTGATCGGTGCCTTCCTGGGCTCACACCGGGAATTCTCCCGTGCGCGGCCTGACCAGCTGCTGCTGCCTTCGCCGCGTGCCGCGGGGCCTGCGGCACTCACCGACGGCTTCTACTATGCTTGCCTGCAAATGAGGGGGAGCGCATGAAGGGTCGCGTTCTGCAGCTGCTGTGGCTGCTCGCCTCCTTGCTGCTGCCGCCGGCGGCGTTGGCGCGCGATCCCATCGTGGTCCAGTCGGCCTTCGTCAATGTGCGCGCCGGCGTGTTCGAGCTCAACGCCCGCACCATCTTTCCGCTCAATGAGGATGTGCGCGCCGCGCTCACTGATGGCGCCACCATCAGCCTGGAACTGCGCGCCACGGTGGAGAAGAAACGCCGTTACTGGTGGGACGCGACGCTGGTCGACGTGACCCTGCAGCGCGAGCTGTCATGGAATGGCGTGAGTCAGCGCTACATCCTGCGCGAGCCGGACCGCACCGAGCAGCAGTCATTCGTCGCACTGGATCAGGCGCTCAGCGCGGCTGGCCAGGTAGAGGCCTGGCCTGTGGTGGTCGAGCCGCAGCTGGATCCCGACGCCACCTATGCCATCCGCGTGCGCGCCGGCATCCGCCGTGGCCGCCTGCCCGGCGCCCTGCGCACGCTGATGTTCTGGTCCGACGACTGGAATCGCAGCAGCGACTGGTACTCATGGATATTGCCCCGGTAAAGCGCTGGCGGGGCTACGGCATCATCGCCATCGCCGCGGTGCTGGTGTTTGCGGTGCTGCTGCTGCTGGCGCGCAGCGTCGAGAGTTCCGCGCAGTACAGCAAGTGGCAGCTGCTGATTCTGGGCGTGAACATCGCCGGCGTGGTGGTGATGGCGGCGCTGCTGGCGCGCAAATTGCGGCAGCTGGTCCGCGACTACCGCCTGCATGTGCCCGGCTCAAGGCTTACCGCGCGCACGGTGGCCATCTTCGGTGCGCTGGTGGTGGTGCCGCTGCTGGTGATCTACCTGTTCTCGCTCGAGTTCCTGAACCGCGGCATCGACAGCTGGTTCAATGTGGAGATCCGGCAGGGATTGAATGATGCCGTGGCGCTGTCGCGCTCGGCGCTCGATCTGCGTACGCGCGAGCAGGGGCGGCGTACCGAGGGTCTCGCGGCCGCGCTGAGCGACCGTTCCAGCGCCAGCCTCCCGGCGCTGCTGGATGAGGAGCGGCGCGCCAGCGGTGCGCGCGAGCTCATTGTGTTTGGATCCAACGGCGAGGTGCTCGCCGCCAGCATCGAGGCGCGCGAGGCGCTGATCGATCCGCAGATTCCGCGTGAAGTGCTGATGCAGGTACGCAGCAACCGCACCTACCTGAGCTTCGAGCCACTGAGCAACGGCGGTTATCTCATCTCCACCGCGGCGCCCATTCCCGATGCCAGCGCCGACGCGCGGCGGCGTTTTCTGGTGGCGCGGCATGAGTTGCCGCGCGAACTGTCTGAACTGGCCAATGCCGCGCAGCAGGCATTCAACAACTACAACAACCTGGCTTACGCGCGCCGGCCGCTGAAATACCAGTTCCGCATCGCACTCACGCTGGTGCTGCTGCTGGCGATGCTGTCGGCCGTCTACCTCGCCATCCGCTCCGCGCAGCAGCTCACGCAGCCAGTGCACGATCTCATCCTGGGAACGCGCGCGGTGGGCAAGGGCGACTTCGGCACCCGGCTGTCATTGCCCTCACGCGATGAAATGGGCTTCCTGGTGCAGTCGTTCAACGACATGACCAAGCGTCTGCGGCGGGCCAGTGAAGAGGCCAATCGCGGCCGGCAGCTCATCGAGCATGAGCGCGAGCGGCTGGCCGTGATCCTGGCCGGCCTTTCCACCGGCGTGCTCGTGGTGGATACCTCGCTGCGGCTGCGCATCGCCAACGACGCCGCCGACGCGATTCTCGGGCTTGAGCTGGGCGCGATGATCGGCGTGGAGCTGGCACAGATAGCCGAGGCGCCGCCGCGCTTCGCCGAGTTCGCTTCCAGGCTGCGCGCGCGGCTGCAGGGGCCCGGCAGCGTGCGCGAATGGCAGGAGGAGTTCGAACTGCCGCCGGATCGCGTGCTGCGCGTGGCCTGTGCCCCGCTGGCCGACGCGGCCGGCGAGGCCGGTTACGTGGTGGTCTTCGACGACATCACCAGCCTGCTGTACGCGCAGCGCGATGCCGCCTGGGGCGAGGTGGCGCGCCGTCTGGCGCATGAGATCAAGAATCCGCTCACTCCCATCCAGCTCGCTGCCGAGCGGCTGCGCAAGCGGCTGGCCGGAAAGTTGCCTGAGGAGGAGGCCGACATTCTCGACCGCGCCACCCACACCATCGTGCAGCAGGTGGAATCCCTGAAGGGCATGGTCAATGCCTTCAGTGAATACGCGCGCGCGCCCGAACTGAAGCCCTCGCGCGTCGATCTGAACGAACTGGTGGCTGAAGTGGTGGAGCTGTATCGCGCGCAGGAATCCTCCGCCCGGCTCGAAGTGCAGATCGACTCCCGGCTGCCGGCACTGCGTGCCGACCGGGGCCGGCTGCGCCAGGTGCTGAACAACCTGATAGCCAATGGGCTGGAGGCCGTCGACGGCGTGGCTGACGGGCATGTCATGGTGGCGACCCGATTCAGCAGTGGACCGGAGGGCGATTCTGCGGTCATCATGGTCACCGACAACGGACATGGATTCCGGCAGGAAATGCTCGCGCGGGTTTTCGAGCCATACGTGACGAGCAAACCAAGGGGAACGGGTCTGGGACTCGCCATCGTCAAGAAGATCGCCGAGGAACACGGCGGCAGCATCGAGGCGGACAACCGGCCCGAGGGGGGCGCGTACGTGCGCGTCGTGTTACCGCTGGCTGCGCAAGAAGCGCAGCCCTCGAGGGGCATTGCATGAGTACGGGCAAGATTCTGGTCGTGGATGACGAAGCCGACATCCGCGTGCTCCTGAAAGAGATTCTTTCAGACGAGGGCTATGAGGTGGACGTCGCGGCCAATGCCGGACAGGCCCGCGCCTCCCGCGCCCGCGCCACCCCCGACCTGGTGCTGCTCGACATCTGGATGCCCGATACCGATGGCATCACGCTGCTGCGCGAATGGTCGGCCACCGGCGGCGAAGAATGTCCGGTGGTGATGATGTCCGGTCACGGCACCGTCGAAACCGCGGTTGAAGCCACGCGTCTCGGCGCCTTCGACTTCGTCGAAAAGCCGCTGTCGCTGGCCAAGCTGCTGCGCACCGTGGAACGCGCCATGGATGCCGGCAAGCGCCGCCGCGTCTCCACGCGCCCGCAGCTGGCGCCACTGCTCGCCACCTTCGGCAAGAGCCGCGTGGCACAGCAGCTGCGCGATGAGCTCACACGCGTTGCGGCACTGAACACCTCGCTGCTGCTGGTGGGTGAACCGGGTTGCGGCCGCGAGGCCCTGGCGCGCTTCACCCATGAAGTGGGTCCGCGTTCGCAGCGGGGCTTCGTCAGTCTCGTCGCCAGCTCCATTCCCGACCTGGGCGCCGAGAATTTCCTCTTCGGCAGCGTGGCCGACGGCAAAGTGGTGCCCGGCCTGCTCGATCAGGCACAGGGCGGCACGCTGTTCGTGCAGGAAATAGAAGATCTCGCTCCGCGCACACAGCGACTGCTGCTCGGCCTGGTGGAAACCGGCAGTTTCCATCGCGTCGGCGTGCCGACACCGGTGCCGTTCAACGCGCGCATCATCGCCACGGCGCAACCCGGCGTCGAGGATCGCGCCGGCAGCAGCGGTGGACTGCGCCGCGACCTGCTCGCGCACCTGGCTTCGATGCTGGTGCGGGTGCCCGCACTGCGCGACTACGCCGAAGACGTGCCCGACCTGCTGCGCTTCTATGTCGAGCGCATGGTCGATTCGGAAAAGCTGCCGCTGCGGCGT
>Ga0134124_10000964_pt1 | contig 23056 bp, 19 predicted proteins | sample KB304_FD_96880 | JGI IMG/M metagenome (GOLD analysis project Ga0134124, IMG submission 96880) | Terrestrial soil microbial communities without Nitrogen fertilizer from Kellogg Biological Station, Michigan, USA - KB3-0-4 | ecosystem: Environmental > Terrestrial > Soil > Unclassified ... | reverse complement strand
GGGTCTGCCCTGGTTTACTTACTTGATCCAGGAAAATGCTTACGCGGAACGCTCGAAGGCCTTGTGGTTTAGAATTGTCGCGGACCATCTGCTACGTCTCGCGCAGCCGCTTTGGCGACTTTCCAAGGAACTCTCCGGTGATCCTGTCGATCTGGTTGTGACGAATACTACTGCTGTCACCCTGGGTGCGTTATTTGCCGCCATTCACCGGCGCCCACACGTCTGGTGTGTCAAGGAAAGCCTGGACCCTACCGTGCCGGCGTGCGTGAATCTCGCGCGGTGGATAACGCGGCTTAGCTCGTCTGTAGTTGTCCCGTCCGTGGCAGTCGCGGCGCCGTTTTCGGGCCGGGTCGAAGTTGTACCCGACGGATGTGACGTCGAGAAGATTCAAGCCAGCGCAATGCGCAAGAGCCGGACTGAAGTCCTGGAAGAACTCGGGCTTCCGTCGGAGCGCCCGGTCGTTGCGCAGGTTGGCGGAACAGTCTGGTGGAAGGGCCAGCACGTAACGGCTGATGCGTTTGTTCGACTGGCATCGGGTGGCGGCGAACCATTGTTTTCACTTCTGGTCCTGGGGCGTGGAAACGCCGAATACAGAGAGAGCCTCGATCGCACCCTTGCGAAGGCGCCACGCGAATGGCGTGAGGCGGTGAGATTTGTCCATTTCGATCACGATGATTTTTCCTACCTTGGCGCCGCCGACATAGTTGTTCACCCCTCAGTGCTCCCGGATCCGTTTCCGAATGCCGTCCGCGAGGCAATGATCCTGGGAAAGCCGGTAATAGCCTCTCGAGAAGGCGGCATTCCTGAGATGATCCGGGACGGCGAGACGGGTATCCTGGTTCGCCCCCGCGACCCCGAGGATTTGGGCAGAGCCATTCGTGTGCTCGCAACGTCACCCGGTGAAAGGGAGCGCCTGGGCGAATCGGCGCGACGATTCGCAACCCAGTACTTTGACATTAACACCCGGAAAAACGACTTCGTGAGACTGTTTCGAAGTTTGGTTCGCGATTCGCGACGGGTTCCAGACGTAGTCTCGAGCGACGGCTAAGATGGTAAGAGAAAGATTGATCCTTGGAGGCGGAGTAACCGGACTGGCTGCGGGCATCGCATCCGGCCTTCCCGTGTTTGAAGCCGTAGAAACGCCGGGCGGCATCTGCTCGTCCTACTATGTGAGGCCCGGCGATGCCGAGCGGTTGAGCCGCAATCCCGCCGATGGTGAGACATATCACTTTGAGATCGGGGGCGGTCACTGGATCTTCGGCGGCGACCCGTCAGTGCTCCGCTTTATTCGCAAGCTGACCGATGTGGAGACATACGCTCGTCGATCCTCGGTCTATTTTCCGGAGACGGAGCTCTACGTTCCGTACCCGCTGCAGAACCATCTTCGCTTTCTCAATCACGGCGCGGCCGAGCGCGCGCTGGCCGAGATGGCTCTTCCGAAGTCGGCGATCCGCACTATGCGGGAATGGATGGAGCAAAGTTTTGGCTCGACCCTTTGTGAGATGTTCTTCTTTCCGTTCCACGAGTTGTACACGTCGAGTTTGTATAAGCGGATCGCTCCGCAAGATGACTACAAGTCGCCGGTGGATCTTGCGATAGCGATACGCGGCGCGTTCAAGGACGCGGCCTCGGTTGGCTATAACGTGACGTATGTCTACCCGAAGGAAGGCTTGAATACGCTGGCCGGCCGTATGGCTGAGCGGTGTGATGTGCGCTACGGAAAGCGCGTCTCACAAATCGACATCGAAAACCGCGCAGTGCTTTTCTCGGATGGAGGCAGCCTTCCTTATGAGTCGCTGATCTCCACGCTGCCGCTAAACAAGATGCTTGAACTGACCGGGCTCGCCGTTGACTGCGAGCCTGATCCTTACACTTCGGTACTGGTGCTCAACATCGGCGCAGTCAGGGGTAAAAAATGCCCCGACGATCACTGGTTGTATGTAGCCAATACTTCATCCGGCTTTCACCGCGTCGGCTTCTACAGCAATGTCGACCGCTCGTTTCTCCCAATGTCCGCCCGTTCGAATCAGGACAGGGTGAGCATTTATGTGGAACGAGCTTATGCCAACGGTCAGCGCCCTTCGAAAGCCGAAGTCGAGCGATATTCAAATGAGGTTGTGAGCGAGTTACAGCAGTGGGGGTTCATCGGTGAAGTCGAAGTCAACGACCCCACGTGGATCGACGTGGCTTACACGTGGTCGTGGCCCGGCTCTCAGTGGAAGCCGCGAGCTCTCAAGCTGCTTGAAGAAAACGATATTTCTCAGGTGGGCCGCTATGGCCGATGGGTCTTCCAGGGGATCGCGGATTCTATAAGAGATGGATTCTTCGTGGGCGCGAGCCTAAAGGATCATCAACCGATTGGAACCAGCAGCATCAGCACAAATGTTTAAAGTAAGCGTTTGCATACCCACCTACAACGCAGCTCGATATTTGCCGGAAGCGATCGAGAGTGTGTTGCAACAGGACTTCGATGATTATGAATTGGTGATCTGTGACGATGTTTCCACGGATGAAACTCCTGAGATCTGTCGCAGCTATCACGATCCGCGCGTGCGTTACATTCGCTACGAGGAGAGCGGGAAGCAGGCAGGGAATTTCAATCGATGCCTTCAAGAGGCGCGCGGTGAGTACGTCACTCTCCTCCACGCCGATGACTGGTTCTTGCCGGGGTTCCTTCGGGATCGGGTGAAACGCCTGGACGATGATCCGAGTCTGGGGTTCGTATTTGGAGCGGTAGAAATTGCTGACGCGGAGAGCAACATTACATCGATAAATGGGCGGTGGACCGAGGACCATTACTTCCGGGAAATGGAGCTGCTCGATCACCTCTTGTTCGGATGCATTGTGTCACCGCCTTCAATGATGGTGCGAAAGGCTATCGCGTTAAAAGCCGGGCCGTTTCGAACTGACTTAACCTGGGGACACGATTGGGAGTGGGCTATCAGGCTCGCCGAAGCCGGCGGTGCATATTATGCAAGCGCACCGCTCTCAGTCTATAGAGTTCACGATGAGAGCGGGACGGCCGAGCAATTGAACGCGGCGAAGAATGGTCCGCAAGAGCGCCGAATACTCGACGAGACGCTCGATCGCCTGTGTGCCGAAGACGGCCGTTTCCGCAAGCTGAGGCGGCCGGTGTTTCGGGCACTCAGCCGCCGACACATGTATTTCGCGGAGCAAGCTTTGTTTGACGGCAGGCTGCGTATTGTTCGAAACAACCTTTACTACGCTTCGCTCGCAGATGCTTTCATGTTGGCGCGGCCAACCTTCTGGGCGTTGCTGTTGGGTTCATTCGGCGCGGTCAAGCTTTACTCGCGCTACAAGGCGTTGCGCGAGCCGCTTACGGCGGGCACTCACAACTAACCTGTAGGGGCGTCCCTCCGTGGAAACCACATCCGCCGAGGGCAAGGTTCGTAGTTCGGCCTTCAGGCGGAAGTTCGTAATTGGATCGAAGTGGAGATACAAACTTCCGCCTGAAGGCCGAACTACGAACAAAACAGGTTTCATCAAGATCAAGTCGACCGACTACTAATGACTGCTCTTAAGATCAGCGTGATTATTCCAACTCGGAACCGCCCCGAGCGTCTCAGCAAGACCGTTGAGGGCTTGTTGAGTCAGGACCTCGCGCGATCGTGCTACGAAATAATAGTCGTTGACGACGGCTCGACTCCGCCTGTAAGCCTCAACACAAATGGCCGGCTCCAAGCGTGCGCTTTGATAAGGCTGGAAGGCGTAGAGCGATCCGCGGCGCGGAATAGAGGGGCCGCAGTTTCCGTCGGAGAGATTCTGCTTTTTCTCGACGACGACATGGCCGTGAGCCCCGATTTCCTGAGTGCTCATCTGAGAGCGCACGAAGAATGGCCCGGCGCGCTGATCGTCGGCGGCGTTCGTCTCCCAGATGAGGCTTTGGCGACACCGGTCGGCCGCTTTCGTCATCGACTCGAGCAGCGCGACACGCCGCGGCTGCCGGGACCGAGCACGAACGGCAACTTTTGCACGGCAGCGAATATGTCGATTGGCCGCGAAGTATTCGAGGAGCTCGGCGGCTTCGACGTCGGAATGTCCAGCAGTGAAGATCAGGACCTCGCGCTTCGTCACAGGGCGCGCGGACGCGAGATGGTGTTCCTGCCCGCGGCGGAAGCGATTCATTGGGACCAGTCAATCGACATTCGCAGCTATTGCCGTCGAGCGGAGTGGGGCAGCCGCCACATGATTCCTTTCTGTGAGCGCCATCATGATTTGCCGGATAACGTTGAACGTGATCGAGTGAACGGTCCCTTGCGTCTAAGTCGGGAACCTGTGTCACAAAGCGCTCGCAAGCTAATCAAACGGACGATTGCGACAGCGCCGGTTGTAGCCGTGTTGTTTGGCATCGCATCGCTGCTCGAGCGCTCGGCGCCCAACGGCCATGCGCTGAATCGAGTCTACCGGTTATTGCTCGGCGCTCACATCTTGCGCGGATTTCGAAACGGCCGCCGCTCGACGCCCGGCGAAAAGAGGACCGACGCAAGCCGTCATAGAAATACCTTCGCAGGATGGGCGTTGATTGCGATGGCGGCTCTTGCGGCGATCTGGATTACCCTGCCGACCCGCGACACGGTCTACCGTATGGACGACTGGGACTACGTCGCGGAATTGAACAGCCTTTCGTTCAGCGATTATGTGTTCAAGGTAAACGCGGACGGACAGTTCGATCCGCTTTCCAAAGCGGTCTATGGCGTGTTCCTGCGGGCGTTCAATTACTCGAATCTACCATTGGCGTTGTTCAACTTTGTCGTTGGATGGAGTTCAGTTCTGGTCTGGTTTGCGATCCTTAAGAAGCTGAAGTGTTGGACGGTCGCCGGAGCTCTGGCCGTTCTGGCGATCCGAATCAGCTTTGTCGGCATTGTTGATGTGTTCTGGTTTCCTCTACAGGGCGCAACTGAAATCGCATTGCTGCTTTTTTCTTTGTCGGTCTATTTTCTGCTTGACCGCGCCTCGGAGTTGTCGGTCTGGGCTTGTGGCGCCGCGCTTCTGGGCGGCTCGCTTGCTTTTGGGAATGGCGTCGTTCCGCCCTTTACTTTGGCCGCAGCTTTTCTGTTTACCGGTCTTCCTGCCTTGCGAGGAACGGAGGGGAATTCCTGGAGTAAAGATCGGCGCGTCGCTGCCATGCTGTTGCTGTCGGTCGCCCTGGTTGTCATCTGTGACGCAGTTCCACGAATCGCGCAAGGGCGTGGCCTTGGCTACTCTTTTGATATTGCTGGGATCTCAACCTATTTCTTTTGGGGCGGAATTATCAATGGTGCGATCAATGGGGTGGCTCCGCTGCTCATACCGGGACCCGTGCACGCTTTGTTCTTCCTTCTTCTGCTCGCCGGTACTGTCTGGGTAGTGAAATCGAACGAGTCGCGAGAGCGCAAGATCGTCGTGCTTGCATTGTTCCTGACGCAGATTGCGACCAGCTTGCTGATCGCGGCGACTCGTTGGGAACGAGGCGTCGCTCACGCGTCCAGCTATCGTTATGTTTATATGAACGTTTTCCTGCAACTTCCGTTGATGGCTGTTCTGATTGGGATCGCAACCGAACGACTGCGTCGCGCCGATCACGTTCGCGATCTGTACGCTTTGAGAGTTTTACGATGGGCGTTGCCGGCCGTCGCAGTCTTGCCCCTGGTTCTCGGGCTCAGTTGCTCGTTGAAGGCCCGGTCGCTGATCTTCAGCCTGGAGCGCGGTCGCGCACAATGCCTATCAGCCATCGTTTCGGGAGACAGCTCGGCGCAGTGCATTTCCAGTATCTACTATCGCCCGGATCCGGCATACGTCCGCCGGGTGTGGGACCTGGTCAATCAGCGACGAGGCGAGTTACAAGGCGGAGCGGAGTCTCTCCTCCCGATAAGGAAGTAAGGGAGTGGACCAGAGACCTCGCTAGTCCTGTATGGGCGGTCCTCCGTGGCCGCCCCTCGGTCGAGAAAGCGCTTCGTCACTAAGGGGCGGCCACGGAGGACCGCCCATACAGGAGTATCCTTAAAATCGGGTAATGCAAACTATCTTGCACTTCGCTCAGGACAGCGACACCAGCGGCTTCTTTCCCCAGCTCGCCCGGTGGCATGACCGCTCGCGGTTCAAGATGTATTTCGCGACGCTCAACCCCATCGATGGTTTGCTGAGAGAGAACCTGGAGTCCCAGGGAGTCGAGTGCTTCAGTTGCGGGTGTCGACGCCGCGCCGAGTATCCGCTTGGTGTAATGCGGCTCGCAAAGATATTACGACGCAATCAGATCGATATTTTGCACACGCACTTGTTCGAGCCTTCAGTCATCGGTCTGCAAGCCGGCGTGCTTGCGCGCACGCCCGTGCGGGTGATGACGCGTCACTACTCCGACTATCACACACGCATAAACAAACGGTGGCACGTCGGACTCGATCGGCTTTGCACTCGCGTTAGCCACTCTGTTATTGCCGTGTCGGAACACACCGCGGAACACATGTTAGCCAAAGAAGGAGCGCCGCCGGAAAAGCTCCACACCGTGTTGAACGGGATCGACTTTGATCGAGTTGCGCTTTCGGGCGCGGATGCGAGCGAACGCATCCGTCGGGAGTTCAACGCCGAAGACACTCACCTTCTGGTTCAGGTTGCGCGGCTTCATCCCGAAAAAGGCCACCATTATTTGTTTCAGGCGCTCAATGAAATCCAGCGCCAGGTTAGCAAGCCGGTGCTGCTGCTTGTTGCGGGAGCTGGTCCGTTCGAGGCAGCTTATCGCGACGAGGTTCGGCGGCTCGGATGCGACAAGATGGTGCGCTTCCTCGGGTTTCGCAAAGACTCGGCCGACCTGATGTCCGCGGCTGATCTGGTCATTCTTCCGAGCGTCGCCGAGGCGTTCGGACTAGTCCTGACGGAGGCGCTTTATCTGGGCGTGCCGGTTGTCGCAACGCGAGCCGGAGGCATTCCTGAAATCGTGGACGATGGCGTCGACGGAACGCTGGTTCCACCGGCAAGCACCAGCGCTCTAGTTAGCGCGATTGTCGATTTGCTTAACGATGAAGACCGGCGCAAGAAGATGGCGGGCGCCGGCCGCGCAAAAGTCCTGGAAAGATTTCGATTCGAGGACATGGTTCGTTCTTACGAGACCATTTATGAAGGATTGGTCGACAACCGACAGCGGGCAATTAGCAGTCAGCGTTCAGCCGAGACATTTGCCGAGCGCTAACATCCGCGGATGACTCAAGCCTGACGACGGCCAGCAATGGAAGTATCTGTCATCATTCCCACATACAATTCGGCGCGGTTTCTCATCGATGCGATCGATAGTGTACTCGCTCAGACCTTCAAGGACTTTGAAGTCATCGTGATCGACGATGGGTCAACGGACGAGACGGAATCGCTCGTTCTCAAGTACGGTTCCGCAGTGCGCTACATTCGCCGGGAGAATCGCGGCGTCGCGCTCACCCGAAATCATGGCATCGAAGAGAGTCGCGGGAAGTATGTCGCGTTTCTCGATGCGGACGATGCATGGCTTCCGCACAAGCTCGAGCGACAGTTGGCCGCGCTCCGCGGCAAAAACGATTTCCGCGCTTGTTACTCCGCCTTTTCAGTAGCTGATGACAACCTGCGTCCGATTGCCGTGAATCGCAGCGATCGGCGCGGCTCAGCGCTTGAAGACCTGCTCTTGCGAGGCAACGTGGTCGCGACACCGTCGACCGTCTTGTGCGAGCGCTCCTTGCTCGAAGTGGCGGGCGGGTTCGATCCGGCAATGAGTCAATGCGCAGATTGGGATATGTGGGTTCGGCTGGCGGCCCTCAGCGAGTTTCTCTATCTCGACGAGGTGCTTGTTAAGTACAGGCGGCACGACGGGAACATGAGCCGCGACGCATCGCTTCTCGAGCGAGACAGTATTCTGGTGCTCGAGAAAGGATTCGCGATGAGCGGGCTTCCGGAATCGTTGCGTGCCGGGCGCCGGTCAGCCTTTGCGCGAAATTTCATGGTGCTTGCGGGAACTTACTTTCACGCCGGCCGCTATGTAGATTTCGCGCGGTGCGCTGTGAGGTCCGTGTCGATGGACGTCAAGCAACTGGCTTACCTGGCCGAGTTTCCGCTGCGTGCAATGAAGCGTTCCCGGCCGCGTCACGCGGTTTGATCTTCGAATGTTGAAACCGAGAGTTCTTTACATCGTTTACTGGGGAGCTGCTGAACCGTTGGGGCAATCGCTTGTCCTTCCGTCGGTCAAGAGACTCGCCGACCTTGGCGCTGATCTGACACTTGTGACATTTGAAAAGCTCGCGGATCTTCAACGCAAGGATCTCATCGCGCGAATAAGAGTGGACCTGGAAAAGAAAAGCGTTCGGTGGATACCGCTGCAGTATCACAAGCGGCCAAAGGCGCCGGCGACGGGCTTCGATTTCCTTCAGGGCTGCGTTCGCTGCGTAGTTTCGCAAGTGGGCGCGAGGCCCGACATCGTTCACTCCCGAACGTTTGTCGGCGGCCTGATGGGGCTCGCAATAACCTCCATTCTGCGATCAAAGTTTATCTATCACAACGAGGGCTTCTATCCCGACGAACAGGTGGACGCCGGAGTCTGGAAGGCGAACTCTACTTCTCATCGCGTAGCGAAGAACCTCGAAAGGCGGATGTATTCGAGAGCTGACGCGATCATAGCCATGTCTCATCGCGGAAGGCGAGTCATCGAAGAAATCCCCGCCGTCCGCCGGAAAGAAACGCCGGTCATTGTGGTTCCCAGTTGTGTGGACCTGGATCACTTTCAACCACAACAACCAAAGTTGCGGGCGGGACACGACGCCGTGCGTTTTGTCTACAGCGGCAGCATCGGAGGGCGCTACAACCTCGATCAGGCCGGAAGGTTTGTCGCCGCCGCTTCGAGCGAGATTTGCAATGCGCACTTGCGGGTTCTTACGCTCCAAGACGCGACGCTCGCCGCTTCGATGTTACGACGCGGTGGTCTGAACGGTGATTCGTGGTCAACGGAAGCTGTCCCCTATTCGGCAATGCCGGCGATGCTGGCGGATCAGGACGCCGGCTTGCTGTTTCTATCACAAGGTCTCAGCGAGCACGGTTGTTCGCCGACCAAGATTGGGGAGTATTGGGCGATGGGGCTGCCGGTGGTGACTACGCCAAATGTAAGCGACACGGATGAGATCATTCGAGCGGAGCGGGTTGGTGTGGTAGTTCGCGAGAACTCTGACGAAGCTTTTCGAAGCGCCGCGAGGGAACTGAAATCGCTTCTGGAAGATGAAGAGCTGCCCGCGCGCTGCCGCCGCGCCGCGGAGAGGCACTACGCGCTGGCGCCGGCTTGTGATCGACAATTCAGGTTGTATGGAGAACTGAGTCCGAAGAGCGCGGGTTCCAACGTCGCCGTCCGCGCATCCGAACTCGGCAAGTCGTGATGAAGAATTCGAGGAGTGCCGATACCGGGATTTCAGTATGTGCATTGGTCCCCTATCCGGCGCACACCAGTCCAAGCCAGCGATTTCGAATCGAGCAGTGGATGCCTTATTTGAAATCGAAGGGCATTGAAGTCGATCTGATTCCTTTTGCCGATGATGACTTGATGGCTATGCTGCACAAGCCCGGTCATCAGACCGCGAAAGCGGTTGCGAACGTGAGCCGTTTTCTAAGTCGCTTCGGGGATGCGATTCGTACGCGCCGATACGACGCCGTTCTCATTCATCGGGCAGCTTGCATTGCGGGACCTGCGACGATCGAGCGGCTCATCGTGGGTCTGGGGCGGCCGGTGATATATGACTTTGACGACGCCATATTCAAGCTGCACACGACCGCTGCAAACCGGCGCTTCGGCTGGCTGAAGTTTCCCGGAAAAACGCGAGCGATTTGCCGCATCAGCGATCACGTAGTCGTCGGGAATAGTTACCTGGCCCAATATGCCCTCAAGCATAATTCGCGTGTCACCGTAATACCGACAAGCATTGACACCGATCTGTACAGGCCGGCGAAGAAGAAATCGAGTGGCAGGGTCGTGGTTGGCTGGACCGGGAGTTCAACATCACAGACTCACCTTGAAATGTTCGCGTCGACGATTGGCCAAATGCTTGCGCGGCGAGAAGTCGAGCTTCGAGTGATCTCGGATCGAGAGCCCGTGCTCCCGGGAATTCAGTATGTGTGGCAGCGCTGGTCGCCCGAGACCGAGGTAGAGGATCTTTCGGGGTTAGACATTGGAATAATGCCCATACCTGATGACGAGTGGGCGCGCGGGAAATGTGCACTGAAGGCGCTTCAGTATATGGCAATGGGGGTTCCGGCGATATGCTCTCCGGTCGGAGCAAACAACGAACTCATCCAGCACGGCGACAACGGGTTCCTTGCGGCAGGTACCGAGGATTGGGTTTCTTGTTTCGAAGCTTTGGTCGACGACGCTGTATTGAGAACGCGGCTGGGCTCGAGCGCTCGAGTCACTGTCGAGGGGCGTTATTCGATGAACAGATGTGCTGAACTGTTTGCGCGCGTTGTCACCGATACCGTCGAACAGCATAGCCGCTCTTTGCGTTCTTTGCGGTCCTTTGCGTCTTTGCGTTGAGAATTCTGAATTGAGAGACGGAAATTCTCAACGCAAAGACGCAAAGAACCGCAAAGAACGCTAAGAATTCTAACCATCACGCGATGAAGAAAAAAATAATCGGGATTATTTTTGCACTTGCCATCGTGAGAGCGTCGCTGTGGCTGGGTAACGATGTCGTAGTGTCAACCAACACGTACATCGCCATCCTGGTCGGGATGGTCCCGGTGATGGCATGTGTGTGGATCATTCTACGTAGTGATACGCCCGATCAACAATTTCTTCTCAGGGTCTTCATAGCGGCGCTCGCGCTTAGATATTGTCTGGCTTTTGTCATATACAGCAGAAACCTGCAGGCATTTCTGGGTGGCGATTCGATCACCTACGATGCGTTCGGATACGCGTTGTCCCAGTCCTGGCGAGGGCTGGTCGATCCCAACGCATTTTGGCTGGTCAGGTATTCCGCTCCTCACACGTCGGGGTTTGGAATGTTTTACTTCGTTGCCGGAGTCTATTACCTGATAGGGCAGAACGCGCTCGCGATCCAATTGATGAACTGCGCCTTCGGAGCCGCCGCGTGTATCGCAGGCTACAAGGTTGCGATGCTGGTTTACCCCAACGAGCGAGCGGCACGATCGGTCGCACTTATGACCGCTTTTTCACCTTCGCTGATTTTGTGGACCTCGCAGGCACTGAAGGACGGCTTGATTGTGCTCTGCATCTGCCTGTGCGTGCTCTATACCTTGAAGGTTCGGAAGAAGGTAGAGATCAAGAGCTTCCTCTTGTTGCTTGTGTTCCTCGGATGCCTCTACGCACTGAGGCACTACATGTCATACATAATGTTCACGGCAATCGCCGGCGCGCTGTTGTTTACTACCAGAAAGAAGTTCACTCCGTTGCGGATGTTGCAGGGCGCGGTCCTCGTAACAATCATCGGTTTCGGATTCAGCTATTTTGGCGCGGGCGAGACGGCCAGGAATACGCTGAATCTCAGCCGGATTCAGAGCTCCCGCGAATGGAACGCGAAGGTTGCTAACTCAGGTTTCGGCGGTGACGTAGATATCACTGATGCAAGAGCGGCGGTCGGGTTTCTTCCGAAAGGGATCGTCTATGTCCTGCTGGCGCCGTTTCCGTGGATGATCACCAATTTCAGACAGCTCATAACATTGCCCGAGCTGATAGCCTGGTGGTGCCTGATGCCCATGATGTTCAAGGGCTATTGGTTCCTGATCAGGAACCGGCTTCGGCAATCGTTTGTCGTCACTACGTTTGTAGTTGGCGTGATTCTGGCTTTCGCTTTGTACGAGTCGAACGCCGGCACCGCATATCGTCATCGCGCCCAACTCTACGTGTTTTTCTTTATCTTCATGTCCACCGGTTTGGAACTCAGGCGAAGCGCAAAGCTCAACAAGAGGCCGAGTCTGCATCCTGTACGTGCCGGCCGGCTCGCTCAAATGCCGGTGGGACTCACAACCAACGCTGCTGACCTTCGGACGCCTTAGCAGGCTGCTCAGGAGACTGCGTACTGTGTGCGGAATCGCCGGTATAGTTGATCCACAAGCGCGGCCCATCGATGAGGCGGTGCTGCGCAAGATGTGCGACGCCATCATCCATCGCGGGCCCGACGACGAGGGTTACTACGTCAACGCTGGCCTTGAAACAGGCCCTGAGAGCCATTTTCAGGGCAGTACTTCGGTTGGGCTCGGAATGCGGCGGCTGGCGATCATCGATCTCGCAACTGGCAAACAGCCGATCCATAACGAAGATCGAACGGTCTGGGTGGTTCTCAACGGTGAGATCTACAACTACAGCGAACTGCGCGCCGAGCTTGAAGCCAGGGGCCACTCCTTTTACACGAAGACTGACACCGAAGCGATCGTACACGCTTATGAAGAGTACGGCCTCGAAGTCCCCAAACACCTGCGTGGAATGTTTGCTTTTGCGCTTTGGGATGCCAGGGAAGAGCGATTGTTGTTGGCGCGCGATCGGACCGGCAAAAAACCGCTGTTGTACTCGCTCGCCGGAGGCAAGCTGATTTTTGCATCCGAGTTCCAGGCAATGCTTCAGCACCCGGACATCTCGCGGGAGATCAACTTCAACGCTCTCAATCAATACTTGTCATTCATATGCGTGCCTGCTCCGCAGACGGCTTTCCAGGGCATCAGCAAGCTCGAACCCGGTCACCTGCTCGTCTGGCAGAAGGGTGTCGCAGAAACCAGGCGCTATTGGTCGCTCGACTTCTCAAAGAAGATAGATATCGGCGAGGACGAAGCGGGCGAGCGCGCGGTAGAGCTGCTCCGCGACGCTGTGCGTGTGCGGCTGATGTCCGACGTCCCGCTCGGCGCCTTCCTGTCGGGAGGAATCGATTCCAGCGCGATCGTCGCTCTGATGAGCGAGCTGTCCAGCGAACGAGTAAAGACTTTCTCGATCGGATTCGAAGAGCAGGACTTCAGCGAGATCGAACACGCGAGGCGCATAGCACATCGCTTCGGCACGGACCACCACGAGTTCATTGTGAAACCGGACGCGTTGGAAATTCTGCCCGAGCTCGTGCGTCACTATGGCGAGCCTTATGCGGACTCATCGGCGATCCCAACTTACTACCTATCGAAGATGACTCGCGGCCACGTTACCGTAGCCTTGAGCGGCGACGGAGGCGATGAGTGTTTCGCCGGGTATGAACGATACGCGGCAATGCGAATCGCCGAAGGCTACAACCAATTGCCGCGCATCATGAAGAAGGGAATCCTCGAGCCTGCTATAGCGGCGCTGCCGGCTGCGAGCGCCACGCGGTCACCTTATGGAAGAGTGCGCCGCCTACTCGGCGTGATGGGGCAGGGCCGAACCGAGCGGTATCTGAAACTGATCTGCGGCTTCAGCGAGGAAATGAAGGGCGAACTCTGCACGCGAGAGTTTAGAGCCCGGACCGCGGAAGCATCGCCGGTTGGTTATATGCATTCGTGGTTTTCGGGCAACGGTGAAGTAGACATCGTCGATCGCCTGATGATGGTCGACACGTCGAACTATTTACCAAACGATTTACTCGTAAAGGTCGACATCGCCAGCATGGCTGTGTCTCTCGAAGTACGAGCCCCCTTCCTGGACCATGAAGTTATGGAGTTTGCCGCGAGCCTGCCCGCACGATACAGGCTGCGAGGGTTGACGACGAAGTTCATCCTTAAACACGGGCTGCGAGGATTGTTACCGGATGAGACTTTGACACGCAGGAAGATGGGTTTCGGAGTTCCGATCAGCCACTGGTTTCGCGGCGAGCTGAAAGGGTTTCTTTCCGACACCATTCTTTCTGAGAAGGCGCATGCGCGCGGCTACTTCGCGCCGGATGTAGTGCGTAGAATGGTCGATCAACATACCGACGGAGCGCGAGACCACGGGCCTCAACTGTGGACGCTGCTGATGCTGGAGCTTTGGCACCGTGAGTTCATTGACTGAGGGATAGGGCTGTGATTAAAAGCCGGACTTCCCACGTAGTAACGAATTTATTCGTTTCTCAGAATCCCAACGAATAAATTCGTTACTACGTGGACGTTATCCGTTGAAAGTCCGCTCTTAATAACGCTCGAGAGATAGCGAAGCCAATGAAAATTACTAATGCCCTGACGGTAGATTTTGAGGATTGGTACCAGGGCCTTGAAATCCCTCATACGGATTGGGGCGGCTACGAAGACCGGATCGTTCCCGCGGGCCGCCGGCTGTTGAGGCTTCTAGAAGAGACAAAGACTCGCGCGACGTTCTTCATACTCGGCTATGTTGCGGAACATCACCCGGAGATTGTGCGCGAGATTGCCGCGGCCGGGCACGAGATAGGAACGCACGGGTATTCGCACACGCTTATCTATCAACAGACCCCCGACCGGTTTCGCTCGGAGATGGACCGCGCGATCAAACTCCTCGAGGATGTCACCGGCCGGCGAATATTGGGGCACCGCGCGCCGTTCTTCTCGATCACTCGCGACTCGCTGTGGGCTTTTGAGGTATTAGGTGAATTGGGCATCCGTTACGATTCGAGTGTGTTTCCTGTGCTCAACTATCGCTACGGTATTGCGGACGCGCCGCGGTGGCCTTACGAAGTCGAGGCGGGGAAACGAAGCCTGATTGAGTTTCCAATTTCGACCTGGCAGGTTCTGGGTCGCAATCTGCCGATAGCGGGCGGCGCTTATTTTCGAATCTATCCTTATGCTCTCACCAGACGCGCGTTTCAAGCGCTGAATGGTAAAGGCCGCGCCGCGGTATTTTACGTCCACCCGTGGGAGCTCGATCCGGATCATCCGCGCATTCCGCTGCCGCGGCGGATATCGCTCACTCACTATTTCAATTTGCAGAAGACTGAAGACAGGCTTCGACGGCTGCTCGGTGACTTCAGCTTCGCGCCGATGAGCGAGGTGCTCGGTGTCAGTTGAACAGAGGGTTCGGGAACATTTTCACGCGGACGCGAGACGCTTCGACGCTATCTATGAAGACGACAAAACCGCATTCGCCCGATGGGTCGATGACGTCTGGAGAGGCGTCGTGCGAAGGCGATTCGAGCTCACGTTGGATTTGCTCGCGCCCATAAGCGGCAAGACCGTGCTGGATGTCGGATGCGGATCGGGACGCTACTGCATTGCGTATGCGCAGCGCGGCGCTGCTCGAGTTGTGGGCGTCGACTTCGCGACCGCGATGATTGAACTCGCAATCGAGCATTCGAGCCGATATGGCGTCGCCGATCGCTGTGAGTTCCGCGCGGGGTTGTTCCCGGACGCGGTTCCGGATGGTTCTTTCGACGCAAGCTCGGCGATGGGCTTTTTTGACTACGTCGAAGACCCCGCGCCGGTGATCGCGCGAATGCGGGGAATGACTCGGTCGACGATGATCATGAGCTTTCCGAAATCTCGCGAGTGGAGAGCGCCGATTCGACGCTTGCGCTTTCTGGCAAGCGGCTGTCCTTTGTTCTTGTACTCGGAGGCGCGAGTAAAAGCGATTCTTTCCAAGGCCGGAGTAAGCGCATTCGATTGGATCGAGCTGGATCGCGATTACGTCGTCGCGGCGCATTTGTAACATGTCAGACAGCGAACCCGTCAGGGTACTGCACATAATCACCAGGCTTATCGTGGGCGGCGCGCAGGAAAACACGCTGCTCTCAGTTGAGGGTCTCGACAAGCTTCCGGAGTATGAGGCGACGCTTGTCACGGGCGTCGACAACGGACCCGAAGGCGACCTTCTCGAACGCGCGCATCGGACAACCAGGCTTGCGATCGTCGCGGAGCTGGGCCGCAATATTAATCCGCTTGCTGACTTCATAGCTTTCTGGAAACTGTATCGACTGATCCGCAACGGCCGATACCACATCGTTCACACGCATTCGTCAAAGGCCGGAGTGCTCGGGCGCCTGGCGGCCAGGCTCGCGGGAACGCCGATCATCGTTCATACGCTGCATAGTCTGGTCTTTCACGACTATCAACCGTGGCTGGTCAACCGGCTGTGGTGGGCGGTGAAGAAACTCTGCGCTCCGCTGACCGATCATTTCATCAGCGTGTCGAACATCATCAGCCGGAAAGCTATCGCGGCCGGCATCGATCGAGCGGAGAAGTTCAGCACTGTTTATAGCGGCATGGAGCTCGACTGGTTCCTCGAGGCGCAAGTGGACTCGTTGGCAATACGCCGCGAGTTTGGGATTCCGGAAGACTCGCTTGTTGTCGGAAAGATCGCACGGTTGTTTTCCCTCAAGGGGCACGATCAGTTGATGGATGCGGCCCCTGAGATTGTGAGGCGCCATCCAACGGTGCGGTTCTTTCTTGTGGGAGACGGTGTTTTGCAGGATCACCTCCGCAGTCGCGCCAGCGCGGCAGGAATACTGGACAACTTCATCTTCGCGGGGCTTGTCCCGCGAGAGCGAATACCGGAGATGATCTCCGTCATGGATGTGCTGGTGCACACCTCTCTTCGAGAAGGGCTGGCGCGAGTACTTCCGCAAGCGCTGGCGATGGGAAAGCCGTGCGTGTCATTCGACATCGACGGCGCTCCGGAAGTGGTGATCGATGGCGAGACGGGTTATTTGGTCAGGCCGGGCGACGCGAACGGGCTTGCGGATGCCGTATCGAGGTTGCTTGACGATCCCGAGGCTCGGGAGCGAATGGGGAACGCCGGACGACGGCGAGTCGACCCGGCGTTTCGAGCCGAAACCATGGTGCGCGAGATCGCCGCGGTATATCGAATGCTGATTGCCAGGTATCCGGAGCGGCTTGCGAAATTCAACACGCGCCAATCAGCCAAAACAGAGCTTGAACAGGGATGGACAGGATTCACAGGATAGGGAATGATCCCTATCGACGTTATCTCTTCTATCCTGTTCATCCTGTCTATCCCTGTTGATTTCGCGCGAAAACCTTTCGGAATAAACCACTGATGACACTGATTGAACGGATTCACGCGGATCTGATACGTGCTGACCTGCCAAAACATAAGAGCTTGAACAGGGATGGACAGGATGCACAGGATAGGGAATGATCCGTTCGACGTTATCTCTTCTATCCTGTTCATCCTGTCTATCCCTGTTGATTACTCATGCGCCGATCCGTCGAATCAGTGTCATCCGCGGTCTATTTCTTGTCCGATGGTAAGGCCATGAAGGTTGTGTTGTTCTAGTGGGAAAGGAACTTAGAAAATGAAAGTATTAATCACTGGAGGGGCGGGATTCATTGGATCGCATCTGGCCGAACGTCTCTTATCGCGAGGCGACGAGGTGCACCTGCTCGATGATCTCTCTACCGGGTCAATCGAAAACATTGCGCTGATCAAGAGCCATCCGAACCTCACTTATCACATCGACACGATTCGCAACTATCGGCTCACAGCCGAAGTGGTTGATATGTGCGATATCGTCTACCACCTGGCAGCGGCGGTCGGCGTAAGGCTCATCGTCGAGAGCCCGGTAAGCACGATCGAAACGAACATACGCGGCACAGATATCGTCTTGAGTCTCGCGGCGAAGAAACGGAAGCGAGTCGTGATCACATCGACGTCAGAGGTGTACGGCAAGCGGAACAAGGTGCCGTTTAGCGAGGACGACGACCTGGTAATGGGCCCTACAAACAAGGGCCGTTGGAGCTATGCCTGCTCGAAGGCAATAGACGAATTCCTTGCAATCGCCTACTGGAAAGAAAAGCGAGTGCCTACGGTGATCGTTCGTCTGTTCAACACCGTCGGTCCGCGACAGACCGGGCGTTACGGAATGGTCATTCCCAACTTCGTGCAGCAGGCGCTAACGGGACAGGACATCACTGTGTACGGTGACGGCACTCAGACTCGTTGCTTTACGCACGTGTCAGACGTTATCGAAGCGCTGATCGCGGTAGCCGAGCATCCGCAGGCGGTTGGCGAAGTCTACAACATCGGGAGTGATCACGAGATATCGATGCTCGAGCTCGCGGAAAGAATAAAGTACATAACCGAGTCCGCGTCGAATATCGTGTTCGTTCCTTACGACGAAGCTTATGAGGCGGGCTTTGAAGATATGATGCGGCGAGTTCCCGACATCTCGAAGATCCGCGCGCTGATCGGCTATCAGCCAAAGGTTGATTTGGATTCGATGCTCGCAAGCATCATCGATTACCACCGCGTGAAGATGGTGGGCGAACTGGGAATACCGGCGAGTTCTCTAGTGTTTCAGTCACGAGAGTCACTCCCGAGTTGAGAGAGAGATTCTCAACGCAAAGACGCAAAGAACCGCAAAGCACGCAAAGAGCCGCAAGCACGCAAATAGCGCAAGCACGCAAATAGCGCAAGCACGCAAAGAGCCGTAAGTACGCAAAGAACCGCAAAGCACGCAATGAACGCGTTCCAGTACGAATGGAGTGGGTATGCAAATCATCTTAGCTAGTCTTTCCACTCTGCTGCTCGGAGTCATCCTCACTTTGATTGCCCGCGCAGCTTCACATCGCGTCGGAATGGTTGCCGCACCCAGGCAGGACCGCTGGCATCAGCAGCCAACGCCACTGCTCGGCGGGGTAGCCATCTACGCGGCGTTTGTGATCGGGTTTCTCATGTTTGCGCCGAAGCTACCCGGCACTTATGCAATTCTAGGCGCGGGGACTGTGCTTTTCCTTACCGGTTTGGTAGATGACGCAGTCAGCATCAAGCCGTACGCTAAACTCGTGCTTCAATTGATAGCGGCGTCGACGCTGGTCTTTTTCGGACTGCATCTGCCGTGGGCCAACTATCCCTGGATCAACGACGTCTTGACCATCTTCTGGTTGGTCGGCATCACTAATGCGATCAACCTGCTCGATAACATGGATGGCCTGGCCGGAGGGATATCGGTGATCTCGAGTGTCTTCCTTGCTATCACGCTCTTGATCAACGGCCAGACAGACGTTGCCCTCCTGCCCGTGCTCCTCGGCGGGGCGGTGCTCGGATTCCTGGTATTCAATTTCAATCCGGCCTCGATCTTCATGGGTGACAGCGGCTCGATGTTCGTCGGGTTCATGCTTGCGGGCACCTCGCTGTTAGCCGGCACCGGTCGCTTTCGAAGCCTGACGTCGGTGCTGCTCACACCGGTCCTGATACTGATGCTCCCGATACTGGATACCTGCTTTGTGACAATTGCCCGAAAGCTGCACGGCCGGCCAATCTCACGCGGGGGACGCGACCACACATCTCATCGATTGGTCGCGCTGGGCGTAACAGAGCGCCGCGCGGTTCTCATGCTCTATCTGTTTGCCACGGTTTGCGGCGTGCTCGCGCTGGCGGTGAGATGGCTCGAGACTACAGTGGTGTTGGCGTTGGTTCCGCTGTTTGCGCTGCTGGTCCTGTTCCTCGGGCTCTATCTTGGGAAAGTCCGTGTATACGAAGAAGGCAAGCAGCCGGAGGGAATTCGAATCATCAATGCCATTACCGACTTCTCCTACAAGCGTCGGGTGTTCGAGGTGCTTCTTGATACTGCGCTTGTAGCGCTGGCTTACTACGGAGCCTTCGTGTTGCGTTGGGACGGACGGCTCCCGGCTGAGCAGCTTCAAATCTTCCTGAAGACGCTTCCGCTGGTGATCATCATCCAGATGGCTTTCTTCTTGTTTGGAGGCGTGTACCGCGGCCTCTGGCGATATGTCGGAGTCACTGACTTGATGATGATCGCGAGAGCGGTACTGTCCGGTACGGCAGTCAGCACGGTCGTGGTGTTTGTGATGTATTGGTTCCGCGGCCCTTCGCGCGCAGTCGCATTGCTCGACTTGCTGCTACTCCTCGTCTTCGTGAGCGTGAGCCGCGTATCATTTCGCATGTTGAAGGCCCTAATCGTCGGTTCGGGAAACAACGGCGCCAATGCGACTCCGATTCTGATCTACGGCGCCGGAGATGGAGGCGAGCTGCTGATCCGCGAGATATTGAATAATCCCGATCATCAGTACTCGCCCGTCGGATTCATCGACGACGATACGAGAAAGTCAGGCAAGGTCATACACGGCTACCGCATCTTTGGCATCAACGAGCTTCCGAATCTTATCAACTCCTACGGGATCAGCGAGGTGTTGATATCGACCTTCAAAGTTCCGGAGGCGCGGCTGGATAGCCTCCGCAGTATGGGAATCTGTCTGAAGAAGATGTCAATTCGGATCGAATGAGGTCGAACTGGATGATCCCTAAACGGGTAATTCCATTCGAATTTATGCGCGCTTTGTAGTTGACTTTCGAAGCGCCATTCCGTAACCTTGAGGTCCCTTAGGACAGGAATTCGGTGCAACCAGGAGTCGAGTTCTTTTCCGCGGACCTTCTGTGCTAAGAGATTGGAGGGCACTATGTCGAGATCCAAAATACATTACAGAGTTCTCGTTGCGGTGTTGTTGTCGTTAGCCGTAGCGACGGCGTTTACTCTGAGTTCGTTCGCGGCTTCAGTAACCACCGATACAGCAGACGAGGGGCTCTCGGATGACATCCTTATTCCTCAAACGCTGACCGGTACACTCACCGCGAGAGGACCCGTCCTTGTTAACGGCAATGAGGCAAAGACCGGGGCTACGATAACCGACGGAAATGTGATACAGACGCGAACCGGAGGGCACGCCTCGATCGAATTGGGCGCTCCGGGACGAGTCGAGTTGGACCCGATCACCGCTATCACACTGAGTATGACGCCAAAGTCTATTCAAGCATCGCTGAATAAGTGCGGATGGGGAGTGACCCTGATCTTGCCCTCGGGTGTGTCGGGACTTGTCAAAATCTACGACATCAGCGATGTCGGCGTTCTGAATAAGGATCGAGAGGTCGAGGTTAGGGTGATCAAGGGCGAAGCCGTGGTCAAGTACGGTCAGGGAAAAGAGAGAACGCTTAAAGCGGGAGACCGCAGGCAGTTCGACGACGCGACCGAGGTTAGCTCGGTTGGTGACGGCGCGTTCAAGGTCCTCTGCGACAAGGATCACTATCCGCTGCTTCTGTGGGCCGCACTGGCTGCCGCAGCTATTCCAGCAGCCGACGCAGTCAGCGGATCAGAACCAGTGATCCCGATAATCAGCCAGTTTACTCCGTAGTTTCGCCGTACTCGCCGCTCGACACAAACATCAGCACCCCGGCGGAGCCCACGCCGGGGTGTTCTTCTATATTAGTTACGCTGGGCATCACGCATCCAAGGCCGGCGTCTTCCAGGAGCTAAAGAGCTTGAGAGAAATTCGAGATTCAGCGTCGCAGACTGACGATCTGCATTCGGCTCCCAGCGTTTCGGTTATCAGCTATGGCGTGCGCATTGGAATTCGCGCGGATGCGCAGGTGATCATCGATCGGTTCCTGACTCGGCTTCCGCTTGGCTGCAAGCTGACCGCCAATGGCTTCATGCAACGATCATATTCAATTGCTAACTCGAGCGGGCGGCGTACGAAAACGCCGCGCCAGGTCGATCTCTATGCCGGCGACGTTGCGGTAGGCCGAAACCTCAGTATTACTGATGCGCTCGACACTCTCGAAGGCAACCTGCAACACTACGTCGCGGAGATGGCCAGGCAAAAGGTATTTGTTCACGCGGGAGTAGTTGGATGGAAAGGGTTGGGCGTGCTCATTCCGGGCCGAAGCTTCGCGGGCAAGAGCACCCTCGTAGCCGAACTGGTCGGAGCAGGAGCGACCTACTATTCCGATGAGTACGCGGTATTGGATTCGCGGGGCCTGGTCCACCCATTCGCGCGGCCGCTCGGAATAAGAGAGGGCCGCAATGGCAGGACGACCAGGTATCCGATAGAGGCCTTTGGCGGCCGCGCCGGGGTGAAACCGTTACCGGTTGCGCTCGTGATATCGAGCCGTTTTGTAAGAGGAGCGAGGTGGCAGCCTCGAAAGATGTCTGCCGGCCAGGGAGCATTGGAACTCCTGGCCAACACGGTGCCGGCACGGCGTCAACCGGAACTTTCGCTTGCGACACTACAGCGGGCAGCTTCGCAGGCGCGCTTTTACAAAGGCAATCGCGGCGAGGCCAGCGAATCGGCGAGATGGATAGTGGCATTGGTCGAAGAACTCACAACGGGAGAGGGTCCGCAATCTTCCACCGCGTTCCAGGCACCGATATAGCGAGACGATTGATAGCGGATTTGCATGATCGAAGAAACGCACTGGACACGAATGATGTTACCTCGTTTAAGTCAGGGTTCGGCTGAATTGGAGAAGCTCGATCAGTTGGTTTGGGCTGGCGGGTTCTCCTTTCGGGCTTACGGGCTGCGCATCGGCATTCGGACAAATAGCGCCGACGTGCTTGCGCTGGTGAAGCGTCGTCTTCCGATTAGCTGGAAGCCTTCCAGGTCGCCGGTAGTCGATAACCTGTACTCGGTGGTGAAGCCTCGGTCAAAAGGCAAACGAACCGGGGCGCAATTCAATATCCTGTACAAGGGCAGTGAGATGTTCGCTCGCTCGCTGGATTTAAATGAAGTGCTGAGCGAGCTTGAAATTGATCTTCATTCGTACATTGCGGCCGCAACTTTGCAGCGAATGTTCCTGCACGCAGGCGTTGTCGGCTGGAACGGGAAAGCTATTGTTATTCCCGGAAAGAATTTCAGCGGCAAGACCAGTCTGGTCACCGCGTTCCTGCGGGCGGGTGCGACCTACTACTCCGATGAATTTGCCGTGCTCGATTCGCGCGGCCGCGTCCATCCTTATCCGTGGGCGCTTCACATACGAGAGGGGCTCGCTCAACCCAAAGAATTTCCAGTGGAGATGTTGGGTGCGCGTGCGGGAACGAAGCCTTTGCCAGTGGGTGTTGTGATTCTCAGCGAGTATCGTCGGGGCGCGAAATGGCGGCCCCGCCAAGTGACTCGAGGGCAGGCTGCATTGGCGATGCTTGACCGTGTGATGTCGAAACGACACCAACCCGGCGCAATGCTGCCGGCGTTGGGGCAAATGGTTTCGGGCGCCACTGTGTTAAAGGGAACGCGTGGGGAGGCGAAAGAAGTAGTGGAGTCCGTATTACAGAAGTTCGTCGATTGAGTCAAAACAAAGTGGGAGGACAGACAGATGGTTCCAAATGTCAAACCGCAAGCACGAGACGCAGGATTAGTAATAGAAGAGTTGGACGACGAGTTGTTGGTGTATGACCTG
>Ga0134124_10000963_pt1 | contig 23065 bp, 19 predicted proteins | sample KB304_FD_96880 | JGI IMG/M metagenome (GOLD analysis project Ga0134124, IMG submission 96880) | Terrestrial soil microbial communities without Nitrogen fertilizer from Kellogg Biological Station, Michigan, USA - KB3-0-4 | ecosystem: Environmental > Terrestrial > Soil > Unclassified ... | reverse complement strand
TAGAAGATGGCAACAGACCTGGCCGAAACACTACCCGCGCCGGACACTTCCGGCATTGGCGGACATCCTTCCGGGCTTACAACGCTGTTCTTCACCGAGATGTGGGAGCGGTTCAGCTACTACGGAATGCGCGGGCTGCTGGTGCTCTTCCTGAAAGCGTCCATCGAAGACGGCGGTTTCGCAATGACCGCTGTCACCGCGACTGCTATCTATGGCCTTTACACTTCGAGTGTCTATTTGATCGGGCTACCGGGCGGGTGGATTGCCGATCGAATTCTCGGATACCGTAGAGCAGTTTTCCTGGGAGGCATCGTGATAGCCGCCGGTCACTTCAGCATGGCGCTGGGATGGACCGTGACTTTTTACCTTGGGCTGGTGTTGATAGTTCTGGGCACCGGCTTGCTCAAGCCAAACGTCAGCGCCATCGTCGGAGATCTTTATCCCGAAGGCGGGGCTCGTCGCGACGCGGGGTTTTCTGTCTTTTATATGGGCATCAACACCGGAGCGTTTGCCGGGCCGTTGATTTGCGGTTATCTGGGAGAGAATGTCAGTTGGCACCTCGGATTCGCCGCGGCTGGAGTCGGGATGGTCGTCGGGCTCATTCAATACAGGTTGGGATATGCGCGATTAGGAGAAGCCGGGCTCAGGCAGATTGATTCGAGCGAAAGGGGACGAGCAGTTCGGCTGCTAATGGCCGGTGTTGCGCTCGTCGTCGTTATCTTGCTGGCTCTCGTATTGCTGAACTCGAGTGGGACGGTCAACCTCAGTCCCAAGAGTGTTGCCGAATCGATGGGCTTCGTCATCGCCGGGCTGGCGATCTTTTATTTCGGCTACCAGTTGCTGTTCGGGGGCTTCAACTCGATAGAGAAAAAACGCATCATCGTAATCTTCGTGTTGTTTCTTGCGGCAACCTTGTTCTGGTGTGGATTCGAGCAAGCCGGGTCGTCGATGAATCTCTTCGCGAAGGACTACACGAACCGCGTTTTCTTCGGGAAGATGATGCCCGCGTCGTGGCTTCAGTCAGTCAACGCAATAATGATCATCGCGTTTGCTCCGATATTCGGCGCGTTGTGGCTGCGGCTTGGAAAGCGACAGCCTTCGATTCCAGCGAAGTTCGCGCTTGGGCTTATACAGCTCGGCGTCGGCTTCGCAGTAATCGCCTGGGCGTCGGTATACGTGGGAGACGCGAGCAATCCGAACAAAGTCAGCGCCGCATGGCTCGTCGCTACATACTTCTTCCACACAACCGGAGAGCTTTGCTTGAGTCCGGTTGGACTGAGCGCGATGACGAAGCTGTCGCCCGCAAAACTAGTCGGTCAAATGATGGGCATTTGGTTTCTGGCTACTTCATTCGGGAATCTCATGGCAGGCCTGCTGGCGGGCAAGATGGAAAGCATGGGCCTCGTGCAATTATTCAGCTCCGTGGCGATTTGGACTGCCGCGGTCGGTCTTCTTCTTTTGTTGATCAGCCGGCCGGTTAAGCGATTAATGGGCGACGTTGAGTGATACAATAACTAACGACTGAAATCAGGGCCTTCCCAACTTGGACGCCCTCGCTTTACCGGCGTATGATCGTGACTACGAGGGAGCTATGTCGTCAACAACAGTTTCAGAGCCACCTGGGTTTAGCGATCTCTCAAAGGCAGAACAGGTTCAATACCTTATGACATTGTGGGATCGGATCGTTGAAACTCCCGGAGAGATCCCGGTTCCTGAAAGTCATCTAGAGCTTGTCGAGGCGCGTTTGAGAGACTACCGCAAAGACCCGAGCGATGCTCACTCATCCTTCGAAGTCCTGGATCGTTTGGCAAATTCACCAAAGTGAAATCCTACCGCGTTGAGAACAAACCAATCGTCGATTCAGACGTTGAAGCAGCGTTCGATTGGTACGAAGGTGAAGAAATTGGTTTGGGTTACAAGTTCCTGGATGAGCTTAGAGAAACCTATTATCGAATCCAGGATGGCCCTTTGAAATATCAAGTACTGCGCTCGGGCGTGAGGCGAGCACTGACGAGGCGATTCCCGTTTGGAGTCTACTTTCTCGATCGAGGGTGACGTAATTGTCGTACTTGCAGTCCTTCATGCCGCGTAGGATCCGGCCGTATGGCAGCGTCGCGTTGACTAGAGTCGTTGGTCTTACTTTCTTGGATCGACCAGAGCCTGATACACCAGAGTTCGCGAGAGTGAGACCAGGTCGACGCCGCCCGTGCTGCCGAAACGCTGGATCATTCCAATGAAAATCACGTCGTTGGTCGGATCGATCCAAAACCAGGTGCCGGCGGCGCCACCCCAGCTCAGAGTCCCCTTCCCGACCATCGATCCAGCTCTTCTCGGATCATTGAAGACAAGAAAGTCCAGTCCAAACCCCACCGCGTCGCTGAACAGAGCCGACAGACCGACGTTGTTAGCAGCCAGCGCAGCCTGCGGAATCTGGTTCGTGCCCATCAGCTCGATTGACGCCGGAGACAGTATTCGCACTCCGTCCAGTTCGCCGCGATTAACAACCATCTGGCAGAATCGAGAGTAGTCCGTTGTAGTTGAGACTAATCCGCCGCCACCCGATTCGAGCGATGGAGGCTTGGTGAAATCCTGAACAAAGCGATTATCGGGCGATGCTTCGACGAGTTGTTTGGTCTTCGGATCAACACTATAGACCGCACCCAGGCGCGAGACCTTATCGGCGGGAACGGTGAAGAACGTGTCGTGCATCCTCAACGGCTTGAAGATGCGGCTCTCGAGAAACCGGCCGAGTGTCTCGCCCGACAGCTTCTCAATGATGTAACCCTGCAGGTCGACCGCTACACTGTAAGACCAACGCTCGCCCGGCTGGAACAGCAGCGGGATACCCGCTACTTTCACGGCCATATCCTTGAGCCCGATTGAGGTCAGCACCTTCTGCTCCTGAAACATCTTGTCGACCGGATGAGTGTCCGATAGACCATAACCGAACCCGGCGGTGTGACTCATCAGCTCACGCATCGTTGGGGGGCGCTTGGCGGGTTCGAGAATCGGCTTGCCGTCCGCGTCTTTTCCCTTCCAGACCTTCAGATCTTTGAACTCGGGGATGTACTTCGTGACCGGATCGTCGAGCGCCCACTTGCCGTCTTCGAACAGAATCATCATCGCTACGCCGGTGATCGGTTTCGTCATCGAGTAGATGCGAAACAATGCATCCTTACGCACGGCTTCGCCGCTGGCGGCGCTCATTTTTCCGTAGGTGTTCGTCGTTACAATCTTGCCGTGACGCGCAAGCAAGGTTTGCATTCCCACAACCTCGCCGTTGCTTACGGCTCGAGCCATGGCTGCATCGAGTTTCTTGAGCCGCTCGGAATCAAACCCAACAGATTCGGGGTTGGCTGCTGATGAAAGAGCCGCGTTGGGTTTCGACGACGCGTGGTTCGCCGAGCCGTTGTGTTGGGCGCTGACGACGTTTGAAAACACAAGCGCGGCGGCACACAAACAGACGCAACCCACAAGTCTTAAGCCGGCGATTCGAGAGGTCCAAACAATTCGATCCATCGATTTCTCCTTCACAGAGATTGTGAGACTGAGCGGATCGGCCTCGCCATTCAGCTTGATTGAGAGCAGTCAAGCCATTCGGTTGCGGCTAGCGGCCGTTGAACCCTGCTGTGAGATTAATGAAGGCCAATCGCTCGACATAAGACAACGTCGCCGTACGTGGTGTCAAGCTCTGGTAGTGTTCGGTTCTGCGTTGCTTAATAACCTCTGCGTGCTTTGCGGTCCTTTGCGCCTTTGCGTTGAGTATTGTGTCTGGCTCCCTTCAATACCTAATACCCAACGCAAAGACGCAAAGGACCGCAAAGCACGCGGAGGTTGTTAGAAACGCAGAATCCGAACACTACCCAAATCTATGGTGTTGAAGTCTACTTTCACGCCCCACTCCTGATGCCTTACAATCCCACTCTTCTAACCTTACTCGAATCAGTGGAAACTCCTGGAGGCTTTATGAACACGCGCCAGACACTTCGGCAGCAAAACATCGTCTTCTTCTTGTCTATTCTTCTGAGCACCGCGCAAACTGCGCCCATCCTCGCCACGCAAAAAGACTCGAGCCCGTCGCATCCAGCCACCGCCTCTGCAAACGGCAAATTCGAGCTCACCATCGACAACATCATGCGAGGCCCCGGCCTCGTCGGTAACGAACCGCGAGCCGTTCATTGGTCTCCCGATAGCCAGCACATCTACTTTCAGTGGAAACAGGCCGGCGAGCCGCGAGAGAAGGACTTCGATACTTACGTCGTAAATCGCGACGGAAGCGGCCTGCGCAAGCTGACTGAAGAAGAAGCCAAGAACGCGCCGCCGATCTTGGGCGAAGTTTCAAAGGACAAGAAGATGACCGTCTTTGTCGATGAGGGAGACGTGTTCATCTATGACAACGTCGCCAATCAACGAAGACGCATCACAAGCACCACGGACGCTGAAACCAACGCGCACTTCACTCGAGATCAAAAGCACATCTACTTCACTCGAGCGAATAATCTCTACGTGATATCGCTCGAATCGGGTTCATTGGTGCAGATGACCGACATCACGGCCGGCGGCGGCGCGCCCGCTGCCGCACCGATTGCGGGAGGAGGCTTTGGCCAGGGTCGAGGACAGGGACAAGGAGGCGGCCAACGCGCTCAAACCGACTCGGCCCAACAAAAGGGCACCGAGAGCCAGGAGTACCTCAAGAAGGAAGAGCGCGACTTGCTCGAAGTGATCAAGCGTCGAGCCGAGAAGCGCGAACAGGATGATGAGAAACGCAAACGCGATCATCCGCGAAAACCTTTTGCGCTGGCGGCAAGGCAGACGGCGGTGAACCTTCAGCTTACGCCTGACGAGAAGTCCGTCATCGCTACCGTCGTCGAATCAGGCGACGGCGCGAAGAACACAATCGTTCCCAACTTTGTAACCGAGAGTTCTTATACCGAAGACATCGGAAGCCGCTCAAAAGTGGGCGACACGCAATCGAGATCGAGACTCGCGGTCATTGGCGTCGACAACGGCGATGTCAAATGGGTCGATCACGGCCAGAAGCTTGTTGTATCAGCTAACGAAACCAAAACTGAAAGCACCGTTACCGAACAACGCGAGGGCGAAGCCCGAGCGCAGCAAACCGGCGGCCGGGGAAACCAGGGCGGCCGGGCGAATGAGCCGCGTGAACGCGACGTTCAACTCTCTCAGCCTATTTGGTCGGAAGACGGTAGCAAGGCAGTCCTGATGGCGCGCTCGGCGGACAACAAAGATCGCTGGGTGTTGGGACTCGATCCGGCTTCTGGCAAGACCAAGGTCGTCGTCACCGAACACGACGATGCATGGATCGATGGGCCGGGCGCGTTCACGCTCGGCTGGATGAAGGACAACCAGCACATCTATTTTCAATCCGAGCGCTCGGGTTACGCGCATCTCTATTCGATTTCATATGAGGGCGGTGAACCGACGCAACTGACTTCAGGCAAATGGGAAGTGACCGGCGTTCAGATGTCGGATGACAAGAGCCGATTTTTCATGACAACCAGCGAAGTGCATCCGGGCGAGCGCCACTTCTACACGATGTCGCCCGATGGTGGCGAGCGAACAAAGGTCACGTCGATGCCGGGCAGCAATCAAACATTCGTGTCTCCGGATGAAAAGATGCTCGCGTTGATTTATTCCTACAGCAACAAGCCTCCCGAGATTTACATCCAGGAAAACAAGCCCGGAGCTTCGGCGATCAAAGTTACTTCGTCGCCGGCCCCGGAGTTCTGGACTTATTCGTGGATCGATCCGCCCATCGTCACCTTCAAGGCTCGCGACGGCGCCGAGGTCTACGCGAGATTGTATAAGCCGAAGTCCGCAAAGAAGGGCGCTCCGGCAGTGATCTTCGTTCACGGCGCCGGCTACGCGCAGAACGTTCACCGGTACTGGTCCAGTTATTTTCGCGAGTATCTGTTCCATCATTTCCTGATGGAGAACGGCTTCGTAGTTATGGACGTCGATTACCGCGCGTCGTCGGGATACGGCCGCGATTGGCGAACGGGAATCTACCGGCACATGGGCGGCAAAGACCTGGACGATCAGGTTGACGCTGCGAAATGGCTTGTCAGCGAACAGGGCGTAGATCCGAAGCGCATCGGGCTTTATGGAGGAAGCTACGGTGGATTCATCACGTTGATGGCGATGTTTACTCAACCGGATGTGTTCGCCGCGGGCGCTGCGTTGAGGCCGGTGACGGACTGGGCCCACTATAATCACGGCTACACTTCGAACATCTTGAATGTGCCGCAGAAGGACGCCGAAGCCTACAAGCAATCGTCCCCGATCTACTTCGCTCAGAATCTGAAAGGCGCCTTGCTGATCTGCCACGGCATGGTCGACACCAACGTGCACTTCCAGGACACGGTTCGGCTGGTGCAGCGGTTGATCGAGTTGCGTAAGACAAACTGGGAGCTTGCGGTGTTCCCGGTTGAGGACCATGGTTTTGTCGAGCCGACGAGTTGGGCTGATGAGTACAAGCGGATCTTCAAGTTGTTTCAGGATAATCTGCAGACTGAAGCGAAACCCGCGGCGCGAAAATAGGTTTGGTCTGCGGCTAATGGATCAATCGAGAAGCTCAGCGAGGATTTACAGGTTGGGAAGGAGGGCTTGCCCCCGCTCTTCATGGTGCATTGGATTTAGTATCCTGGAAGAGCGGGGGCAAGCCCTCCTTCCCAACCTGTAAATCTTCGCAAGGTACAGCATGATCGGCTATCTTTTCATGAAGACTCTCAAAGTTGGTGTAGCGCTCTCGCTACTCACCGTTATGTCACAAGCACAAGGACCCCAGTTGAAATCACGCGCGGAACTCACCAACTACGAAGAAACCAGCCGCTACGATGACGTCTTGCGGTTCTTCGGCGAGCTTCAGAAGCGAAGCCCTCTAGTTCGCGTCGAGACGTTCGGCCATTCGGAAGAAGGCCGCGCGTTGCCCCTCGTCATCTTGTCCGATCCGCCGATCTCCGATCCACGCGATGCGAGAGCTTCGGGCAAGCCGATCGCCTTTGTCTTTGCAAACATCCACGCCGGCGAAGTCGAAGGCAAAGAGGCGATGCAACACATCGCGCGACGAATCGTGCTGGGCGATCTGCGCCCGCTTCTGGATAAGCTGATCATCCTTGTGGCGCCGATCTACAACGCGGACGGCAACGAGAAGATCAGCGTGATGAATCGCACCGCGCAGAACGGCCCTCCTGGCGGCGTCGGCGTGCGAGAGAACTCAAAAGGCCTGGATCTAAACCGCGATTACATGAAGCTCGAGTCAAAAGAAGCGCAAGCGATGATCGCGCTGCTCAATCGTTGGGACCCGCATCTGACCGTCGATCTTCACACTACCAACGGCTCGTATCACGGCTATCACCTGACCTACTCGATCCCGCTCAATCCAACGATTGATCCGAGAATCATCGCCTATCATCGCGAGAAGATGATGCCCGCGATCGCGAAAGCCATGCTGGCGCAGCACAAGCTTCGGAGTTACTACTACGGCAACTTCGAAGGCGAGGCGGCCAAGCCGGGCGAGCCCGACAAGCGAAGATGGGAAGCGTTTACGCATCAGCCGCGCATCGGCCAGAATTACGTTGGGTTTCGAAACCGTTTCACGATTCTGTCTGAGGCTTACAGCTATTTGGACTTTCGCCGGCGAGTCGAAGTAACCGAAGCATTCGTCGAAGAGATTCTCAAGTACTCGGCTACGCACGGCGCTGAGATGGCGCAGCTCGCGAACCAGGTCGATCTCGACACGATTCGTCGCGGCCTGAATGGTCCGCCTTTTCAAATGGGCGTCGAGTATGAAATGAAGCCGCTGCCCAAGCCGGTCGAGATCCTGGTAGGCGAAGTCACCAAGGTCAAGAATCCGCGTTCCGGCCGCGATATGACGGTGATGCTCGAAGACAAGTTCACGCCGGTCAAGATGCAGGACTTCGGCTTGTTCGCGGCCAAGCGGTCTGTCCCGACAGCGCGCGCTTACATGTTCCGCCGCGAAGACGGAACTCGCGCGGTGATCGAGAAGCTCCTTCAACACGGCATTTCAGTCGAAGAGCTCACCGAACCGCTGACAACCGAAGTCGAAAGCTTCCTGATCGAGAGTGTGAAGAAGGCGACGCGACCTTTCCAGGGCCACCAAGCTATTTCGCTCACGGGTCATTACAAGAAAGAGACGATCACGTTTTCAGCAGGCTCGATCATCGTGCGCGCCGCCCAACCGCTCGGAACGCTAGCGGCTTACTTGCTGGAACCTGAGAGCGACGACGGCCTTACGAGTTGGAACTTTTTGGATGCGTATCTCGGGGAAGGCAAGGTTCATCCGGTTCATAAGGTAATGGTCGATTTTGCAGCCGCGACTCGGCGGCTAACTCAATAAAGAGCGACATTCGTCACCGTTGTGCTGGAAGAGCCGGCTCTCTAATCGACTGAGCACTAAAGCCACAGGGAGCCTCATCGATGTTGGCGCATCGCCCCTCATTGCGAGAGAGGAGTAGAATCAAACGTGCCGGTCATCTCGATCTTCTTTGGCATAGTTATCCGTATGTTCTATCGCGAACATGGCGTTGGTCACTTCCATGCGGAGTACCAAAGTCAGCAAGCAACTTTCACGTTCGACGGGGAGATCCTCGCAGGGATGATTCGGTCAAGAACGGCACTTCGGCTGATTCGAGAATGGGCGCTGTTGCATCGTGACGAGCTGGAAGAGAACTGGCAGCGCATGAGAACGGGCGCGCCTTTCGAAAGAATTCGTCCGCTAGAATAAGGAGACACTATGGAGCTTCTGCCTACAGTGATTGAAGCCGAGTATCGTGGCGGGTACTTGATAAACCTCAAGTTCAACGACGGAGTCGAGCAGACCGTCGACTTTGCGCAATGGCTGGAGGGCCCTGTGTTCGAGCCCCTAAAGGATGTCAGCTATTTCCAGAAGTTCTTCCTCGATGGCGGGACAGTGGCGTGGCCCAATGGAGCCGATATCGCTCCAGAGACGCTTCACGAGTTGGCAAAGTCGCGTCAAGCGGCTTGATCGCATGGCGAGCCGGGAAGGGAGTTGTCATCAATGTCGGAGACTATTTCAGACGAACGCGAAGATTGGGTACGGCTAGCGTTGCGAAGTTTGGCGCGGGCTTACGACGACGATGAGCCGGAGTATTCGCATGAGCAGATCAAGGAATCGAATCCCGAGTATCGAATGAAAAGAGGTACCCCATGGCTAACGCCAAATACCAACCCATTCGGCACAACCATAAAGCCTTTCTCAGAAGAGCGAAGAAGCGCTGCGGTTTTCAAGAGGCATATCAAGCACTCGCGGCTGAATACGATTTAGCTAGCAAGTTGCTTGCTGCGCGCCCGAGCCCGGCGCACCCCGAATCTAATGAAAGCAGGGCGAATCTGAAATGAAGACATCCCAGAGGAGACCTAAACGATGAACAACCGTGTCGCACTCAAACTAAACACAAGCGCCGCAGTCGCGCTGATCATCGCCATCGGCATCTTTCCGATAACTTCTCGCGCACAGGATCGGCTCAAGACGATGCCGGGCTATGACCGCTACGATAAGATGGCAAAAGAAATTCCCGGCTCGGTCAAAGGCGGATCGCTCACCGTCAAATGGCAGGACGGCGGCAAGTCGTTCAACTACTACAAAGACGGAAAGGCCTATCACTACGACATCGCCACGAAAACGGCTACAGAAGCCGGTTCTGCGCCGGCCGATGCGGAAACCACAACCATGGGCGGCCGCAGACGTGGCGGGCCCGAGCGCGGAAGGCAATTCGGCTCGGCTACGTCGCCCGACGGAAAACTCAAAGCCACGTACAAAGACCGCAACCTCTGGCTCGGCGACGCGAACGGCGGAAATGAGGTCGCCATCACAACCGATGGCAATGAAAAAGCTCGCATCAAATACGCCACGGCGAGCTGGGTTTACGGTGAAGAGCTGAATCAGTCAACTGCGATGTGGTGGTCACCCGACAGCAAGATGATCGCGTTCTATCGCTTCGATGAGAGCCAGGTGCCTGACTACTATCTGGAAGTCGATCAGACCAAGCTTCAAAGCAAGATGGATGTCGAGGCTTATCCGAAAGCAGGCGTGAACAATCCGATCGCCGACATTCTGGTCTACAACATTGACACGAGGAAGACTGTGAAGCTCGACGTGCGCGACGGAAAGCCTTTTGATAACTCAGTCGTCGGGCACTATGCCTACGCGGTTCAATGGTCGCCCGACGGAACCGAGTTGCTGTTCAATCGAACCAACCGGCGTCAGAACATAATGGAGTTCACCGCCGCCAGTCCCGAGACCGGCAAATGCCGCGTCATCGTGCACGAAGAGTGGCTCGCAAGCTGGACTGAGAACCACCCCCTGTTGAAGTTCCTGAAAGACGGTAAGCGTTTCATCTGGGAATCCGAACGCACCGGTTGGAAGAACCTTTATTTGTACGATCTGAGCGGCAAGCTGCTAGCCACTCTGACAAACCATTCATTTGAAGCCGGCGCTGTTGTGACCGTAGATGAAACCGCGGGGTTGCTCTACTACATGGCTCGCGATGGCGACAATCACATGAAGCTTCAGCTTCATCGCGTCGGGCTGGACGGCAAGGGTGACAAGCGGTTGACCGACCCGGCGTTCAATCACACCGTCGACGTATCGCCCGACGGAACGCATTTCATCGACGTCGCGCAGACTCACGACATCCCGCCGGCTACTCGACTGATGGATGGAGACGGCAAGCTAGTCGCTGAGCTTGCAAAGAGCGATGCCAGCAAGTTCGACCAGCTCGGATTAAAGCGCGTCGAGTTGATCAAATACAAAGCCGCCGACGGCACGACCGAGCTGCACGGCTTGCTGCACTTCCCTTCCAACTTCGATCCAACTAAAAAATATCCGCTGCTGGTGACCGTGTACGGCGGCCCGGCGACAAATGGAGCACGTGAGGTATTCACGACGCCAAGCACGCTCACCGAGTTCGGGTTCCTCGTCGCGGCGCTTGATTCAAGGAGCGCAGCGGGCCGCGGCAAACGCTTTCTTGACGCGATCTACATGAAACTGGGCGTTCCCGAAATAGACGATCAGGCCGCCGGCGTGAAGGCGCTCGGTGAGAGACCTTACGTTGACAGGAACCGAGTAGGGATATTCGGGACGTCTTATGGCGGCTACGCTTCGGCGCTCGCGATCCTGCGATATCCGGACGTGTTCCAGGCGGCGTCGGCTTCATCGCCTCCGACGTCGTGGTATCACTACGACACGATCTACACCGAGCGATACATGTGGATTCCTCAGGAGAACAAGGAAGGGTACGAAGCCGGCAACGCAATGAACTTAGCCGATAAGCTGAAGGGCCGGCTGATGATTTACTACGGCACCGCTGACAACAATGTGCATCCGAACAATTCAATGCAGCTCATCCAGGCGTTGCAAAAGGCCGGCAAGAGTTTCGAGGTGCAGGTTGGTCCGGACCGGGGTCACTCGGGGTTGAGCACGGAGCGGATGATGGAGTTCTTCATCGAGAACCTTGTAATGAATGAGCCGAAGGGCGTAGCGGCTGCCAGCCGTTAGTCTCGATCAAGGGCCTCGACCGATACCAAAAAAGCGCCAGGCACTCGATTCGCTCGAGTGCCTTGCGCTCTTGTGAATGAGACGATCGTCTTCTACTTCGCCGGAAACGAAATCTTCTCGATCACCTGCACGGTGTGACCTTCAAACGTACTCGGCTGGAACTCCCATTGCTGAGCCGAACCCAGAGCGACGTCGCCAGGCTTGCCTTGTCCTGAAAGCACGCGTTGGAGACGTACCTTTCCGTCGCGTCCGACGACTACTTCGACGATGACTGATCCTTCTCTTGCGTCCTTCAAAACTGCAGGCGAGGGTCTCTTGGTTGCCTCGCCAAAATGCGCCGCCTGTCCAAGATCGGTTCCGTTGATCGCCGACAGAGTCGGCACGACCCAAAGATCGGAAGATTGCGGTTGAGGGTTCGCTTCGTAGAGTTGTATCGCTTTGCGCAGGGCTTCATCGGCCTTCGCGAGCATATCAGTCTTAACGGCGGGATCAGTCTCGATAGCCGCGCTCGCGCGGTAGAGGAGGTTCATCAGATTGAATCCCTTGATCGAGCGAGGCGCGATCGCAACCGCTTTCGTCGCCGAGTCGATGCCTTCGACCAGCAGCTTTTTGACTCCCGCGACATCCTCAGGCTTAAGGTTCCTGGTGCCGTTGGCAAGGCGAGCGGCTATGTCCATGTGTGCCTCGTCCCAATAAAGCAGGGTTATGTCGGTGAGTACCTGCGCTTTCTTCGAAGGGCTTTGGCCAGGCAGTTCGACCCGCCGCTTCATCCATTCCCGTGCCTGCGCCGTGTCGTGCAGCTTGTTGTAAGAGTAACCGATATAACCAACCGCCTGATCGTTGTTCGGGTCCTGGGTCAGTACTTCCTTATAAGCGTCGATCGCTTCCTTATACTTGCCGGCCTTGAATAGATCGTCGGCCTTCTTTAATGACTGGTTCACTTTTTCCTGGTCGGCGGGTTGCGTCTGCGACGGCGCGGCCTGCGAGAAACTCGATATGATTACAGCGATTGCCAGCGCCAACAACGCTGACTTCAATGAGTGCCTTTTCAAAATACTCCTCCTGTTCTGTTTTTGATTCTTCCGGGGCCCGACGCAGATAACATCATACTTCAGCGCGGGATTGAGAGAGTTCCTTGAAGTCCCTGGCTTCAAACAGTGACTGGTACTCTACAATAATGTTATGGTTTCTTCAACGCTCGTGATTGCATCAGAGGCCCAGTGCAACTAGGAAACGCAATTCAACAACCGAAGGCTGCGTTCAATATCGCCGGGCGCGATAAGGTTTACCTCGTCCTGTTCCTGTTGGGCGCCGGAGTGTTGCTCTTTCTCGGACGCGGGTTCGTGCAGGGATCGGCGCTCGCGACCTGGGGCCTCACGTTTGGAGCTACGACGGTGGTTGCCGTCCTACTGGTATCGCTCTATCGCGTTCAGCTTGAACTGAAGTCGAGCCGCAGGCAGCTCGCTCGCAAGGAAGCGGAATTGAGTTTCGCCCTCGAGGTTCAACAGGCGCTCTTCCCGCGCTCGCTTCCCGACAAAGCCGGCCTCGAGTTCTCGGCAGTCTGCATACCCGCGCGCGGCATAAGCGGAGACTACTATGACGTGATGCAGTTTCCCGACGGACGGCTGGTTTTTGCGATCGCCGACATAAGCGGCAAAGGCATATCGGCTGCAATTCTGATGGCCAACCTGCAGGCGCTTTTGCGCACGCTGGCCGAGACAGGCAATCCGCCTGCTGAAGTCTGCTGTAAGCTCAATCACCACCTGCATCAGGTTACCGACGCCAACAAGTTCGCTACCTTCTTCTACGGAGAATGGAACACCTCCGAGCACCGGCTGACGTACGTCAACGCCGGACACAACACCCCGATATTGCTCGGCTCTTTGTCGGGAACGCGGTTGGCCGAAGGCGGCTTCCCCCTCGGTATGTTCGCGCAAGCGGAGTTTCAAACCGGCGAAGTGAGGCTGCAGCACGGCGACGTGCTGGTGCTGTATTCGGACGGCATCACCGAAGCAACGTCGAGCGCGGGAGAAGAATTTGGGGAAGCGCGGCTCCAGGCTCAGATAGAAAACAATGCCGGGAAACCGCTTTCGGAAATTCAGGCTGCGATCCTGGAAGCTGTGCGCGGCTGGGCAGGCGATGAACCCGATGATGATATGACTCTGTTGATGGTCAGGGCCATAGAAGGCATAGAGACCGGGGAGGCCATTGAGGCCGAGGAGACAAGATGAGAGTTTGCGGGTTTGGTCTTCGCGATCACATTCGACTTTTAGCGCCGCTTTTCGGGCTTATCACACTGGTTTGGGCGCTGAGGTGGGCGCTTGACGCGTCGGGAGTTTCGCCGTCGCTGGTGCGGGTGTTAAGTGTAACCGGAGCTACTTCGCTCGCGATCCTGATCGCGGTATGGCTGATTTACACGCGAGGCTTCGGCAGCTATCCAAACGTCGTGGTCGCAAGCCTCCTCCTGGTCGTCTACGAGCAAGTTCTCATAATCGGCGCGATAGTCTTCGCGGTGCTCACGGGAATTGGAAACGTATTCACCCGATCAGAGTTCTCTCCGCCTGATGATCCCGAACATATCCGGCACATCATAGGCCAACTGACTTTTGGAATAGGCGCGGGCACGCTGCTGGGTACGGCAACCGGATTCCTGATGCTATGGCTGCTTAAGAGGCTTGTGCCGACTCGCGCATGATGAAGCCAATGTGAGTGGGAGGTTATCCGACTTGAAAGCGCCGGCACTGGTGGCTTTGTAATAAAGATTTCGATAGCGATTAAGCACACATGTATGGGCGGTCCTTCTTAGAAACCACCCGACGCCGCGAGCTTTGCGGTACTTTGCGAGCTTTGCGCAAGGAATCCGCTCGAGAAAGAGAGATACGTTGAACGCAAAGCTCGCAAAGTACCGCAAAGCTCGCAAAACGGTTTTTTCACGGTATCGGCTCGGTACATGTGTGCTGCTTCAGGCCGCAAATGAAATTCCGAGCGGGTGGTTTTGTTTGTCCGAAAGTTGCGCCCAAACCAAATAGAAAAACGCACGCCGCAAGTCCGACAAGAACGAGTCGCTTTGGATCGATCATAGGAGCATCCTATCAAAGGGGACCGTGCGTCGCTTTAACAGACGAACAGCCTGCGATTACAACAATCGCCGCCCGGCTCACAGTATCAACATCGCATCGCCGTAACTGTAAAATCGATACTCATTGTCGACGGCGTGCCGATAAGCGCCCAGCACCCTCTCCCTTCCGGCGAACGCGCTCACGAGCATTAAAAGTGAAGAGCGCGGCAAGTGAAAGTTGGTGATCAGTCCGCTTATCACTTTGAAGTCGAACCCCGGATAGATGAATAAGTCGCTAGTAGCCGCTTGTGCCGGAACAACGGCGGAGGGGCGCGGGAGCGGACCAGCAGAGAAGTTTTCTTCCGCAACCTCGCACCTCTGCTCCTCTGCTACTCCGCCCCTCTGCTCCTCTGCTACTCCGCCCCTCTCCTCCTCTGCTACTCCGCCCCTCTCCTCCCCTGCTACTCCGCCCCTCCGCTCCCCTGCTCCTCCGCCCCTCTGCTCCTCTGCTCCTCTTCCCCTCTTCCCCTCTGCTACTCCGCCCCTCTGCTCCTCTGCGCTTCGGTCCGTCTGCTCATCCATTGACCGCCTCGTCGCCGACTCGAGCGCTCGAGTTGTAGTCGTGCCTACAGCAATCACTCGGCGGCCTTCAGCGAGAGCGCGGTTAATCGAAGCTGCTGCGTGTTCCCCGATCGAATAGGCTTCCGCTTCGACGTGGTGTTCTTCGACTCGCTCGACTCGAACCGGTTGAAAAGTGCCGTAGCCGACGTGCAACGTGATCTCCGCGATCTCAACGCCGCCCGCTCGCAGCCGATCGAGAAGCGCGGGCGTAAAGTGCAGGCCGGCGGTGGGCGCCGCTATCGCGCCTCTCTCGCGAGCAAAGACAGTCTGATAGCGGTCGGCGTCGAGGCGATCTTCTTCATCCCGTTTGATGTAGGGCGGCAGCGGCGTGCGGCCGATGCGATCGGTGATGTCGTCGAAGTCGCCGTCGGTTTCGAAGCGAACTATCCGGCGGCCGAAATCCATCCATTTCATGACTTCAGCGGTGAGTTTTCCGCGGGCGAACTCGATGCGCGCGCCCGGCAGCAACGATCGTCCCGGCTTGACCAGCGTCTCCCAGACGAGCGGCTCGAGTCGACTTACAAGAAACACTTCGACGTGCCCGCCCAACACGGTATCGCCGCGCGGAGTTGTTCTGACTCTTCTGCCGATTAGCCTCGCGGGAAACACTCGTGTGTTGTTGAGCACCAACAGATCGCCCGGCTTCAGGAACGCGGGCAGCTCGGCAAAACTACTATCGTTCAACGCGCCGCTCTCGCGATCGAGCACCAGCAGCCTCGACGAATCGCGCTGCGCGGCCGGCTCCTGCGCAATCAAACGTTCAGGGAGATCGTAATCGAATTCAGAGACAAGCATGAGAGTGACGAGTGAAACGTGATGCGTGAAACGTGATGCGTGATACGTGATCCGTGATCCGTGATCCGTGATCCGTGAAACGTCACTCTACCCAATAGGTTCGTAAAAAGGATTTCACGACTCAGGAATCACGCATCACGCATCACGTTTCACGTTTCACGAATCACGTCTCCCGCATCATTTCGATTTCCTGGGGCTGATCGGATGTGTGATGGGCTCTGCGCTCCGACGCTTTGAACAGGTGATCGCGATGCAGCAGAGCGGTAAATTGAGCGCCGAACAGCATGATCACACTCGAAAGGTAAACCCACGTAAGCAATGCTACGGCTGCGCCTATCGAGCCGTACAACAAGTCGTAATGAAAGTATGGCAACAGGAACGCAAAGCCGAATTTCGCAGCTTCCCACAAGACTCCGGCCAGCACCGCGCCGGGCAACGCTTCCATAAGAGGAACGTGCGTGTTCGGCAGAAACTTGTACAGCGCTGTGAACAAGAGGATCGTCACCGCGACACTCGCCAGAACAAAAATGGTCTGCCAGGCCATTCCCGAAAGCGCAGCGAGCCACGGCCCTTGTCTCAACGGGATTCGCTCTGCTGCCGCTCGCACACCGGTGACGAATGCGGTGAACAGCGCAAGCGCCGCAAGCAGCGCCCAAACGCTTCCCATCACCGCGAAGTTCACGACGCGGCCGCGCAGGAACGATCTCGGATAGGTTCCCCAGACTCGGTTCAACGCCTTTTCAATCACCGTAAACATCCACGATGCCGCCCACACCATCACGCCCAAACAGCTAACGATGATGCCGGTCGAGATCGTCGATATTGATTCGAGGTTCTTTCTGACGAACGTCTGCGCGCCGGGAAGAAAGGCGAGCACCTGGCCGATCACATACTTCTCAACGGTCTCCGGGCCAAACACTCGATTGCCGAGCGCAAGCAGAACCAGAAGCGTCGGAAAGAGTGCGAGCATCGAAAAGTACGAGGCGGCGGCAGCGCCCGTGGTGAGATCGTTATCCATAAACGACATGAAACTGCGAGTGAGAATTCTTCGTCTGTGAGACTTCGTCGTCATCTCTGATTGCGCGCAGAACCTGATAAGTCCACTTCTTGAATTCTAGGTGCTCATCTGACCAAAGGCAAAGAGTGGGGGAGGTCATTGGTCATTAGTCATTGGTCATTGGTCATTGGTCATTAGTCATTGGTCATTAGTCATTGGTCATAATAACCAATGACTAATGACCAAGGACTAAGGACTAATGACCAATGACCAATGACCAATGACAATGTGATAAAATCGCCGCAATGTCTGCATGCGACGTAGCTATTGTCGGAGCCGGAATAATGGGGCTGGCAACGGCTTGTGAACTCGCTCGCGACGGCGCCTCGGTGAGACTTCTCGATCAATCGCCGGTTCCCAACCCGCGGGCCGCGTCATTTGATCACTCGAAAGTATTTCGGTTCGCATACCCCGATCGGTTGTACGTCGCGATGGCAGTTGATGCGCTGAAGCGTTGGCACGCACTCGAGGCGGAGACAGGCGCGCGGCTGTTGACTCAAACCGGCGCGCTCTTGCTTGGCAGGCGCCGGCCTTCATTCGAGACAGAATGTTACGAGGCTCTCGGTGCTGAAGGCGTGGAAGCCGAGATGCTCGAGAGCGCCGAGGTCGCCAAACGATTTCCACAATTCAACAGCGCGGCGTTCGCTTTTGGGGTTTACGATCCCAGCGGAGCTATCTCACACGCTGAGGCAGCCGTGCGTGCTTTGCTTGATCTTGCAAAACGGAGAAGGGTCGATATCGTCGAGGGCGAACGAGTTGTCGCCGTCAGGAAGGCGGCCGAGTCTGGCGTATTGATTCTTACTGAGTCTGGAAAGTCGATTTCGTGCAAACGGGCGATGATCGCTTCAGGACCGTGGTCGCGTAAGCTCTTGCCGTTACTGGCCGACAAGCTCACGACGACGCGGCAGGAAATTGTGTACTTCGAACCGCGAGCTTCGTCATCGAGTTTCGAGCCAAATGTCTTCCCGATTTTTCTGGAGCTCGAGAGCGGCTTCTACGGGTTCCCCATTCACCGGCACGGCTCGATGAAGATCGCCAATCATCATAAAGGCGCCGACGCTGACGCCGGCTCAACAGATGACGATGTCGGCGAACAGTTCATCGATGAGTGCCGCATGTTTTTTGCCGCGTGCATACCCGCGCTCGCGGATGCGCGTGTCACAGAAACGCGGGTGTGCATCTACAACAACACGCCCGACGATGACTTCATCGTGGACTGGCATCCGCAGCTTGAAGGTGTGCTGATCGTGACCGGATTCTCGGGTCACGGGTTCAAATTCGGACCTACTATCGGCCGTATCGCCGCAGACCTCTTGATTTTCGGCCGTTCGTCTTTCAACATTGAGCGATTCCATTTGGATCGATTGAATAGACTCAGAGGTGAGCGATGAAGCTTTTTTCGGAAGGCGCTGCGGTGATAGACGCCGGCGAACTTGATCAACGTGATGGCACTCGCCGCTATCGAATGCCCATCTCGCGAGCGATGGGCGCGCGCGACATCGCGCAATATGTCAGCCGCTACTCCGAGGGCGTGTCATCCGCACGGCGCAACCCGGTGGCGGAAGAAGTGATCTACATCATCAACGGTTCCGGCACGTGTTTCATCGACGGATACAGCTATCCGATCGAGGCCGGCACCGCGGTGTACATTCCACCCGGGAGCGTCTATCAATTTGAGAACGTGGATGAGCGGGGCCGCGGCGTACCCGATATCGAGACAGTGAGCGTTTGTTGCCCCGAGGATGAAGACGCTCAAGTCGGCATCGCTCCGATCGCTCGCACGCCGCACGACACCAGACCCTTTCGCACCGTTCGTGAGAGCGATCGCGAAGTGATACCAACCGGTGATCGGACCTTCAGGCTTTTGGTCAACCAGGACCTGGGCGCGGGCCGCGTAACGCAGTTCTCGGGAGTGATTCCGCACGGACGAGCGCCAATGCATCATCATACTTACGAGGAAGCGATCTACATCATCGAAGGCGAAGGCCGAGTGTGGACCAAAGAGGGCAACGCGCCCTTCAAGTCAGGGTCGAGCATTTATCTCCCGCGCGGCGTGAGCCACTGCGTCGAGAATACCGGCGCGAGCAATATTCGATTGCTTGGAGCGTTCCACCCTTCCGGCAGCCCCGCCGTGCGATACGACGATTAGCAAACACCAGCAAGCATCGCGAATGAAAAACCGCCCTCAGTCGCTCAGACTAATCGTCTTCGTCTTTGCCGGTGCATTTATGCTACTGGCCGCGCCGATCGTTTGCGCTCAACCCGCTCATGCGGCGACACAGGTGATCGAGCGCGGCAAGTTCCGCTTTTTCGACACGAAGCAACCGCAGGGCGAAGAGAGCTACGAGATCACCAATGCCAACGATACAATTGTCGTCCGCTCGCAGCTCGAACTAACATCGGAGCAGAAGATCTCGTTAACAGCGGCCCTGACATTGCGAACTGACCTCACGCCGATGGCCTTCGAGATCAAAGGGACCATGCCGTCCGGGGTTAAGACAGATTCCGGCGTCGACATCCAGGGACAGATCGCAGTCGTTCGCGAAGGTAACCAAACCACTCGTATGACGCTTCCCGCACGATTCTTTGCGATATCGAGTTATGCTCCGATAGCAGTCGAGATGATGCTCATCCGCTACTGGTCGCGTCATCGATTCAACGGTCCCTTCAGAATCTTTCCAAATGGTGAAGTGAGCATCGAACATCTCGGGCGTGATGTGGTAACGATCGACGGCAAGAAGATGCGGCTCGATTGTTACAGTTTGGCCGGGCTCACCTGGGGACGGCAGACCTTGTGGATGGATTCTAAAGGGGGCCTCATCGCGGTAGTCGGGATCGGATCCGACATTGAGGCCACGCTCCCGGTGGTTCGTGACGGCTTGGAATCGGCGCTGCCATACTTCCTTAAGCGAGCCGCGGAAGTAGCCGTCCAACAACTGACCGTGACGGCGTCCAGGTTGAGCCCGCTCCGAAGCACTCCGCTCGCGATTGTCGGCGGCACATTGATCGATGGCACAGGATCGGCTCCAGTAGCCGATTCCGTGGTGGTGATCGACGGCGGCCGAATTATTTCCGCGGGTACACGCTCGCAGGTGAGAATTCCAAAGGGCGCCAGAGTGCTCGACGCGCAAGGCAAGTATCTGCTGCCCGGATTGTGGGACATGCACGCGCATTTTTTTAAGGCGGAATTCGGCCCGGCGTATCTTGCCGCCGGTATCACGACTGTGCGCGACGTCGGCAACGAGTTCGAGTTCGTTACGACTTTGCGCGACGCGTCACGCGAAGGCCGCGGGCTTGGTCCGTCAATGCTCCTGGCGGGATACATCGAAGGCAAGAACGATCAGCACTCGTTCGACATTCAAGTCGACACTCCGGAGGAAGCTCGCGTCGCGGTGCGGCGCTACAAGGATGCCGGCTTTGAACAGATAAAGATCCGCGACCATCTCAAGCCTGACATCCTTAAGGTCATCGCCGACGAAGCGCACCGGCTGGGAATGACTCTGACCGGTCACGTGCCAGGTGCGATGAACGTGCTACAGGCTGTCGAAGCGGGGCAAGATCAGATAAGCCACATCAACTTCGTCGCGCCGGTGTTTGATTTCAAGCGGAATCCCACCGGCCCCGGTTTTGTAGTTGATCCGGATTCACCGAAGACCAAACAGGCAATCGAATTATTCAAGCAGCACGGCACCGTATTCGATCCGACGCTGGCGTACATGGAGATGTTCGTTCGCGCGAAGGCGACGCCAATAACCACGTTCGAGCCGGGCTTCGCGAAGTTGCCGAAGGAGTACTCCGCGCACTTGGATCAGCAGAAGCGCCAGGTACCGCCTGCCGCTCTCTTGAGCTTCCTCAGCGTGGTTGGTGCTCTTCATCACGCGGGTATTCCGGTGGTTGCGGGCACGGATGTAGTCGTCCCCGCTCATAGTGTCCATCGCGAACTCGAGCTTTTTGTCAGAGCGGGCTTCACTCCGATGGAAGCGATTCAGTCGGCGACTATCGTACCGGCCCAGGCAATGAAACTCGACAAGGAAGTTGGGACGGTTGAGAAAGGCAAGCGGGCTGACTTGATCATAGTGGATGCCGATCCGCTTCAATCCATCGGCAACATTCGCAAGGTCCGCGCGGTCGTTAGAAGCGGCCGGCTATTTGATTGCGCTCAGCTTTGGCAAGCCGCCGGGTTTAAGCCTTGAACAACACACGATCACCGGGTTTAAACCTTGAACAACACACGATCACCGGGTTTGAACCTTGAACAACGCGCCAAAACCTTTTGGCACATGTAGGGGCGGCCCTCCGTGGCCGCCCCTGTTGGTTATCGACGTATCGTCTATGCCAGACAGGGGCGGCCACGGAGGGCCGCCCCTACATGTCCTACACGCCGGGTTTAAGCCTTGAATAACACACGATCACCGGGTTTGAACCTTGAACAACACGCCATCACCGGGTTTAAACCTTGAACAACACGCCAAAACTTTTTGGCACATGTAGGGGCGGCCCTCTGTGGCGCCCCTGTTTGGTTATCGACGTATCGTCTATGCCAGACAGGGGCGGCCACGGAGGGCCGCCCCTACATGTGCACCTCGAGATCCCTTCTTACGAGGTCGGCCGATCGAGCGGCGGCTCGGTCGTGTAGAAGTCCTCGTAAAATCGCAGACTGTAGTCTTCAAGTAGCTTCCGAATTCGATCCGCGTCTTTCGACGCAAGAACCAGTCCTGCGTGGTGACTCTTGTTCAAACGGTAAACAATCTCGGGCTCGTCATACGCCGAAGTGTCCGGATGCTCCTGTCTCGCGAGTGAGATGATCACTCCGGCGTAGTCGTCGCGGTGCGGCGACAGGTCGTATCGACTCTCCTCTCCCGCAATTTCGATCTTCGCCCACTCCGCCCACAGATTGAGCCCGGTCGACGCCTCGACCGCTTCGGCTATGTTCGCGCCGCCGACACGGGCCGCCGTTTCGAGAAAGTAGAATCGCCCGTCGCTGCGAGCCTTGATGAACTCCGTGTGGGTGACTCCGCGAACCAGCCCAAGCGCTTTGATCAGTTCCCGGTTGAGCGAATCGAGTTCGTGCGCGTCGGCCGAGTCGCGAGGGATTTTTCGCGTGGTGAAAATGCCACCGCGCGAAACATCCATAGGCGGATGCCCGTACTTGTGCGGCACTGCGAACAGAATCTCCCGGCCGAAGACGATCGAATCGATGTGATAGATATCACCAGGCAGATAATGCTCGAGAACGTAAAACGATTGCCGGTCACCCAGCGCCTCAAGCAGCGGCCATAGCTCATCGGGCGTCGCGATCTTCTTGATGCCCATTGAAGCCGCTTCCGAGCGCGGCTTAAGGACCCAGGGCGGTTCGACTCGCGACATGAATTCGCGAAGGCGATCGTAGTTCAAGACGTGAACGAAATCGGGAATCAGTATTCCTTCGCTTCGCGCCTTCACGCGCATCGCGAGCTTGTCGCGAAAGTAACGCGCGGTGGTCTCGCCCATGCCCGGAATTCGCAAATGTTCGCGCAGGGTCGCAGCAGTTTCCTGATCGTACTCGTCGAGCGGCACGATGCGATCGATAGCCTGGTTGCGAGCGAGAAAGCTCACTCCCTTGATAACGTCGTCGCGCGAATAGGCAGTGGGAAGATAGAAGACTTCGTCGATGGCTTCACGCGGCCAGTTTGCGTCCCGGAGCTTCTCGACTGTAATCAAAATGACGCGGCAGCCCTGGCGTTTGCATTCGCGTAGAAAGGCTTCACCCTTCTCGTAGCTTGCCAGGCAGAGCATTGTTATCGGACGATCGGGCACGGCACTCTCCTTTGGTTCGCGATTATATAGGGGAGGATGATATTTACAACAGCGTAATCCCACCAACGCAGAGACTGTGTGAAAAGTTCGTAGTCCGGCCTTCAGGCGGAAGTTTGTATCTGTATTTACGCCGGATTACGAACTTCCGCCTGAAGGCCGGACTACGAACATTGCATTT
>Ga0134124_10000962_pt1 | contig 23065 bp, 20 predicted proteins | sample KB304_FD_96880 | JGI IMG/M metagenome (GOLD analysis project Ga0134124, IMG submission 96880) | Terrestrial soil microbial communities without Nitrogen fertilizer from Kellogg Biological Station, Michigan, USA - KB3-0-4 | ecosystem: Environmental > Terrestrial > Soil > Unclassified ... | reverse complement strand
GAAGACATCCGCCAAGAGGTCCAAACGATGCCCAACCTCTATACATCGCTTCTCGCCCGCAAGCTCGGAACGCGCACACTCGCTCCAAAGAACGATCCCCCGGAAGTCCCCGAACACGTCGCCTCCAGGAGTTCCGAGGAATGGGCATCAAACATTTTTGAAACCCACAAAGGTGTCTTCGCCGAAATGATGAGTCCGGGCGAACTCGGCCCTGGTCAGCCAGCTCGCCCCGCGCCGGTCCGCCGATCGGTCGGGATAATCGGCGCTGGCTTGGCGGGGCTCTCGGCGGCGTACGAACTTGGAAGCCGGGGCTATTCCATCACCATTCTCGAAGCGTCGGAGCGCATTGGCGGCCGCACATGGGCGAATCACAATTTGGTTGGACCACATACCATGGACAGGGGCGCGGAATTAATTGGATCGAACCATCCTCTATGGTTGAACTACGAACGTATCTTCAAGATCGGTTTTACAAAAGTGCTGGAATACCAAAATTCTCCCATCATTTTGGACGATACGCCGCTGAAACCCGACGAGGAAAAACAGCTATTCAAAGAAATGGAAGCAGCGCTTGCCTTTATTTCCGCCGCCGCCAAAGCCATCTTCGATCCGTATCGACCGTGGACCGATCCTCAGGCGTCGAATTTGGATCGTGAGAACGTTTACGACTTTGTGATGGAACGCGAATGGTCCGACCGTTGCAAAAAAGCGGTACTACAACAGCTGGAAGCGGACAATGGAGTTACCGCCAAAAAACAAAGCCTTCTTGCTCTGCTCTCGATGGTTAGCGGCGGCGGAGCGGATCGCTACTGGGTGGATACGGAGGTTTATCGTTCCCGCCGGGGCACGGAGGCCCTTTCAACGGGCTTCCTTTCAGCTCTCCAGGGAATGGGTGCTGTGATCCATTGCAACTCCCCAGTAGTAGGCGTTGAAGTGGGTGAGCAAAAGATCCATTTGCAGATGGATGGAGCTATGAAAAGTCTTGATTTCGACGACGTAATCCTAACGATTCCGCCATCGGCCTGGGCCACGGTTTCGCGGTGGAAGCCCTCTGACCTCGATTCCTTCATGAGTTCACCTCCTCAAATGGGAAAAAATACGAAGTGCCTGCTCGCGTTTGCTGAACGGTTCTGGGAGCAGCAGGATTTGGCTCCATCCTCCACGGAACCCGGACCGGTCGATCAAACCTGGGAGACGACAGAAGCCTATAAGTCGGCGCAGCAATTCGGTATGGTGGCATTCGCGGGAGCTGATCATGCGGCTAAGTTATCGGAACGTTCCGATGCGGACGCTATAGCAAGCACGATCGCGTCCCTTGAGCGCGTATACAAAGGCGTCGAGTCGAAAGTGACGAAATCTGAGTTCGTCAACTGGCCGCAGCGGAAGTGGAGCTGGGCTTCGTACAGCTTCCCGAACTGTGGCGACATCATGACTTGGGGACCAAAATTCAGCGAAGGATACGGCGGAAAGCTGCACTTTGCGGGCGAACACACCTGCTATGCCTTCACGGGTTACATGGAGGGTGCACTGCAGTCGGGATATCGGATGGCGCGCAAGCTGGTCTCCCGTGACGGCGAGCAATGGCAGAAATAGAATTTGTGATGGCTTGCCGCACGCACGATTCTGAGATGAATAAGTCTGAACGCTCCTGATCAAACGCAGGGTTTAGTCGGCGACAAAAACACCTTTGCTCGCTATCACAGCTAAGACGACCGGTCATCTACCGAGTTGGCGAGTGGGATTTGGACCGCCCTCTGAAGCGCTTGGTAAGCATTTGGCTGCAAGCCACCAAAACTGCAACTGACGTTGCCTCAAAATCACACCACAACATCAGGTAGCACCTCAAAACGGCCGCTTGCAACTCCCAGGACGTGGGGTTTGGAAAACCGTTGTCTCTTCACTGGCCTCAAATTTTCGTATGGCTAAGAACGTCCCAGTTCAGATCAGGGTCGCGCGTCGAAAAAGAGATAAGGGGCGGCGATCCAGCCGTCCCTGGCAATGATAAAATCAGTCCCGGCGTAAGCTGGTGCCTCACCAGGGCGGCCCGCTACCCATCGGACCCGCCCTCCGTTACCTGTCTCCTCGGGCTCCGCAATTGGCTGATACCGAAAGTCAAGGTGGGTAGCCCTGATCTCGCCCGCGATGCGGTCGATCTCGTTGTGGCCACGATAGACTCCCTTGCTGGGGTCGTAGAACACGCCATCTTCCGTGTAGAGATCTTGAACGGCCGCGCGCCGGCGTGCGGGGTCGTTTTCACCGAAGACTTCTTGAAGATTGCGGGTCAGCAAAGTCGCTATGCTGTAGGACATGGCTTGTCTGATTCTCCGTTCTTATGTCAAACCTCGCGCTGGCCGAGCGCATGAATTCGCAATGAGCCCTGCCAACCAGAGAGTCCGAGAAAATTCGCAGTGAACACTACACGTATCACTTGCATTTTATCCCCTCTCCAAGCTGGCTACCGCAATTAGCGTGGTGCTGACTTGGCGTTCTCTGAAGCTGGGAAATTGACTCGGGCCCACGCCGAAAACTTCGTTGCCTGCCGGCCTGCTACTTTGTTGGCGAGCGCGATTTGGTCGCGTGAGTCAGAACCCAAATATGTGTGCGCCTGAAAGTAAGCGAACATTTCCGCTATCTCGGCAGCTCCAGGGAAGAAACCTGCGAAGACCTCCTTTGGCACTTGGTTGAAAGAGAAGGTGTGACCCTGTTGCTTTAGCGTATCGATGATTTCATTGAAGCTCATGAAATCGCCGACCAGGGGCAGATACTCACCGTGACCGGCCTGTTCGGGGTGAGCGAATGCTCCGGCGACGATGCCGCCAAGCTCGGTAATGTCGGCCATGTGAATGCTCCGTATCGTTGGATCTAGCGGGAGAGTCCATCCTGCGGATCCGTTCGGCTGTTTCTGCGGACCAAGAACGCCGACTAGATTCTGGTAGTAGAAGGGCGCGATGACGAACGTGTGATTCGCAAACCCGGCTTCGCTCACTATCCGATCAAGCTTGGCCTTACCAGTAAAGTGGGGAACGTCAAACTTGCCTTTGCTGATCGCTTCTACGTCCGGCAGAGTGGACCACACGAAATGCTTGACGCCGGCATCCTTGGCGGCGCGTACCGCAGCGGTTGCCTGCTTCAGTTCTTCCGCTCCGTGTTCCTGAAAGTTGGTTACCAGAAATACGCCATACGCCCCCTTAAATGCGGATGCAAGTGTTTCAGGGCGACTCAAGTCTGCTTCGACGACCTCGTCGGCAAGTTCGCGATGCTTGCCCGGATTGCGAGTCAGCGCGCGTACCTTGAATTGATTGCTGGTTTGAAGGGCGCGTACCACGGCGCCTCCTTGTTGCCCGGTTGCGCCGACGACGGCGATGACCTTTTTGTCTGTAGTTCCCATATGTTATGTGCCTCTCTTTCTCGCTATCTATTGATTCAGATTCTCTTGACATAGATACATTATGCTGGACATCGGTTATATGAAGGAGCAAAATAGGTTTTGGCATGGATAAGAACTCGCGCGACCCGATTCACTGTTGGCTGGTATTAATGAAGGCCTTCCACGCGGCCGTAAAATATCTTTATGCGGGACTTGCGGAGACCGGAATTGACGAGACCGACTTCCGGATACTTGAAGTGCTCCTTAATAAAGGACCTTTGCCCGTGAACACGATCGGTCCAAAGGTGAACCTCACGCCCGGATCGATCAGTACGGCCGTTGACCGCCTCGTTGAAAGGGGCCTGGTAAGCCGAGTCGAGAGTCCTGAGGATCGGCGGATTCGGGTCGTGTCGCTCACGCCAAAAGGCAAAGAATTGATTGGGCCGATTTTTCGCAAACACGCAGCTGAAATCAAGAATGTCTTTGCCGATGCGAGTCTTAAAGACTTGCGATCTCTTGAAGCGACATTGAAAAAGATCGGCAGGCGCGCTGAGAGCTTGAGCAGCAGGGGCGATCCGAGCACTTTACGCCGACGATGACATACTGGCGTCGTGAGGCCCTACATCGTCAAAGCCCTGTGCGACTTTGACACCTCAGCGGTTTTCCGGAAGACCGTAATTCCCAAGACCTTCATCTTTAGCGACCGTCATGGGCGTACTTTGACCCAAGAGACCGTTGAAGCTCCAATGTGAATATAGTTGTCTTCACGATGTATCTATGTAAATATAGTCTCCATCAAAGTAGAATGGCCAACCGAAGGCGTGGGCCACGAGGAGAAGATTTATGAAGATTGCTTCCACTATCGCACGCTACCTGCTGGGTGTAACTTTTTTGACGTTCGGGCTTAACGGATTTCTGCATTTTATTCCCATGCCCCCACCTACGGGCGTCGCAGCACAGTTCTTCGGGGCACTCTTTGTGTCCCGGCTCTATGTCGTGATTTTCCTGTTGCAGATCGTGCCCGCGGTCCTGCTGCTTGTGAATCGGTACGTTCCGCTGGCGCTTACGATTCTGGGGCCAGTTATTTTCAACATACTTTGCTTTCACATCTTCATGGCGCCAGCAGGATTGCCGTTGGCTATTTTCGTCACCGTTCTCTGGATTCTCGTGGTTTCGAGCGTCAGGCCGGCGTTCAAGGGCATTTTTCAACGCTGAGGAGGCATGATGAAAATCGGAATCGATAGCTTTGTCGCGGCCGTGCCGGACGCGCTCACGGGGGAGAATCTCGGCCCGGCCGATCGGCTGAAGCTTCTTCTCGACGAAATCGAATTTGCTGACCGGGTCGGGCTCGATGTATTCGGCGTTGGGGAGCATCACCGGGCGGAGTTTCTCGACTCTGCTCCCGAAACGATTCTGGCTGCAGCGGCAGTCAGGACCGAGCGCATCCGTCTCACGAGTGCGGTTACAGTGTTGAGTGCGAACGACCCAGTTCGTGTGTTCCAGCAATTCGCAACGATAGACCTTCTATCCCGTGGACGCGCCGAAATGATTGTCGGCCGTGGGTCGTTCGTCGAAGCGTTTCCTTTGTTCGGTCTCAATCTTCTCGACTACGATTCGCTCTTCGCAACCAAGCTGGAATTACTGTTGAAAATTCGAGAGAACACGCACGTTCATTGGTCTGGACCGCACCGCGCGCCCCTCACAGGACAGGCCGTATTCCCGCGGCCCTATCAGGAACGTCTCCCCATTTGGCTGGGCGTGGGAGGCACGCCAGCATCTTTTGTGCGCGCGGGAACGCTCGGTCTTCCGCTGATGGTGGCGATCATCGGCGGTGAACCACACCGGTTTCGGCCCTTGATCGATCTCTATCGCGAGGCTGGTCGGCGAGCGGGGCATTCTCCGGATCAGTTGAAGGTCGGGATTCACGTGCTGGGGCATATAGCTGATAGTGACCAGCAAGCAGCGGATGAATTCTTCCCGGGCTACGCCCGGGCTTTCACCGAGATTGGCAAGGAGCGCGGTTGGCCGCCCATTACCCGTCGCCAGTTTGAAGCATTGCTTGAGCCGGACGGTGCATTGTTTGTCGGCAATCCCCGATCTGTCGCGGATAAATTCCTCTTAGCGAACGAGACCCTCGGAGGGATCGAGACGGCCAGCCTTCAAATGAGTGTTGCGTCGCTCCCGCACGCAAAGAGAATGTACGCGACGGAATTACTGGGAATGAAAGTAGCTCCTACCGTGCGCAACAATCCACCGAAACGGATTCAAGGTCGAGCAGTTGCCACCACAAGAAGTATGTAATGTGTCGGCTTCTTGTGGATCGGTATCATCGCTGCCCTAACGGCGGGGTGTACGAATGGTTTGATCGCGTCGGATTGGCGGTGGATCGCGCCGCGCTACGCAGCGAATGTCCCGATGTTACTTTCCAAGACTTTGAATCTTGGGCTAAGAAAAAGGATTGGAGTGCGCTAAATGTCTAAAGCGGTGCAGTTCGATTTGTACGGCGGGATTGACGTTCTCCAAGTGCGCGACGTGCCTCGCCCCGTGCCGGGGGCCGGGGAGGTTTTGGTCCAAGTCCGGGCGGCCGGCATCAATCCGAGTGAAGGAGTGATCCGCAGTGGCGCGCTGCACCACTTATTTCCAGCGACGTTTCCGTCGGGTCAGGGCAGCGATTTTGCGGGAGTGGTGGCCGAACTCGGTTCCGGCGTTAGCGGTTTCACGGTCGGCGACGAGGTGATCGGATTCTCCATGCGGCGTTCCAGTCAGGCCGAGTACGTGAGCGTGCCCGCGAATCAGTTGACGCCGAAGCCGTCCAAGGTGCCGTGGGAGGTGGCCGGTTCGCTGTTTGTGGCGGGGGTTACCGCCTACGCTGTGGTGCGAGCGGTTAGGCTGGTGCCGGGGGATACGGTGGTGATTGCAGGTGCGGCGGGAGGTGTGGGTTCGATTGCGGTGCAACTCGCCCGACGCGCTGGGGCTACGGTCCTCGGGATCGCCGGGCCGTCCAATGATGCTTGGCTCTCAGACCATGGCGCGATCCCCGTCAACTATGGCGATAATCTGCCAGCCCGGCTGCGCGCCGCAGCAAAATCCGGAAACATCGACGCGCTACTGGATTTCTTCGGTGGTGGTTATGTCGCCATGGCAATCGAAGAACTCAAACTGCTGCCCGGCAAGATCGACACCATCGCCGATTTCGAAGCTGTGAAAAGGTTCGGCGTTCAGTCAAAAGGCGGCGCAGATGCAGCCACCGCAGTTGTGCTCGCCGAGTTGGCCGACCTCGTGGCGCGGGGTGAACTCGAAGTGCCGATTGCTGGAGTCTTCGCCCTCGACGACGTGCGCGACGCATTCCGACAGCTCGAGTTGCGCCACACGCGCGGCAAGTTGGTGCTGCGACCGTGAGCGACGGACATCGTTTGTCGCTCGGTCTCGGATGGGAAAACGTCTCACCACGACTCGGAAGTTTGCCACGGTCCTACGTGAGATACGCTCAATCCTTGAGATCCTTAAACCTCGCCTGAATCAACCACACGATGACTGCAAAAGCCATTGCGGTCGAAACTCCGAAGAGAAGTGTTCCATTCGCTGTCTCGAGCGGACCCAGCAGTCTCCAGGCAGGCGACATGATGAGATCGCCATAACCCAGGGACGTGTAATTCACCGCTGAATGGTAGAAGGCGGTTCCGAAGTCTCGGAACTCGCCGCAGATCATGAACACCAGCGCCCACAAACCAATCTCAACGAGATGGCCCAGGGACGCGTAAGACACTACCCGCGCAAACATCGCAACATCGGCCCAAGGCGTACCGACAGTGCCCATACTTCTCTGACGGCGAGCTAGGTGTATCGTTGCTCTGAGTGGAAGCAGGAAAATAGCGATCGCACAGACTGAGGCGACCAAGCCAACCGCGAGCGGTGCCAGAAGTGCAATGCGATCACTCTGTATCACTCCATTTTCGATTGGCACGAGCTCCGAGAAAAGAAAGTGAAGAATCACGCTGGAGATACTTGCGTGCAATCCGACCTTAGTCGGTCCGAATACGACTAAAGTGGTAGACGTCGCGCACACGGAGAGTCAGAACTATATCAGGTGGATTCTTCACCACATTCTCGCTTGTAAATTGAAGTCTGTTCTTTGGATCACTGCTGGAACTCGGGAGGTGGGCCACTGACTCGGCGCCACTTCAGGCGAACATTTACTTCGACACGATTGGCGATCTTGATGAAAGGGATACCGCTGGTCATGCCGTAGTCCTTGCGGTCGAAGGCCATGATGCCGTCGAGACTTCCGGTGGGTGTTCCCTTGCTATCGCTCGTGAGAGTCAGTTTCTCCGTTTTGGTGACACCCCGAATGGTGAAGTTGCCCTCGATGTCGAAAGTGGATGGTCCAGTCTGAACGATTTTCGTCGATTTGAACGTGATCGTCGGCGATTCTTTGACGTTGAAGAAATCCTTCCCCTTCAACTTGTTGTCTTTTATGTGGCTTCCGGTACTAACGCTGTCGGCTTGAATCTCGATGTCTAACACAGCGGTCCGGACATCCCGCGACGAGAACTTTATGCTGGCATTCCATTTCTCAAAATTGCCTTTGATCGAAACGGAAGAGTCTACGCCGAACTTGATGCTGCTTTCCTCTGGCGTAACGTCGTAGGTTGGGACTTGCGCACAAGCTATGCGCGGTGACACGAAAAACGCCGTCATGCATATCACAAATGCAAGGAGGCGGTGAACTTGTCGCTCGATATGACTTCGCACGCAGGCCTCACGTTTCCGGGACGCGATGGTCTCGGAGATATTTCCAGGCAAACGATGTTGCAATCTGTCCATGCTCCGGCCTCGACTCGCTCAGCCCGAAGAATGCTGAAACGAATCGATCAACCCTCGAATGTCATGGTTTTCAAAGATCCGACTCTCGTGTTCCGTTGTTTTGGGTATGGCTACGTTCACCATTGCCTGGCCCAACTCGTCGGCCCGAATCACCAGGTTTGGAAACGGCACGCGAAACGCGGGGTAGATGGCACGGAGCAGACGGTAGCCGAAATTCGGTTCCTTACGCGGTTCTACGGGATAAATGTAGGCTGGTCGAAAGATGTAAACCTGGGGGAATCCCGAAGCCAAGAGCGCATTCTCCGCTTCACCCTTATAACGAGCAAACGAGGTGCGGCTCCTGCCAGTGGGGTCTGCGCCTCTGCCACTCAGGAACGAGAACGCAGCTCGAGGGCTGCTTCGGTGGAAGACTCCCGCAAACTCGATCGTGTAGTCGACGGTAATCGTGCGGAGTTCTTCGTCCGAAACGGCTCCGGTGTAGGTGCCCAGACAGAAGATAGCTGCGTCCTGGCCAGTGAGCGGTTTGGCGAGTGCTGAACAGTCTGCGAAATCTCCGTGCGTCACTTCAACGAGCTTGGGATGTGACATACCGAGCTTTCTGCGAACGATCGCTGTCACGGATGTCACTGCCGGATGTGCCAAGGCGTGGCGAAGCGCGTATCCACCGACCATTCCGGTCGCACCAATAATGACTAGACGGATTTCAGCGGCGAGCGGGCGGTTCATTGGCTCCCTCGCGACGCCGTTACGGAACGGTTGTGCTTCGTCTGGGTCACGAAAGCGGGCGCTCCTCGATCCAAATGACATACAGCCGGCGTTCCGCAAATAGCCATCTGGCGCCCTGCTTCACGAAAGCATCGAGATAACGAAGCGCTGCAACCATCAGACTTCGCTTCCCGCCTTTGACCGTGATGTGATGCGCCAGACAGTAGGTTTCACCTTTGGCTTCGGCAGCCCCCACACTGAAAATTGTGCTCTGGCCGATAAAATGCATCGTGGCCTCATACTTTTTCAGTTCTTCAAAGACCGGAGCAAGTCCATGACGCGACGTCACCGTTTGCGATGGTTGCTGGTTCTTGGCGTCCCTGTAAACGATGAAGCGGGTGTCCGGAGTAAACAGAGACATCTGACTTGGAGCATCTCGATGATCGGCGTAGTGCGCATAGGCGTCGACGAGTTCCCGGATGGAGAGCCAGTCGGCCGCTTCTTCAGGGGTAATGCTGTTGTGTTCGCTCATAAGTGTGTCCCTATTGAATTCGTTGCAGGTATCGAGCAGGCAGCTATTCGAGGATGGCCTTGGGTTCGAGAAACGCTTCGATTCCATATTTTCCGTACTCGCGGCCAACACCGGAAAATTTGAACCCACCCCAGGGCGCATCTGGATCGTCTGTCATGTTGTTGATCACGACGCGGCCGGTTCGCAGCTGGGACGCCACCCGGCGTGCGCGTTGCAAGTCCTTTCCAAGAACGGCGGCGTGAAGACCGTAGTTCGAATCATTAGCGATTCGGATGGCATCGTCGTCGGTGTCGTAAGCGATCACACAAAGAACGGGACCGAAGATTTCTTCCCGGGCGATCGTCATGTCGTTCTTCACATTCACGAACACCGTGGGCTTTGCGAAGAAGCCTGCGTCCAGGCCATCCGGATGACCTTCTCCACCGACGAGCACCTCAGCGCCTTCCTGAATGCCTTTGCGAATGTAAGACTCGATACGCTCATACTGTTTTTGCGAAACCATCGGTCCAACTACGATGTCGGGATTGGCCGGATCACCAACCGTAAAGGTGCGCATGACATCGCGTATCGTTCGCTTCACCTCATCGAGACGGCTCTTCGGGACGAGAAGCCGCGTTCCGGCGGCGCATGCTTGGCCGCTGTTCATAAAGGCCATGATGAGAGCGGAAGGGATGGCCTGGTCGAGTGCGGCGTCATCGAGCACGATGCTGGGTGACTTGCCACCTAGTTCGAGCGTGACCCGCTTCATGGTTGCCGCCCCGTCGCGCATGATTTGCTCGCCAACACCCACCGAACCCGTGAACGAAATCTTGGCCACGTCAGGATTGCGAACGAGTTCAGCACCAACGGTAGTACCCAGTCCGATCACTACGTTCCAGACGCCCTTGGGAAGTTCGGCCGCATGAAGGGCTTCGATCAATACTTGGGTCTGCACCGAACTTAGCTCGCTGGGCTTGATAACGACCGTGCAACCGGCGGCAACGGCGGAGGCCAGCTTGAGACAAATGAACAGTGCGTTTGCATTCCAGGCCGTGATGAGACCTGCGACCCCGACAGGTTCGAGGGTCACAGTGGTCTTACCCCAGCTTTGAGTCAACGGCAGTTCTTGCAGTCCCTTCTCGGCTGCCGCGAAAGATCTTGCTCCCGACTCCACAATGAGCCGGGCGAATTTCACAACACCGCCGTACTCCTCAACCATCGCAGCCGTTAAATCGTCGATCCGGGCGGAGACCGCTTTGTGCAACTGGCGCAGATAACGTGAGCGTTCTTCCTTCGTAGTCCGGCTGAAACTCGCGAATGCGCGCTTAGCCGCGGCGATTGCCTGCCGCGTATCCTCTACGTCTGCCAGAGTAGTCTTTGCAATCACCTTCCCATTGGTCGGATTGATGCTGTCCATCACCTCGCGACCATGAGATTCAACGAAAGCCCCGTCGATGTAGTGCTTGGTGAATGTCTTCATTGGGCTCCCTGACGTGAATAATCACTCTGCGAATTCGGACGGATCGCTCGGCGACCAGCTCGTCAGAGTGCAAGCGCAATGCCAGGGCAATCTCCCAATGCCATGCAAAATTGCTTCACTACCAGCGATTCCTAAATGAATGAACTCGTTCCTCGTGACGTGCGATGGTCACTGTCCATTGTTTGACAGTGCACCGGAGCAACCCAAAAGCGGTACTCAAGCCTTTCTCGTGTTGCGTCACATACGCTTCGGCCTCCAGCCGGAGTATTGCCAAAGACGGCTGTCGCATTGCACTGGGTCCCGGGGACGAGTCTGGGCGAGGGAGCTTGAAGGCGAGAAGCAGGCGGGATAAGTTAGTCCACGTTTAGGTCGGAAAAGCCTGAGGGACCTCGCGATGTCTGAAGAAATGGAAAAGACGCTCGAAGAGTTATCGCGCGACTTACAGGAAAGTAAAGCCCGGCTCGAAGAAGCCCAGCGAATCGCTCAGGTCGGTCACTATTACTGGAATCTCCTCGAAAATCGCGTGATCTGGTCCGACGAGCTGTACCGGATCTATGGGCTGAACCCTCAGAAAGGCCCCATAGACATGGAAGTGGTTCGCGAAATGATGCACCCCGAAGACCGAGAATTTGTCTTCCGGACCGCGGAGGAGTCGCTTCACAGTGAGGTGCGACCCGACATCGAACATCGTATCGTGCGACCAAACGGCGAGGTCCGAATTGTCCATGCCCGCGGCACCGTAAAAAGAGACGCGTCGGGACAACCGTATGAGATTTTTGGCACGGTGCAGGACATCACGGAACGCAAACGCGCCGAGGATGCGCTGCAGCGAACCCAGTTTTATCTCCGAGAAGGTGAGCGACTCGCTCATATTGGCAGTTGGGCCTTCAATGAAGCGGGACACTACTGGTCTGATGAGTTGTTCAAAATTTACGGCCTGGATCCGCGAAACGGAGCACCTACGGTTGAGCAATATCTGGACCTCATCCACCCCGAAGATAGAGCCGCCATGGCCGAAAACATACGATTTATGCAAGAACACCGCCGTGGCCACGACCTGATTGAGCGAATTGTTCGGCCCGACGGGCAGTTGCGCTACGTTAGAGCCGTTGCCGTTCCTGTTCTTGAAGATGGAGTCTTCAAAGGATTCATCGGCACGACGATAGACGTGACCGAGCAGGAGCTGCTAACGCAGAAGCTGCGACGCGAACAAGGATACCTAGCAGATGCTCAGAGCATGGCCCACATCGGAAGCTGGGTATATAACCTCGCCACACGCAAGCTTCTGTATTCATCGGACGAGAATGCTCGCCTCTATGGCTTTGACCCAAGCCAAGGCCCCTTCCAGAGCGAGGACTATTTTGGCGCGCTACTACCGGAAGACGCGCCGACCGTCGCGGCAATCCTTGAAAATGCGGTCCGGACGGGATCGGATTTCTATCTTGGCGAGTATCGGATTCGTCGTGGGGATGGCTCCATCCGATACTTCCGGGCCATAGGACATCGCAGCCCATCGGGAGAATTCGGTGAATATGTTGGCGTCACCATGGATATTACGGATCGCAAACATGCCGAAGAAGAGCGTGAACGACTGCGACGGTTGGAAGCCGACCTCGCCCACATCAACCGTCTCAACATGATGGGCGAACTAGCTGCCGCATTAGCTCACGAAATAAAACAACCTATTGCTGCCTCCATCACGAGCGCGAACGCCTGTCTGCGATGGCTTGATCGTAATCCGCCAGATCTCGGAAGGGCTCGCGCTGCGGCTGCTAGAATTGAGCAGGACGGAAACCGTGCAGCGGACGTGATCAACCGCGTACGGTCCTTCTATAAGAAAGGCTCGCCACCCAAGCGCGAGATGGTCGATATCAAAGAGATCATCCGAGAAATGGCCGCTCTGTTCAGGACCGAAGCGGTTCGGCACTCCGTAAAACTTCGTTTTGAAGTGCATGAGGAGACGCCTCGCATTCTCGCTGATCGTGTACAGGTTCAGCAGGTATTCATGAACCTGATGCTCAATGCGCTCGAGGCTATGAAGGAAGGCGGCGGTGAACTGCGGATTAGCTCCCGACCTACACTCGAGAGCCAACTTCAAGTCTGTATCAGCGATACCGGAGTGGGATTACCAGCGGACAACGCCGATCAAATTTTTGAAGCATTCCATACTACAAAACCTCAAGGGACCGGAATGGGTTTGGCGATTACACGCTCGATCGTCGAGGCCCACGGCGGTCGGGTTTGGGCCACTGCGAATTCGGGAGCGGGCGCAACATTCCACTTCACCCTTCCCGTTAGGCCCGAGGCGCACGCATGACGAATAAAAGCCATGCTACGGTGTTCATCGTTGACGACGATGCCGGCCTGCGTCAGGCCATCCACGACCTTGTTGAATCCGTTGGCTTGCGTGCTCAATCCTTTGCAAGCGGTGAGGATTTCCTCCGGGCGAAACACATAAGCCGCCCGAGCTGCTTAGTTCTTGATGTAAGGCTTCCGCAAATGAACGGCCTCGATTTTCAGCGCCGCCTGGTCGAGACGGGCGTCGAGATTCCTGTGATATTCATCACGGCGCACGGAGACATTCCCATGTCGGTGCGGGCGTTGAAGTCAGGGGCTGTGGAGTTTCTGACAAAGCCATTCCGAGATCAGGATCTTCTCGATGCGATTCACCAAGCTTTAGAACGTGACCGCGTCGCGGATGAACAACAGGCGGGGCTTCACATCTTGGAGGAGCGGTTTCATACTCTCACGGCTCGAGAACAGGAAGTCATGAGTCTGGTGGTCTCCGGCATGCTGAATAAGCAGATTGCTTCCAGAATCGGTGCAGCCGAGGCCACGGTGAAAATCCATCGAGGGAATGTGATGCGCAAGATGCAGGCTGGTTCGGTTGTTGATTTGGTTCGTATGGCCGACAAGCTCAAACTCTCTCCTCGCAGGTAGCTCACACCGCACTGCGTCACGGCTCATCACCCGTTTCCGTCAGGCGAACTACAACTAAAGTAGTAGTGCGTACGACCAAGAGCTGATTGCTTATTTACTGCCAATCCGCCTAGTCTTCGCTTCATGATCGGCGAGAAGATCACATGGCTCATAGCCATCGTCGACGACGACAGTTCTGTCCAGATCGCGCTACAGGACTTGATTGAATCGGTAGGACTGACCACGCTTCGCTTCGGCTCTGCCGAGGAGTTTCTGGATTCCGGCGCTCAGAATAAAGCCGCGTGCTTGATCGCTGATATTCGCATGCCGGGCATGTCCGGCCTTGAACTGCAGTCAAAGCTCAATGCGGAGCGTTGCCGCCTGCCGATCATCTTCATTACCGCTCATGGTGACGCCAAGATGCGCGTCCAGGCGATGCGGAACGGGGCTGTCGAGTTCTTGACGAAACCTTTCGACAATGTGGTCTTGCTCGAAACCGTGTATGCCGCGGTCGCAGACTACGCGAAGATGCTCAGGCGTTGGAGTTGATATCGATGAGAACAGCCGACCAACTTCCACCTGCACGCCGATTCGAGCGGATCGTCGGGAACAGCCCGGCTCTACGAACGGTACTGGAACAAGTCGAACGCGTCGCAGCTGCCGATTCGACTGTCCTCATTCAGGGAGAGACCGGAACCGGCAAAGAGCTCATTGCGCACGCGATTCACAATGCCAGTCCGCGCAGCGGCCAACCCTTCATCAAGCTCAACTGCGCTGCCATTCCTTTCGACCTGCTCGAAAGCGAACTCTTCGGCCACGAACGGGGTGCTTTTACTGGCGCCATTGCGCAAAAGATTGGCCGCTTCGAACTGGCCGACAAGGGAACACTTTTTCTCGATGAACTTGGTGACATACCGCTCGCATTGCAGCCGAAGCTTCTGCGGGTTCTGCAAGAACAGGAATTCGAACGGCTCGGAAGCGGTCGCACACATCGCGTCGACGTTCGATTGGTCGCCGCGACTCACCGGGACCTCGAACGAATGGTGAAACGCAACCAATTTCGCAGCGACCTTTACTACCGATTGAACGTATTTCCAGTCACCCTACCACCGCTGCGAGATCGGCGCGAAGACATCGCACCTTTGGTCGAACACTACGTGGAAATCTTTTCCTGCCGGATAGGGAGGAACATCGACAGAGTCCCCGATGAATTCATGAACGCTATGAAATCCTATTCGTGGCCGGGAAACATTCGCGAACTTCAAAATGTCATCGAACGCGCCGTCATTCTCGCGGATGACGGTCTGTTGAATAACCCCTTGCGTCCGGCTCGCTCCGCCTGCGTAGTTCCATTTCCTCCGAGGACAACTCTACGAGACTCCGAGCGCATTCTGATTTTGGATGCATTGGAAACAACGGGATGGGTTGTCGGTGGACCGTATGGCGCAGCCGAAAGACTTGGGATGAAACGTACGACTCTCATCGCGCGGATGAGGAAGCATGGGATTCTGCGGCCAGCCGAGGAAACCGTGCTGGACCGAGCGGTCAACGAGGAAACCGCAGTGTTCGAGCGTCGATAAACGATCTCGACTACAATGCGCCGGAACCGAAGTCAGACTCAGATAGCCAGCGGAGAGTTGTCGTGTCCACAACTCAGGAGCAATGGCTCCAACAAGTCGGAAGCGTTCTTGAGACCCTCAATCAGGGTGTAATCATCAGCGACGAGGAAAAGCGCATCGTCTTTGCGAACTCCATGTTTCTCGAAATGGCCAAAATGTCCGCTGGGGACATCATCGGGCGCTCTGTCATGGATTTGTATCCACCCGAGGATCTCGACAAGGTGGAGGAATTCATCGCTCGCCGAAAAACAGATGGACGGGCTCAATACGAATTCTATATAGCGCAAGGGAACGGCGGACGGCTGCCTGTCGAGGTCACTTCGCGTCTCGCGCACGGTGGCGATAGCCGGCCGTATGGAATCATTACCGCGACTGATATCACGGACCAAAAGCTTGTCCACGAAGAGCTAAGCAAGAAAAACGCATTGCTCTTGGAGCGCCAGCATCAGATAGAAGAAGAGCTGCTTCTCGCGGAACGCGTGCAACAAAGTCTCGCGCCGAGAGGCCTTACGTGGGGTGGGGTTTCCGTCGAAGCGCACTATCAACCGGCGTCATCGATTGGGGGAGACTATGGCCTCGTGATTCCCGGCGACGACCGTCTCGATGTTGTCGTCTGCGACGTGTCCGGTCACGGCATCAGTTCGGCTCTCGTCGCTAATCGCATCTACTCGGAAACCATGGCTCAGATCGAACGCGGAACGGAACTGGGCTCGATGTTGCGGCACCTGAATCATTTTGCGGTTCAGAATCTAGCGAGTTCGAGTTTCTATTTCACGATGGCAGCAGTACGTCTGCGCCGAAGTCGTGCTTGCTTGCAGTTCGTGGGAGCAGGCCACCCTCCGGTGATCCTTGTTCGTTCAGGACAACCGCCGCGCTTGCTCGAATCGACCAACATGATTCTAGGTCTATTTGAAAACGCGGTCGACCCGCAATCGAGTGTCGAAACCGCTCTAGAAACCGGCGACCGCGTGATCGTCTATACCGATGGGCTGACTGAGACGTTCAACTCCCGCCGCGAAATGCTGGGTGTCGAGGGCCTGCAGGAGATTGTTTCTGAGGCTTCGTCTTTGCGTCTCAATGAAATGAAAGAACAGATTCTCCATCGAGTCGCAGCATGGCGCGACGGCCGCGCTGCGGATGACGTTTCCCTCGTGCTTCTGGAAGTGTCCTGAGTTTTTCTCGTCCCCGCACAACCAAATCAAGCCAGCAATGAAAGCATGGAGCGGGAACGCGCGCGGACCCAACTACATGGCTGCCCTATTTTTTCGCTCGACGGCGTGTGCTTCCGTGTGTCGAGCGCCCGTCACTGTCCGCACATCGTCACGGCGCGTACGCTAATATTCACAATCAGTGCGGTAATTCTCAGATGTTTCGAGAGAGCAGCTGCTGGCAGGGCAATTGCACGAAACTCGGGCATACACCGTTTCTCCCGAGCAGAGAGGCAAGCGCATGTTACGCAGTCGTTGCCAACCAGCCAGCAATCCTATCTTCCCGAATGCCGCCGCTCGAATTGTTCTGTTTTTTGTTTTGATCTCGATATCTCTCGTTGCCGGCTGCGGAGGACCGAAAGCGGCTCAACCTGTCCCAAGTCCCGAAGTTGAAGTCGCTACCGTCATTCAAAAAGATGTTCCACTCTACAGCGAATGGGTCGCCACACTCGACGGATACGTCAACGCGCAAATCCAGCCGCAAGTCGCCGGGTACGTCATTCGGCAAAACTACAAAGAGGGTTCGTTCGTCCACAAGGGACAAATTCTCTTTCAAATCGATCCCCGCCCGTTTCAGGCGCTCCTCGACCAAGCGGACGCCCAGGTCGCGCAAGCGGAGGCCCAGCTCGGGAAGACGCAAATGGATGTCGACCGGGAAACCCCGCTGGCGAAAGAGCGCGCGATCGCCCAGAGCCAACTGGACAACGACGTTCAGGCAAACCGGGCCGCGCAGGCCGCGGTGAAGGCGGCGAAAGCGCAGGTTGAACAAGCCAAGCTGAATCTCGAGTTCACCGACGTGAAGTCGCTCGTCGATGGAATCTCGGGAATCGCTCAAGTGCAAATCGGAAATCTTGTGAATCCGACGACGATTCTGACGTCGGTCTCGCAGATCAATCCCATCAAGGCCTATTTCTCGATCAGCGAACAGGAATACATCCACTTCGCAGAAAGAATTAACGCCGAAACGCAAAAAGAAATTCCAGCGAATGGGCCTCCGTTCGAGCTAATTCTGGCGGACGGTTCCGTCTATCCGCACAAAGGCGTGGGGCTCCTTACCAACCGCCAAGTGGACGTGTCCACCGGCAGTATTCAGATTGTCTGCTCCTTTCCCAATCCCCAGAACTTTTTGCGGCCTGGCCAGTTCGGAAGGCTGCGGGCTGCGCCGGATGTAAGACACGGCGCACTGCTGGTACCGCAGAAAGCCGTGAGTGAACTCCAGGGAAATTATCAGCTCGTAGTCGTTGGCGCGGACAACAAGGCGAGCATGCGGCCGGTAAAAGTCGGCGCACGTGTGGGTCCGTTGTGGATTGTCGAAAGCGGAGTCAAGGCAGGAGAAACGGTAGTCGTCGAAGGACTGATGAAAGTGCAGAACGGCGCCGCCGTGAAAATCAAGCAGCCCCAGATGAAAGGCGAGTGACCCGTGTCCAAGTTCTTCATCAACCGGCCGATCGTGGCCATGGTCATCGCGATCCTGATGGTCATCGTCGGAGCTGTCACGATCAACTCGCTGCCGGTGGCTCAGTTTCCCAACATCGTTCCGCCTGAAGTTCAGGTACTCGCCACCTATGTGGGTGCAGACGCGCAAACCATCGAACAATCCGTTGCTACGCCGGTCGAGCAGCAAATGAGCGGCGTCGACAACATGAATTACATGTATTCGCTGAACTCAACGGCGGACGGGTTGATGCGTTTGATCGTCGACTACGACGTAAAAACGGATCCAAATACGGACCTGATGCTGACACAGATGCGGCAAACGCAGGCCGCCTCTCAGTTGCCGAGCGACGTTACGAACTACGGCGTCACCGTGCAAAAAACGGTGACTGCTCCGCTGATGCTGGTCACTCTTTATTCGCCGAACGGCACTTACGACGCTCAGTTTCTTGCCAATTACGCATATATCAATCTTTCCGACCAAATCAATCGTTCCTACGGCATCGGGACCGTCCAGATTTTTGGCGCCGGTCAGTATGCGATGCGCCTCTGGGTGAAGCCCGATCGACTGGCAAAGCTGGCAATCACGGTTCCCGAAATTGTTTCCGCGATTCAGGGGCAAAACAGCGTGAACCCTGCAGGGCAAGTAGGCAGCGAGCCAGTTCCGAAGGGCCAGCAGTTCACCTATACGGTCAAGGCGCAGGGGCGTATGACATCTCCTGAAGAGTTCGGAAATATCGTCGTTCGAGAATCGCCTTCCGGCGCGACCGTCCGGGTAAAGGATGTTGCACGGGTTGAGCTTGGCGCACAGACCTACAACATCGTGAGCCGCCTTGACGGCAAGGCGTCAGCGCTGATTGCGGTGTACCAACTCCCGGGTTCGAACGCTGTCCAGGCGGCAACTGAAGTCCGAAAACTCATGGCCGAACTCAAGACGCGCCTGCCGGAAGACATCGACTACGTGGTCTCGCTCGACACGACGCTCGCGGTCAACGAAGGCATGAAAGAGATTGTCGAGACGCTCGTCATCGCCATTGTTCTTGTTCTTGTCGTGGTTTTCATTTTTCTCCAAGGTTGGCGCGCGACGCTGATTCCGTTGCTTGCGGTGCCGGTATCGCTTGTGGGCACGTTCATGTTCTTTCCGCTGTTCGGGTTTTCCATTAACACCCTATCGCTCTTTGGATTGGTCTTGGCCATCGGCCTCGTCGTCGACGACGCCATCGTCGTTGTCGAAGCGGTTGAGCGGCACATCGAAGACGGTCTAACGCCCAAAGCAGCCGCACTGAAAGCGATGGAAGAAATCTCCGGTCCGGTCATCGGCGTCGCTTTGGTTCTCTCCGCCGTGTTTATTCCGACGGCTTTCATTCCCGGAATTACCGGCCGCCTCTATCAGCAATTCGCCGTGACAATCGCATTCTCGGTAATCCTGTCTGCGTTTAACGCATTGAGCCTGAGTCCCGCGCTGGCAGCGTTGCTTCTTCGCCCCAAGAAATCTTCGCGGGGGCCGCTCGCGGCATTCTTCGGATGGTTCAATCGCATGTTCGCAAACGCCACGGAATGGTATGTGCAGGTTTGTGGCTTCCTGGTTCGCAAGAGTGCCATCGCGCTCATTCTGCTCGTTGCCTTCGCTGTATCCGCCGGTTGGTTTGGTGGCAAGGTTCCTTCGAGCTTCCTTCCCGATGAAGACCAGGGCTACCTCTACGTCAACGTACAGCTTCCGACCGCGGCTTCGCTTCAGCGCACGGATGATGTAGCCGGAAAAATCGAAGATGCTTTGGCCAAGACTCCGGGTGTCGAGCACACGGCCAGCGTCGTCGGATTCAGTCTCCTCAGCTTCGTGCGCACCAGCTACAACGCGTTCTTCTTCGTGACCTTGAAACCGTGGGATGAGCGGAAATCACGGGAAGAGCAACTCCAAGCGATCAAGCAGCACATCAACGAAAAACTATCGTCGTTACCGGAGGGAATAGCCTTCTCATTTTCTCCACCAGCCATTCCAGGCGTCGGCACTTCGGGCGGGTTCACGTTCGTGTTGGAGGACCGCGCCGGCAAGGATCTTGAATTTCTTTCATCGAATCTCCAGACCTTTCTCACCGAAGCACGCAAACGTCCTGAACTTGCTGGGCTGAGCACCACGTTTCTGGCGAGCGTGCCTCAACTGTACGCGGATGTGGACCGCGAAAAGATGATGAAGCAAGGCGCGTCCGTCAGGGACGTCTATCAAACGCTGCAAGCTTTCATGGGCGGCTACTTCATTAACTACTTCAACCGCTTCGGCCGGCAATGGCAGGTCTACATCGAAGCGGAAGGCGACTATCGAACCCAGGCGGAAAATGTCGGCCAGTTTTACGTCCGGAACAACAAAGGCAGAATGATTCCCCTTTCATCTGTAACGCGTTTCGAGTCGCGCGATGGACCGGAATTCACAATGCGCTTCAACGAATACCGGTCTGCCCAGATTAACGGTGCGGCGGCCCCTGGCTACAGCGCGGACCAAGCCATGACGGCGCTCGAAGATGTCTTTCACAAGACGATGCCGCGCGAAATGGGCTTCGACTACCTCGGCATGTCCTTTCAGGAAAAGAAAGCTAAAGGAGGAATTTCACCGGCCGCCATCTTCGGATTCTCCATTCTGTTTGTTTTCCTGATCCTGGCGGCACTCTACGAGAGTTGGTCTCTTCCATTCAGCGTTCTTCTCAGTACTCCTGTCGCGATATTCGGAGCATTCTCCGTGCTGTGGTTGAGGCGCACGCTGCTGGCTGCGTATCTGCCGAGTTACATGGTGCAGCTCGAAAGCGATGTGTACTCGCAAATTGGTCTCGTTATGTTGATTGGTCTCGCAGCCAAAAACGCCATCCTTATCGTGGAATTCGCGAAAGAACAATACGAGAAGGGCAAACCACTGATGGATGCCGCGCTTGAGGGAGCGCGCCTCCGGCTTCGCCCGATCTTGATGACTTCGTTTGCCTTCATTCTCGGTGCCGTGCCCCTGTGGACGGCTACGGGCGCTGGGGCTGTGGCTCGGCAGATTATGGGCACCGCTGTCATCGGCGGAATGTTGGCCGCGAGCCTCATCGGTATCTTTTTCATCCCGGCGATGTTCTATCTGATCGAGAAATGGTCCGGCGCTGGCCGTCAAAGCCCGGTGCTTTCCGCTCCTGCCGCACCGGCCGAGGCGGATTAGCATGAGAACTTGGATTGCGCTGCTTTGTACCGTTCTCTTCCTTTCCGGTTGCACCATGGGGCCGAACTACAAACGGCCTACTGTTGCCGTTCCTCCGACTTATCGCGGCACGGCACCTGACGCGTCGGCGCAAACGGAAACTGCCCCCCTTGGTGACCAGAAATGGTGGGACGTTTTCCAAGACGAGCAGCTCCGGTCGCTAGTTCGCACTGCGCTTAAACAAAACTACGACCTGCGTATCGCCGCATCCCGAATCCTTGAAGCGAGAGCACAACTCGGAATCACGCGCGCCGATCAGTTTCCAACGGTAAGCGGCGGGGCCGGAATCACGGACACTCGCACTGCCCAATCGAGATTTCTTCCAGCCTTTGAAACTAGCACGGGACAGGTAAATGTTTCGGCTGCATGGGAACTGGATTTCTGGGGAAAGTTTCGTCGTGCGACGGAGGCCGGTCGTGCCAATCTGCTCGCGACGGAGTGGGCCCGGCAGGAAGTCGCTTCGGCGCTCGTAGCAAACGTGGCTACAGGGTATTTCCAACTGCGAGCGCTTGATCTGCAACGGGAAATCTCGAAACGGACGCTCGATTCGCGGCAGGAGTCTCTTCGACTAACACGACTCCTGGCAAACGGCGGATCGACTTCGCTCCTCGATGTACGCCAAGCCGAGCAGTTGGTATTTACGGCTAGCGCGGAAATTCCTGCGCTCGAGCAGCAAATTGAACAGCAGGAAAACTTTCTCAGCATCTTGCTTGGCCAGAATCCGGGCAACATAACGCGAGGCCAAACGCTTACCGACCAGCATCAACCTCCCGAGGTTCCTCCGGGATTGCCATCGTCTCTGCTCGAACGCCGACCCGACATTCGCCAGGCAGAAGAGCAGCTCGTCGCAGCGAATGCGGAAATCGGCGTTGCTCGCGCCGCGTATTTCCCTCAGATCTCGCTTAACGGGAATGGTGGATTCCAGAGTTCTGCTCTTACGAATTTGTTCACCGGGACTGCGGGCGCTTGGAGCTTTGGTGCGTCGCTGACTCAGCCTATCTTTACAGCGGGCAAGATACGCTCTGGAGTGCGTTTATCCGAAGCGCGTCAGCAAACCGCGACGCTGTTTTACCAACAATCGATTCAGGGCGCTTTCCGCAGCGTGTCGGATGCGTTGATCGCCTATCGCAAGACACGGGAATTCAGCGGCCATCAGCAAGAACTCTTTGCATCCGCTCAGGACGCTGCCCGCCTTTCTCATATGCGCTACAACGGCGGCGTCACCGGTTACCTTGAGGTCTTGACCAACGAAACGAATTCCTTTTCGGCGGAATTGGGTCTTGTACAAGCGCGCCTGAACGAATTACTGGCGTTAGTGCAGCTGTATGAGGCGCTGGGTGGCGGCTGGCAGCAGTAGCGCGATGAAATCCTTCAAGGTCACCTCTTCGGAAACGTGCGGTTTGGAAAACCTTCACCTTGTCAGATCTTGTGCGAATGTACGTATAACGGTCTAGCTAGGGAAACATTACTTTGGGCCGTAAGGTAACCGTCGGGAGCCACTGCGGTCTGTGCAACCGTTGTGCTCCGGAGTGCAACGGTGTTTGAAACCGTTGTAGGGGAACCTGGTGATTCCCAAACAGGCTGCATCCACAACACTCTAGGGAACCGTTAGTTTCGAGTCGATGCCAAGTGCGGAGATCACTTCCTGCAAGCCGACTTCTGATTACCGATCCGCATGTCCCTATCTGGATTACTTCCAGTTTGCGGACAGCACGGGAGTTAAAGCATGTTCACGCTGAGGTGGCCGCGCGGCTAGCCGAGCATCTGGGTGAGGG
>Ga0134124_10000961_pt1 | contig 23078 bp, 15 predicted proteins | sample KB304_FD_96880 | JGI IMG/M metagenome (GOLD analysis project Ga0134124, IMG submission 96880) | Terrestrial soil microbial communities without Nitrogen fertilizer from Kellogg Biological Station, Michigan, USA - KB3-0-4 | ecosystem: Environmental > Terrestrial > Soil > Unclassified ... | reverse complement strand
GATCGCCTGACGATAAATATCGACAGCGTGTTGGGCGTCTCCCGACTGAAGGTATTCGTTGGCCTGGTTCACTTTGGTGCCGGCAATATCTTCCTTCACCGTCGCCTGCTTCTTTTCATCAAACGCCTTCAATTCTTGTCGGGCTTGATCTTCCTGCCCCAGGCTTCGCAGTACCGCAGCCAATTGAAAGCTGGCCTCACTGGATGATGGTTTGAGTTGCACTGCCTTCTCCAGTTGTTGACGAGCTTCCTGCTTCTTCCCTAATTTTGCCAGCGCGAAGCCCAGGTTGTACCGAACCTCGTAGCTATTCCCGTTCAGAGCGACCGCCTGCCTAAGCATGGTTTCCGCTTCCGCATAGTTTCCCAGGCCACGATCAACAATGCCCATCAGATAAAGCGCTTCGAAATCGTGGGGCTTTCGCTTGTAATAATCGGTGATCAGGGGCAACGCAATGTTGAACTCCGCCAGAACAACTAGAGCCTTCACATACGAGAGGCGAATCGTGTCGTCGTTTGGGGCGAGGCGATGCGCCTCTTTGAACTCCTCGACCGCTTGCCGAAATTGATTTTGCTGCGTGTAGGCGATCGCCAGGTTGGAGTGCGCCTCCGCCGACGACGGATCTTGCTTCACAATATTCGTAAGCACCTGCAACGCTTCGCCCACATTCCCATTTTTCGAGTAGGCGATCGCAAGATCGTTCTGCAACATAGCAACGCGAGGCGCGTCCTTGAGATAGGCGATGGCCGCCGAATATCTCTTTTGTGCGATAAAAGATTTCGCCAGCCCGTCAAGCGCCGGAACCGATTTGGAATCTTTGCTCAGCGCGATCTTGAACTCATCGATGGCCGCGTCGTCATGGTTCAACTGGCTGAGTGCTACCCCTAACGCGATATGGCCCAGCGGATTTTCGGGTTGCGAGTGGATCGCGAGTCGAAGCTCGCGAGCGGCCCGCGTGGGTTGGTTGCTTTGCAGCAGAGCGAGAGCTAAGTTGAAGCGGGCTTCCCAGGAATTGGGGTCCAAATGCACGGCCGATTCAAAGGCAGAAATCGCGCACGATATCTTTTGCCTTTGCCCAAAATACGCACCCAGAGCATCGTAGGCGCCCGCCGACGGATGCGCCTTTATGGCCTTTTCAAGTTCCGCAGGGCCCTTGCATGTGGTGACATCCTGCGCCACCAGGTTCAGACAATATCCGGAGAGAACAAAGGTAGAAAGCGCAAGCAACGCGTGTCCAAGCGCGAAATTCCGTCGCACCATTCACAACTCCCAGAATTGATCGAACGGTTGAGATCGTAGCAGAACAGAAGTTCATCCTTCCATCAAGTGAAGCCTCTTGACTCGGAGCGTGGCGGGCTTTTGAGCAACTAACCCGCTACCCTTGCCCTGTCCACGTACGAGGTTCTAAATAAAAAATTGGGTTATGATCGAGGGTCGATGATGAATCAGCGGACTGGGCAATCAGGACTCACAATTCATGCCACCATCCTCATTCTTGCCCTGATCCTTCCAGGGGAGGGTAAGCTTGCGTGCGGTCAGGGAGTGGCAACCGGCGGTACCGCGGTCCCGGCTCGTCCCCTCCCTCCTGGCATGAAGGCACCTACGGTGACCTACGAGGATGTCGCGGTCAAGGCCGGCCTCACGGGTGTTGAAGTCTCGGGCGCAGACCACGGAAAACAATACATCGTTGAGTCCACCGGAACAGGTGTGGCAATTTTCGACTATGACAATGATGGCCTTCCCGACATCCTTCTGGTGAATGGCGGGCGCCTAGGGGACGGCGCGCAACCAAAACCTTTCCTCTATCACAACTTGGGCGGACTGAAGTTCGAAGACGTCACCGAGAAGGCGGGAATCAGGAGTACAGGGTGGGGTCAGGGCATCTGTGCGGGTGACATCGACAATGACGGCAACACCGACGTGTTCGTCACCCAATGGGGGCAGAATATCCTCTACCGGAATCAGGGGCATGGCACGTTTCGCGACGAGACCAAGGAACGTGGTCTGCTCGCGCCCAAGCGCTGGAGCACAGGTTGCGCCTTCATGGACTATAACCGCGACGGATATCTCGACCTGGTAGTCGTTCACTATATCGACTTCGATCTGGCCCATACCCCGCGACCGGGAGACAAATCGCAATGTCAGTGGAAGGGATTGTCTGTCCTGTGCGGCCCACGAGGCCTGCCTCCCGAAACTGTTTCCTTATATGAAAACGACGGACATGGGCATTTCGCCGATGTTTCGGACCGGGTTCATATCACCGGCCCCAAGGACTATTACGGATTTACCGCGCTCACTGGCGACTTCGATAATGATGGGTGGCCCGACATTTACATCGCCTGCGATTCCACCGCCAGTTTGTACTATCACAACCTCGGCGGCAAAACCTTCGAAGAGATCGGCGTTCGTTCCGGTCTTGCTTTCAACGAAGATGGACGGGAGCAGGCCGGGATGGGAGTCAGCGCAGCTAACGTCACCGGCAGCGGACTGCTGGACATCTTCAAGACAAATTTTGCCGACGACACACACACCTTCTATCGCAATCGGGGCAAAAATGATTTTGAGGACGATACCATCGGGGCCGGTCTCGCAGTCAATACCAAGTACCTGGGATGGGGTACGGCCTTTTTCGACTTCGACAATGATGGTTGGAAGGATTTGATCGTCGCCAATGGGCATGTGTATCCCGAGGTTGACCAGGCCCACACTGCCGAACATTTCAAACAGCCCCGCCTTCTCTATTGGAATCGCGGCGACGGCCAATTTTTTGATCTTTCCTCTCAGGGGGGACCCGGCGTCAGCACCCCCCACTCTTCGCGGGGTCTTGCGATCGGAGATCTCGACAATGACGGCGAACTGGAAATTGTCATCGTCAATATGGGCGAAGGACCATCCCTTTTGAAAAATGTTGCTCCCCACAGCGGGAATTCGCTGCTGGTTCGAGCGCTGACTTCGGGGAGGGATGCGATCGGGACGCAGATCACGCTAACCGCCGGGGGTCACAAGCAGATTGACGAGATCCGCAGCGGTGGTTCCTTCATCTCGCAAAGCGACTTTCGCGCGCACTTCGGTCTAGGCAAAGCGGCCGCCGCCGACATATCGCTGCGCTGGCCCGATGGCAAGAGCGACACTTTCACTGCGGTTGCCGGAGGCCAGATTGTGACCATCGAAGAGGGCAAGGGCATTACTCGCAACCAGCAATTTACCTCTCCGAGAAAATAGCCGGCGCGGGTTCGCGGCGCGTTGGAGGGATTGGCGGCTCGGCTCGTTGTCGAACAGAAACTTCCACTAGATGTCGTTTGAACTGCCCCCCCATCGAAGACAGCCCCGTAGGACAGTTATTACCATCAAAAACGACGCTGGGATAACTCTCGGTCGCAGACGTGTGCGTGCCGCCCGGCCATAGCGCCAAGCTCGGTCTAAAATATGTCCACCCCAGCGTTTGCCATTTCCCCAAGTTTCATTTATAAAACTTTACATGTGCCCACGAAATAGAAGGGGAACCGTACGCCAGCTTTTATGCTTTTGTCAAGAAATTCTCAAATTGCTATACCATTTCAACGATCGGGCGGGCGCCGCAACGGAACCAATGCTTTAGGAGGATTCGTTGCTACCATCAGCAATCGCTGACATTTGCTTTCACCTAGCACGGTGGTTGGCTTCGACAATCTATGAAGACAAAGACGCCTAAAGCTTCCAGTCGGTACCCGACTCCAGCTCTTGAAAAAGGCCTGGATATCCTGGAGTTGTTCGCGAGCGAGCCGTCGGGACTCACAAAAAGCGACGTGGCACGCAAGCTAGGCCGTACGATTTCAGAGATCTTTCGGATGCTGTTATGCCTTGAAGAACGTGGCTACATTGCGCAGAGTCCGGACAGCGACAACTACCATCTTACCCTACACCTGTTCAGACTCGCGCAAGAGCATCCGCCAATCAAACGCATGACTATGCAAGCCTTGCCGATTATGCAGCAAGTTGCTCATGAAATTAATCAGTCCTGTCATTTGGGTGTGCTCAACGACGGGAAGGTCGTGATTATCGCGCAGGTGGATTCCCCCGTCAGCCCGGGCTTCTATGTCAAAGCTGGTGCAGTTGTGGACCTCATGCATGCTGCTACAGGTCACGTCATCCTAGCGCACCAAACGCAAGAGGCCCGAGCACGCGCCATACAGGCTTGGTGCAAACTCAACAAAGCTGAGGCTCCCCGTGATCTGAATTCACACCTTGCCGCCATTAAGGAACGAGGCTATGAAGAGAAGGAAAGTTACGAGGTGGAGGGAGTCATAAACGTTACTTATCCCGTCTTGGACGAGCATGGGTATGCGGTTGCCGCGTTGACCGTTCCCTACCTCCGCCGAATTGGCGACACCACCACCACGACTATCGTGCGCCACTCCTTGAAACGAGCCAGTTCTCAGCTCTCCCAAGGGATCGGGGGAGTCTCGCGAGAGCGAGCGAAATCAGACACCTAAGTCCGTTGAATCGCACTGGCTGTGGCCGGTCGCAACTGTTCGCGGTGCCACTATGATCTATTTTTATTGACAAATATTGTGTTTCAGGAATAGAAAGTATAATTCTGGGCTGGGGGCTTGGATGGCATCACCTCGTGGGCCTGGCCTTGACTTGAAGACTCGAAGGAGAGTCGATCCGTTTGAACGACCCTAAAATCACGAATGTTCGCGTCCTCGATCTGCGATTCCCGACCTCGCGCTCCCAGATTGGCTCGGACGCCGTCAACATAGATCCCGACTACTCCGCGGCATATTGCATTTTGGAAACGGATGTGGGGGTCGAAGGATATGGTCTTGCCTTCACACTGGGCCACGGAACCGAACTATGCGTGCTTGCGCTTCAGTATCTTGCGCAATTTCTCCAGGGCCGCAAATTATCCTCTGTGACAGAAGACACAGTGGCCTTTTCCAGGCAGCTTACCGAAGACAGTCAATTCCGGTGGCTCGGGCCGGAAAAAGGTGTCATCCACTTGGCGGCCGCAGCCCTGATCAATGCGGTCTGGGACCTTTATGCACGAACCGAAGGCAAGCCTCTCTGGAAGCTTTTGGCGGACTTTGAACCCGAGCGGATTGTTCGTTCGATTGACTTTAAATACATCGAAGATGCGATTACTCCAGATGAAGCCCTTGATCTATTAAGCACGCGCAACGCATCTCAAGCGGAACGTTTAGAGAAGCTTGAGCAGCATGGCTATCCCGCATACACGACATCCGCAGGGTGGTTCGGCTTCAGTGACGACAAGATCCGGCGCCTGTGCCGTGAGTCTCTCAGCCAGGGATGGACACATTTCAAGTTGAAGGTCGGTGGCAACCCGGCAGATGATCTTCGCCGTGCGCGGTTGATGCGCGCAGAGATCGGTCCGCACAACAAGCTGATGATGGATGCAAATCAGAAGTGGGGGGTCATCGAGGCAATTCAACACACACGAGAGCTGGCGGAAGTGGATCCCTGGTGGATGGAGGAACCCACCAGCCCCGACGACATTTTGGGCCATGCTCGCATTCGCCGAGAGGCTTCTCCCGTTCGCATCGCGACGGGTGAGCATTGCCACAATCGAGTCATGTTCAAGCAATTCATGCAGGCTGGCGCAATCGATGTCTGTCAAATTGACAGTTGCAGGGTTGCGGGCGTGAACGAGAATCTTGCCGTGCTGTTGATGGCCGCTAAATTCAACATTCCGGTTTGTCCTCACGCGGGCGGAGTCGGCTTGTGCGAATGCGTGCAGCACCTGGCGATCTTTGACTATCTGCGTGTATCAGCGTCGCTCGAAAACCGGGTCACGGAATTTGTAGATCATCTGCATGAGCATTTTGCTGATCCAGCGCGAATCGCAAACGGCCACTACTTGCTGCCTGACAAACCCGGGTACAGCACCGAGATACTTCCGGAGACGTTGCTCGCATACCAGTACCCGGATGGTCCAGTGTGGAATGATCACCGGGTTTCAGTTGTAACTTAGGAACTAAGTCTCTTTTCGGACAAAGTAACTTTTCCTTCTCGGGAAATTCTTCGTAACCCGCAAGACAATCTGTTGTTAACAACCCATTGTTCTGTGCTTCCGTCGCCCGCTTCATCGCGGACCCTCGTGCAGCAAACCATGGGGTGCATGCTCCTCTTTGCGCGGCGGCAAAGGGGGCAGATCACCTGTTAACGCGATCCGACATATCTCGTGTTAAACGACATGCAAAAAAATACTTGACAACCATGAGCAAGTGAGACTACAAATTAGCCGTTTGATATATGAATTCTTTCTTTCACCTATAAAAGCGTCAAAGGGTTGATTTCCAGTGGCAAGGGCCGATTCAAAAACGCACAGGAGTGTGAGACTGCGGATCGCAGACTAATTTGCGGGAGGGTTTATGGGGAACCGTGCTTCGAGTCTTTTTGCGCTGGTCCGAGGATGCAGGAATTCATCCGGCTTGCGCGAATTCGCCTTAGTTTCCTGCGCAATGCTGATTTTGTTCTGCACGGTCGCTAATGCGCAGACTGCGACCGGCCAATTCAATGGACATGTTTACGACCAGAGCGGAGCGGCTGTGGCGGGTGCCACGGTAAAGGTGGAAGACCCCGCGACCAGCTGGACACGAACAGTGCAATCCAGTGGTGAGGGCCTATACCTGCTCCCGCTCATTCCGCCCGGAAAATACCAAATCACGGTTACGCAGGCTGGCTTTCAGGCCGCAGTGAGCCAGGGACTCGAGCTCAATGTAAACCAGATTTCTACTCAGGACTTCCACCTGCAGGTGGGAGCGCCATCGCAGATCGTGAATGTCAGTGCGTCTGAAACAGAGTTGCTCCAGGCAACTTCGACAGAGTTGGGTACCGTTGTGCAACAACGCACGGTCAGTGATTTGCCGCTCAACGGAAGAAGCTTCACCGCGCTTCTCACCCTGGCGCCCGGCGCCAACCCGGTAAACCAATCCCAAAATAGCAGCGTTGGCTACAGCGCTACATTTGGCTCCGCCGGCATCCCCGGCTCGACGTATACCTTCCCATCGGTACAGGGTCAATGGAACCGCGAGAATCTGTGGTACATCGATGGCATCATCAACGGATCCGCTATGGGCGGTTCGTACGATGTCCCACCCATCATCGACACCATCCAGGAGTTCAAAGTTCAGTCTCATAACGATCAGTCCGAGTACGGCGGAGTGTTGGGCGGAGTCGTCAACATGGTCACCAAGTCTGGCACGAATACCTATCACGGATCGGGGTGGGACTATCTGCGCAATAACGTCCTCGACGCCCGAAATCCGTTTACAGACTTCACAAACAATCTCCCCTCAGCCCCTGCGACCTTTCGGCAAAACGAGTTTGGCGGCGCTTTCGGTGGCCCCGTCCGGATCCCACACCTCTACAATGGAACCAACAAGACGTATTTTTACGTTTCCTACGAAGGCTGGAGGTATGCGAAGGCAGCGGGAACCAGCTACGTATCGCCGACCGAGGCCGAGCTAAATGGCGATTTCACAAACGCGTCCGTCGTAACCAGCACCGGCGCTCCGGCACTTCTCTACAATCCTTTTACAACCACTGGAACCGCTGGAAACTTCACCCGACAGCTGCTTGGAGGAGATGGCCTTCACGTCCCTGCAAACCTGATCGACCCTATCGCTCAAGCCTTCTTAAAGAACTACAGCGATAAGCCTAATTTCACTCCGGCTACTGTGGGTGGAAACAATACGATTCTCAATTCGGTTGGTACTGACAATGCCAATGGATTCAGCGGACGGATTGACCAGAACTTTGGATCGAAGGATTCAATCTGGTTCCGGTACAGCTTTCTCAACGGCGCCAATGTCGTTCCCCGGTCCCATATTCTTAACAGCATCAGCAGTGCGGATAACAGAAACGCGGGTGGCGGTTGGACTCACGTCTTCTCTTCCACTTTTATCCTTGACGCGCGAGGGGGATGGTGCGGCCGATACAACAATAAGAACGTGAGACAGCCATTAAACCCGGCGCCCACAGGTTATGAAGGGGTCGAGGCGACCTACGGGTTTCCGGAGTTTGATTTTGCCGCGGTGCTGGGGGGAGGGGGTGTTTACAACCTCATCGGCGGCAATGGGCCAAATGTTTTGTCAACCAACGCAACCAATTTCGCCGCAAACGTAACCTGGATACGTGGAAAACACCAACTGCGTTTCGGGTATGAACAGCATATCCCGGAATGGACCCAGGGGCTTACGAAGGGTGGATCTTTCGGCGGAGCCCAATTCCAGTTCTCGCCTAACGAAACGTCGGATCCGCAAAATGCCTCGAGCACCGGCAATCCGGTCGCCTCGGCTTTGCTGGGCATTCCGTCCAGTGGCCGCTATCAGTCGGAATCGAATGCATTTCGCGTGATCATGCCTGCGGCTTATGTCCAGGACACCTGGAAGGTGACTCCGCGCTTAACCATCAGTGCGGGGTTTCGTTGGGACGGCGAATCATCTCCTCACCTAGAGAAAGGGAACGCAGCAAATCTTGATCCGAACACCGGAAACTGGGAAATCGCGGCCGGGCCCGGGAAAGGTGGACAGCTGCCCCCGCCCTGCGATGCGGCTAATGGAATCTTCGCTCCGTGCATCCCGTCTTCCACCCCGGCAAACGATTTGATTATTCAGCAACATGTTATTGCCTCACCGAATCCGAACCTCGGCCCCGATCCATACTACAAAATGTTCCAGCCCCGCATAGGTGCAGCTTTCAAGTTAACTGACAGCATGGTTATCAGGGGAGGGTGGGGTTTGGTCTACGACTCTCTGGAAGGCAACCTCCAAAGTCCCAGGGATCGTCTCGAATCATGGCCCTCGAACGCGTCGCTTCCGCTTAACTTCAACACCACAGGTCAACCTTTACAAACCATGACGACGATTGTTCCAACCCTTAGTAGCACCAACGCCCTCCCAGCCGTTCCAACACCGTGGCAGCAGTTTGGATGGTATTACGATCCCCATCTCAGACCCGCTTATTCGCAACAGTTCAACGTTGAGGTACAGAAGCAATTCAGCAACAGCCTCGTCGCCTCGGTCGCTTACGTAGGAAGCAAAACCTCACACCTACCTATTACTGGGCTTTCTAACGATTCTCCAGTGCCCGGCCAGGCGGGCGCCTTTCGCCCCTTCCCTTGGCTTGGCTCGGCCATCATGGCAACCGATCGTGGCACAGCCAACTATAATGCGCTGCAGGCGAAGGTAGAAAAGCGCGTGGTTTCAGGCCTTGCCTTCGGGGCTGGTTGGACCTACTCAAAGTCGTTGGACAACGGGGCGAGCGGCTTCTACGACGTTGAAAATGGCCCAGGGGGTTTTGCCGTGGTACAGAACTACAACGACCTGAGCCAGGATTACGGCACATCCGGAAACAGCCTTACTCACATCGTCTACGGGTGGGCTATCTATGAACTGCCCTTTGGGAAAGGCAAGCGTTTCATGAGCAGCGGCATCGGCGCCGCCATCCTTGGCGGTTGGCAAACAAACGTGAGTTTGTCAGCGCACTCAGGGATTCCATTGACCTTCCCCGATGCTGGTATCGACGTGGCAAACATCGGGAATACCTCGGGCTTTGTTAACTATGGCAGGGCAAACCTTATTGGAGACCCAAGACTCAGCCACCCTACCTTCAGGGAGGCATTCAATACGGCGGCTTTCTCGCATCCGGTCAACTCGTACGGCAACTCCGGACGGGGCATCATCGCTAGTACACCATTCGACAATTTTGATTTCTCACTCATGAAGAATATCCCTATCCGGGAAAGGCTCCATATGCAATTCCGGGCGGAGTTCTTCAACGTACTCAACATCCAAAACTATGGTCTACCAGGGACAACCTTCGGAGGGGGCGGCTTCGGAGTAGTTAGTAACCTCGTCAGCGGAGCTACTCCCAGGCAGATTCAGTTCAGCCTGAGAGTTGAGTTCTAGCCGGTTGCTGGAAGGGGTCAAGGGCCATTGTCTTGTGTAGAAGCGTCGCATCAGGGCTACCCCCAAGGCCCTGATGCGATGCTTTGTCTAAGGGCCGGTTGCGCAGGAGTTAGAGACCATCAGGTTTGAACGCGGCGAATGGGAGGCGTGTGTGGGGAATGATCGATGACTACTTCCGTCCCGGGCGTTGTTGCAGATCGAGATCAGAAGGGCAGGGCTACTTCGGTCGCGCTGCTGCGGGAGATGATGCGCATCAGGGAACTCGAACAGAGATCTCTCGATTTGAGCACGGCAACACCTCCTGAAGTGATCGGCTCAGCGCATTTGTGCGCTGGACAGGAAGCGGTTCCGGTAGGAGCCCTTGCCGGTCTCGCAGAGGCTGATCAGATTATCGCAACTTATCGAGGGCACGGATGGGCGCTAGCTTCCGGCCTCTCGCTAACGGAAGTCTTCGGAGAGATTTGCCAGCGCAGCATCGGCGTGAACGGCGGCCGTGGTGGGTCAGCCTACATGATGGCGCCCGAGCGGCGTTTCATCGGTGAGAATTCGATCGTCGGAGCCGGAGTTCCGGTTGCCTGTGGCGTGGCGATGGCGAACGTTGCGACAGGCAATGGCAAAGTCGTGGTCGTCTCCGTTGGAGACGGAGCGTTTAACCAGGGCGCGACCCACGAGGGGCTCGCATTTGCAGCCGCTCGTAGTCTACCCGTGCTCATTATCTGTGAGAACAACGGCTGGTCAGAACTAACACCGACTTCACTCACCTTCAAAGTGGAAAGGATTGCCCAAAGAGCGAGCGGCTACGGAATCCTAGGGTTTACGATTGATGGTTCAGACCCGCTCATTGTCCGTGACACTATCCTGCAGGCAGCCACTCATGCCCGGGAAGGGCGGGGCCCGGTATTGATTGAATGCCGTGTCCCGCGCTTGTGGGGTCACTACAACCGTGACATCGAGCACTACCGTCCCAAGGAAGATCGTGATCAGGCGCGCGCTCGAGATCCTATCAGCACGTTCTCCAGCAAGCTGATTGCTGCCGGTGTGCTTACCCCCGATGCCTTTCGCGAACTTGAGACCAGTGTCAAGTCCGAACTCGACGAGGTTCAAAGGATCGTACTTAGTTCTCCGCCTCCAGATGCAGCCGCTGCTGGCCGGCACGTGTGGTGCGAAACACCTATCCGGTCAGCCTCCACCGCCGCTTCCGAGGTACCACAGACAAAAACAGTAAGTTACATTCAGGCTGTCAACGAAGCTTTGTCTCGCGAGCTGGCAACTCGTCCGGAAGTCCTGGTGTATGGCGAAGACGTGGGCCAGGCGGGGGGCATCTTCGGCGCATCGCGAGGTCTGCAAAAGACTTTTGGCGCGGATCGCGTCTTTGACACGCCCATATCCGAAAGCGCAATTCTCGGTTCGGCGGTGGGCGCAGCATTGATGGGAATGAAGCCCATCGTGGAGATCATGTGGGGCGACTTCATGTTGGTGGCCCTTGACCAGATCGTCAACCAGGCTGCTAACGTTCGCTACATCACGGGCGGCAGCTCAGGTGCGCCGATTGTTGTCCGGACGCAACAGGGCGCCACGCCCGGTTCGTGTGCCCAGCATTCCCAATGCCTGGAAGCGCTCCTTGCCCATATTCCTGGCTTGCGGATCGCGATTCCTGCAACGCCACAAGATGCTTACAGTCTTTTGCGCACCGCCACGGCTTCTCCTGATCCGTGCGTGATCTATGAAGCCAGGGGGCTGTATCAAACAAAGGGGGACGTGGAGTTCACGGACGCAATCGAGCCTATTGGAAGATCACGATTACATAAGCCCGGACGTGACGCGGTGATTGTTACCTGGGGAACTACGCTGCTGATTGCCTTAGAGGCGGCCGGGCAAATGGCGGAAGGCGGAGTGGACGTAGGAGTGCTCGATCTTCGCTGGCTCTGCCCCCTGGACGATGATGGACTGCAAGCGGCTGTCAGAGGCGCTTCGGGAAAAGTGATCGTACTGCACGAAGCCAATCGGACTGGTGGATTTGGTGCAGAAATCGTCGCGCGCCTCCACGAGTCCCTGGGCAACGAGATAGCTCTCAACATCGCGAGGGTCGCAACTCCCGATATGAGAATCCCCGCCTCGCCAATTCTGCAGCGTGCACTTCTTCCCACAGCAGCAAAGGTTATCACCGAAATTCGACGCTTACTTGCGGACAAGTGACAACAATACTGGCGTTCCGAAGAGCTGATGATGGACTTTCTGGTTCACATGGAAGTCGCCCGCATAGAGGGCGGCGATGAAAGAGAGAAACAGTTGCGAGAACAAGAGGCGGCACGCAGCCGTGAGTTGGCGAAAGAGGGAGTCCTCCTCCGGCTCTGGCGAGTGCCGGGGCGGCGGGAGAACTGGGGCATCTGGAGCGCCGACGATGCGGATCGGCTGCACGACGCATTGTCTTCCCTGCCGCTGTTTCGCTATCTGACTATTACCGTTCACCCTCTGGCTTCGCACCCCAACGACCCGGTGAGACTTGATCGGGCCTCGGAAGTGTAAAGCTCAACTAAGTTGAGGTGATGGCCAGATCGTACGGTGGTTGTCGTTTTGGAAAATGAGGACAGTACTCATCCATGCTCGCTTTAGAAAAGCTATTTAGATTGGATGGCAAGGTGGCCCTGGTTACAGGCGGCTACGGGGGCATTGGGGAAGCGGTAAGCCGAGGCCTGGCATCTTCGGGAGCGAAAGTTGCCATCAGCGGCCACAAGGGTGCAAAAGCCGCTGCTTTCGCCGAATCGCTGAAGGCAGAAGGCCACGACGCATGGGCAACTGCCTTTGAGGCTGTTTCGGTCTCTGAAACGCAGAGGATGGTTGACGCAGCCGCCGACCACTTCGGCCGTCTGGATATTCTCGTGAACTGCATCGGTCTGAACCGCGAGGAAAAGGCGGATGAGGTTACCGAAGCAATGTTCGACCACGTCTACAACGTCAACCTCAAGAGCGCCATGTTCCAGGCACAGGCAGCAGCGCGCCATATGATTCGGCAAGGACGCGGCGGTAAACAGGTCCACCTTGGCTCGGTCCGCTCGCTTCTCGCCCTGCGTGGACGCGGATATGCGGCTTACTGTGCGGCTAAAGGCGGCTTGATCTCCTTGTGCAAGCAATTGTCGGCCGAATGGGCACCTAACGGAATTAATGTGAACGTGGTTGCCCCCACCTTCATCCGGACCGAACAGGTAGCGCCGATGTTGGCCGACACTGCGTTCTATTCCAGTCTCATCTCACGAATACCGCTGGGACGAATTGGTGAGCCGGAAGATGTTATGGGCGCGGTGCTCTTCTTGGTATCGCCGGCGGCGAATTTCATCACCGGACAGGCGCTCTATTTGGACGGTGGCATTACTGCAACGCAGTAGAAGACGCAAGAAGTAAAAGGGGCATGGTTCCATGGCTCGCACACTCATCGATCTAAGCATGCCGGTGCACAACGAAATGATTACGTTCCCGCGTGTCGTGCGCCCGGCCCTGGTGATGTACGAAACCTGGCAGGGTTTTGCCGAGCGGATCGGAGCAACGAAGTACGGCGTCGATTCGCTCACGGCGCACTACATGGTGGTGCTCGGTGATCATATCGGCACCCACATGGATTCGCTGCGTCACATGCGCGAAAACGCCCCAGGGCCTGAGGCCGTTCCGCTCGAATATTGCTATGGGGAGGGCATATGTCTGGACTTCCGTCATCTGCCTAAAGGCGCGGGTATCAGTGTCCAGGACATGAGAGACGCACTGGCCAAAATCAAATACACGCTCAAACCTTTGGATATCGTACTAATCCACACCGGCGCGGGAAAGATTCAGGACAGCGAGAAATACCTTACGGACCACGTCGGGATGACCGGGGAATCGACCAACTGGCTGCTCGACCAGGGTATCAAGATGACCGGGATCGACGCGGTTACCTATGATCCGCCGATTTGGGCGATGTTCGAGCGTAAGAAGTTCTGGGAAGCACACTGCGTCATGAAGACGCGCGAGTACTACCACCTGGAGAACCTGACCAATCTCGATCAACTCCCGGGCCACGGGTTCAAATTGAGCCTATTTCCTGTCAAGTGGGTCAATACCACCGCTGCTCCGGTCCGAGCGGTCGCTATCCTCGAGGATTAGCGCAAGAGGTCAGAAGCAGGGATGCAGTTTCTATCCATATCGCAACGGCGGAAAGGATTCGCGGAAGGCGAATACGCGAACTTAGCTGAGCAGGAGATGGAACGCGCCCGCGAGCTGTACTCGGAAGGATTTATTCGTCAGATCTGGCACCGCCTGGATATGCCAGGCGCGTGCTTGTTATGGGAGGCAGGTGGCGAAGAGCAAGTTCGCGAAATGTGGGCTACATTCCCGTTTGCTAAGGCTGGTATGACGGACATGTCACTGGTTCCACTCAAACCTTATGCAGGCTTTAGACCAACCAAGTCTCCTAAGATCGGGACATGATGAAGCGGGAGATCAAGGAGCCAACCATGAACAAAATACAAGAGCGACGAAGTTTCCTGAAAACCCTCGCCTTTGGTTTGGGCACGATGGCAATTTCCGATCTGAAGCCTGCGTTTGCCAAAAAGACGCCTGCTAAGAAGCTCAACATTGGTCATACCTGTATTACCTGGGCTACATTTCCTCCCAAAGGCGGGCAGGACGACACCACGTTGGAGCCGGCCCTCACCGATATTTCAGCGCAGGGCTTTTGGTCATTTGAGACGTTTCCCGAAGTGCTGGATAACTGGGATCAAAGAGGCTTGCTCGCCCCCCTCATCGCAAAATTTGGAGTTCCGCTTCGGTCCGCGTATATCACCGGCAATCTCGTCGACCCTTCCAAGAGAAAAGATGAGATCGCTCGCATAACTGAGCTGTGCAAAGTGGTGCAGAAATATAAGGGAACCTATATTGTCCTGGCGCCCAATGGTGTAGAGCGCGAGACCTATAACTTCCAGGAACACCGCGCCGACATAGTTTCTGCCTTGAACGACTACGCTGCGGCGGTAACAGATATGGGATTCAAGACAGGACTTCATCAGCATACCGGAACCTGCATCGAGTCTCGAGATGAAGTCTATGCCGTCATGGAAGCGGTCAACACCCATCTTAAATTCGCGCCCGATGTGGGGCAGCTGCAAAAGGGGGGTGCGGACGCTGCGCAAGTGGTTAAGGACTTTCTGCCACTGGTTACGCATATGCATTTGAAGGACTACAAGGGATGGCAGTACTACTCGGGCTATTGTCCGCTGGGTATGGGCACGGTTGACATTCCAGCAATCCTCGAAATGGTGGAGAGCGCAGGCCAGAATCCCGATGTGATGGTGGAACTGGATCCCTCGTTGAAGGACGGACCGATGAGCCCGCTTGAGACCGTGAAGACGACCAAAGCATATCTCGAGAAACTGGGTTATAAGTTTCGGGCATAGCCAGTCCATAGAACTAAGAAGAGACGATAGTGATTCATGGATACTAGATACAACCGTCGGTTAGTTAGTCTGCTCGCAGTCGCGGGATGTTTTTCATTGATACTCGTTTCTAGCTCCCGGCAGACTTCAGCCCGGACGAACAGCGAATCCTATTCTTCGTGGAGCGACTATGGCGGATCGCCAGAATCCATAAGCTACTCGTCTATCAATCAGATTAATAAGAACAATGTAAGCGGGCTTAAACAGGAGTGGTTTGTTCCCGCCCCTGGGCCCGTCGGCAGGTTCTCGTTCAATCCATTGGTCGTCGATGGTGTGATGTATGTGGTAGGAAAACAAGACGGTATCTACGCCTTGGACGGAGCCACCGGCAAGCAACTCTGGGCTCACCCGGTAGAAGGCGGCCAGCCTACGAATCGCGGTTTTAACTGCTGGATTTCAACGGATGGCAAGGACCGGCGGCTCATCTTTGCCGTGGACGGCTATCTCCAGGAACTTGACATGAACACCGGGGAAATCATCCGATCGTTCGGCGACGATGGCAAAGTGGATCTGCGGGAAGGACTCGGTCGGGAGCGCTCAGAGTTTACCCAGGGTGTTCAAAGTGGAACGCCCGGACGGGTTTTTGAAAATCTGATCATCCTGGGCTCCGCTCCTGGAGAAATGTATGGCTCTCCTCCTGGAGATTTGCGCGCCTACGATGTCAAGACCGGGAAAATGGCATGGATATTTCATACGGTTCCGCATCCGGGTGAGTTTGGATATGACACGTTCCCTCCGAATTCATGGAAGTACGTCGGTGGAAACAACGACTGGGGCGGAATGTCGCTGGATGAGAAGCGCGGAATTGCCTATTTTCCCCTGGGTTCTCCTACTTATGACTTATACGGCGCTGACCGCAACGGCGCTAATCTCTATGGCGATTGCCTTCTGGCGCTCGACGCACGAACCGGCAAGCGGCTGTGGTATTTCCAGTTCGTCCATCACGACCTTTGGGATTACGATCCCGCAGCTTCTCCCGCATTGCTCACGGTGCTGCACGGAGGCAAGAAGGTCGATGTGGTTGCCCAAGCCACAAAATTCGGCTTTCTGTATGTTTTTGACAGGGTGACGGGAGAACATTTGTGGCCGGTCGAAGAGCGGCCCGTTCCGCAGTCTGATATGCCGGGCGAGGCATCCTGGCCGACTCAGCCATTCCCGACCGCGCCCCCGCCGTTCGCCCGTCAGAAGTTCACACTGGACGACATCAATCCATATCTTGATCCGGAAGAGAGGGAACGCATCCGTAGCATTGTTGTGAATGCACGCAACGAAGGTATCTTTACTCCTCCGGCTTACAACCGCGATCAGATTGCGGTGCCAGGGGAAAATGGCGGTGCCAACCAGGGCAGCACCGCGGCGGACCCCTCGACTGGCGTGATGTATGTCAAGACGTACGACGAGCCGACGATTCACAGGCTGACCGAGACAGTCGCGTCGCATAGATTGAGCACGACCCGCGGAACCGACGAGCAGCGCGGTTATGCACTGTACATGCAGAACTGCGTCGCCTGCCACGGACCGGATCGGACGCGCATTCCGTTTCCCCAGCAGATGGATTTCTCCCATTTCGCGGCCAGGGTCCGAGCCGGAAAAGGCGAGATGCCGGCATTCCCCGAGACCGCATTGTCGCCGCAGGATATCAATTTTCTGGCGGCCTATCTCAAAAATCCAGAGCTCGGCCAGGCGAATGAAGTCTCGGAGTCATCGCGCATTGGCGCTCCTTCGGGTCAGAGGCGCTTCTACGGCCAATTTGGCAATATCTTCCGCGCGCTGAATGGGCTTCCTGCATTCGGCCCACCCTGGTCGTCACTGGTCGCCTATGACCTGAACAAGGGGACGGTTCTATGGCGCAGGTCGATCGGGACAACACCTGGTCTGGCTGCAAGAGGAATCACAGATACCGGAAGCGCTGCTCTCATGAGAAACGGACCGGTGGTCACCGCCGGCGGGCTCCTGTTTATAGCGAGCGGTCCGGATCGAACGATTCGCGCCCTGGACAAGGATACGGGGAAGACACTGTGGGAGACGCAAATCGAGGCAATGCCCGATGGAATTCCTGCCGTCTACGAAGTTGGCGGCCGCGAGTATATAGCCTTCTATGCCGCCGTGGGCGACGAGACAGAATCGGTCTCCTACAGCCCAGGCAAGCCGGGCGCGCAAGGTTACTACGTATTTGCCCTTCCGCAGCCGGCGGGCAGCCAATAGCGTACCGAGAGAACTGGAGTAATCGATGAACCTTGCAGGCAAGATAGCTTTGGTCACGGGGGCTGGCCGCGGAATCGGACGCGGGATTGCCGAGGTGTTTGCGGAGCAGGGGGCAGACGTAGTGGTCAACGATATCGAGATTACTCCGGAAGGCGCCTCATCTGTCGTGGAATGGATTCGATCCAAGGGACGCCGAGCGATCGCGGTCCAGGCCGACGTCTCAGATCGCATCGCAGTGGAGTCGATGTTCGATAAGGCTTGGAGCGAGTTCGGCCATATCGACATTCTTGTGAACAATGCCGGCATCGAGACGATCGTGCCTCTGGTTGAGATGACCGATCAGCAGTGGGAGCGTGTTACCAACGTAAATTTGCGCGGGCCCTGGCTTTGCTCGCAGGTTTTCTGCCGGCGAGTTATCTCCCAGGGGCGTACAGGCAACATTGTGAACATCGGCTCAATCCAGTCCGCAAAGATTTTACCCGGACGAACGCATTACGCTCCGTCCAAGCTGGCCATTGAAGCTCTTACGCGAAACACATCCACCGAAATGATGCCATTCGGGATACGAGCGAACTGCGTTCATCCGGGCTTCATCGCAACGCATATGACGGAGTGGATATTAAAGGACTCCAGTATCTTATCCAGCATTGTGGCGCAGATCTCTGCAGGCCGGCCTGGAGAGCCTCGCGATATCGGCAATGTGGTCGCATTTTTCGCCTCCGACCAATCGAGCTATGTGGCAGGGCAATCCATCCATGTAGATGGCGGATGGATTATGAAATGACATAGGCCAGGACTTTCGGCCCAGGACTCACAACACTGTGGTCGAGCACTCAGCGATGAGAAGCTCGAGATTGGATGGGGTAACAGCATGAAAAAGGGTATGCGCGTAGTGGTCGTTCTTGCGGCTGCGGCGGTGGCGATAACATCGCCCCAAATCGCGAGTGGCGCTCCGCCGGCTCCTGCGACTCATCGAGGATCTCAGTCGGTGAGACCGACAACCGGCGAGATCCGCACCGCAGTCGATGGGTTGTTGGGCTGGCATGTGGGGATATTCGGGAGCGTTTTTCCCATGCTGGACTTCTCGGAATCGGCGGTACTGACCGACGCCTTGGGCCTGGCCAATATCGGCGGAGACAGCAGTCAAGAGGTGAGCCCACAAATCAGCAAGAAGCTGGATTTTCATCTTTCCCCCGAGGATGTCGATTTTGTTAAGCGGCAACTCGACTCTCTTGCGCTCAAAATGACCGCGTATCGGGTCGACACAATTCCCTCCGATGCAGAATCGCGTCAAAAGCTATTCGCATTTGCAAAGGAATTGGGTGCCGAGACAATCGTTACCGGTGCAATGCCTTCATCGCTGTCCGACCTCGACAGTCTTGCCGGCAAGAGCGGAATCAATGTAGCGATCGAAAGTCAGGACGATCCGAAAGACCTGATGAGCTCGATTCAGAAGCTCAGCCCGCGCATCGGAGTGAGCGCGAATCTCGGTCAGTGGATGGAGCATGGGGTACGGCCTGTCGACGGACTGTCCACGATTCATGACCGATTGATGGCGGTGCGCCTTCGCGACCGTAGCCGGCTCGGCGCCAATGCTCGCGATGTTAAATTGGGTACGGGAATGGCCGCTCTTCAGCGCTTTCTCATGCAAATAGCCGAGCAAGAACCGCAGCCTCAGGAACAGCCAAACGCATGTGTCAATTGCGGCCGCCCTTATGGAGGAACTAAACCGCTATTCATTGCGTTGGACGTAAATCCATGGCAAATCGTTGTAGGAACGGAACCGCAAGCGGGAGTTTCCGGGGGTATCTTTGCCGAGCTATGGCAAGCAACAACCGATTTTGAAAAGATCGCCCGCCCTGCCATGGGTTACCGTATCGAACAGGATGCGCGCCTTATCCCGCCCACGAGCGCGGACCGCATCGCAACTGAGGCTAAGCAGAAGATTGAAGCGGCGCTCCCGCGCAAGGCGGCTGTAATTCCGCGAGTGCCGAGACAGCTCCTGGTTGTGGATCTATGCCCGGCGGGAGGCTACTATCACGATACGGTCGCGAATGCCAATTTCGCTATTCAGAAAATGGCCGAGAATACCGGAGCTTATCAGCCGATCTTCAGCAATGACCTGAATAACCTGAAATATCCCAATATTCTTAAATATGATGCCGTATTCCTGAATAGCGTCGTTGGCGAAGTCTTCTCCGACCCGTCCGTCCTGGACGGATTGATCCGCTTTGTGCGCCAGGGTGGGGGCGTCGCCGGCCTTCACGGCGCAAGCTATGCTTCAATGGACGTACCGGAGTATGGAGAACTGATCGGAGCACAAAGCGGCCCTCATCGTGTCGAAACGACCACGCTAAAGATCGACGAACCGGATAGTCCCCTGACAATGCATTTCGCGTCCAGCCCGCTTACTGCCGGGTTAGGCGGTAAAGCATTCTCATGGACAGATGAGTTTTATCATTTTCTGCCCACGGGGCCTTACTCGCGCGAGAAGCTGCACGTTCTCATCAGTATCGATGCCCAGAAGACGGACCTGAGCCAATGGCACGTGCGTCCTGATAAGGATTACGGACTGGTTTGGATCAAGAGCTATGGTGAAGGCCGGGTATTCAACTGCGCGCTGGGGCACACGCCATCTCTTTTCGAAACCCCCGCCATGGCTCAAATGGTACTGAATGGAATTCAGTTTGTTCTCGGCGACTTGCCCGCGGATACAACGCCGAATGCGATGAGGGGCAACAATTAAGAGCCAAAGCCTGAGCGGATAAAGTGCAGCGTTGCGTCAGGGTCTCATTAGGCAGCGAGTTCCGGCCATGATCAAGGAGGGGCCAGTGTTCACTTCATCGGGGAAGTGCCAGCCAACAGGAATTCCAGGCCTCAAAGGAACTGAACACGTCGGCTTCACAGTTCCTGATCTGGCGCAGGCGACAGATTTTTTTGTGAATGTAATTGGCTGCCAATATATGTTCGAACTTGGACCCTTTCAGGCTGCCGATGATTGGATGGAGAAGCATCTCAACGTAGACCCGCGCACGGTTATGCGCAGGCTGCGGTTCTTTCGCTGCAAGCACGGGTCGAATTTTGAGATATTTGAGTACGAAGCTCCCGATCAGAACTTAACTCAACCGAAGAACAGCGACGTAGGCGGCTATCATCTGGCTTTCTATGTGGATGATTTCGATGCGGCAGTTGCCTACCTTTCCGAAAAAGGGGTCCGACTCCTGGGTACGCCGACCGTCAGGACGGTTGGGCCAAACGCCGGACAGACCTGGATTTACTTTCTTTCTCCATGGGGAATGCAATTTGAACTTGTCAGTTTCCCGAATGGAAAGGGTTACGAAAAGGACACCGAACTCCGTTTGTGGCATCCAGCGAACCCGGCCGCTTGATCTCGAAAATCTTCCTCAATAGGAATCGGCAGTCATCGCGGCGAAGGACGCTTTCCGTAACGGGCAGTAAAAGAGGTGAAGGGTGCAAATCTCGAAGACCACAATCGCGGAATGCTCCGTATCTCTTCCCAAAATACTGCGATTGGGCCCCGTTGAAATTAGTACGCGAGACTATGTTGTAGTTCGCATCGAGACGCAGGACGGAGTCTGCGGAGAAGCCATCGGATATCCGAGAGGGACGCCGCTGTTTGACACCCTCAGCAACATGGCCCATCGCATTGTTGACAGCGATTCCGATATGCGGCGGCGGCTGATGTTCAATCTTGAGCAGGCAAATGTTCCGGCTCGCGCCGCTTTGACGCGGGGCCTCAGCCTGATTGATATTGCCCTTTGGGATATTGCATGTAAGCGGGCGCGGGAACCGCTCTTTCAGTTCATCGGAGGGCTTCGGACCACCGCCCAAGTAACTGTGGTAGCCGGCTACTACGTCGATCAACGTTCCATTGCTGACGTGGTGGATGAAGTGGGCCGTCTCGCGGACTCCGGGTACCGGCGCGTGAAGATCATGTTGAAGGGCGACGATCCAGCATTCGACCGAAAATACGTTTCGGCGGTTGCCGGTAAAATACCAGGGAGAGTTGCGGCGGACGCTCACTGGAGCTGGAATACTCTCACCGACGCGAAAAGAATCTGCCGCCAGATCGATGGACTAGGTTTGAATTTTCTTGAAGACCCTTTCGCAGCATCAGATATTCGGCTCACTCATGAACTTCGCCGGGATCTTGTCACTCCAATTGCGGCCGGCGAGGACATTTTTGGAGCGCGAGTAGTCTCCGATCTGGTCCATGGCATCGACATCTTACGTGTGGATGCCACGACTGTGGGGGGAATTACAGGCGCGATCGAGGCGATCAACATCGCCGCAGGGGCAGGGCGGACGGTGTTTCCACACGTCTTCTGCCCCATCCACGTGCACCTTGCATGCGCCTTCCCGAACGTAGAGGGGGTTGAGCTGATTCCAGAAGAATCCGGAGCCGATCCTTTGCATCGGCTACTCCGCAATGTTCCCGTCGCGAGAGAAGGGGAAATGAGCCCAGGCTCCGAACCGGGGATCGGAATTTCAATCGATTGGGAGGCGGTCGAAAAGCTCTCGCGGCGCCACGTTGTCATTGTGGCAAAGAGCTAACATAAGCCTTGCCACCGATACTAGATCAAACCTTATTGGAGCTGGCATGAATTGTTGAAAGGTAGCACTTTCCGGAAGGAACCCAACGTCCTACTATTTGAGACTGAACCAATGTCGTTGTTCGACTCTCATTGTCGCCCGATCAGCCCAGCCAATCACCTCAGAGCAGTTGCCTGGCTGGCCATTTTGGGGATGGCGGGTCAACTCTCGTGCCCGTTGATCGGCGGTGCCCAAACATCACCAAGAGCGAAACACGCGCTTAGCCGATCTGCACTGCTGGACCAGGCGAAAAGGACTGTCCAGGGGGGCGATCCGCAAGCCGCCCTGTCACTGCTTCAGCGAGCCGATCTTCACGGGCCCGGTGCCAGTGAAATACACGCACTGAAGGGAGTCTGTCTCGCGCTGCTGGCGAAGCCAATTGAATCGGCAGAGGAATTCGATCAAGCGATTGCGCTGCGCCCCAACTACGCTCCGACCTACTTGTCTTCGGGGTTGGCCTTTGCGAATTTTCATGACTTAGATCGAGCTTCGGCCAGGCTTTCGACAGCGCTGCGGCTCGACCCACACCTGCCTGGAGCCCGGTTTAACTATGCCCTCGTACTTGCCAGGGCCGGCAAGTATGCTGAGTCGGAAGGGCAGGTAGATCTATTGTTCGCCGACCAGCAAGCAAAAGAATCTGCCCTCGATCTCTGGCGCTTGAAAGCGCGCGATGTCTACTATCAAAAGAAGTGGCAAGACACCATCGACGCCTACCGCAAGGTTCTTGAATTTCAACCTGATTGGCCCGAGGCATACTTCGCGATAGGGGAAGCGTTCTACTATCTCAACCGGCCCCAGCAGAGCATGCCGGCACTCGAAAAGGCGGTGGCTCTAGATCCGGAAAAGTCCACTACGCATGAACTCCTGGGCAAGCTTTACCAGGACGCTG
>Ga0134124_10000960_pt1 | contig 23085 bp, 18 predicted proteins | sample KB304_FD_96880 | JGI IMG/M metagenome (GOLD analysis project Ga0134124, IMG submission 96880) | Terrestrial soil microbial communities without Nitrogen fertilizer from Kellogg Biological Station, Michigan, USA - KB3-0-4 | ecosystem: Environmental > Terrestrial > Soil > Unclassified ... | reverse complement strand
CGACGCTTTCTTTACGCAGATACTGACGCACGAGCTCATGCACGGCCTCGGACCTCACGAAATCAAAGTCCAGGGCCGCGATACAAACGTCAGAAAAGAGCTGAAGGAACTCTACTCGGCGATCGAAGAAGCAAAGGCTGACATCACCGGTATGTGGGCGCTGCAGTACCTGATCGACCACGGCGGCGTGGACCAGGCGATGGAGCGCGACCTCTACACGACCTATCTCGCCAGCTCGTTTCGGTCGGTGCGCTTTGGAATAACCGAGGCTCACGGCAAGGGACAGGCGCTTCAGTTCAACTATCTGCTCGACGAAGGCGGAATCAAAATGGATGAGGCGACGGGAACCTTCAGCATTGACACATCAAAAATCAAAGATGCTGTGCGCAAGCTCACGGGCGAGATCCTCACCATCGAGGCGGAAGGGTCTTATGAGAAAGCCAAGGCGATGCTCGACAAGTACGCAGTGATCAGACCGGCTATGCAGGGGGCGCTCGATAAGCTGGGCGACGTACCAGTGGACATCGAGCCGAACTTCACGCTCGCGAAAGGTAAGTAGCAATCGGACTCAATCTAACCGCAGAGGGCGGCGAGAACGCAGAGACTCGGCTAACCTCAGCGTCCTCGGCGCGCTCCGCGGCAGATCCGCCATAAGGGCTTGAACAGGGATGGACAGAATTCACAGGATAGGAAATGACGCAAAAAGACCCTCGCTTCTATCCTGTTCATCCTGTCTATCCCCGTTGAGATGGCCTTACTATTTAGGGAGAACAAAAAAATGATCGGACATCGAATAACAGCGCTAGCCCTCATGCTGATGACCGCGGGAGTATCGCCGGTGGCACTGGGGCAGGGACAACAGAATCCGGCAGTTCTCATCGCGGCGCAGCGTGAAGCCATGCTCCCACTCGCACCAATGGACGGTGTGTGGAGAGGTCCCGCGTGGACCATCCTGCCATCCGGCGAGAAGCACAATGTTACCCAGACGGAACGCATCGGCCCGTTCCTCGACGGTTCGGTTAAGGTCATCGAAGGCCGCGGGTACGACGCGGATGGCAAAGTCGCCTTCAACGCGTTCGGCACTATTTCTTACAATCCCGCGACGCGCGCCTACACCCTGCACTCTTACGCGCAGGGCTACGCCGGCGACTTCCCGCTCAAGCCCACTCCCGATGGCTACGTGTGGGAAATCCCCGCGGGGCAGATGACTATCCGATATACGTGTGTCATCAAGGATGGCACATGGAAGGAAGTCGGCGATCGTATCGCTCCCGGCAAAGAACCGGTGCGCTTCTTCGAGATGACCCTCAAGCGAATCGGCGACACGACCTGGCCCGCCGGCGGAGCGATCAGCCCTAAGTAAAGCCACTACGGTTTCTGGACGGCCTCTACAATGCCGGTCGATGCGCTTGACAAGAAGCCGAACTGTTAGCCGATTCGGAGCCCACCTTCTCGCTCAAATGGCGAAGGAAGACTCTGCGTCCTCAACTCACTTGAGCGCTTCTTCAAGCAGGGCCGCCAGACGCCAGCCAGCCTTCTGAATTTCGTTGCTGACAGTTACGCCAGCAAAGTTCTTGTATGACAAACCGGTTGTCTTCTTCTCGGTGGCGCGACCGCTATCAATGTCCTTTTTGCCTTTCGTTGACTTGATCAGGGTGAAGCTAAGCCGGGTATGCGCGGTACGGGCGATCGGGAGGATGTCGTTCGCCAACTGTTCGGCCCAAGTCTCCACTCCTCCGGTCAGCTTCCAATTCGGAGGCTGGCTGCTTGCCAGTTTTTGAGCTACCTGATCGTCCGGCGTACTGCCAAAGGCTGTTGTGACGGACTGACCATCCCAGTAACCGTGCAATCCCTTGGCAGAGGTGGCCTTGCCATTGCTAAGCAGAAAGAGCGTGAGTTTATTCCCTCCCTGATCGGCAAACCCAAGGTTAGTTTCGCTCGGCTCAAATGGTTTTCCTTTGGAAGTGAAGTACTCAGCGCCCACGTGGAGCGGCTGGTGGATGTCTCCCATATAGTGCACAAGGAGGATAACTGCTACGGCCTTTGTTATTGCGCGGTCATTTGTCTCAGGTTCCTCTCCTTTTAGAACGCGAATGCAAAAGGGAATCATATGCACTATATCAAACGGTTCCCGTCCTACTGTCCCGCTGGCGTACGTCTCATCTCCAGCGACAGGAACATCTGTAAAGTGAAAATCATGATGAGATGGCTTGCCGCCGGCGGGGTTGGCCGCCACAAAAGCACGAAGCTGCGTCTCGATCGTTGGATGACCAGTCACGTGGAATCCATCCGGTCTCGTATCCCAGGTCTTTATGCTGTCGGGAAGCGTTGCCGCTTGTTGCAACGTTAGCCCGTCAAGAAGCGTGTCCACCTTGGTTTTGATGGTAGGGTTTGTTGCCAGTCGCTTGTCGGCAATTGCTCCGACCAACCCGTGTCCGCGCGGTCCGTACCCGTAAACACTGATGCCTAATAAGGCCACCATCAATAAAGTTGTTGTGAGTTTTTTCATTTTGTCTTTCCTTGGCAGGTACACAGGGTGCGCGCCAAGTACTCTCCTTTCGCGTAAGATTGAGCTGGGGACCTGCAACCGGAGAGGCCACGATGCGAATGGATTTGTTGCTGGTACCCGAGGCCCTTTGAAATGCGCTGTGATCTTAATGCCAGAAAAACGTCGAGTCAAACGATGCGATCCCGCATTGTCAGCATCTGGCCGGGGTCAGCGTGTTGCCGCCAGCAGTCCTCCGCGTCCCCTGCGTCCTCCGCGGTTTTTCCTGCCCAGTGGCTCGGAATCAACCGCAGAGGACGCCGAGGACGCAGAGGAGAAACGCGAATGTGAGCGAGCAACACACTATCACCCCACTACCCAAAAGCGAGTCCGAATTCGCAACCAGTCTGCGATGAGCTATTCTAAGGGCCGGTATGAATGGTCAGCACCGACAGAACATACGAGCCGGGATCGAGGTGGATGTCATTTTGAAGAAGGATCAAGCCTCAGGCAAACTGAAATGACTATCATCTCTCTCGAAGACATCGCTATGAGTTACGGCCCGAGGCAGTTGTTTGAGGGCGTGACCTTCGGCCTCGAGGATAGCGACAAAGTCGGTCTCATCGGATTGAACGGCTCAGGCAAATCTACGCTGCTGCGAATAATCGCCGGACACGAACAACCCCAGAAAGGCCGCGCCATCATCGCCAACGAACGCGTCGTGGCCTACTTGCCGCAGAACCCGGATTTCGATCCGGATCAGACGGTGCTCGACGCGGTCTTTACCGCCAGCGATGAAGCGATGCAGTTGCTGAGAGATTACGAATTGGCCTGCCACGACCTGTCCATGAATCCCGGAGACGAGCGAACGCTCAATCGGGTTGCGACGCTGGCGCATCAACTCGAAGCGTCGGGCGGCTGGAACCTCGAAATAAATGCGCAAACCGTTCTGAGTCAGCTTGGAATCAACGATACCGGAGCGCGGATGGGCTCGCTTTCGGGCGGTGAACGCAAGCGAGTCGCTCTCGCTCACGCGCTGGTTTCGCACCCTGACCTCTTGATCCTCGATGAGCCGACCAATCACCTGGACGCCGACACGATCGCATGGTTTGAGACATATCTTGCGCGTTACGCGGGCGCGCTTCTCCTGGTCACTCACGACCGATACTTTCTCGATCGGGTCACCAATCGCATACTCGAAATAGATCGTGCCCGGGTGCAAAGCTTCGCCGGAAACTACGTCTACTACCTCGAAAAGAAAGACGAGCAGGAAGCCCGGGACGAGGTCGCGGGTGAGAAGCACGAAGCGTTGCTCAGGCGCGAACTCGCATGGTTGAGGCGCGGCGCCAAGGCTCGCTCGACGAAACAGAAGGCACGCGTCCAACGCGCCGAGGCACTTCAGAAACAGCCTTCCAGGTCAGCCAAAGCGGAACTAGATATCTCGATAGGCTTCAGCCGTATGGGCAAGAAGATCCTCGAACTCGACGGCATTTCAAAGTCCTATGACCACAAGAACCTGATAGAAGAATTCAGCTACTCTCTGAAGCGCAACGATCGCATCGGCGTGATCGGCCCGAGCGGTTCCGGCAAGACAACCCTGCTCGACATAATTGCGGGTCGCATCGAAGCTGACGACGGCCACATCGATAGAGGGCAAACGATCGTGATCGGCTACTACGACCAGAACAACCGCGAGTTGAACGGCTCACAGCGGGTGATCGATTACATACGCGAAGTGGCTGAAAGAATCGAGACGGCCGATGGACAGACGATCACCGCAAGCCAGATGCTGGAGAAGTTCCTCTTCCCTCCGCCGATGCAATACGATGTGATCTCGCGTCTGTCGGGCGGCGAGCAGCGTCGTCTGTACCTGCTCACAGTACTGATGAGTGCACCGAACCTGTTGATGCTGGACGAGCCGACGAATGATCTCGACATCCAGACGCTGGTGCGGCTTGAGGAATATCTGGACTCATTCGCGGGATGCCTGATCGTAGTCAGCCACGACCGATACTTTCTCGACCGTACGATTGAGAGCATCTTTCGCTTCGAAGGAAACGGACGGATCAGGGAGTACCCGGGCAACTACAGCGCGTTTCTCGAGGCTCGCGAGCGAGTAGCGCCTGAGACTCTCGAAGGAAAGACCGTTGCTCAGAAGCCTGCGGCTTCAACTGGAACATCTACCACACCACGAAAGCTCTCATACAAGGAGCGGCGCGAGTTTGAAGAATTGGAAAAGAGAATCGAACTCAACGAAGCTCGAAAAGCCGAACTCGAACGCGTGCTTGCTGCTTCGTCGAGCGACTTCGTGGCGGTTGAAGCGGCTTACGTCGAGCTACAGTCGCTCAATCAAGAGTTGGAGATTGATGTAGATCGATGGGCAGCGCTGGCGGAGCTTGCGTGAGCTCATCAATGACGAGTCCGACAAACTTCAGTTTGTCGAAATAATCGGGTACGACAACAAACTAGGTTTGTCGGACGTGCAGATCAGGACGCGCCCAGGGATTCGTATACCGCGACGATCTTCATGCTTCCGTGGCATTGCTTATCGCCTGCGAATGCGCCTAGTGCTCTTGTTCTTATATAGCCCTGTGACATCCAAAACTTCAGCAGTTGTTCCATCGCCCCAGGAGGAACGCCTATGCCGGATTCAATCAGCTCATCATAAATCTCGCCGGTGTATATGTTCGGATGGAGGTCATCAAGTGTTGGATATTCGCCTGAGGTCCATCTCCTCCAAATTATCTCGCGCATTTTCTGTCCTAGCTCGTTGTACATATGTCCTGCCTCTATGATGACTATAGCACGGCAACAGGGCACTCCCGTCACTATTCTCTTCGGTTGACTCCTCTTTCAAATTCCAACGCTCGCCGTGTAGAATAAGCCTTCATTTATGCCTGTCGCAGTCAAACCCTTCAAAGTCGGAAACGTAGAAGTTGGCGGCGGCGACCTGTTCCTCATCGCAGGACCATGCCTCGTCGAAAGCGAAGCTCACGCTCTGAAGATGGCCCACGCTATTTCCTCGATCACCGAGCGACTGGGCATCCCTTACATTTTCAAGTCGTCTTACGATAAGGCTAATCGCACCTCGATCAATGCTCATCGCGGGCTCGGAATCGAAGAAGCGCTGCGCATTCTCGGACGCGTTCGAAGCGAGACCGGCGTAGCCATACTCACCGACGTTCATGAAATCGCCCAAGTGCCGTCCGCGGCCGAAGTAGCCGATGTGCTCCAGATTCCCGCGTTCCTTTCACGGCAGACGGACTTGATCGTCGAAGCCGCGCGCTCGGGCCGGGCGGTCAATATCAAGAAGGGCCAGTTCCTTGCGCCGAACGATATGAAACACGCGATCGAGAAGGCGACTGCTCAAGGCAACGAGCGAGTGATGATCACCGAGCGCGGCACGAGCTTCGGCTATAACAATCTCGTGGTTGATTTTCGCGGAGTGCCTATCATGCGAGGATTCGGGTACCCGGTCGTTCATGATGTGACGCACAGTCTTCAGCGGCCGGGCGGGCTGGGTTCGGCGAGCGGCGGCGATTCTCAGTTCATCGAGTATCTCGCGCGAGCCGGCGTGGCCTGCGGAGTGGACGGCGTGTTCATGGAAGTGCACGACGACCCGGCGGCTGCGCTTTCGGATGGGCCTAACAGTTTGCCGCTCGACAGGCTCGAGCCTTTGCTGGAAAAGTTGAAAGCGATTCACGAACTTGTGCGCGATACGTTGAAGTGAGCGAGTGAAGAGCCAAACGCACCAACGGCCCAAACGAGCACGATCAGGTTAACGCACCTGAGAAGCTAGAATCTTGTTATAGGAGCGTAACCATGTCGGAACAGGCTGAGAGAATCTTTGAACAGGCTTTGCAGCTTCCATCTCCCGAGCGCGCAGACCTGGCCGAGCGGTTGCTCGAGAGTTTAGCGCCCGAAACTGATCCGCGTATAGACGCGTTGTGGGCGGCTGAAGCTGAGAGCCGGATTGCCGCGTTCAAGCGTGGTGAGCTGAGGGATTATTCCGCGGAAGAAGTTTTTGCCCGGATAAGCGGAGGCTGATTGAAGGTCCGATTTCTTAGAGTGAGTGACCCGATCTCCCAATTTGCAGAAGGCATAAAAACCTTTGACAGGATTCACACGATTTACAGGATGGTTTTTCAATCTCGTTAATCCTGTAAATCCTGTCGATTCTCTTTGAGGGCTACATACTCACATCTATTGCACAGAAGGTTTGATTTGATGCTTAAAAGACTTTTCCCCGCTCTTTTCATCGTCCTCGCTTTTGCCGTAGCCGCCTCGGCACAGGAAGTCGAAGTCGATCGCTACAACATCAACGCCCGCATCGACACCACCGCAAGCGCGGTCGATGTGAAAGCGGCGCTCAGCATCTCGAATCTCGGCCAATCACCGAAAGCAAAGATCTACCTTCGATTGACCAGGCTTGCGAAAGTAAGCGCAGCTACGGTGAACGGGGCATCCGCTCAAGTCGAGACCATCGAAGACAAACGCGTTACGACTCTCAACCAAATCGTCATAACGCCGGCATCACCCGTCGTGGCCGGAGCCAGGGCTACTGTTGAACTGACCTACCGCATCGAAGCCCTCGAATCGACCGCGGCCGTTCATATCTATTCAGGCGAGGTGCTGCTGACGCCCGAATCTGTGTGGGTCCCGATGCCGACGACGATGTACGCTCCCCCATATGGCCCGACGACCGCGCCCTTTACCTTGACCGTGAGCGCCGCATCACCGGCGGGTAACTTCCGCGCGCTTTCGTCCGGTACTCTCAAGGCCGAAGGCCAGAACGCAACATTCGACCAGCCGCTCAACTCGCTGCCGCTTGTTGTTGCCGGTAACTTCGATCAACCGATCACCTCCGACCACGGCGGCGTCAAGATCGAGATATTTGTTCAACCCGGCATCGCTCCGGTCTCGATCGATGGGAAGCCGGCGGACTCGCGAGCGCTCATCTCTCGGCTGGGTGACGAAGCTGGCCGCATAATCGATTTTCTCAACGCGACATTGGGACCCGCCCCGTCAGGCTCGGTGTTTCGCATCGTCTCTTCGGTTCGAGCGGGAAATCTTGCCGGGCCTGGTATTCTCGTCCTGAACGAGCAAGTCTTCCGGCGCGATGCGCTCGGTGCCGGCGCGATCGAAACGCTGGCCGATGCTATCGCGCGAATGTGGATCGACGGCCGTATGAGGCTTCGCGGCCAGGAGCAACGAGCGGCGCAAGAAAATCGCCCCGCGGTGAAAGCTCATAGCGCGGCGTTTCTCCGCGACTCGCTTCCGCGCTACCTTGCGGCGCTTTATTTCGAAGAACGTTTCGGCAAAGACGCCGCGCGAGATCTTTTTACGAGAATGCGGTGGGGATATACGCCGGTTGCGCAATCCGGGCGCGACTCTGAACTTGGAGTCCAGACGTTGTTGTTGCCGAATTACAGCGCGGCGGCGCTCAGCAAAGGCCCGCTTGTATATCGGATTCTTTCGGAAGCGGCAGGTCGCGACAAGCTTATCGCCGCTATCAAGTCGCTCATTGCGGCGGGGCCAACCAAAATACTTACAATTGATGATCTGAAGACGGCGCTAAAGGGTTCGACACCCGAAGTCGATAAAGTCTTCGGGCTCTGGGTCGATTCGATCACCGAACCCGACATCATAATCGGAGCGCCGCTGCCATCTGACAAACCAGCCACGCAGCTCATCAACCTGCGCAACCTTGGAACCGGAGATGTGACCGTGGCGGTGTTAGCGGTGACGGCTTCGGGCAAGCAGGTCAGAACGTCGGTGACCGTACCTTCTGAGAACCTCGCGACCGCTGAGATCGCAACTTCTGAAAAGATCATTTCCGTAGAAGTCGATCCGGAAAAGTTCATCATCCAAACCAACTATGACAACGACGCGCGTGAGGGCGATTTCAAGGCAACGCGACCGTCCGCTCAAACGCTGCTGAACGAGAGCATCGCGGCTTTCAACCGGACACAATACCCGGAAGCCGAAACAAAGCTGAAACGAGCAATAGGGTTTGATCCACACAACGCCGTTTTGCACGCATGGATGGCTCGAACGCTGATGGCGCAAAAGAAAACGGACGAGGCCGCCGCGGCCGCAACTGCAGCGATGAAGATCGAACCCGCGGTAAGCTCGGCTCTGGCGTGGGCGCGCATAACTCTCGGGCAGGTTGCGCTCTCGCGCAATCAGGCTGCGGAAGCCGCGCGGCAGTTTCGAGCGGCGCGAGTTGAAACCGATGAAGCGACAGCGCAGTTCGCGGCACAGGAAGCGTTGATCCAAGCCGAGCGCGCAGCCGGCGCCGCACCTCAGATTGATGAGTCGGTGCGGTCTTACATCAGTCAACTCGATGCGGCCATCAAACTGTCCGGGTCTGACAAGCTGTTCGCGCTCGTGATCAAAAATAATCTGAAGAGATTTGTTCAGGGGTTGACCGTCTCGCGGCCCGCAGCCTGGGTGACGGAGATACTGCACGCCGAGCAGGTTGATGCGAATCGCGTGGTGCTCGATGTATCGCTCAAGGTCAAATCTGAAGGTAAGGACCAGGCGGGCACCGCGGTGTATGTGTTGGCGCGGTCGGGCAGCGGATGGGTGCTCGAGGACGTGCCGCATCAACTGTTTAATGTGAAATGAAACGTAACGCGAGCGCCATACTCCTCCTCGTCTCGTTGTTCCTCATCGTAGTTGCGCTCAATTTCGTCTTCTTCATCGATTCGCGCGCCACCGGAGAAGAAAACGAACTCACCGCGGATCGCTCGTCTTACCGCGCGACTCCCTATGGCACCCTTGCGCTGTACACCCTCCTCGAAGAGAGTCACTACAACGTCACGCGATTTGAAAAGCGCTTCACCGAGTTGAAAGACCGAGAGCCCGGGACGCTTCTGGTCATCGCGCCGCCCGAAACTCACAACCCGGATCAGGAGGAACTCGAAGCGGTAACCAAATGGGTCGAAGCGGGAGGGCTACTCATCGTCGTCGATCGCATAATCGATGTGAGCATCGGCGACGGCGCGATACACACTGAACAATCCGGTTTGAAGTCCGACGTTCACACGATGCAGCCGACGCCTTTGACTCGCGGCGTCGAGCACGTCGCGCTTTCTGAATTCGCTTCGCGTGTAAAAGTTGACAGCCGCTCGGTGACCTATCACATCGGAGACGATCAAGCGGCGGTATTAGCCGACGCGCCGGTCGGAAAAGGCCGCGTAGTATTGCTCACCGACCCGTACGTGGTCGCCAACAACGGAATCTCCCAGGCCGATAACGTCGTTCTGGCGCTCAACCTTTTTGCGGGGAAGCCGGCGGGGGCAATTGCTTTTGACGAATACCATCACGGCTACGGCGCGTCGACCACGGGAGAAGGCTTGATGTCGTACTTTCGAGGCACTCCGGTTCCGTGGTTGATGGCGCAGATAGGGTTGATCGCGGCGCTGGTAGTGTACAGTCGCGGCCGCAGATTCGGGCGCCCGCTTCCGCTCAAGCGTGAACGGCGCACGACCAACCTGGAATTCGTTTCGTCGATGGCAAACATTAGCCGCCTGGCGCACGCGACCGATCTCGCAATGGAAAATATCTACGGTGAGTTCCGCAAACGGTTGTGCCGGTTTGGCGGCGTTCCGGCAAGAGTCGAGAACGAAAAGCTTGCCGCCGCGGTCGCGCGTCGAGCAAAACTCGACGAACGAGAGCTGGCGACTTTGCTCAACCGTTGCGAAGGAGTATCGCAAGGCGAGCACGTGAGCGAGTCTGAGTTGCTGAAGCTGGTCGCTCGCATTCGCGAGATCGAATCGCGACTACAATAAGCGTATAGCACTCAGAGTTCATGAGTAGGAAATTCATCAGGCAACCACCGATGAACACAAGATAAACACGGATCGAAGACGGGGGCGGGGAGAAAAGTTACCAAGCAACTCCATGTCAATTGTATGGTTACCGTTGCGGTCAAGCGCGAGGAAGACATCGTCAGAGTGCGGGCGGGGCAGTAACATATTCTGCAGCGCTGATATCATTATAGAAACTCGCCTATCTCTATGCTCCTATCATTGTTTTGTAAGCCAGTCTCTGGTTGGGAAAGCACTCTTATCTGGGTTTCTGTCCTTAATTAATTTAATAACACGCGCTAGAAACCTGTTGGATATATCAACGGTCTCTAACGCCTCGGGAGTTCGGGTGATCTGCAAGGGAGGGTTTGGGATATCGCGAGCATAGGTGGTTGCTAACTCCCCTCTCACGCCGTCACGGAATCTAATATCTACAAGGATCGCATGATAGTCTGATATGAGAGAAAGGCCGTCAGGGGCAGGTGGAGGCTGTGGTTTCCCCGTGTGAATAGCGTAAGCATAGTACATCCTTGAAGACACATTTCCATTTGCAGACTTGGAAACAGCCATCATTTTCAAAATACCGTCCTCAAATTGGAATTTTAGTATTCTAGACACAAAACCGAATTGCACTTCTCCATTTTCTTGTTCCGTCGCCGTGAACGTGACAAATGTCGCACTTGTTAAATGCCGAAAGCCCCCGTCGGCATAGTAAATGAGCTGATATGCCCCACCGAATTGCCACTGTAGATTCTTTCCTTCAAGCATCTCGTAACTAAGGAGGTTTGCTAATTTACCTAGAGCCGAGTTTATCAACGGATCGCCGCCTGACTCACCTGTAGGCTTCACTATTTCATTAAAGAAATCCTTACCAAACCCCTCAACAAATTGATCTCCTGTTGTAAATTCATCAGGACTCTGGCTTATCCATCGAAAACACGACGCATTGCTGTTTTCCACTATCCATCCAATGAGGAGACAAGTGTCTTCTTCTGTTTTCTCTCGACCACATAAGAACGCTTTCACCTCAGCAACCGAAGGTGCTTTGCCTTCAAAGGCGTTGAACAAATCACTAATAACTTCTGCGGCTATGGCTCTGCTGATTGCCCAACCGACGGCAACGTTGTCCGAAATGATATAGATTTTCTGGGAGAGGTCGGTTATTTGTATCCCATATTTTTTGGGCAGAGCGGCACTCGCATCCTCTGCGGTCGGAATAGGCACGTGATCACCTTCAAAATTAAACAAGCCCATTCTCGTTACTAATACATCCCCCATCAAATAGCGCGTGCCATGTTCTTCCCAAGCAGCAATTTGAGTCATAATATCTCCAAAGTCTTAAATCATATCGTCTTCGTCATGGCGTTTGCCACTGACGCAATACTTCAAGAAGAATTGGAGTAGTCGTAGAACTGATACTTATGAAACCCAGGTGGTCCCGACACACCAGACCCGTTCAATCACTCAGGGAAAAAACAAAACTCCTTACGGCTCACCTTTACCTTCTCCGCCGCTCGGTTGCCGAAATGCGAAGTAAAGGTAATGGGTAAAGACTTCAGAGGGAAGTCCTTTACGCGGCTGGCGTATTGAATACCCACCCGAAAAGTAGTATGAGTGAATCAAGCCCCGGTTAACTGACCCGGCCACATATGAACAAGAAACTCTCGCATTATGAATTGCTGGAGGAAATCGGCCTGGGTGGCATGGGCCGAGTCTGTAAGGCTTATGACACGATGCTCGATCGGACAGTCGTGCTCAAGCTGCTGGCCCCCGACCTCATGTCCGAAGAGGAATCGCGAAAGCGCTTCCTTCGTGAAGCCCGGCTGGCTTCGGCGCTCGATCACCCGAATATTTGCACGATCTACGAAATAGCCGAAGTCGACAATCAGTACTTCATCGCGATGCAGTACATACCGGGTAAGACGCTCAAGAAAGTCATCGGCAGCAAACCCCTCAGCCTCGACACCGTCTTCTCGATAGCGCTTCAGGTTGGCGACGCCCTCGCGGCGGCGCATGCGAAAGGCATCGTCCATCGCGACATCAAATCCAGCAACATCATCATCACCCCCGGCGGCAAGGCCAAGGTCCTCGACTTCGGTCTCGCGAAACTGCTTTCCGACAAAGGCCTCGTCGAAGTAGAAGCTCAAGCCGACGAGTTGACCAGACTCGGGACCCCGATGGGTACGCCTTCTTACATGTCTCCGGAGCTCGCAAACGGCGAGCGTGCGGATCATCGCAGCGATATCTTTTCATTTGGAGTCGTGGTCTACGAAATGGCGACGGGCAAGCTGCCGTTTCGCGGCCAGACAAGCGTCGACGTGATGCACGCGGTGCTTCACGAAGCTCACAAGCCGGCCATCGAAATAAACGACAAGCTCGTGCCGGATATGTCGGCAATCATCGACAACGCGATTGCCAAGAAGCCTGCCGATCGTTATCAGTCGATGGCGCCGATGCTCGAAGACCTGCAGCGATTGAGCGTCGCGCTTCGGTTCGGCGCCCAAGGCGTGCCCGATGGCTTGACCACTCCCTTCGTTGTGCCGAAGCGACAATCCTCCCGGGGAGTCTTTGGGCAGATGATCAGGGGACTGCTCTCTCGCGCGCCCGCTTCCGAAACTCAAACCGCATTGCAGCCGGTTCAATCGCCTCGCGAGGCTACGAGCCGGGATGGCGCTTCTCTCGCCTCGGTGAGCGCAAGGAAAACTCTCGCCGTGCTTCCCTTTCGCAATCTGAGCGGCGATGCCGCCTCCGATTTCTACGCGCTCTCATTAGCGGACGGCTTGACTACCGAACTTGCGGCGATCGGCTCGCTGGCGGTCACGCCGTCGAGCGCGGTAAGCAAGTACCGCGATCAGGCGATCGATCCGGCGCGCGTGCGGTCCGCGCTCGGCGTGGACGTAGTGCTGATGGGGAACTTTTTGAAGTTCGGCGATCGCATTCGAGTGACCGCTCAACTGATTGATACCAACAACGGCGCCATACTGTGGAGCGAGAAGATCGACGCCGACGCCGTCGACGTGCTGGCAATTCAGGATCAAATCTCCCAACGAGTAATTGCAGGTCTGTCGGGCGGGCAAGCGCCTCTCGATCCGACTCACCTGCTCAAAGACGAGAACGAAGCCGTACGATTGGACGCAGTTCGCACGCTGGAGTTCTCACACGATCCCCGCGCGCTCGCCGCTCTCGTCGAAGCCGTGCGCGATCCAAGCCTGAAGGTCAAAGCTGAAGCCGTCGACGGCGTCGTGAAGTTGGGCGCGCAGGCGACCGGCCCCGTGATCCGGTTGCTCAATGATGCGATCGACGAAGCCGACAATCTCACCGCTCGCTACGCGGCCAAAGCGCTGGGCCTGATAGGCGACCGCAGCATCTCCTCGGTGCTGGTCGAACTGCTTAGAAGCGAGGACAAATTCGTAGCCTGCGAAGCGGCTCTTGCGCTCGGCCGTTTGAGCGAAGTAAGGGCCGTTCCCGATTTGATTGGTCTGCTCGACCAGAGCAACGGCAACATTCGATTCGCGGCCGCGGAAGCGCTCGGCCAGATAAGCGATCCGATCGCCCGTCAGGCGCTCGAGCGAAGATTGAATGATGATGACGAAGGCGTGCGCGCAAAAGCGCGATGGGCGCTCAGCAAGCTGAAGAAAGTTGCCAGCCGCACGGCGATGGCCAAATGAATTTTACGGCGAACTTAACCGATGCCCGAATCCGAACAACTCTACATTGGTCTTGATGTCGGGCGCACCATTCGCGGGGCCCTGGTGAGAGCCGACGGCTCGATACTTCGGCATCATCGCGTGGTGTCGGAAGTCAGCAACGCGCGGGTCTTCATCGATCAATTGATCGATGTGATCAAGGCTCTACGGTCGGGCCCGGAAGAAGTAACCGCGGCGGGAATAGGATGGGCCGGCCTCGTAAATCAACGAGCCCAGCGCATCGAAGTGAATCCTAATCTCGTCGATGTTTCCTCCTACGATCTCCACTCGGAGCTTGAACGAGCGACAGGCTTTACCGTCGTAATCGACAACGACGCCAACGCGGCGGCTTACGGTGAGTGGCGTTCCGGCGCGGCGCGGGGCTTTAATGATGTGTTCTACGTTACGCTGGGTACCGGGATCGGGGCCGGTCTGATACTTGGAGGCCGGCTGCAACGGGGCGCTCGGGGGTTCGCGGGTGAGTTCGGTCACTTCAAGATTTCGAGCGAGGGGCTGGAATGCGGTTGCGGCGGCACCGGCTGTCTGGAAACGATGGCCTCAGGCCCTAACATAGTGCGCCGGGTCCGCGAGCAGCTCTTCAGCGATCCTTCTTTCTCGGTTTCGAAACTGGCGCGCGACATGGAAGGCATTCTGACCGCCGAACGAGTCGAGCGCGCGGCAATCGAGAAAGACGGCCTCGCCCTGTCCGTGTTGAAAGAGACCGGCCGAATACTGGGCAACGCGGTGGCCAGCGTCGTCAATCTGTTGAACGTCGAAGTCGTCGTGCTCGGAGGCGGGGTGATGGCTGCCGGAGATCTGATTCTGGAGCCGATCCGAGAAGCGGTTCAAATGGCGGTGCTCTCACCGGCGTTGGAATGCTGTCGAATCGTTCCCGCCCAACTCGGCCGGGACGCGGGCATCATCGGAGCGGCGCTGCTTGCCCGCGACATGACGGCATAAACTTCTTGGACTGCGGCGGCCATCTGTGTGTAGACGCCGCTTTCGCTTAGACTCCTCATCCCTCGTTCCAAAGCGGCGTCTACGCACTGATGGCCGCCGCAGTCCAAACGTGTTATGGAACTCACAATCCCAACCCCTTCCACTTTCAATTTCAAACGCACCGCCATCAGTCACGGCTGGTATGACCTGCCGCCGTTCGAGCTAAATCAGGAAACCTGGACGCTCACCAGAGTCATTGATCTCCCAAGAGCGAATCCAATCACCATTGAAATCGGCGGCGGAAAACAAGAAGTCAAAGTCAGCCTCGCCCGTGATGTCGGAGGACCCTCGGCTCGGAAGATAACTCGCGACGTGCGGCATATGCTTAGGCTCGACGACGACATGACGCGCTTCTACACCGCAGTTGCGCGCGACGCCGACTTCTCGTGGATCGCAACGTCCGGCGCCGGCCGCCTCCTGCGGGCGCCCACGGTCTTCGAAGACCTGGTGAAGATGATTTGCACTACAAACTGTTCGTGGGCGCTCACCGATAAGATGATCAACAGCCTGGTCACCGCGCTCGGCCGAAAGTCGAGCGATGGAAGGCGCAGCTTTCCCACCGCTGAAGCGATGGCCCCTATGTCGGAAGAGTTCTACAGGGAAGAGGTGCGATCCGGGTATCGAGCGCCTTACTTGAAGGAGTTGGCCCGACGCGTCGTGAGTGGCGAGATCGATGTCGAATCGTGGCTCACGAGCGAGCTGCCTACACCGGATCTCAAACGCGAGATGAAGCGCGTGAAAGGCGTCGGAGATTACGCGGCGGAGAATATGTTGAAGCTCGTTGGCCGATACGATGGACTGGCGCTGGACTCGTGGGTCCGGGGCAAGTTCGCTCGCACGCGCAACGGCGCTCGGAAAACTTCGGACAAGAAAATCGAACGATACTATTCGCGATTCGGCGAGTGGCGCGGCCTGGCGCTTTGGTGCGACATGACGAGGGATTGGCTGGAGGATGAGCAGGCGCCGTTGAAGTGGTAAGCCAATTTTCTGGGGCGAGTGTTCAGGGCGAGCGTTCAGCCGCGGGCGTTCAGCCGCGGGCGTTCAGAGTACCGACTTTAGTCGGGCAGTAAAAATCAAAGTCGATGCAGTTGAGACCGTCACAATGTGGCCCGCAGTTCTTCAGCGTCCCTCCAATTGGTCTTGAACCAAGGTACTGCCCGACTAAAGTCGGTACTCTGAACGCTCGGTTACTCTGAACGCTCGGTTACTCTGAACGCCCGGTTACTCTGAACGCCCGGTTACTCTGAACGCTCGGTTACTTTGAATGCTCGGTCACCAAGTCACTTCGGTTCCTTTCCAGTCTTCAGTCTCGACGACGGACAATACTTCTCAACGACGCACATCTCACAAAGCGGATTGCGCGCCTTGCAAATCTTTCGTCCGTGATAAATCAGCAGGTGAGGCAAGTCGATCCAGTCTTTCCTGGGAACAAGCTCAATAAGGTCGCGCTCGATCTTCTCGGCCGTTTTGTTCTTCGTCAATCCGAGCCGTTGTGACAGCCGCGACACGTGAGTGTCCACCACGACGCCGGCGGCGATTCCGAAAGCATTGCCGAGCACGACGTTTGCCGTCTTGCGAGCGACGCCCGGGAGTTTCAACAACTCTTCCATGGTCTCAGGCACGCGATCGCCCTGCTCGTTCAGGATCTTGCACATTCCCTGAATCGACTTGGTCTTGTTGCGAAAGAACCCCGTCGTGCGTACGTCGTTTTGAAGCTCGCTTGTGGGGACCTTCTGATAGTCGGCACACGAGCGATACTTCCTGAAGAGATCGGCGGTTACGATATTCACGCGCTGGTCGGTGCATTGAGCGGAGAGGATCGTTGCGATCAACAGCTCGAGTGGACTGCTGTGATTAAGGCTGCACTTCGCATCGGGATAAGCCTTCTTGAGCCGGGCAATGATCTTGCGGGTTCGGCCCCTGTCGTCTTCTTGTTTCGCCAAACTTGACCTCGCGCTCTTTCGGATTCGCGTCTGAACTGCGGCGTATTCTGAAGCGACAGTTTAAGCGATCGACGCGATTCTTTCTAACGGTCCTATGACGGGAGAAAGGAACCGCTGATACGCGCTGACTGCGTTTCGCGGGCGCTGATCAGCGAACCGAAGGCAGCGCAAATCAGCGGTTCCTCTTCCTCACGAAGACGAATCGATCACAACAGCTCACATCCGGTCGGCAGGGACAACGAGCACGTGCCGATCCGCGATTGATAAGATTTGAAGCATCACGTCGTTGAGCTTGAAACGCGATCGCGAGCGCGGCCCGTGAGCGCCGATGACAATCAGATCGTGGTCGCCTTCCTGTATTTCGCTCATTATTCCGGAGACAGGAGTCTCCGCGCTTCTGATCCGCATCTCTGCCTCGACATCGATCGACCTCAGCGTGGCTGTTGCCAGATCAAGATGACTGCGTGTGAGCGCGCTTACATCCGATCCTCTTGAAACGTACAGCAAGGTAACCGTGGCGCCCAGCCGCCGCGCCAATCTTCCGCCCTCCCGAACATCGTTCTTGCCGGGCTCACCCGCCGCGGTACAGATCAACACTCGCCGGACCTCCGACCGCTCTCCTCTGGCTATGAGCACCGGCACATCCGCGTGTTCGAGCACGGTCATTAGCGTGTCCCCGAGGTGCCGGGCCATCGCTCTCGATTCAAGCACCAGCCGCCGCGCCGCCTTGTGACGCGGGCGCGGCGTCATGATCAACATCTCATAGAGCGATTGCGCCTGCTCGGTGGCAATTTGTTCCGCCGGCTTGCCGAAGCGGACGCGCAAGACGGCGGCCGAAAGTTCCGCGGCTTCCACGCGTTCCGCTAGTTTGGCCCGCAACGGCTCAGCCTGATCCGGGTCCTCGGCAACCGCCAGCACCGTGGTCCTGGCTTGCAGGCGTTCGGCAAGCAACCGCGTAAGCGCGAGCTGCGCCGTCCGTCCCTCACCGGGATCACATACCAGCAGGTGCGGATCAGGCTTGTCCAGGATCGTCCAGGAGCGAAAGCCCACCCACATCTCCTGACCGTCGATGGCGGTTTCGGACGGGAACGCCGCATCTACGAGCAAGCCCTGTTCGCCAAAGGGCGGCGGCGGGGAGATCTGTCGAGTCCCCGTGAGTCTCGGTAATCTCAATCGCACACGCCGAAGAGGTCCGGTAAAGCTCTGCTCGATGATCACGCCCTTTCCAACCAAAGGAAGATCGGGCGGCGGGCGATCCGGGGAAAGCGCGACATGCTCGGGACGAACCAGCAACTGCACACGCGAGCCTTCGTCGTGAGGGCTGTCGTCCGGGATTGGCAAACTGAGCGGGCCGAATTGCGCTTGTCCGCCGGCGGCCCGGCCGACCAATACCGTGCCCGCTCCGAGAAACGTAGCGGCAAACAGCGAATGTGGCCGAGCATACAACGCTTCGCTGGCGCCGACCTCGAGCAGCCTGCCGCGCTCGAGGACCCCAATTCGATCGGCAAGCTCGAAGGCCTCTTCCTGATCGTGAGTGACGAGGATCGTAGTCACGCCAAGCCGATGCTGAATCTCTTTCAGGGTGCGCCGGAGCTGCGAGCGAATCTTCACATCCAACGCGCCGAACGGTTCGTCAAGCAGCAGCACATCGGGCTCATAAGCAAGCGCGCGGGCGAGAGCGACCCGTTGTTGCTGTCCGCCCGAAAGCTGATGCGCGTAGCGGCCGCCCAGCCCCGCAAGCCCGACCAGATCGAGCAATTGTTCGCGCCGTCTGGTGCGCTCGTCCCGCGGCGACTTTCTAATTCGCAGCCCGAACTCGATGTTCTCGCCGACGGTCATATGCCGGAAGATCGAGTAATTCTGGAAAACGAATCCGGTGCCGCGTTGTTGGGGCGAGAGATGAGTAACGTCGGTTCCATGCAGCAGGACCTTCCCTCCGGTTGGTTCGGTCAGTCCCGCGATCATTCGCAGGATTGTGCTCTTGCCGCTGCCGCTCGATCCAAGCAGCACGAACAATTCCTTGTCGGCTATTTCGAGAGTAACGTTGTCGACCACCCACTGCCCGCCGAAACGTTTCGAGATGTTTTCAAGAGTTATTGACATTTGGGAACTCGGGAATGATGCGTGAACGTGATTCGTGAAACGTGATGCGTGAAACGTGATGCGTGAAACGTGATTCGTGAAACCTCGCAGCGATTACGCTCGCTTATCACGAATGACGTATCACGTTTCACGTTTCACGTTTCACGTTTCACGCATCATTCTTCAGAACGCTATCTGGATTCGGCTCAGCACGACGAAGAAATTCCTGTCTCCGGGTTTGGGAGATCGAATTGGATCTTTGTATCTCTCGACTCCAACATCCAGAAGATATTTAACGAATCGATTCAAGTACCAGTTGGGTCCAAAGTAAAACGTCTCGGCGCGATTCGATTTGGTTGTCCCGTCTGTGAACTGAAGGTTCGAGTATCGGAACTTCAACTCCCAGGCTCCGAATCCGCTCTTGCCATTTCCATCACCAAACAGATTTCGCTTCGGGGTAACGGCGCCCGCATCCGGTTTCTCCTCGCCGGTCAGCAGGTAAGTGAATTGCGCCATGTATCCCTTGGCGACGACACCCGGCAGGTTCCGGCCGCCAACGCCCAGGTTATCGCGGTGCTGATTGGTTTGATCGTATTCCGCGCGAACAGTCGCCGGCCCGAGTAACCAGGTCATCTCGCCGTTGGCGCGAGTGTATTCGCCGTTGATGGTGTCAGGCGCGAAGTAGGTGAAGCTCCTGCTTTCGGTCAGGCCGCGAAAGCTGGTACCGCCAAGGCTGCGCCCGTCGGCGAAGGCGCCTCCAAAGAATAGCCCTTTCCCCAGGAAAGAGTTTGTGTTCTTCCAGGGAGCGAGCCGAACGCGCACCGCGCCTTCCGGACTGTTGGTGTTGTTGTTCGTGAGCAGGCCTTTGCCGTTGAAGGCGCCGACCTGGTATTCGAACACTCCCTTGTCGATCACCCCCGAAGCCATGAACCCGGGGCTGCGGCTCGGCGCGAGGTTGTTGACCAGTGAGCGCTCGACGAAATCTTGATAGATGTCTGCGCGCAGCTCTTCCTGACTGAAGGGTTGCTTGAACTGCCCGAACCGCAGTTGAAACTCATCCATTCGATGAACGTTGATGTAGAAATCGCGAAGCAGCGTGCTGGTCGTATCAGCGAAGTCGCCTTCGATTTTGAAATCGAAATAGCGTTCGAGCTTTCCTTCCAGCGACAGGCGGGCGCGCCGAACCAGAAAGGTATCCGGAGGGTGATTGCCGGCTTGATAGCCGCGGTAGTCGAATTGCCCGTACCCGGTGAGGAATGTTTCAAAAGACCCGTCGGCGCTGCGCAGGAAAGCATGATTCTTGTCCCAGCCCGCAACCGGCTTCGGCTTGTCCTGAGCGGCCGGCTGACTCGCAGGCGCGGTCTTTGCAGGCGCGCTAACCTCGAGCGAGGCCGCGTGCAGGTCCGGCGACACCGCTACGGCGCCATCCGGTTTGGATGATGTCACCGGGACCGAAGCGCGCGAGATGGAATCCAATTCGCCCAGACGCTTCAGCACTTCAGCCAATGCGCGCTGCTGTTGTTCGACGACCGATTGAAGCTGCTCGACCTTCTTCTTCAACTGCTCGACGTCTGAATCGCTCTGATCGGACCCGCGCGCAGGTGCGTCGCCCTGCTTTGCGGGCTGTTGAGCGAGGAGAGGAGCAGCTCCGGGTGCGACCGTCTGCGCGCGAGCAGAAGACACCGGTAAGAACAGCGCTACGAGAGCGACCTGCAAAGTGAAGTAAGGGGTTTTGCCATTCAAGCTCATGAGTACTCCTTGTTCGACGGATTTTGTTCTCGGTTAAACAGTTTGCGTTTGTTCAGTCCGCTTTTTTAGCAGCTCGATTACCAGAAGTATCACGAACGAAATGGCCGCGAGCAAAACTGCCATCGCGTTCGCGCCAACGTAGTTTCGATCGTCAAGCGATCGAAAGATGAATAGAGTGGAGGTTTCGGTGAGGCGGCTTACACCCCCACTGACAACCAGCACCGCGCCGATCTCTCCAACCGCGCGCGCAAAGGTCAGCGAGACGCCATAGAGCAATCCCCACCGTATCGCAGGCAAAGTCACGTGCCAAAACGTCAGCAGCCGGCTCGCGCCAATCGTGAACGCTGCGTCTTCCTGTTCGATGCTTACGTGACTCAACACCGGCGCGACTTCGCGGATAACGAATGGAAGAGAAATGAAGACGGTAGCGAGCAGTATTCCGGGCAGCGCGAAAACTACTTTGATTCCAAGCGCGTCAGTCAGCGGGGTAAACCATCCCGTCCTGCCGAACAAGAGAATGAGCATGAAGCCTGCAATGACCGGAGACACCGCAAAAGGCATGTCGACAAGCCCGTTCAAAATCCGGCGGCCCCAGAAGTTGTCGCGCACCAGTACCCACGCGATGCAAACGCCAAACAGGGTGTTGATAGCTGTCGCGGCAACTGCCATCTCCATCGTGAGCTTCAGCGAGCTGATCGCGTCGGGCGAGGTCATCTCTCGAGCAAACGCGCTTAGTCCTTCCGCGAGCGAGCCCCAAACTATCGCGATCAGCGGCGCAAGGAGTAATCCCGCCGCGTACAGAACAACAATCGCGATCAGCGCCCACTCCCCAAGCCTTGATGGCGAACGCCGCTTCTGCGCGCGGCGGTTCTCAACCTGAGGCATAGTTGCTCCTGTTGCGGCCTTGCAGCCACTCCACTGTAACAATCAGGGTGAACGATAGCGCCAGCAGAAGGATCGACATCGCGCTCGCGCCCCGCTGATTCTGCGATTCGATCTGACCATAGATATAAACCGGAGCTGTCAGCGTCATACCCGGAATGTTTCCGGCCACAACAACGATCGAACCAAATTCTCCCAGCGCACGCGCAAAGCTCAATAGAGAACCGGTGACGATGGCTGGTGTGATTGTGGGTAAGACCACATGCCGGAAAGTCGTCCACCCGGACGCGCCCAGCGTGTACGCCGCTTCTTCCTGACCTCTCTCTGCTTCCATCAGCACCGGCTGGACTGTGCGGATGACGAACGGATACGTGATCACCAGCAGCGCGAGTACTATTCCGGGTGTTGCAAAGATTACTTGAACTCCATGAGAGTTCAGCCAGGCCCCAAGTGTGCGCTGCGGTCCGTAGAGCGCGACCAGCATGACTCCGGTAACCAGCGTCGGAATCGCAAACGGCATGTCGATGACCGTGTTGAGCAGTCCCTTTCCGGGAAACCGAAACCGCACCAATACATAAGCCGTCAAGGTGCCCATCACCGCGTTGACGGCGGTGACGATGACCGCCGTGATGATGGTCAGCCTGAGCGCGGCAAACGCCGTAGGATTCACGATGTCAGACCGGAACGCCGCCAGCCCATCAGAAAACCCGTTTTGGAGAATAGCGCTTAGCGGCAGCGCTACCATGAAGCCGAGATAGAGAAACGCAGTTCCCCTCAATCCCCATTTGCCCCATGGCAGCGAAGCACGCGCGGACGCAATCGGCTTCATCGCGTTGAGATTTGGGTGCGCGCTCATCTCGACTTTCGAAGCTCCTCGCTGACTTTCGAGTAGACGCCTTGTGGCCCGTAAATCTCTTCGGTGACCTTCTTCCAGCCGCCGAGATAATCTATCTTCCAGAGGTCCTGCACTGATGGGAATTGTGCGAGCTGTTCCGCGCCAACCGCGGCCGGAACCACGGGTCTGAGACCGTATTTCGCGTAAGCGCGCTGAGCATCCTGCGTCCACAGAAACGCGACGAAGGCTTCGGCGACCTCGCGGGCTCCGTGCTTGTCGACATACTTGTCGACGAGAGCAACCGGGTTCTCGATCAAGATGGTTGAGTGCGGAGTTACATAGTCATAATTCTGTCCCGATTGACGGGCAACCAGCACCTCGTTCTCGTAGGTAATCGCCGCGTCTCCGACGCCCTTCTCGAAGTTGGTTATCGATTCGCGCGCTCCTTTGTCCATGATCGAGACGTTTTTGAGGACGCTCTTTAGAACATCCTGCGCGGCAGCTTTGTCTTCTTTGGCGACGCCCGCGAAACCTCTCAATGCCGCTCCGTAGAGCGCGTTGATATTCCATTGCGCGCCGCCTGAAGTTTTCGGATCCGGTGTGAGCACGT
>Ga0134124_10000959_pt1 | contig 23096 bp, 19 predicted proteins | sample KB304_FD_96880 | JGI IMG/M metagenome (GOLD analysis project Ga0134124, IMG submission 96880) | Terrestrial soil microbial communities without Nitrogen fertilizer from Kellogg Biological Station, Michigan, USA - KB3-0-4 | ecosystem: Environmental > Terrestrial > Soil > Unclassified ... | reverse complement strand
GTGTTAGTGTCCGGCCCAGCAGTCACTGCAGTTTGTTCTTTTAATCTAGTGTTTGGGTGCCCCTTTACGGGGAGAATAGGGAAGCGGGTGAAATTCCCGCGCGGTCGCGCCACTGTGATGAGTCACGCACTCAAAGCCAGGAGACCTGCCCAAACGCTTGCAGCCTCTTAACACTCGCGCAAAGGTGTTCAGGCAGCATCGGGTCAGATCTCAATCCCGCTGAAGCCTGTTTCTTTTGCTTGAAAAACGGAGCTCAGCGGTTTTCGTGTTTTTAGACTCTGTTAGCATCACTTCTTCGTCACGGCTCTTAATTGTCAGTGCAGCATTGTGTTTGCTGCTGACCGTATCCTGCTCTTCTTTAACCACCCCGGTTGCAAGTAACCGTTCAAACGACAGAGAAATCACAGACGATTCAGGTCGACGCGTATCGCTTCCCTCACATATCGACCGAATAGTGTCGCTCGCTCCAAACCTGACTGAAATTGTTTTTGCAGTTGGTGCGGGTAACACTCTTGTTGGAAACACGACGTACTGTGATTTCCCCAGTGAGGCAAAGAATGTCGAGAAGGTTGGAGATACTCTCCACCCAAGTCTTGAGAAGATCATTGCACTTAGACCGCAGCTTGTTCTTGTATCGACAGCTTCTCAACTCGAGGTGTTTACTGAACAGCTAAAGACTCATCAAATCGAAGTCTTCGTTACGGACCCTCACGATCTTGACGGCGTGTTCAATTCAATCTCTCAAGTTGGTGAAATAGTAGGTAAACAAGACGGAGCGAAGGCACTCGTGGCGAAACTTCGAGCGCGTTCTCTGGCGGTCGAGACTGCCGTACAGCCGCTACCCAAAATAAGAACCTTTTATCAACTCTCCGCGGAACCGCTTTACACCGCCGGCCATGACTCCTTCGCGACGGATCTCATGAGACGTGCGGGTGCAGATTCCGTTACCGCCGATGTCCCGGGCGCCTGGCCAAAGTACAGCGCTGAGTCTGCCCTCGCAGCAAAGCCGGAAGCCATTATTCTGCCGACTGGTGGTTCGATGGGTAACGGTAATACGAACGTCGCAGAGGCGCTAAAAAATTCACCAGCGGTTCGACAGGGACGCGTCTACAAGATCAACGATGATCACCTGGTTCGTCCCGGGCCAAGAGCTGTGGAAGGCCTGGAGGAGATGGCTAAGGCTCTGCACCCCGACGCATTCAAGTAACGATGACAACCTCTGGCACCACATTTCTCCAACATCGCGTGACACTGAGAAAGACTATCCTGGCGATTTCGTGTCTTACGGCTACGCTCTTCCTGGTTGTGCTAATTACGTCACTGCTTGGCAGTGAAAAATTGCCCGCTGACAAATCGATTTGTGCTCTCGTTTCTTTGGGTACTCAGCATTGCGGACTAACCGCCGATCATTTCGACATCCTTTTCCAAATTCGTCTCCCACGAATTCTTCTCGCCGCTGCGGTCGGAGGTTCGTTGGCGACCGCAGGAGCAAGTTATCAGGCGCTTTTGCGCAACCCGCTCGCGGAGCCCTACCTGCTGGGAGTTTCGAATGGTGCCGCAGTGGGCACGATGTTGGCACTCGTCTTCTTTGGACAGCTCGAATGGAGTCGTCCTCTGTTCGCGTTTGTCGGCGCTCTAATAGCAACGTTCGCCGTTTACAGATTGGCTCGTGGGAAAGTTGGTGCGACACCAGAACGGTTGATCCTCGCCGGAGTCATCGTTACTACATTTCTGTCGTCAGTGATCGTTTTTGTCACCACCTTAATGGATGCCACGAGAATTCGTTCATTCACGTTCTGGTTGCTCGGCGATCTTTCCGGAGCAAGTAAGGGTCTGTTGCCTGTTGCGTTGGGAATTGCAGGTGTAGGAGCGTTGGTACTGACACTCAATGCTCGCTCGTTGAACCTACTGATGCTGGGGGAACGAGATGCTTTTGATCTTGGCGTAGAAGTGGGTCGCGTTCGTGTAGTGGTTTTTCTCATCGCCAGTCTACTGGTCGGCAGTTCCGTTGCCGCTAGTGGGTCAGTTGGATATGTGGGTCTTGTGGTACCGCATCTGGCCCGGCTCTCGCTGGGCAGTGACAACCGAATTAGCATTCCCAGTGCAGCGCTGGGTGGCGCCGTCTTTGTAATCATTGCCGACACAATTGCCCGCACTGTCATAGCCCCGCGTGAATTACCCGTAGGTGCGATAACGGCGCTTATTGGTGCACCGCTTTTTATCTATCTTTTGAAGAGGAATTGAGTTGCTCGAAGGTCGTAACCTGACAATCCGTTATGGCGATCGGATCGCGGTTGAGGATGTCTCGCTGGTCCTTGGTAGGGGTACGATCACCGCCCTGATTGGTCCGAATGGCGCTGGAAAATCAACACTGCTGCGTTCATTAAATGGCCAATTGAAACCAACAAATGGACAGGTTCTCTTGAATAACGAGTCGATTGAAAAACTCGGCCGGCGTTCCCTTGCCAAACAAATTACTGTTGTTGCCCAGGAAGCCGAACTGCGGTTCCCGATTACAGTGCTCGAATTTGTTCTGGGTGGACGATTTGTTTGGGCCACAAACGTAGGTTGGGGCTGGGAGACTGAACGAGATCTTGAGGTCGCTGAGGAAGTCTTGAAAGAGACCGAACTATCGGAACTAAGTGATCGACTAATGAACGAACTCTCTGGTGGTGAGCGACAACGGGCAGTATTGGCGCGTGCGTTAGCTACGGAAGCTCCTTTCTTGTTGTTGGATGAGCCCACAGCCAACCTGGACATAACTCATCAAGCAACACTTCTTTCCCTGGTCAGACAGCGTTGTGACGCACAACTTGCTGCTGCACTTGTTGTCACGCACGACATTAACATGGCGTCTCAATTCGCAGATGTCGTGATGCTGATGAGATCGGGAAGGGCGATCAAGACTGGCATGCCAGTCGAGGTCTTAACTCCAGAATTGTTACAGGAAGTTTTTGATGTCAAGGTGTTAGTTGACGCACATCCGATGTCGGGCGTGCCGCGTGTCACGCCGGTGCACGAGACGCACCGGCTTTCTTAGTAACATAAGTGAGCTACGGTCCAGGGAAGGCGGTGAAAAGCCGCCGCTGCCCGCGCAACTGTAAGCGGTAACGACGCTGTTCAAAGTCTTAGCCACTGGAAAAGTCCGGGAAGGCGAACGGCGAAGGCGATTCAACAAGGATCACGACCGCAAGTCAGGAAACCTGTCCATGCTCCATTTCAGCTCGCACTGCGACGGGCAGGAGAAGCTACATGAAGAAAAACAAACTGCATTTTCTTTTGTTCTCAATCTTCCTCACGACAATTCTTTCTTTCAATATCAGTGCTCAGACAGTCAGTAGTCTCAAAGGGACTGTTAGTGACGAGCACGGCGGCAAAGTACCCGGTGCGCAAGTTACAGTGCGTTTAGAGGCTGGTCTACAACTGAGCACTGCGACGGATGAAGCTGGTCTATTTGTATTTAAGGAACTCAAGCCAGGGAACTATTTTCTTGAAGTACAGGCAGATGGCTTCTCGAACTACAGTCATGACGCGATTCAGCTGACTCGTGCAGAAAACAAAGAGCTGAACATCACTCTGGAAATTGCTTCGATCAACGAAAGCGTAGTGATTACTGCCACTGGCACCGCACAGCGTTTGGAGGATGCTGCGAAGACGATTTCAGTACTCGACAACCAGGAAATCGAGGCTCGCCATGAACTGACTTTGGCCGAAACACTTCGAGGCGTTCCTGGAGTCAGAGTGCAGCAACAGGGCTCGCCTGGCGCTTTAACGACAGTCCGCCTTCGCGGTCAGCGAAACTTTGATACTTCCGTCTTGCTCGATGGGCTCAGAGTGCGAGATGCCGGTGACATAAACGGTTCCGCACTTTCACTTATTGCAGACCTGACTCCCGTCGCGCTCGATCGAGTAGAGATACTTCGAGGTTCAGGTTCGTCCATTTATGGCACCCATGCAATTGGCGGTGTGGTGAACATGATCCCGGAGACTGGAGTCAAAGGATTTCATCTTAGTGGAGGATTCGAAGGAGGAACGCTCGCGACGTACAGAGAGCGACTAAGTGCAAGCGGGGGAGGCGAGCGTTATGGTTATAGCGCAGGCGTTGATCGACTGGATGTCCGCAAAGGGATCGACGGCGACGACGAGTACGGCAACACGTCGTTTGCGGGACGCGCACAGTTCAACCCAACCCAAAGCATAACTTTGAGTGGAACGTTCTACGGAGACATTGCAAATGCACGTGTCAACGACAGTCCATTTGCGCTGCCGGCGGCTTTCACTGGGGGTCTCTATCCGGCGGCCGTCGCAGGCGTGACCTTCGAACCAGATTTCAACAATCCGGACCAGGGGCGACGAAATCGATTACTGGTTGGCTCGGGCAGATTTTCGCAGGAGGTTAACGATCTAGTTTCCTATACAGTTGCCTACCAGCGTGTGACAACCGATCGTCGGAACTATAATGGTCCCGCGGTCGATCCACGCTTCGCTTCGTTTGTTCCGTTCGGAGATTTCGAATTCTCGAATACTAACAACGGAACTGTTGACACTGTTGACGGGCGAGTGAATTTGCGATTCACCAGTTCAAACCTGGCAACTGCAGGTGTTGAGTTTGAACGCGAATCATTTTTCCAAAGCTCACAACCCAGTTTCAGTACTTTCAACAACACTACTGATCGCCAGAAAACATTTGCCGTCTTTGGTCAGGACCAGCTTTCCTTCCTGCGTGATCGTTTGCACTTCACAATCGGAGCGCGCGGTCAGTGGTATCGAATACGAAGTGCCGATCGACCGGGATCGTTGGCAGCCAGGGACGCTGAGAGTTCGATTACCGGCGACGGGTCGGTTGCTTATTTCTTTCGAGATACAGGTACCAAGCTGCGAGCGCATGTGGGTAACGGCTTTCGTGCTCCCTCGCTCTTCGAGAGATTTGGAGAAGGTACTTTCGGCAGTGCAGGCCTGGTTCGCTTTGGTGATCCAACTTTGCGCGCTGAACAATCTATTAGCGTCGATGGTGGTATTGACCAGCGTCTTGCCAGTGACAGGGTTTCGCTTGGAGCAACATATTTCTACACGCGCTTGCAACGTGTTGTCGCTTTTACTGGCTTTGCGGACGACCCACTTGGACTCGGTAGATTCAGCGGCTATGTCAACCGACCTGGTGGACTATCGCGTGGTGCCGAGCTTTCGTTGGATACCGTTCCTTTGAAAGGAATGGAACTGCGAGCGTCCTACACATTCACAAATAGCGATCGTTTTGTACCGTTGCTGGGGTTGCAGCCTGAGTACGTGATTCCCAAGAATCTGTTTGGTCTGACTTGGAGTCAGCGTTTCAAGGCATTGCTCCTAAGCCTTGATGTAAACCATACAGGCTCCTATCTGGCTCCAGTATTTGAGAATGACTTTCCGTTTAGGATGGCGGAGTTGACTTTTGATGGTTACACCAAAGCGGACGTCTTTGCGAGTTATGAAATCCGAACGTCAGAGACTCTGACGCTGACTTTGTTTGGTGGAGTCGAAAATGTTTTCAATGAAAAGTACTACGAAAATGGGTTTCTAGCACCCGGGGCGGTGGGACGCGGTGGGATCCGGTTCAGGTTTTAAATAGGCATCAGGTTGCAAGGTTTAAGAATTCGTGGGCGCATTTGCGTCAGCTTATCGAACTCAGCCTTGCAACCTGAATGTGATGTCTTACCTTGTCTTGGTGAAAAGGCCGCCCCCGAGAAAGATCAGTCCGAGCAGCATATGAATACCGTGGTCCACGCGCGCAAAGTGCAGCGGACCAACCATCCATGTGTTGTCGGGTTCCTTACCAAAGGCCATTCCGAGGATTCCTAAAGCAAGATATACAAGACCAAAAATAAGGGAAAACGCTTTGGCCCCAGTCAGTGACCCTGCAAACCCGAAATACAGGGCAATCACTCCCGAGACAATATGTACTACGTTATGCGGCGGGGTTAGATGTGCTCCAAGTAACGACTGATTTGCAAAACCCGCGACTCCTACCAGTAAGAAAACAACACCCAAAATCTTGCAGACGGTCTTTGCCATGATTTGTTTCTAACTCCTTTGTGAAAGGGTTAAAGAACTGTGCGGCCAGCACCGGGAATAGATTGGGCGCCCGCGCATGTTTCAAACCTGGAGGTTTAGCAAATGCGGCGCATGTATATCAGAGAGATTAGACTTGTTGCAAAGAAATCCGGAGATAAAACCGGGGAAATTGTCGATTGATTTCGACTTTCAGCCGGGTGCTATACTCTGTTTGTCTCCAACTCCCAGATTTCGACCGAGGGTGAAGCGATGTCTACCACGACTCGAATGCGTTCAGCCATTGCTGGACTAGTACTATTTCTGTTCCTGCCGTTAGTTGCTAGCGCGTACACACTGGTGTTGCGCGATGGACGACGAGTTGAGATACCAAACAACTTTGAAGTGGGAGCCTCGACTCTGACTTATGAAACGGCGCCGGGGATTCAAATTACGTTTCAATTGGCTACGCTCGACGTCGCGGCTACGGAAAGAGCAAACAACGAAAAGAGTGGATCGCTGTTGGCTCGTTCGATCAAGACAAGAGTTGAGCCAGTTTCTAAAGTGACTAAGACAGTGAGCCCGACTCGTAGACCGGTAGTTACGAATTCGGACTTGGAGCGTTACCGAAAGGCCAGAGAGGCTAGTGAGGTTGCGTACGAGCAACGGCGCAAAGAATTGGGTCTGCCATCGGTTGAAGAGAGCCGGCGAATTGCGATGGAGATTACCGAACGAACACATGAGCAATTGACAAGAATTCGCGCCACGGAGCAGGAATCAGAAACGTATTGGCGTCAGCGCGCTTCTGAGTTGCGCTCCGAACTGGCGGGGACAAATGCGCGAATCAATTTCGTCCAGGCGAGGTTGAATGAGTTACCACTTAACTATGCGTTCGGTGCATTCACTTCGATTTCGCCATTCCTAAGTGTCAATCAATTGGCTCGTGGCGCGTCGTTTCCAACTTTCTCTAATGCCGGTACATTCGTACCAGGATTTGGAGCGCGGGCAGTTGAAAACCGCAGAGCGCCTCAAATCAATCGTTTCAACCGACCAGGATTTGCGCGACGACCCTTTGGCAACGCGTTTCCATTCGGTACCTTGGTCGCGTTACCGTTTGACGCTTACGACAACTCGTACGAGCGGTCGGGGTTGTTATCGGAACTTGATCAATTGCTCGCACAGCGTGCCGGACTGCAAGCCCGTTGGCGTGATCTTGAGGACGAAGCCAGAAGGAATGGGGCTTATCCTGGTTGGCTCAGGTAGTTCATTGCCGATTGCCAATTGTCAATTGCCGAGTTTTGATTGATAGCCAGCGGACCACTGACCACTGACCACACCTCAATTATGTCCTCTTGGGAAACAATCATCGGACTTGAGATTCACGCTCAATTGAGTACCGAATCAAAAATCTTTTGCGGCTGTGCAACTCGTTTTGGTGACGAACCAAACGCCAACACTTGTCCTGTCTGTCTTGGACTGCCGGGCGCACTGCCAGTCCTGAACCGTAGGGCAGTCGAACTTGGTGCTCGCGCGGCGCTAGCTCTGGGCCTGCAGATAAACTCAACCTCAATTTTTGCTCGGAAGAATTATTTCTATCCGGATCTGCCGAAGGGCTACCAAATATCGCAATTCGACCAGCCGTTCTCCGCAAATGGAGAATTGGAAATCATGACTGCCGAACGCGATGATGCGGGACACCCGATTGAGTGGCGACCAAAGAAGATCCAAATTACTCGTCTTCATCTTGAGGAAGACGCCGGCAAAAACGTGCATGAAGGTTTACCGAACGTCGATCGCTATTCCTACATTGATTTGAATCGCGCAGGTGTGCCACTGGCGGAAATTGTGACTGAACCAGACTTTCGTTCTTCATGGGAAGCATACGACTACGTCAATCATGTTCGGCGTGCCTTGCAGTGGGTAGGAGCGTCCGAAGCCGACATGGAAAAGGGCAACCTTCGTTGCGAGGCGAATGTCTCGGTGCGGCGCGTTGGCGATCAGAAATTTGGGACCAAGGTTGAACTAAAGAATCTTAACTCCGTTCGCTTCATGCAGAGAGCTATTGAGTTTGAAGTGGCTCGACATATCAAGACACTGGAGTCTGGTGGCCGGCTTAGCCAGGAAACGCGTCTGTGGGATGAAAAGGCGACGGAGACACGTGTGATGCGCTCGAAGGAAGAAGCCCACGATTACCGCTACTTCCCGGAGCCTGACCTGGCGCCGCTCGAGGTTAGCAATGAATTCATTGAAAGAGTTCGAAGCGAAATGCCTGAGCTCCCGGAAGCAAGACGAAATCGTTTCATGGAGGAGTACGGGCTAACCTTTGCTGACGCCTCACAGTTAGTCTCCGATCGTTCCCTGGCCGATTATTACGAGGCTACAGTCAAAGCGTCCCAGAATTCGCGCGCTGCCGCTAACTGGATCCGCTCCGAACTGCTTCGTGAGCTTGAGGCGAAAAACCTATCTGCAGCAGAGTCACCGGTGGCCGCAACTGAATTGGCGTCGTTAATTCGTTTGATTGACGAAGAAAAGATCAGCGGCAAGCAGGGCAAGGATGTTCTTGTTGAGATGTTTAAGACTGGGAAAGGCGCTGAAGCAATCATCGAAGAACACGGACTCGTTCAGCTAAGCGACACAGGGGAGATCGACAGTCTCATTGACGAGGTCATCGCTGCGAATCCCGATCAGCTTGCGAGTTATCGTTCAGGTAAGGAAACGTTGTTTGGATTTTTTGTTGGCCAGGTTATTAAGGCGTCTAAAGGTAAGGCGAATCCTAAACTCGTGAATGAAAGATTGCGGGCGAAACTACAGGGCTGATTGAATCGATTTGATTGTCCGATATGCTTAGAGCCACTTGCAAAAACAAGAACGCAAACAAAAACAATGTCAGGGCTCCCCACTCCGTAGGAGTGCAATGTTTATAGCCAGCAAGCCATCCTCCTCCGGCTCTGTTCGGAAGAGCGGCAGGGCGATTCCACGTAAGTTCGAACGAATGCCGCTCTTCCGAACAGAGCAGAGTTGCTGAGTCGCGTCGAGCTATAAACATCGCACTCCTCCGGAGTGGGGAAAAGAACTGCTGAAGAGCAAAAGCTTTGAGTAAATCCTGCTCCGCGAGTTACATGTGGACTTTTGCAAGAGGCTCTTCGCCTTGTCGGAAATACTCGTCGATATGGAGCTCAACGGTAAAACCGCTCTCGTAACAGGTGGCACGAAGGGAATCGGACGAGCGATTGCTGAGTCGCTAATACGCGAGGGTGCAAACGTCGTCATCACAGCACGTCACTCTGCGGATCTTGAAAACGCTGTTGCAGAATTGAATGCAATAGATCGAGGTCGAGCGGTTGGGTTTAGTTGTGACGTTCGCGTTCACTCACAAGTTAGATCCTTGTTTGAAAACGCAATCAAGACCTTTCAACGGATCGATGTACTAGTTAACAATGCTGGCATTGGAATTTTTGGCTCGGTTGAAGAAACGTCGCCGGAAGACTTCCGAGCAGTTCTTGAGACCAATCTATTTGGTGTCTATTACTGTTGCCACGAAGCAATCCCGTTGATGAAGCAAGGTGGTGGCGGATATATTTTCAATATCTCTTCGCTTGCCGGTGTCAACGCACACGCAGGTATGGCTGCTTACAACGCATCTAAGTTTGGACTAAACGGATTCAGCGAAGCGTTGATGCAGGAAGTCAGACACGATGGAATCAAGGTGAGTTACATCATGCCTGGATCGGTAAACACGGAATTTGGCGGCGATTCAGTCAGTGATGAAAAAAGTTGGCAGTTACAACCCGAAGACATCGCACAAGTGTTGATGGATCTAATGGCATATCCCGAGCGAAGTCTTCCGAGTCGAGTCGAAATTCGTCCGACAAGGCCCCCAAAGAAATCATGAAAGAGTCCGCTCTTTAGATGCGAGCAGTCGTTCAGCGCGTAACCCGCGCTAAAGTCACGGTCGATGATGAGATAGTCGGCGAGATTGGAAACGGTCTCGCCGTCTTATTAGGCGTTGCGCCAGACGATACAAATGATGACGCTGATTATCTCGCGCATAAGATTGCGGCTCTAAGAATTCTGGACGATTCAGAAGGACGCATGAACCTCTCGCTAACGGATGTCAGAGGAGATATGTTAGTCGTGTCGCAGTTCACACTGTACGGCGATGTTCGTCGAGGTTTGCGACCGTCGTGGAGTGATGCAGCTCCGCCTGAAGTAGCAGAGCCGCTTTATGAGTATTTCGTTAAAAAGTGTAGGGAACTGATTGTACGAGTGGAGACAGGAAGTTTTCGCAAGATGATGCTAGTCGAGCTTGTCAATGATGGACCGGTTACATTGATGCTCGACAGCCGCAAACTTTTCTAAATTAGATCATGTCTTCAGTTGATTTTGAGCTTTCATCCAATTCAAATCGATCTCGGTCTCGCCTCTCAATCTTATCGATGAATTCAAGTGCCTCATTGTCTTCGTAACTTACGCCGACAGCGCGAGCGTTTTCCTCAACAAGAGACTGATCAGGCGTTGGGTTATCGCCAGCGACAGACTCAGAACCGCTTTCGTTAACATCTTCCCAGTTCGCGTCGAGATCGCCACCTGCGTCGCTGGGAGATGACGAAGTATTATTTCTCAGGCGTTGGGCGAGCAAGTCAGGATCTTTTGGTGCGCGAGAGATCTCTTCGTCCATAAACTCTTCGATTTCCGGATCGGGAACATAATTGGGATTGTTGGCGAGGTACTCAAAATTCTCTGCGTGTTTCTTTGGCATCAAGGCCTCCTTACGCCAGGGTCATTAGCAGCGACAATAAGATCTGTTCAGGTTCATTTCACAGAACTTCTATGACCTGAAGTAGTCGTTATTTCTAATGGGGGCTCGGTGACGAAACTATAGCAAATGCGATCAAATAGAGCCAATAAACGTAAGAACTGAGTGCGCACTCTGCGAGAAAGGTGTGCTTGACGATTGATGATGCGAACTTTACACTTAAATTTGAACCACACAAATCACCACACTTCATCTCAAGAGACGAATTCGAATCGTCTCACTTCTCCGGAAAGGATTTGACCATTCCTATGCCATCTGGTCCGTTCGATTCTTTGCAAACATTTGAAACTACTTCAGGTCCCGCTGGTCGTTTTTTTTCGCTCCCACAACTTGAAAAGAATGGAGTTGGTCCGATCTCCCGTCTACCAATCAGTATTCGGATAGTACTTGAGTCAGTACTTCGCAATTGTGATGGAGAAAAAATAACCGAGCAAAATGTTAAAGCGCTCGCAAACTGGCAACCGAATGGCGAGCGAGTAGATGAGATTCCTTTTGTCGTAGCCCGTGTGCTCTTGCAAGACTTTACTGGAGTGCCATTGTTGGTGGATCTTGCTGCAATGCGCTCAGCGGTCGCTCGCCTGGGAAAGAATACTGAAATCATAGAACCCCTCGTTCCCGTGGATCTGGTGATTGACCACTCAATACAAGTCGATTTTTCGAGTACGAAAGATGCCCTTGAGAAGAACATGGCGATGGAGTTCAAACGGAACCGATCGCGTTATCAGTTCCTGAAATGGGGAACTCAGGGGTTTGACGGCTTTCGCGTGATTCCTCCTGGTATTGGTATTTGCCACCAGGTAAATCTTGAATACCTCGCCAGGAACGTTTGGGAGAAGAACGTTTACTTCCCGGATACCCTGGTAGGAACGGATTCGCACACCACGATGATTAACGGTTTGGGAATTGTTGGTTGGGGAGTGGGTGGTATTGAAGCGGAAGCTGCAATGCTTGGACAACCTGTTTACTTCCTGACTCCGGATGTGGTGGGTGTCCATTTGAGCGGCTCGTTACCGGAAGGTGTGACTGCCACCGATCTTGTGCTGCGCGTTACTGAGATGATGCGTGCAGCAAAGGTTGTAGGAAAGTTTGTAGAGTTTCACGGTGACGGTGCAGCAAGTTTGTCAGTGACTGACCGTGCGACGATCGCAAACATGGCGCCCGAATACGGGGCAACGATGGGATTCTTCCCAACTGATGAAGAGACTTGTCAGTACCTGCTAGCTACGGGAAGAGACGAGGAACATGTTGAATTGGTGAGGCGCTATTACAGTGCACAAGGTATGTTCGGCATTCCGAGGAAAGGCGATTGTGATTACAGCGTAGTGTTTGATCTGGACTTGAACTCCATTCGTCCAAGTGTTGCCGGACCTAAACGCCCACAGGATCGAATTGAACTACCAATGCTCAAAGAGCAGTTCAGTCGGCTAATGCTCAAACCACTCAAGGACGGTGGTTATGGAAAGACCGAAGAGGAACTCTGGACGCGTTATCACGTGAAGATTGGAGAGGACAAACAACTAGTCGTCGCCGGAGGAGGTGAACAGAGATCGGAAACTGTTCCTGAGGCTGGCGCAGTAGATCACGTGACAGCCACGGGAACGAGTGTCTGGACAGAGACAGAAATGGTAAACAACCGCCCGACGCCGGACCTGGTTGCTGAAATCCCGGAAGACGAATTCAAAACCGGCGATGAACTCATCGGGCATGGTGATGTCTTGATTGCGGCTATTACTTCCTGCACAAATACTTCAAATCCGAGTGTGATGCTTGCGGCGGGCTTGCTCGCCAAGAAAGCAGTTGAGCACGGCTTGACCGTTAGTCCAAAGGTTAAGAATTCGCTGGCTCCAGGATCCAGGGTCGTCACAGAGTATTTGGAAAAGACCGGTTTGCAACCTTACCTGAACCAACTCGGCTTCAATCTTGTTGGATACGGTTGCACCACGTGCATTGGCAACTCTGGTCCGCTCGATCCATCGATCGAACAGGTAGTGACTGAACGTGACGTTATCGCGGCTTCGGTACTTTCAGGTAACAGAAATTTCGAAGCGCGCGTTCATCAGAGCGTCAAAGCAAATTTTCTGATGAGTCCTCCACTGGTCGTCGCATTTGCGCTAGCGGGTCGAGTCGATCTGGATATTTCATCAGAACCCCTCGGTCCTGGTTCAAATGGCCAGGATGTTTACCTGAAGGATATTTGGCCGAGCATGCAGGAAGTGAACGAGTTAATGCGGGCAGCGTTCGATCCCCAGACTTATCGGACGCTCTACAGTAACTTCGCTGATCAAAATCCATTGTGGAATGAAATACCGATGACCACCGGCAGTTTGTACCAGTGGGAACCCGATTCGACCTACATTCGTGAGCCGCCCTATTTCGATAACTTCAAGAGTAGTCTGGAGCCGGTGTCGAGCATCAAGGGCGCTCGTGCACTCGCTATCTTTGGTGATTCAGTAACCACTGATCACATTAGTCCCGCCGGAGCCATCAAGCCCTCATCACCCGCAGGTCTTTACCTGCAACAACAAGGCGTCGACGTCCGCGACTTCAACAGCTACGGCGCTCGTCGTGGTAACCACGAAGTTATGGTCCGGGGCACGTTTGCGAATGTTCGTATCAAGAACCTGATGGTTCCGGGAGTGGAAGGTGGAGTCACGATTCACCAACCTGATGGTGAGCGAATGAGTATCTACGACGCAGCGATGAAGTATCAGGAAGAACGAGTTCCACTTGTGATTGTCGCGGGTCAGGAATACGGAACTGGTAGCTCGCGAGATTGGGCTGCAAAAGGAACTCGACTTCTTGGAGTGAAGGCGGTCATCGCCCAGAGCTTTGAACGAATCCATCGGAGCAACCTCGTTGGTATGGGCGTGCTGCCGTGTCAGTTTAAGGACGACACTAATGCGGCGTCGCTAAATCTTGATGGGAGTGAGACGTTTAAGCTGGTTGGAATCGAGGCAGGAATTCGGCCGCTACAAGCTCTTACATTATTGATTCATCGCGCCGACGGCAGAACAGACGAGACAACGTTGACGTTGAGAATCGACACGCCGATCGAAGTTGACTACTACCAGCACGGAGGGATTCTGCCATTTGTCTTGAGGCAGTTGCTCGCCGGAACGACTGATTTTTAGAATTTTGACATGCCGACAAGCATGGAGCTTGGCGCCACGAGAACAAGAGGAGATATATGTCATCTGCACAAGCGGCTGGGAACACCAACCCGCAGAAGTACCAACTCTTCATCGACGGTCAGTGGGTCGATGCTGAATCAGGAAAAACATTCACGACGCCAAATCCAGCTACTGGCGAAACGCTCGCTGAAGTTGCTGAGGCTGATAAAGCCGACATCGATAAAGCTGTAGCCGCTGCTCGTCGCGCGTATGAGGGCAAGTGGTCAAAGATGAGCGCGCGTGATCGCGGCAGACTTCTTTACAAACTTTCCCAACTGATCGAAGAACACTCAGCAGAACTGGCCGCAGTCGAGACCGCAGATAACGGTAAGCCAATCAAAGAATCTTTGTACGTTGACTTGCCGCAGGTTGCGGAAAACTTTGAATACTTCGCCGGCTGGTCCACGAAGATTGAAGGCGAAACAATCCCGGTTCCCGGAAAGATGTTCAACTACACTTTGCGCGAGCCCCTCGGAGTGTGCGGTCAAATCATTCCCTGGAATTTCCCGTTGTTAATGGCCGCATGGAAACTCGCTCCTGCCTTAGCTGCTGGCAATACGGTGGTACTCAAACCAGCCGAACAGACTCCGGTTGGCGCAATGGAACTGGCCAAGTTGATTCAGGAAGCGGGATTTCCCGAAGGCGTGGTGAACGTTGTTCCAGGTTACGGTGAAACTGCGGGCGCGTCCCTCGCTGCGCATCCCGGCATCGACAAGATTGCGTTCACAGGTTCGACTGAGGTCGGCAAGTTGATCGCGAAGACCGCCGCCGAAAACCTGACGAAAGTTTCGCTCGAACTCGGTGGCAAGGCACCGAACATTGTTTTTGCAGATTCCAACCTCGACCAAGCTGTTGCCGGCGCAATGATGGGGATTTTTTACAACCAGGGTCAGGTGTGCTGTGCTGGTTCGCGCTTGTTTGTGGAAGAGAAAGTCAAAGACGAGTTCATAACAAAATTGACTGAACGTGCGGAACGAATCGCAGTTGGTGATCCCATGGACAAGTCGACTCAGATGGGTCCTCAAGTCTCAGAGGAACAGCTGAATAGAATCAAAGGCTACGTTGATATTGCTCGAGGCGAAGGTGCAGCAGTTGTTACCGGTGGTGTAGGACCGGAGCTGTCAGGGGCTTTCAAAAAAGGCTACTTCTTCCGTCCAACGATCTTCGCCGATGTAAACAACAAGATGCGTGTGGCGCAGGAGGAGGTAGTTGGCCCGGTCGTTTCGGTAATCACATTCAAAGACGAAGACGATTTAATCAAACAGGCAAACGACACCATCTATGGTCTGTCTGCGGGCATCTGGACGCAAGACATCACGCGCGCTCATCGCTTTGCCAGGGAAATTAAGGCGGGAGTGATTTGGATCAATACCTACAACATGTTCAATGCCGCCTCGCCTTTTGGCGGATACAAACAGTCAGGCTATGGCCGTGAAATGGGACGACACGCATTGGATCTCTACACACAGGTGAAGAGTGTTTGGGTAGATCTGTCAGGACGGCCCATCGGCTGGTTCGGAAAGTAAGTGACTTGTTGTTTGACAGCTCAACCGCGCACCCCCATGGCAACCAAGTACCGGCTCTGCCGCCTGATGTGAGGCGTGGCTTTGCCCCGCCGTAGGCGACATTTAACTGTTCTGACGCGCGGCTGCGCCGCGCGTAGTATCCTTTGGTAAGGTGAACGGCGAGGCAAAGCCCGCCTCACATCAGGCGGCGGTGCCGATACGAAACATTATGGAAAAGTCATAGAAGAGACCGGCTGTCACACGAACGGTCGATAGCTATTTGTTTCAATAAGACAAAATCCAAAGTCCGCAATTCTAAATTCGAAATTCTCGGCCTCCCCTGAATGCAAAAACATCCGAACACTGAGCGAACAGTCGTGAATCTTCTGGATCGAGAGTTCGCTTCGTTCGGTGAAAGCTTACTGATACTCACTAAATCAGTTCCTGTTGATTTGTTGTACCGCCAACCACCTTCACACACCATCGGAGAGAACATACTCAGAAGTGCCGGCGCGGTAGAACAGACATTTGGAGGTATAACGGCCAACCTTTGGGATGATCCTTTTGAATGGACGTTGCCGGAAACACTTTCTACTCCGGATCTAATTCTCGAATATCTGTCCGAAGTTGAGAGTACAAGGCTGCGAGCATTTTCCAGCTTCGTGAATGACAACGCGCTATTGAAGTACATCGCCGTTCCTTCCGGCAAACCTTGCTCAATCCTGGAACTGTTGCTACAGACAATCAGTCGGGCATGCGATTATCGCGGTCGGGCTACTGCAACGCTCAAATTGCTTTCCGATGTGCACGCTCCCGGGTTTATTATCTAGTTCGTCGTATCAGTCCTGTCGTGAGGAACAACTGAATGTATTGCCCTCAATGCGGTCAACAGCAAGCCCCCGGAACGGTGAGGTACTGTTCACGATGTGGTTTTCCTCTTGATGGTGTACTGCAGTTACTTGGCAATGGCGGGATGTTACCGGTCTATCGTGATCCTCAAGCGCCCAGAGAAATGTCCCCGAGAAAGAAGGGGGTACGACAAGGAGGGATGTTATTTCTCTCAGGAGCGGTTGTTTGCCCAATCCTCGGTGTATTCGCCAGTTACACCAATGCAGCCTTTCCGGAAATTCTTGTAGCCCTTGCTGCGATTATCTGCTTTATTGGTGGGCCCCTTCGAATGCTTTACGCCGGTCTCTTCGAGGAAGGTGCTCCTAATCCTTATGCACCAAGTGCGAGGACGTACGTGTCGCCGCACATGTCGCCTCCACAGTTCGGCGCTCCAGTACATAATGCGGCATTACCACCACCTCAAGCTCAGTCAGCATCGGGTTGGCGTCGGCCCATAACGGCCGAGCTTGCAAATCCTCCCAGTGTCACCGAGAACACCACGAGACTGTTGGACAAAGAAGATCGAACTGAAAATCAGTAGGTAGTTTTGCCTTCTGTTTGATGGTTACGTCTATAACAGGAGAGTTATTGTCTTCATCGTTAGCTGAAGAATTGGCCAAGCGAATTCGTCGCGAGGGCAAAATCACTTTTCGTGATTGGATGGAAGCGGCGCTCTATCACCCAACCTTAGGTTATTACAACAGAACGGATCTAAAACGTTGGGGAAGGGAAGGCGACTACCGGACGAGCCCGGAACGAAGCGAACTATTTGCAGCGACGTTTGCGAGTTACTTTGTTTGCCTGTATGAGCAACTAAATCGTCCCGAAGAATTTACTATTGTTGAAGCAGGTGGGGGCGGTGGCCAGTTTGCTGCCGGGGTTCTTGAGACGATTGAGAAGCTTTCACCGGCTGTGTTTGATGCTACTCGTTATGTCTGTGTGGAGTTGAGTCAGGATGCTCGTTCACGAACTGCTGAACGACTCCGGAGATTTAACAGTCGTGTTGAGTTTGCGAAGCTCACGGAGTTGGCGCCGATCAAAGCAGGAATAGTTTTTTCGAACGAACTGATTGATGCTTTTCCCGTTCACAGAGTAACCAGTCTTGCAGGAAACTTGAAAGAACTCTTTGTCACTGTGGATGACGACGGCAGCTTTGCGTGGTTGGACGCTGAACTATCATCTCAGAAGCTGCAGGAGTTTTGTCGGAACGAAATCCCCCCACTGGTTGATGGGCAAATAATTGAAGTTAACCTGCGTGTTGAAGACTGGCTAAATACGATCGCTGAAAAATTAGTCAACGGCTACCTGATTACTGTTGACTATGGTTCGGAAGCAGCCGAACTGTATGACGTTACGGTTCGACCCAAGGGGACACTGAGAGCATTTCGTCGACATGAGTTTGTCGATGAAGTGTTGACTACACCGGGCGAGTACGACATCACGACAAGTGTTGATTGGACGTTCGTGAAAAATGTGGGACAAAGACTCGGCCTGGAAGTTGAAAGATTTCAGCCGTTGGATAGGTTCCTAATCGAAGCCGGTGCCCTGGAGGTTCTCGAGGATCGTTTGGCAGCGGCAGGTTCCGAGTCGGAGAAATCGAGTTTGACTACTACGGCACGCGAGATGATTTTACCCTCCGGTATGGCTGCGCACTTTCAGGTACTCGTTCAGAGACGGCGGACTACATGACATTTAATTACGAACTAATCGACGTTTGCCACACGATCGACGATGGCATGATTACCTACAAAGGTTTGCCCTCACCTGTCATAACGGACCATCTGTCGAGAGAAGCATCAAAAAAACACTATGCGACCGGCACGGAGTTTCATATTGGCAAAATTGAGATGGTTGCCAACACTGGAACTTACATTGATAGTCCTTTCCATCGTTATCCCGATGGAACAGATCTCGCCGGGCTGGACTTGTACACGCTTGCCAATCTCGACGGCTTGGTTGTCAGACATGACGACAAAGACAAGCGAGCGATTGATGTCGATTCAATAAAGGCTCTGGACGTCAAAGGAAAAGCTGTCTTGTTTCAAACGAACTGGGACTTACACTGGCGTACCGAAGAGTATTGGAGCGGGAAACATCCGTTCGTTAAGGAAGAAGTAGCCCGGCTCCTCGCGGAATCAGGCGCGGCCCTTGTCGGAATTGATTCCTACAACATCGACAATACAGAGGAAGGAACGCGTCCAGTTCATAGCATTCTTCTGCGACAGAACATTCCTATCGTCGAACATCTTTGCGGGCTCCGCGATCTTCCTAACCACGGTTTCAAATTCTTTGCCGTACCCGTGAAGGTTCGTAACTTTGGAACGTTTCCCGTTCGAGCGTTTGCGCTCGTGCCGAAGAACTGAGCGATTGTGCGGCTTGTACTGGGACCGCAGGGCGTCCTCGCCTGGCCGGTTGCCACAAGTATCAGTAAATCGTCATTAGCAGGCGAGGACGCCTGCGGTCCCAGCACAAGCTTGCTGATGCGAAGTGAATGCTGGAGGTCAAAGTTCCCAAGAGATTGTTCTTCCACTGCTCTAAAGTATTCAATTACATTCTGGTTTCGGAGGTCTGATATGCCGCTTCGTTGGAAATGGACTGCGGTTAGAGTTGTTTGCATCAGCTTTACACTCAATTTCGCTGCCGTAAACTTAACTTCGGTTCGTGCTGACGACGTCACTTCCAACGTCACACCGCAGCCATATTTCACAGAGCCTGCACTCTCGCCAGACAGAAAAGAAATTGCGTTTGTTTCAGGAGGAGACATCTGGACCGTTCCTGCCTCGGGTGGAACTGCATCTTTACTAGTATCTCATCCGGCTAACGAAGCGCGGCCAATGTACTCACCCGACGGTCGTCAACTGGCTTTCATCTCGAGTCGAACCGGCAACGGCGATATCTATCTACTTACCCTGGCCACTGGAGAACTCAAGCGACTCACTTTTGACGACGGACTTGATCAGCTCGATGGTTGGTCACGCGACGGACAATGGATCTACTTCACATCAGCAAGCAGGGACATCGGCAATCTCAACGATATCTTTCGTGTCAGCGTGTCGGGTGGGACGCCAATGCAAGTCAGTGCGGATCGATATACGAACGAGTTCTTCTCTGCGCCGTCACCCGATGGCAACACACTGGCTTTTAGCGCGCGTGGAATTGCTTCTGGTCAGTGGTGGCGCAAAGGTCATAGCCACATCGATGAATCTGAAATCTGGTTACTACGATCATTTGAGGGGGGTACGGGAACGTACGAGCGCGTTACTGAAGCTGGTGGAGCGAAGGAGTTGTGGCCGATGTGGGCCTCGGACAGCCACAACCTGTTTTACGTTTCGGATCGAATTGACCCTGGGAACAAGAGTGGAGCACAAAATATTTGGAGCATTACGCCAGGTCGAAGCAACGCGAAACGTGTATCGAACTTCAGTGATGGTCGGGTAATTTGGCCGAGTATTTCGTATGACGGTCACGAGATCGTTTTTGAGCACGACTTCCGAATCTGGAAATTAGACACCGAAACAGGGAAGAGCAGTGTCGTAGAGATTCAACGTCGAGGAGCTTCCGCGGGACCAGCAGTCGAACATCTTCGACTTAGTGATCAAATTTCCGAGCTGCAGCTTTCTCCAGATGGGAAGAAAGTTGCATTTGTGATCCGAGGAGAAATCTTCGCTGCGTCTTCCACGGATGGGGGAGATGCTGCTCGCGTGTCGTTTAGCAGTGGCGACGAATATCAACTCACCTGGTCACCGGACAGTCGGCGTCTCGTCTATGTAAGTGATCGTGAGAAGACTCCACATCTTTACATCTACGATTTCAACGGCAATACGGAAACGCAACTGACTAGTGACAGTGCTGATGATTCGACGCCCATGTTCTCCCCGGATGGCAAAACAGTAGCGTTCATACGCGGCGCCCGTGAGCTTCACGTTTTAGATTTGAATGACAAGAAGGACCGGACTGTTGCAACGGACATTTTTGAGCGTCCGCCGATAATCGCTGATCGCCCGTTTGTTTGGTCGCCGGACAGTAAATGGTTGGCCTATCTTTCGGTGGGCCAGAGTCAGTTTAAGAACGTCAGTATCACACCAGCGGAGAACGGCACAGGCAAACCGGCAACGTTCCTCGCCAATGTTTCCAGTAATACGTTGTCGTGGAGCCCAGATGGAACCTTTATTCTGTTCGACACCGGCCAACGCACGGAGACTACTCAACTCGCACGAGTTGACTTGATTCCGCGTACCCCGCGTTTCCGGGAAGACCAGTTTCGCGATTTGTTCAGGGAGGAGACGCCTCGAAACATCACACCTGCAAGGCAGGAACCCCGCAGCGTTCCCACGGAAACACGACCGTCCCCTTCACCAGATGCTTTACCAGCAAGTTCACCCGCAGCCTCGCCAACAGCAAAACCTCCTGCCAAGCCTGTTCAGGTGGTGTTTGAAGAAATTAGAAAACGACTCAGTCTGTTGCCTGTCGGACTTGACGTGAACTATCAAACGATCAGTCCGGATGGTAAGTGGGTGGCAATGGTTGCGAATGCCGCTAATCAGTCGAATATCTACATCTATTCCCTGGATGAGCTTTCACGTGACCCTGCTGTTGCAAAGCAGTTGACGTCGACAGCGGGGTCCAAGTCGTCTCTACAGTTTACGACGGACAGCAAAGAACTCTTCTTCATTGAAAATGGACGTATCGGTGTCGTGAATCTTGAAGGTCGTAATCGATCTCTTGCAGTCAATGCAGAGATGGATCTCGATTTTTCCCGCGAGAAACTAGAAGTCTTTCAACAAGCATGGTCATTACTTCGCGATAACTTCTACGATCAAGGGTTTCACGGTGCAAATTGGGATGCGGTTCGCGCTGAATATGAACCGATGATTGCCGGTGCCCGAACATCGGATGAGGTTCGCAGATTGTTGCAGTTGATGATCGGCGAGCTCAACGCTTCGCATCTCGGCGCTGCACCTCCCGCGAGTGCTAACACACCGACAACCGGACGGCTCGGTTTGCGTTTCGATCGCAAGGAGTATGAAACAGCTGGACGTCTGCGAATTACAGAAGTTATTCCACTCAGCCCCGCTGCATTGCCGGGAAATATTAAGGCGGGAGACTATCTACTTGCGGTTGATGGCCGCACGATTGGCGCCCGAATTAATCTTGATGAACTGTTGAGCTACAAGATAAGCCGCAGAGTGTCGCTGGCAATATCGTCCACAGCGGACGGCACCGGTAGACACGAAGTCGTGGTTCGTCCAGTCAATGGGGCAACGGAACGAGCGCTCCTCTATCGGAGTTGGGTTGAACGAAATAGAGAATATGTTTCCAAAGCGAGCAACGGCAGACTCGGTTATGTCCACATGTTCGACATGGGATCGGGATCGCTTGCGCAGCTATATGTTGATCTCGATGTTGAGAATCATTCACGTGATGGAGTGGTGATCGATGTTAGAAACAACAGTGGTGGCTTTGTAAATGTCTACGCGATCGATGTGCTCGCTCGTCGCGGGTACCTGACCATGACATTGCGAGGTCAGGGAGGAGCCCCGGCGCGCACGGTTCTCGGGCAGCGTGCGTTGGATCGACCAACGATATTGCTGACGAACCAACACTCGTTATCCGATGCAGAAGACTTCACCGAAGGCTATCGTTCCCTGAAGCTTGGCAAAGTTGTTGGCGAGCCGACAGCCGGTTGGATTATTTATACATGGAACCAGGCGTTGATTGATGGGACGAATTTTAGACTACCCCGTATGAAGATCACTGCCAATGACGGCACTGATATGGAACGTCACCCGCGACCTGTTGACGTTGAAGTTATTCGACCGATTGGAGAGACATTAACAGGAAAGGATTCTCAGTTGGATGCTGCGGTCAAAGAGCTATTGAAGGAACTCGGCACATCGCGATCAACTTCGCAGCGTTAGCGCAGAGAAAATCAGGTGACTACGCTCCCCACTTCGAACAATAGACAACCGAAAATCTATTCATTAGTCTCACGCGAAAGCAGAATTCAAATCCTTTACGGAGGCAGTTATGGGAATAGGCCAATCATTGTTACCCGAGTTTGATAACGAAATGGCTAACACGCGAAAGACGCTTGAACGTGTGCCCGACGACAGATTCGAATGGACGCCCCACACGAAATCTTTTCCGATGGGTAAGTTAGCGACACATCTTGCAAACTTGCCGAGTTGGACCAGCGTGACGATCGACATGGATGAGTTCGACATGGCACCCGCGGGAGTGCAGGTGAAGACGCCCGAATGTCATTCGCAAAAAGAATTACTGGAAACGTTTGATGAGAATGTTGCGAAAGCTCGAAAGGCGATTGAGGGAATTACTGACGAGAGGATCTTTCAACCTTGGTCGCTTCTTGCCGGCGGAGAGAAATTGTTTTCAATGCCGAGAATTGCTGTTCTACGGAGTTTCGTAATGAACCATATTATTCACCACCGCGCGCAGTTAGGGGTGTATCTGAGGTTGAACGATATTCCGGTGCCTTCAATTTACGGTCCTTCAGCAGATGAGCAGATGTGAGGAAGTTGGGTCTTTGGTCTCAGGTCTTTCGTCTCAGGTCTTTCGTTTGATCCAGGTCGGAGTACTGCTTATAGGCCAAAGGCGACGGCTGGCTGTCAGAAGAGCTCAAACTTGATCGTCAGATACTTCTTCGGATTTTGCCGGAAGTCGTAAATCATCTTT
>Ga0134124_10000958_pt1 | contig 23099 bp, 20 predicted proteins | sample KB304_FD_96880 | JGI IMG/M metagenome (GOLD analysis project Ga0134124, IMG submission 96880) | Terrestrial soil microbial communities without Nitrogen fertilizer from Kellogg Biological Station, Michigan, USA - KB3-0-4 | ecosystem: Environmental > Terrestrial > Soil > Unclassified ... | reverse complement strand
GTCCGCGGAAAGGGCTGCGCCCACGACACCTGACCTTGATCGCAAGGCAAGTGTTTCCCTTGTCGGCCTGAGCGGACGCAGGCAATCGATGAGGGGAATCTCATGGCCGATGGCCTCTATTCTTATTTCCGTCTCAATCTCGAGCAGCAGGGCAAGCGCGCCAAGGAACTGCTGAAGTCCGCGCGCGGCGGCAATGCCGAGGCAGTGGCGCGCTTCCGATCACATCCACCCAGGCTGGCAGAAGCGCAGTTCCTGATCGCGCGCGAGCTGCGCTTCGACAACTGGGCGGCTCTGAAAACCCACATCATGGCGATGAGCCGCGAGCGCAAACACGTAGCGACCGCCGGCGCCACCGCGCAGTCTGATGTGCCGGCACTGGACGCGGACCTCAACACGCTGCACATCCGCTGTGGCAGTGACCTGCAGCAGCCGCTGCGGATGGCGGGGTTTCACGGCGATTTCTACGAACACAGCTACCCGTATCTGATTGGTCCGGTGAGAGAGGGCGCGGACTGCATCGAGCAGCGCGCGCGTTTTCTCGTCGAAAGTTATGGCGAAGACCGTGACCCGCCGCTGACCTACGACTCCATGCTGGCGGGTCTGGAGCGAGATGAGCAGCGACTGCGCAGCTCGGCCGATTATCAGCGCGTAGTGATCTGGTCCGAGCCGGATTGCTATGACCAGCTGGTACTGCTGCGGCTGCTGGGCCATTACGCGGCTCATCCGCGTCCACCACTCATCGAACTCATCAACGTGGGCAGCTTTCCCGGCGCCATCCGCTTCATAGGACTTGGTCAGTTGCCACCCGAGGCATTGCGCCTGCTCTGGGCTCAGCGCCAGGCCACAAACTCCGCGCAATTGTCTTTGGGACTGGCAGGATGGAAAGCGCTGGCCAGTGACGATCCGCGAGCCCTGGCGGCCCTGATGCGCAGTGGTACGCCGGACCTGCCGCTGCTCGCTGCAGCAGTGCATCGGCATCTGCGCGAGCTGCCCTCGCTGGACAATGGCCTGGGATTCACTCAGCAGATGGCGCTGGCGCTGCTGGCGGATCAGCCGCGCAGTCTTTCGCGCCTCTTCGGTCGCATGAACTACTTCGTGGATCCACTGCCGGGCCAGGGCGATTCCCAGATGCGCGATCGGGTGCTTCCCATGAGTGCCGTAAGCCCGCCTCTGTTTACCCGGGAGGACGGCGTCGATCCGGAGGGCCGCGTGCGTCCGCCCTGGACCGACATACTCACCCTTACGGAGGCAGGCCGTGCCGTATTGCGCGGTGAGCTGGATTATCTCTCGCTCGCGCCGCCATCCCGCTGGGTGGGAGGCGTGCGGATAGGCGAGGACAACACCGACTGGCGCTGGGATGAGAACCGGCACGACGTCGTGCGCCGCTAACGCTGCAGCAGCGTCACACTTTCGGTCGCGGGATCATACAGGAGCCGCACCTCACCGCTTTCCAGTGCATCCAGCACCTGCTGCACTTTTTCCTCGTGGGTAAACTCGCGGGCGCCGTAATCCGTGCCTTCGCGCAGCACAAAGGCCTCCACCAAGCTGCGCAATGCGTCCGGGGAGACCAGCCGGTGTGGCACTTCCACGGGGCCGGAGGGCGTCTCGTTCCCTTCGGTCGGTTCTTCGGACTGATCCATCGCTGCAGTGTGCGGCATGGAGGGCGGCGGGGCAGCATTTTGGGCGAACCTGGCGATGCCGCACTTTTCGGCCGGCTGGGGCTCAGGTACCATTTAATGCTGGGATTTGCGGGTCCAAGAAGTCCGAATCCTGCGGTTTGCCGGACCGCGGCGCCTCCCGTAAAATGCGCCATGCAAATCCTCGAAGAAGCTCTTACTTTCGACGACGTCCTGCTGGTTCCAGCAGCCTCCAACGTCCTCCCCCGCGAAATCGACCTCGGCACGCAGCTCACGCGAACCGTGCGTCTGGGATTGCCCATTCTGTCGGCCGCGATGGATACCGTCACTGAAGCGCGCCTCGCCATCACCATGGCGCAGGAAGGCGGCATGGGCATCATCCACAAGAACATGACGGTGGAGCAGCAGGCCGCGGAAGTGGCCAAGGTCAAGAAATTCGAAAGCGGCGTGATCCGCGAGCCGATCTCCGTGACACCGGACATGACCATCCGCCAGGTCATCGAGCTCACGCGCAAACGCGGCATCTCCGGTGTGCCGGTGGTGCAGGGCAAGAAGCCCGTGGGCATTGTCACGCACCGCGACCTGCGCTTTGAAACCAAGCTCGATGCACCCGTCTCTTCAGTGATGACGCCGCAGGAGCAGCTGATCACAGTGAAAGAGGGCGCGCCGAAGGAAGAGGTGCTGGGCCTGCTGCACAAACACCGCATTGAAAAAGTGCTGGTCGTGAATGCCAACTCCGAACTCGCCGGCATGATCACGGTGAAGGACATCCAGAAAGCCAAGGACTTCCCCCGCGCCAGCAAGGATGAGAGTGGACGTCTGCGCGTCGGCGCTTCGGTGGGTACCTCGGCAGACACGCTCGAGCGGGTCGCGGCGTTGCGCGAGGCGAATGTGGACGTGATCGTGGTCGACACCGCGCATGGCCATACGCAGTGGGTGCTCGACACCGTCGCGGCCATCAAGAAGAAGTGGCCGGAGCTGCAGATCATCGGCGGCAACATTGTCACGGGCGAAGCGGCGCTCGCACTGGTGCAGGTCGGCGCGGATGCCGTGAAGGTCGGCATCGGCCCCGGCTCCATCTGCACTACACGTATCGTCGCCGGTGTCGGCGTGCCGCAGATCAGCGCCGTGGCCAATGTGGCCAAGGCGCTGCAGGGCACGGGCGTGCCGCTGATCGCCGATGGCGGCATCCGCTTCTCGGGCGATGTGGCCAAGGCGCTGGCTGCCGGTGCGCACTCGGTGATGATCGGCGGCATGTTCGCCGGCACCGAAGAAAGCCCCGGTGAAGTGGAGCTGTACCAGGGTGCCAGCTACAAGCAGTACCGCGGCATGGGCTCGCTGGGCGCCATGGCGCAGAAGCATGGCTCGGCCGATCGCTACTTCCAGGATGGCAGCAGCGAACTGGAGAAGCTGGTGCCTGAGGGCATCGAGGGTCGCGTGCTGTACAAAGGCAGTCTGGTGTCGATTCTCTACCAGCTCACCGGCGGCCTGCGGGCCTCGATGGTCTATACCGGGACGCGCACCATCGAAGAGATGCGCAGCCGCACGCAGTTCGTGCGCATCACCGGAGCCGGCATGCGCGAGAGCCATGTGCACGATGTGCAGATCACCAAGGAAGCACCGAACTACCGCATTTCGTGAATTCAGTGACCACTGCCTCGCACCAAGACATCCACCAGGACCGCATCCTCGTTCTCGATTTTGGTTCCCAGTACACCCAGCTCATCGCGCGTCGCGTGCGGGAGCTTGGCGTTTACTGCGAGATCCATCCCTGGGACATCGGCGATGCGGGCGTCGCCGCCTTCAAGCCCAAGGGCATCATCCTCTCCGGCGGCCCGGAGTCGGTCTTGCAGGACAATGCACCGCGCGCGCCCGATGCGGTGTGGGCACAGCAGGTGCCAGTGCTTGGCATCTGCTACGGCATGCAGACCATGGCCGCGCAACTGGGCGGCACGGTGGAGCCCGGCAAGGTGCATGAATTCGGCTATGCCGAAATCCGTGCGCGCGGACACTCTGCGCTGCTGAAGGACATTGAAGATCGTGTCAACGCCGATGGTCACGGCCTGCTCGATGTGTGGATGAGTCATGGCGACCGTGTCACCGAGATACCGCCCGGCTTCAAGCTGATCGCCGCAACGGGCGATGTGCCCATTGCCGGAATGGCCGATGAATCCAAAGGCCTGTACGCACTGCAGTTCCATCCTGAGGTGACGCACACCAAGCAGGGTGTGCGCATCTACAGTCGCTTCGTGCACCAGATCTGTGGCTGCGGCGAAAGCTGGAACGCGGGCAACATCATCGAAGACGCGATTGCCCGCGTGCGCGCGCAGGTCGGCAACAGCAAGGTGCTGCTCGGCCTCTCGGGAGGCGTGGACTCTTCCGTCGTGGCCGCGCTGCTGCACAAGGCCATCGGCGAGCAGCTGACCTGCGTCTTTGTCGACCACGGCCTGCTGCGCCTCGGCGAGGGCGACGATGTCATGCGCATCTTCGCGAAGAATCTCGGCGTGCGCGTGATCCGCGTCAACGCCGCCGAGCGCTATTTCACAGCATTGAGGGGAGTCAACGACCCGGAAGCCAAGCGCAAGATCATCGGCAAGCTGTTCGTCGATATCTTCGAAGAAGAAAGCCAGAAGCTGAAGGATGTGGACTTCCTCGCGCAGGGCACCATCTATCCCGATGTGATCGAGTCCGCCGGTGGCAAGACCGGCAAGGCGCATGTGATCAAGAGTCACCACAATGTGGGTGGTCTGCCCGCGCACATGCGCCTGAAACTGGTGGAACCCCTGCGCGAATTGTTCAAGGACGAGGTGCGGCGCATTGGTATCGAACTCGGCCTGCCGGCCGAGATGGTGCAGCGTCACCCTTTCCCTGGACCCGGCCTGGGCGTGCGCATCCTGGGTGAAGTCACCGCCGCCGCTGCCGACACGCTGCGGCAGGCCGATGCCATCTTCATCGATGAGCTGCGCAAGTCCGGATGGTACGAAAAAACCTCGCAGGCCTTCGCGGTGTTTCTGCCCGTGAAAAGCGTGGGCGTCACCGGTGACGGCCGTCGCCACGAACCGGTGATTGCGTTGCGCGCGGTGCAGACCATCGACTTCATGACTGCGCACTGGGCGCATCTGCCCTATGAGCTGCTGGATGTCTGCTCGCGGCGCATAGTGAACGAAGTGAAGGGAGTATCGAGAGTGGTGTATGACATCAGCGGAAAGCCGCCGGCCACGATCGAGTGGGAGTAAAGCGGGCGCAGAACAGTGACCACGGCTGAAGCAGGCCCCGAGATTCTCGCCGGCGGCGGCGCCATGGGGGAGCGCATTCGCGCCTATCCCTGGGCTGCGCGCCCTTCATCTACACGTCAGCACGATCTTCCCCGCGCCGCCGTTTTGAGCAAGAGCGTGGGCTTTTCCAGCCTGGCTCAGCGGCATGCGGCGGCTGATGGGCAGGCGGAATGTTCCGTCCCGGATGTCGTCGGCGAACTCGCGTAACTTCGACGCATCGGCACGTGCAAACACGCGTGTGATCGTGACGGTCGGGTGCTGTTCCGCTGTGCCTTCCGGCAGTACAGAAGCAAATCCGAAGGTGCCTCCATCCCTCACTCGACCGAGGAGCTTTGCGGCTGTCGCGCCGCCGACCGTATCGGCGACGCTGTCCACCTGGGCGAGGCCAGCCATTGCACCATCATCATCAATGGCCACGATTCCTGCGACTCCCAGTTCTTCGGCTTCCGGCAACTGCCTTGCCCGGACGCCGGCGATTACATCGGCGCCAAGTTTCTTCGCCACATGCACGGCAGCCCGACCTACGCTTCCCAGCGCGCCACTCACCAGCAGTGTCTGACCGGGTTGCACCTTGGTGGCCAGTCGAACCAGTTGATCGCCCGTCAGTGCGATCAGCGGTATCGCTGCGGCGTCCACGAGGTCCACGCCGTCCGGCAGATGCGTGAGAATGGATCCCTTGACGGCAACCCGTTCGGCGTAGGTGGCATCGGCCATCGCCAGTACCCGGTCGCCCGGCCTGAAAGTGCGGATATTGCGTCCCACCTCCCGGACTACTCCGCTCACATCCATGCCCAGGATTGCCGGCAATTGGAGCGGAAAATCCTTTTGTCGTGCGCCTGAACGGATCTTCCAGTCGATGGGATTCACGCTCGTTGCCCAGGCTTCAACAAGCACTGAGTCGGGATCGAGTGCGGGGTCCGGAACATCATCCTCGTACTGCAGGTTTTCCGGGCCGCCGTATTCGTGCAATCGAACTGCTTTCATTCGGCTATGAGGCGCCAAAACCCGGCGCAAGGCAACGTTCTCAACGACACGCGAAGTGGTCGTCTCACGGGCTGGCGAAGCGAAATGTAGGGAGCCGCCGACCTGAGCGCGGGTAAACGTCCACTGCGCGGCGCTCCACATCTACGTCAAAATCGAGCATGCGTAAATTCTCTTGCGACGCCTGCCAAGGCCCCTTGTTTTTCGAAAACACCCTGTGTGGCCGCTGCCAGAGGGGAGTGGGATATTTTCCGGATCTGCGGGCGATGGGGATCATCGAGGGCAAACCCTTTCGCCCCTGTCGCAACTACGAGGCTGAGAAGGTCTGCAACTGGATGATCCCCGCCGGCGACGCCTCGCCATACTGCCGGTCATGCAGGCTCACGCGCGTCATCCCGGATCTTACGGACCCGCACAATCGCGAGCGCTGGCAGCGCGTCGAGCTCGCCAAGCGCCGCATGCTCGTCACGCTGTTCGAACTCGAGCTGCCGGTCATCGGCCGGGATGAAAATGCAGCCACAGGCCTGGCTTTCGAGTTCCGAGCCGATAGCCCTGGTGGCGAAGGCGCGGTGATGACCGGTCACGACGACGGCGTGATCACGCTCAACGTGGCCGAAGCCGACGATGACGAGCGGGAGCGTCGGCGGCTGCAGCTGCACGAACCCTACCGCACGCTGCTGGGCCATTTCCGCCACGAGATTGGCCACTACTACTGGGATGTGCTCGTGCGCGACAGTGCGCGACTGGAAGACTGGCGCCGCCTGTTTGGCGACGAAACCGCGGACTACGCGGCAGCCCTCCAGCACCACTACGAGCAGGGCCCGCCTCCCGACTGGCAGCAGCATTTCGTCAGCACCTATGCCTCATCGCATCCGTGGGAAGACTGGGCAGAGACCTGGGCGCACTACCTGCACATGATCGACACGCTGGATACCGCCGCAGCCTCCGGTATCGCCGTGGATCTGCAGGGCAGCCCGGCGCGTGCCGACTTCGATCTGCTGGTGAAGGACTGGTTCGAGCTGACCTGCGTACTCAACAACCTCAATCGCAGCATGGGATTGCAGGACGCCTATCCGTTCGTGCTGTCCACGCCCGCTCTGGACAAGCTGCGCTTCGTTCACGAGCTGGTGGCCCAGCGATAGAGCAGAGCAAGGTGGCGCCATCCGCGCGGCGTGGTGCGGGGACCAGGGGTTAGTGTACCGTTGAACGCGCCGTCTGGAGGAATACCCCAATGAAGTTCAACCTTTCCCGTTCTGCCGTCATTGCCGTCCTGACCATGGCAGCGCATGCCAGCTTCGCCGACACCCTGCTGGCCCCGCTGATACCGGGCTACGGCGAGGTGATCCCGGTGGACAATGCCGGTGAAAAGCCCGATCCCGCGCTGGATTACAAAGTCGTGCTGAACGCCACCAAGGGTGGAGCACCCGACGCACCGGTGCCCTTCCTCGACAAGGCCGCCAAGGTAGCCAACCTGCTGGCGCAGTCGGGTGTGCCCGCGGAGCATCGGCACATTGTGGTGATTCTGCAGGGCGCGGCCACCATGGCCGTGCTGAATGAGAAAGGCCTGAAAGCGCGCGGCCTGACCCGCAATCCCAGCGCCGATCTGGTGGCCAGACTCAATGCCGCGGGTGTCAGCGTGCGTGTCTGCGGACAGGCGCTGGCCGCTGCGAAGATCGCGCGCGACGAGGTGATGCCGGGCATTCAGGTGGACCTTTCCGCACTGACCACGGTCAGTGGACTGCAGCTCAGAGGCTACGCCTTGCTGGTAGATTGAATCCGGTCATGCGGACGAGAATCCAGGCACTGTTGCTGGCGGTCCTGTCACTGGGCGCCTGCACGGTCAAAACCACCGTTCAGGTCACGGCAACAACACCGGCTGCCGTCACGCACTTGTATGTCACGGTGAAAGAACTCTGGTTCACCACTCAGGCGGCGGCCACGACGAGTGACAACACATGGGTCCGGAAGGTGCTCTCCGATCCGGTCACCATCGATCTGTCATCTCTGAATGACGGCACCACCGCATCTCTTGCCAGCCTGACGCTGGACGTAGGCACGTATGCGCAGATCCGGCTGGTGCTGGCCGATGTGGGCGAAGATCTCGTCGATTCCGCCGATGCGCTGGGGCTGGCGTGGAACAATGCCGTGCAGTATGTGGACGCGGCTGGCGTCACACACCTTGTCGGGCTGGAGCTGCCTCACCCGGGCGCCTCGCTGCTGATCGCGGCTCCGCTTGAGCTCGGCGGAAATTCGTCACTGGACTCCCTGAGTCTGACCACTGACGAAACCTCCACGGTGGTGGTCGACATCGATGCATTGCAGGGGCTGATTCTCTTCACGGATAACGGTGAGCCGCGCGCGATGCTGAGTCCCGTTCTGCGGGCGCACGATCAATCAAAGGCCGGAACGCTGACGGGCACCTTCGACCTGTCGGGTATTACTTCACCCGCAGGCGGCAAGCAAGGCATCGTCGTCAGTGCCGAGGTGATCGATACCGACGGCACGCGCCACGCCGTCGTCAAGAGCACGCGCCTGCGCAGCGATGGCAGCTTCACCCTGTCTCCACTTCCGGATGACAGCACCTACGACATCGTGGTGCAGGGCGCAGGAGTTACCACATTGCTGGTCACCGGCATCGCTGTGAAGGCCGGCGAGACCACCACACTACAGACCTCGAGCATCCCGCTTTCCGCCGCCTCGACCTTTCTCGTCAACACGGCCAACACTGTCTACGGTGGCACCTTCGCAGAGTTCTACCAGACCTTGCCAACCTCTTCGAAGCCCTACCTGATCGATTCGCTACCCGTGAACCCGTTCGCTGGAGGATTTTTCGCGGACCAGGCATTGTCTGCCGGGCCCTTGATGTACGGTGCATACAACGCCGGCGGCACGATCTCATTCACCACGGCCAATGCAGACGAAGGGCTTGCCCGCTATCAGCTCGCAGGCAATTCGCGCTGGCGAGCGAGCAGCAGCTTCGTCACCGTGGCAGGGAACAGCGGCGGTTCCACCACGGTGCAATCGGTTACCGTGCCGCAGCCGGCGCTGCCCGCCAATGCGCTCACCGGCAGCGTTTCGGGCACTGTCTTCATCGCGACGGCGGGCAGGTACGATTCCGTGCAGATGATCGTCAGCCGCGGTGGCCAGATCGTCGACACGCGGGATCTGGGATCTTCTCTCGGCCAGTCCACCGCGATCGCCTTTACGATCGCCAATCTGCCGGCCCGGACGGCGGACGCGGTTTATGACCTCTCGATTCGAGCCTGGAATTCGCGCGATCCGGCCAACACGCTGGTGCGGGTCGCGCTCGCGGCGCCATTGGACCTGCGGCAGAACAGCGTAACCGGATTGTCGCTGCAGCTTTAGGACCTCTGGTACATCGCAAGCCGGGGCCAGAAAGGGGTATCGTCGATGAACGCCATGTCGCTGCAGCAGAAGATGGATCGTGCCGGTGGACCGCTGCCGATGATGCGCACCTCGCAGACCGGACCTTACGCCTTCCCCATTCCGCCGGAATTCTCCAACTGGCGCGACGAGCAGCGCGCCTGGCGTGAAGGCGTGGCGCTGATGGACCAGAGCTACCACATGACCGACCTGTATGTGGAAGGTCCGGATGTGCTGCGGCTGGTGTCGGAGCTCGCCGTCAACAGCTTCACAGGCTTCGGTGACAACAAGGCCAAGCAGTTCATTGCCTGCGCGCCTTCCGGCTATCTGATCGGTGACATGATCATCTTCGGCCTGGGCGACAGACAGGTGAACATCGTCGGCCGTCCCACCGTGGCGAATTGGGTGGAGTACCAGGCGCGGCGCGGCGATTACGATGTGAAGGTCGATCGCGACGAGCGCTCGCTCAACAACCCGCGTCCGCGCAAGACGTTCCGGTTCGAGATACAGGGGCCGCAGGCCTGGCGCCTGATCGAGAAGCTCAACGGTGGTCCACTCGAGCAGCCGCGCTTCTTCCAGATGGGCACGTTGCGCGTGACGGGGCGGCCGTTCCGTTCGCTGCGCCATGGCATGGGCGGCGCGCCGGGGCTGGAATTCTGGGGTCCGGTGGAACAGGGCGCCGAAGTGAAGGCTGCCATCCTGGCCGCGGGTTCGGAGTTCGGTTTGCGCCAGGTGGGCTCAAGGGCCTATGCCAGCGCGGCGGTGGATTCGGGCTGGTTGCCCTGTCCGATGCCGGCGATCTACTCCGGCGAGGACATGCTTGCCTATCGTGAGTGGTTGCGCGCCGACAGCTTCGATGCCATCGCTTCAGTGGGGGGCAGCTTCGTATCCGAACGCATCGAGGATTACTACTACACACCCTGGGATGTGGACTACGGGCGACTGATCCGTTTCGATCACGACTTCGTCGGGCGCGCGGCGCTGGAGCAGCAGGCCAAGCACACACATCGCCGCAAGATCTCGCTGGTATGGAACCCCGATGACGCGCAGCGCGTGTATGGCAGTCTGGCGCAGCCCGGGGCCAACGCAAAGTACATGGAAATGCCAGCTTTCCACTACTCGAGCTACCAATACGATGCGGTGCTCAACGCGCGGCAGGAACGCGTAGGCATCGCCACGTATTCCTCATTCCTGGCGCCAGACGGCGCGTGGGTGTCGCTGGCCGTAGTGGATGAGGCGCAGGCATCCGTGGGTAATGCGCTGACCATCGTCTGGGGTGAGCCGGGCGGCGGCTCCCATCGGCCCAATGTGGAGCGCCACGTTCAGACCGAAGTGCGCGCCACTGTGTCGGGCTGGCCGTTTTCCACGCTGGCGCAGAAAGGGTATCGGCCATCCTGAGCGAAGGCCGCGCCCGCAACGATTGTCACTGATTGTAATTCCTGTGACAGCACGGAACCCCGGCGCACTTCTCACGTATTCTCCGGGTCATGGGAAAAAAATCGAACCTTCGCGCCGCATGGCTCGGCAGCCTGTGCGTGCTGGCAACTGCGTCGTTCAGTACTGCGGCAACAGCAGACGCCATCGCCGTCCAATGCGCCATCAGCCAATACAGCAGTTCGTTCGCACCCCGTCCTGACACATTCACCATCCTGGTGGACGCCGATGCACGAACCATCGCCACCTACTACGGAGCGATGCAGCTGCGCATGACACGCAAGGAGCTTGTTGGAATCAGCCCCGTGTCGGATGGATGGCACAGCAATGTGGTCATCGACCGCAACACCGGAAAATTCACGGCTGGCACAGACAAGATCGATGGCAGGAAGTATTCGCACACCGAACTGAGAGGGGTGTGCATTCTTCCGGAGGGCCTGCAGGGGGCGAAATACAAGGCCCCGGCGGCGTACTGATCGCGGCATCGAAGCCGTCGCACAGCTTCGATGCCGCATCGTCTGGGTCGCGCTTACTTGGCGGCGCGGGCGTCCGCCAGGCACTTCTTCATGAACGACTTGCGCGCCGCGCCAGCGAGCTTCTTGCTGTTGGCGTCATCGCGGCAGTGATGATCGGCCTTGGTCGCCGTGGCGGTCGGCTTGGCGGTGGTGGTCGCGGGTGCATCGGCCGCAAACGCGGCGGAGCCAGCGACAAGCAGGGTGGCCAGAGTCAGTGTTGAAAGCATCTTCACGGTGGTGATCCTCGGTTGCGCTGCTTTTGCAACACGCATATGCAGCTCGTGCCCGTAGATTAGGGGCCGGCCAATGGGCACCAGATGAACGCAAGGTTATTTCGTCTTAATGGACGATTGGCCAGGCAGCGATTGGTTGCCGACCGGCCCCGGAGCGGGGGTGCTCCGGGGCTATCTCGCGGGGATTACTTGAGCGGCTTGTACTTGTAGTGCTGTCCGCCGAGCGAAGCCTCATACATGGCGCCGCCCTTGACGATATTGAACACCACCATGCCGTTCTCGTACTTGCCGGTGGTGGTGGCATCCTTCTTCGTCACGCTCGCGGAGGCGGAGGCGCCTGTTGTGCCCGCTTCTGCGGTTGCGCCCGCAGTGATCAGCACCGCGCTGGCGCCGGCGCTGAATTCGAATTCGTGATCGGCGAATTTGTCGAAGGCCTGCTTGTTCTGGAAGAAGATGATCTGGCTGTAGGCCTGACCACCAGCCTGAAAGCCCACACTGAGCTTGGTCAACGTGGCATCTCCCACGTACTTGCCGCCCACGTACACCTTGCCATCGCCGAAGGCGCCACCTACGACCAGGCCTGCCTTGCCCACGGTGGGAAACAGGGCATACGCATAGCTGTTGCTGAAGAAGCCCGCGCTCTGTCCGGCGTCGTGGAAGTTCTTCAGGGCGGTATCGTAGGCGTCAGCGAACGCTGTGGCGGCCACGAGGGCCAGCATCGCTCCGGTCAACATTTTCTGGATTGCTTTCATTGTCATCACCTCTTGTCGGGGCTGTTATGGCGCGCAGAATGAGTGACTACCGCAGGCGCGAACACTCTCCCGGGCCCTGAGGGCGTGCAGGACAGCGCCTACCTGAGGTGCCCGAATTCGCCGAGGTAGCATAGACTTCCCGGCCACAAGTCTGTCGACAACAAATGAATCGGGGGTCCTTCCTATGCGCGCTATCGCACTGGTGCTTCTGGCCGTATTGCCGCACGCGGCAATGGCACAGATCACTCAAGCCAAGGTGACTGGCGGTGAAGTCAGTGGTGTTACCGAAGGCGATCTTTCGATCTTCAAGGGCATACCTTTTGCCGCGCCTCCCGTTGGCGATCTACGGTGGAAGGCCCCTGCGCCGGTGCAGCCCTGGTCGGGCGTGAAGAAGGCCGATGCCTTCGCCAAGGCCTGCATGCAGGCCCCGAACACCCAGGGCAATACCGCTCCAGTCAGCGAAGACTGTCTGTATCTGAATGTCTGGACGCCTGCCAAGAAGGCCAAAGCCAAGGTTCCGGTCATCGTATGGATTCATGGCGGCGGTTACGTCGGCGGTTCGACCAGCATCCCGCTATATGACGGCAGTGGCTTCGCAAAGAAGGGTGTGGTGCTGGTCAGCCTCGCCTATCGACTGGGCGTCTATGGGTTCATGGCGCATCCTGAGCTGAGCCGCGAGAGCGGACATGGTTCGGGCACCTATGGCATCCAGGATCTGGTCACCGGGCTGCAATGGGTGCAGGCGAATATCGCGGCCTTCGGCGGCGACCCTCGCAATGTCACCATCTTCGGGCACTCGGCCGGTTCGGCAGCCGTAAGCCTGCTGGCTGCTTCGCCCCAGGGCAAGGGTCTGTTCCACAAGGTCATCGCCATGAGCGGAGCCTCGTTCGGCCCGCTGCAGACGGCTGCGCAGAATGGTTCCGGATTGGGGATGCCGGCCCTCAGCTATGCCGAGGGGGTGGGCAGCACCTTTCTTGGCAAGCTGGGCGTGAAGAGCATCGCTGAGGCGCGGGCACTGAGCGCGGATACCATTCAGGCAGCAACCGCCGGCACGACATTCCGCCCGGTGGCCGACGGATACATCGTGTCGAAGGATCTCTACACGCTGTATGAGCAGCGCAAGTTCAACGACACACCCGTGCTGGTCGGAAATGTGTCCGATGAGACGCTGGCCTTCGGTGGACCCAAGTCGGTGACGCCTGCCGACTTCGAGAAGCAGATGCGGGAGCGATTTGGCCCGCAAGCCGATGCCGTGCTGGCTGCCTATCCGCATGGCAGCGATGCCGATGCGGTGAGAGCCACGCGGCATGTGGGCAATGAAACCACTTTCACCTGGAACACCTGGGCCTGGGCGCGTGAGCAGTCGAAGCAGGGCAGGGGCAAGGTCTACAGCTATTACTACAACAACCATGCGCCGCAGGCTGAAGGTTCAGGCCACGGCAGCGATGTGGGCTTCGCCTTCCAGACCCTCGCGGGGCGCCGCACGCCCAGCGCGGAAGACCTGCATCTTTCCGACATGATCAGCTCCTACTACGTGAATTTTGCGGTGACCGGAAATCCCAACAGCAAAGGGCTGCCGCAGTGGCCGGCCTTCACCGAAAAGAATCCGCAGGTCATGGTGTTCGACGCTGCACCCAGTGCGCGCACCTATCCCGTTCTCGATCGGGTGAAGGTGTTCGACCCTTACTTCGAGCGGATGCGCAAGGCGCAGTAGTTGGCGCACGCAATGGCGTGAACCAGACTGACCTGCCGCAAGTGCCGGCGCAGACATGAGCGCCGGCACCGCTGCGGGCCGGTACACTGCGGCGCGACCATGTCCGCGCCTGTTTCCATCGAAGACTGCCTGCTCCGTGACCAGCACCGGCTGCGTCGCGAACGCGATCGTCTGCATGGCCAGCGTCTGCGTGGCAATGATGTGTCGGCTGCCGAACAGGCGCTGCAACAGAAGATCGCGGCTTCAGTAGCCGCGCGTGCGGCACGCGCTGCCAGCGTGCCGGTGCTGACCTATCCGGATGACCTCCCCGTGTCGCAGCACCGCGATGCAATCCGACGCGCCATCCTGGATCATCCCGTGGTCATCGTCAGTGGCGAGACCGGCTCGGGCAAGACCACGCAGTTGCCGAAGATCTGTCTTGAGGCCGGTCGCGGTGTAGCGGGGGCCATCGGCCACACGCAGCCGCGGCGCATTGCAGCGCGCGCCGTGGCGACGCGAATCGCCGAAGAACTGAGGGTGCCGCTGGGCGAGCTGGTGGGCTACAAGCTGCGTTTCCAGGATCGCAGCCGACCCGAAGGTCTCATCAAGCTGATGACCGATGGCATCCTGCTGGCCGAAACACAGGGCGATCGCTTCCTCAACGCCTATGACACCCTGATCGTCGATGAGGCGCATGAGCGCTCACTGAACATCGACTTTCTGCTGGGGTATCTGAGGTGGCTGCTGCCGCGGCGGCCGGACCTGAAGGTGGTGATCACCTCCGCGACCATTGATACCGAAAGGTTCTCGAAGCACTTCGGTGATGCGCCGGTGATCAGCGTGTCGGGCCGCAGCTATCCGGTGGAGTTGCGCTACCGCGAAGTACAGCTGGACGAGGAGGATGACGAGACCGCCTCAGCCGAACAGGACGCCATACTCGGCGCCGTCGATGAACTCTGGCGCGACCAGAATGGCGACATCCTGGTATTTCTTTCGGGCGAGCGCGAGATCCGCGAGACGGCGGAATCGCTGCGCAAGCACCATCCGCATGGCTGCGAGGTGCTGCCGCTGTATTCACGCCTGGCGCAGGAGGAGCAACAACGCGTGTTCCGGCCTTCGGGCAAGCGGCGCGTGGTGCTGGCCACCAATGTGGCCGAGACCTCACTCACCGTGCCGGGCATTCGCGCTGTGATCGACACCGGTGTGGCGCGCATCAGCCGCTACTCGCATCGCAGCCGGTTGCAGCGGCTGCCCATCGAGAAGATTTCGCAGGCCTCGGCCAATCAGCGCTCGGGGCGCTGCGGCCGCGTAGGGCCAGGCATCGCGATTCGTCTCTATTCAGAAGAAGACTATCTGGCGCGGCCGGCTTTCACCGAGCCAGAGATCCAGCGCACCAATCTTGCGGCCGTCATCCTGCAGATGCATGCGCTGAAGCTGGGTGACATCGAAGCCTTCCCTTTTGTGGAGCCGCCTGATGGACGCTATGTGCGCGATGGATTGCGCACGCTGCGCGAGCTGGGTGCGCTCAACGAGCAGCACGAGCTCACCGAGGCTGGACGCCACCTGTCGCGACTGCCGCTGGATCCACGACTGGGGCGCATGCTGCTGGCGGGCGCGGAAGAACGCTGCGTGGAAGAGATCGCCATCATCGCCTCGGCGCTGTCGGTGCCCGATCCGCGTGACCGGCCCGCGGACAAGCAGACGCAGGCCGATCAGAAACACGCCTTGTTGCGCGATGAGCAATCCGACTTCCTGTCGCTGCTGAAGCTGTGGCGTGCGTATGTGGAGCAGCGTGCGGCACTGTCCCGCGCGCGGCTGCGCGGCTGGTGCAAGGAAAACTTCCTTTCGTACCTGCGGCTGTCCGAATGGCACGATGTGCACGGACAGGTGATGGAGGTGGTGAAGGGCGAACTGGCGCTGACGCTGAATACGCAGCCGGCGCAGTACGACGCCATACACAGAGCATTGCTCAGCGGCCTGCTGTCGCAGGTGGCGACGCGCCGCGAGCAGGGCGAATACCTGGGTGGCAATGGCCTCAAGCTCAATATCCATCCGGGGTCGGGCCAGTTCAAGGCGCGTCCGGCCTGGATCGTCAGCGCCGAGCAGGTACAGACCACGAAGGTCTATGCGCGCACCGTGGCACGGATCGATCCGGCCTGGGTGGAGCAGGTGGGCGATCATCTGGTACATCGCCAGCACTATGAGCCGCACTGGGAGCGGCGCGCGGCGCGCGCGAGCATCCACGAGCGCGTAACACTGTTCGGACTCACACTGAGCAGTGGGCGGCGCATCCCTTACGAACGCATCGATCCGGTGGCGGCGCGTGAGCTGTTCATCCGTCACGCACTGGTACGCATGGAATACGACTCGCGCGCGCCATTTCTCACGCACAACCTCAAACTGCTGCAGGACACCGAGTATCTGCAGCAAAAGGGTCGGCGTGTGGATCTGCTGGGCGACGAGACGCAGCTCTATGCCTTCTTCGATGCGCGTGTGCCGGAGGGCATCTCCACGGGTGCGGCCTTCGAGCGCTGGCGGCGCGAGGCGGAGGCGAAAGACCCGAAGCTGCTGTGGCTCACCGAAAAGGACATCGCCGGCAGCGAGGCGCAGCTCGAGGCCGAGCGCTTTCCTGATCATCTCAACGCCGGGCCGCTGGTGGTTCAGTTGCGCTACCGCTTCGAGCCCGGTCACGAGGATGATGGTGTCTCCGCGCTGGTGCCGCTGCCGGTGTTGAACCAGCTGCCCGAGGAAGCCTTCGAATGGCTGGTCCCTGCATTCATCGAGGAGCGGGTCACGGCCATGGTTCGCTCGCTGCCCAAGGCGCTGCGTGTGCACTTCGTGCCGGTGCCCGATGCGGTGGCGCAGGTGCTGCCGCTGTTGGACTCCAGCCGCGGCTCACTGCAGGTGCAACTCGCCGCTGCGCTGTCACGCGTGGGTGGTGTGCCGGTGCCACGCGATGCCTTCCGCGATGCGCAATTGCCCCCGCACCTGCGCATGAACTTCCTGCTGCTCGACGACGCGGACCGCGTTATCGCACGTGGTCGCAGCCTGTCGCAGCTGCGTGCCCAGCATGCTGGCGCCTCGCAGCAGGAGTACGCGCGGCAGTCGCAGCTCACCACGGGGGCGCGCGAATGGTCCTTCGGCGAGATTCCCGAGCAGCAGACACTGAAGCAGGGCGGCCGCGAGCGGCTGGGTTATCCCGCGCTGGTGGACGAGGGTGACAGTGTCGGGCTGCGCGTGTTCGCCACACTGCCCGAGGCCCGCGCCAGCCACGAGCGCGGCTGTGCGCGGCTGATCCGTCTGGCCATGGCGCGCGAGTTCAAATCGCTGCGGCGTGATCTGGCCGTGAATGTGCAGGGCGAGCTGGTGTATCGCGGCCTCGCGGCGCATCCCTGGCTGGACCCCGATCTCGCGGCGGGTCGTGATCTGCGTGACGATCTGCTCGATCGCGTCATCACCACCGTGTTCCTCGAGGGGCAGGAGTCGCTGCGTTCTGCCGCGGCTTTCGAAGCGCGTGTTGCCGCCCGGCGTTCCGGCATCGGGCTGCCGGCGCAGGAGATTTCGCGCGGCGTGCAGTCGGCGCTGGAAAGACTGGGCCGCATACTTGCTGCACTTGCCAGAGCGAATGCCTCTACGGCTGCAGACATCCGCAGCCAGCTTTCATGGCTGGCGCCAGCCGGCTTCCTGCTGGTCACTCCCTGGGAGCGGCTGCGTGAATTTCCCCGCTATCTTCAGGCCATCGAGCAGCGGCTGGAAAAGCACGGCCAGAACCCGCAGCGCGACGCCCAGCTCACCGCGGAAATCGCCCCGCTCGAGGCGCGCTACCGCGAACGAGTGAAGGCTGAACGCGGACTGTTGGCGCCGGGCCAGGACGAGTTCCGCTGGCTGCTGGAGGAATTGCGCGTCTCGCTGTTCGCCCAGCAGTTGAAGACGCGTGTGCAAGTGTCATCGCGGCGCCTGGCCGATGCGTGGATCGAAAGGGAGCGCCTGACACCGCGATAGGTCAGGCGCACGGCGTGATGAGGTTGGCGTATCAGTCAGTCACATCCATCACCGCGATGCCATTGGGCTTGCCGGGTTCGCTGCCCCAGGAGAACACCAGATGCCTGCCATCTGGAGACCACGCCGGATGGTTGCCATTGAGGGCGTAGTCGGTCAGCTGGGTCAGTCCCGAGCCATCTCGGTTCATGACGAACAGGGCGAGGTGGTCGTCCGGACTGCCGCGCGAGGATTCGAAGGCGATGCGCTTGCCATCGGGCGACCAGTTCGGCGTACGACCCGGGAGTGGATTGGCCTCAATGGCCCGCGCTGCACCCGAGCCGTCGACCAGCCAGATCTGATTGTCGTTCTGGTTGTAGCCTTGCCCCTTGTTCTGCTGACCGGCAAACGCCACCCATTTTCCATCGGGCGAGACACTGGACATGCCGGTGAGCACTTCGGACTCCCGCGTGAGCGGCGTCGCCTTGCCGCTGACCACATCCACGCGATTGAGCGTGCTGCGTCCCAGGTCCGTGACGACGATGCTCTTGCCGTCAGGAAAGAAAGCCGGATAGGTCGGGACGAGGACGTCCTTCAACGGTACGGCGTGCGCCTCGGTGCCGTCATCGCGCATGACCCAGATCTCACGCCCCATCAGAAAGGTAACGCGCCCCGCGGATCCGGTGTTGGCGCGAGTCACCGGAATGCCCGCGCGCGCGAACAGAGGTTGCACCTTTCCATCCGTCACGCGCATTTGAACCAGCGACCAGTTCTTGCCCCCATCGCTGGTGCGATTGAAGATGATGCGCGATCCGTCGGACGTATAGGCAGGCCAGTAGTCCATGTCGCTGCCCGACAAGCTGGTCATGACGCGATGAGGAGTGATCCTGACCGCCCAGTTGCGCACCACAGGCGCAGGAGCTGGGCGTGCGGTCACCAACGCATTGGCGACCTGTTCGGTGATGCGCGGCGCAATCATCTCGCGACCGCCCACGCTGACGAGCATTTCCTTGGCCATGCCATCCGCGCCCGCGCGAAAGATGAATGTCAGGGGACGATCGCCGGGACTGAACCGATCCGCAGCCAGCGCGAAGATCTCCATCTTCTGGCCGGTGCCGACGGTGTTGAAGTAATAGCGCTCACCTTCGCGATAGAAGCGGACTGCGGATTGAGGATTGGGCTGGTAATACCCCGCATATTGGTCGAATTGCGATGGATCGAGCGCGAAGCGCGCCGGTGCGACCGGCGCGGCCACTTCCTCAGCACCGCGCGCGTTCGCGGCCAGCAGCAGGATCGCCACGGCAGAACATGCGAAATTACGCATGTTCATTCTCGATGCGCTGACGGAACATCGAATAAACGAGAGCGGACGCCGCAAACAGTGCAATGGAGCGAACGCCTATGGTGGTCATGGTTGCCACCGCATTGACGTGCCCGTTTTCGAAGACGATCTGTGCTGCGGAGCCGTGGATGCTCCCGGGCGCGCCGCTCTCGGGAGCCGGTAACAGAATGTGGAATCCGAGGGGGCCGAAGACCAGCGCGATCAACGCCAGACCCACCCACACCCAGCGCGATGACAGTCGCTGGCGCAACGCAATGACCACGCATAGCGCCGCAAGTGCAGGGCCAATGACGTAGCTGCCAATGAACGACAGTGTTGCGCCGATGGTCCGGACGCCTGCGGGGATTTCTGCTGCTGCAAGCTCACGGTAGGGGAGGAAGTAGGTCATCGACCATCTGGCGAGCAGCGCGGTCGTCACGATGAGCAGGACCAGTGGCACGAGGCCGAATATCGCCCACGGGGCCCTGGCCGCCAGTGAACGCGGCGCGCTACGGTCGAGCATGGCCTGGACGAGCTGCGCATCGGTGCCGAGCAGTGTGCGTGCCTTCGCCTCAGCCTCCGCGGTGCTCAGTCCCGCTCCGCGTTCGCGTGAAATCAGATCTGTCAGGTGTTCTTGCAGTTCCCTGATGTAGCGGTTCACATGGCCGGGCGAGATTCCGGCGCGCAGCAGTTGCGCGCGCACCTTCTCAAGTGAATGCCGAGGCATGGACGTCCTCCTTGATGACGGATTGGATGGCTTTGGCCAGCGTGGTCCAGTTGCCGGCCAGGGTTTCATAGCGTTTGAGGCCGCGGGCCGTGACGCTGTAATAGATGCGGCTGCGGCCTTCGACCTTCATGCGACGCGACTTCAATGCGCCATCGCGTTCCAGGGCGTGCAGCACCGTGTAGGCAATGCCTTCGCCAAGACTGACGACATCGCAGGTTTGCTCGCGGATCGCCTGCACCAGCTCGTAGCCGTACATCTCCCGCTGCTGCAGCAGCCGCAGGATCATCAGCTCCGGCACGCCGGCCATGAAATTGGGGTTCGGATCGCGTGGCATCATATACCTCTAAGTTAGAGGTAACTTAGCCTCTAACTTAGAGGTATGCAAGTGGTGGCAGGAATCGGCTACCGTTGAGCGCACAACAAATCCTCGGGGGCCATCATGAGAAGTTTCGCCGGCGCGCTCAGCCTTGCAGCTCTACTGCTGGCTCCCGTGACGCAGGCGCAGCGCGCGCTGCCCATGGGGCCTGAAGGATTTCCTGTCGCGCCCACCGGCCTGGAGGGGCAGCCCCTGCCTGCCGGACCGTTCACCTACCACACCGCCGAACAGCAGGACATCCGCGTGACCGTATTGGCGCGCATGCCCTGGCCTTTCGGTCTCACCTTCCTGCCCAATGGCGACCTGCTCGTCGCGCAGCGCACCGGCGAAATGAAACGCATTGCAAAGGGCACCTCGGCGCCCGTGCCGGTTACAGGTGGTCCGCAGGCTCTGTTCCAGGGGAAGAACGGCCCGGTCATCCTGCATGGCTACATGCATGTGGCCGTGCATCCGCAGTTCGCCAGCAATGGCTGGATCTATCTGTCGTATTCGAAGGCGCCCGCGGCCGGCAATTCCCTGGTTTCTGCCGTGGCGCGCGCGAAGTATGTGGATGGCCGCCTGACAGAGGTGAAGGATGTCTGGGTGGGCGATGCCTTCCTCGGTCCGGTGGCTATTGCGATGACGCCTGATGCCAAGCTCTACATTGCAGTGAGCGGACTCTCCGGTGCGCAGGCGCAGGATCCGAAGCAGATGGCGGGCAAGGTGCTGCGCCTCAACGACGACGGCAGCGTGCCGAATGACAATCCCTTTGTCGGCAAGCAGGGCTATCGGCCTGAGATTTATACGCTGGGCCATCGCTCCACCTCGGATCTTGTCGTGCACCCCGTTACCGGCGAAGTTTTCCTGACCGAAATGGGGCCGAATGGCGGCGATGAGATCAATCGAATCAAGGCCGGCAAGAACTACGGCTGGCCGCTGGTCAGCTTTGGTCGCACTTATCCCGGGCCGTGGCAGAACGAAGCCAATGTCTCGACACATGCCGGGTTCGAAAATCCGATTCTCTACTGGGTGCCGTCCATCTCGGTCACGGGGCTCACGTTTTATCAGGGCAATGCGCTGCCCAAATGGAAGGGGGATCTGTTCGCGGCCGGAGTACGCTATGGTGAAGTCCCCGGCACGGGGCGCGTGGACCGCATTCTGATCAACGAGAAATTCGAGGAATTGCGGCGCGAGTCGCTGCTGCTGGACTTGCACCAGCGCATCCGTGATGTGAAGGCGGGGCCGGATGGGTTCATCTATGTGGCCACAGATGAAGAGGCCGGCGCGATCCTCAGGATCGAGCCGGCGCGCTGAAGTCGTGGACAGTAACGTGAATGCGCCTGGCGGATCGGGGGAGTGTTGCATGACGGACAGCAGACGTAGGTTGCGGCGCGTTCGCGCTGCACGTTTTCTGGGCCTGGCGCTGTCGCTGGGGATCTCCTCTGTCTCCATCGCTCAGGTGCCGGGATCGAAGCTGAAGGACGGGACCGTGGTGCCCGATTTCAGCGGCATCTGGGAACGCATCGAAGGCATTCGTTTCAATCCCAGCAATGAATTGCCGCCATACAACGCAGAATACCGCCGCCGTTATGATCTGGCGCTGGCGGCGCGCAATCGTGGCGAGCGGGTCGCCGATCCCACCTCGCGTTGTCTGCCGCAGGGCATGCCGCGATTCATGGTGGCCAGCTATCCGCTGGAAATCCTGCAGACCAAGGGGCAGGTGACGATCATTGCCGAGTGGTCCAGCCAGGTGCGCCGCATCTTCACCGATGGTCGCGGCCACCCGCCCGCGGATGAGGTGGACGTCACCTTCAATGGCCATTCCATCGGGCACTGGGAAGGTCAGACTCTGGTGGTGGATACCATCGGTATTCGCGGCGACACCAGTTTCGACGCGTCACCGCTGACGCACAGCGATCAGTTGACGGTGGGCGAGCGGATTTACCTCAAGGATCCCAAGACGCTGGTGGTGGATCTCACGGTCACCGACCCCGGTGCATTCACCGCGCCATGGAAAGTGCGGCGTACTTATCGCCATGGTGGTCCGGACGCGCGCATCATGGAATATGTGTGCGAAGAGAATAACCGCGACGTCATCCTGCCCGGCCAGAACCAGCCGAAGCCCTGAACCTTCTCAAGGGAGAACCTCATCATGCGTTCACGATTCCGGATTTCCTCTCTTCTGATCGCAGGCCTCGCATTGCCTGTCGTGGCCCACCATTCTTTCGGCATGTTCGACGAGAAAAAGGAACTAGTGCTGAAGGGCGCGGTGAAGGAATTCCAGTGGAGCAACCCGCATACCTGGATACAGCTGAATGTGGCGGATGCCACGGGCAACGTCGTGGAGTGGTCCATCGAGGCAGGCAGTCCCAACCTGGTTGGCCGCCAGGGCTGGAAGCGCAATACTTTCAAGGCCGGCGATCAGGTCGAGATCACCGTACATCCTCTGCGGGACGGACAGCCTGGCGGCTCATTCATGAGCGCGGTGCTGCCGGACGGCCGGAAGCTGGGCGGGGATCAGATTCGCGCAGTGCCGCAAGCCGAAAAATAGCTCGCGGCTCAGGATCGAGCCCATACTGCAGGGCCTACTCGCGCAGACAACACCGCACTGACTTCCGGTGGCGCCCCAACAAGGAAATGCGCGCATGACCTACTGTGTCGGTGTCCTCCTGAATGATGGCGTCGTACTCGCCTCCGACTCCCGCACTCACGCGGGTGTCGACAACATAGCCACCTTCTGCAAGATGACGGTATTCGAACAGCCGGGTGAGCGTGTGATCGTGCTGCTGAGCTCGGGAAGTCTGGCCGGTACGC
>Ga0134124_10000957_pt1 | contig 23118 bp, 22 predicted proteins | sample KB304_FD_96880 | JGI IMG/M metagenome (GOLD analysis project Ga0134124, IMG submission 96880) | Terrestrial soil microbial communities without Nitrogen fertilizer from Kellogg Biological Station, Michigan, USA - KB3-0-4 | ecosystem: Environmental > Terrestrial > Soil > Unclassified ... | reverse complement strand
TGAAAAGTTCGTAGTCCGGCCTTCAGGCGGAAGTTTGTATCTGTATTTACGCCGGATTACGAACTTCCGCCTGAAGGCCGGACTACGAACATTGCATTTTCACACAGTCTCGCAGTTGGTGGGGTTCGCGGGACTTTTCACACAGCTTCTGCGTTGATGGGATTCTTTGCATGCCCTCAGCGAATCGGTTAGCATTCTGGCCGTGCGAAAGATCGTCGAGTGCATACCCAATTTCAGCGAGGGTCGCCGCGCGGAAGTTATCGATCAAATCGTCGCAGCCATCAAATCTGTTTCCGGAGCGGTTCTGCTCGACTACGAATCTGACCCCAATCACAACCGTTCAGTCGTCACATTCGTCGCGCCGCCCGAGCGCGTAGTCGACGCCGCAATCGCCGCAGCTAAAAAAGCCGCCGAGCTGATCGACCTTAACACACACACGGGCGAGCATCCGCGAATGGGCTCGACCGACGTGATTCCCTTCGTCCCGATCTCCGGAGTCACGATGGACGAGTGCGTCGCGCTCGCACGCACTTGCGGCGAGCGAATGTCGAGCGAGATTGGTATCCCAGTGTACCTCTATGAGAAAGCTGCCACGCGACCGGAGCGAGAGAATCTGGCGGCCGTTCGCAAGGGTCAATTTGAAGGCATACGCGACGACATAGCCAATAACGAAGCTCGACGGCCAGACTTCGGGGAGCCGCGGGTTCATCCTACTGCCGGGATAACCGCCGTCGGGGCTCGCCCGCCGTTGATTGCCTACAACGTGAACCTGGGCACTTCCGATATCGAGATAGCCAACAAGATCGCGCGCGCGGTTCGGCATCAATCGGGCGGCTTGCGTTACGTGAAAGCTCTTGGATTCGAGTTGAAAGACCGGGGCATCGTGCAAGTCTCGATGAACATGGTCAACTACGAAGGCACGCCGCTGTTCCGCGTGTTCGAGATGATCAAGCGCGAAGCCGAGCGCTACGGTGTGGCGATCGTCGGATCGGAAATAGTCGGACTTGTGCCGCAGCGCGCGTTGAACTCGGTTGCCGACTTTTTTCTACAGCTCGAGAAGTTCAGCGAAGAGCAGATACTCGAACACAAACTTGCGGCGGCGATGGAGGAGGTCGAAGCATGAGCCAGTCCTCACAAGCAGATTCGAAACCGAATTTGTCACTAAGCATCGGCAAGTTTGCGGAGCTGGTTGCGGAGGCAACCCCGACTCCCGGCGGGGGCAGCGTCTCCGCCTATTCCGGAGTGCTCGCGGCATCGCTGGGACAGATGGTGTGCTCGATAACGATAGGTAAGCCAAAATACGCGATGGTCGAGCCGCGGCTCAGGGAGATTTCGTCAAAGCTGGCGCAAACGGACGCTCGGCTTCGCGAGTTGATCGCCGAAGACGCCGAGAGTTTCGATGGCGTGCTTCAGGCTTATCGCATGCCGAAGGAAACCGATGATCAAAAAGGACAACGTGCGATCGCGATTCAGAAGGCTCTTCAATCCGCGATAGCCGTTCCGTTTGAGACGGCCGAACGCAGCCTCGACGTGCTGCGGCTTCTTGGTGAGCTTGCCGAGATCGGCACACCCAACGCGTTGTCGGATGTGGCGGTTGGCGCTCAGCTCGCTCTCGTTGCAGTAAAGGGCGCGTCTTACAATGTTGGCGCGAACCTGGGTTCGATCACCGACCGCGAGTCTGCGAAACAAACGCGCGGCAATATCGACATCATCATCGAGCAAGCCGGGACCATCGCAGGCAAGGTCGACGAGAGAATGAAGGCGCAAGGATGAACGTGTAGGGGCGGCCCTCCGTGGCCGCCCCTCGCTGGAAAGACAGGACGGTCAGCAACGACGGAGGGCCGTCCACATCCCAACACTATGGCAACGCACTACAAAGATATTCAGTTCGCAATCACCGACCGTGTCGCGCACATTACATTTGCGCGGCCACCGCTGAACATTCTGACGATTGCGATGATGAAAGAGATCGCCGACGCCATCGGCCAGGTCGGGCAGTCATCGGACGCGTGCGCCATCGTATTCGCGGCGTCGCAATCGAGCCATGCGTTTTGCGCCGGCGTATCCATCGAAGAGCACAAGCCTGAAACGGTCTACCAGATGCTTGATGGATTTCATTCGATCTTCAGGGCGCTGAATGCCGTATCCAAGCCGGTGATTGCATTGATTGGAGGCACGGCGCTCGGAGGCGGATGCGAGATTGCCGCCTTCGCCGACATAGTGATCGCAACTACCTCGGCGCGCTTCGGTCAGCCTGAAATAAAACTCGGAGTCTTCCCACCGGTTGCGGCGTTCGTACTGCCAAGGGTGATCGGCGAGAAGCGAGCGCGCGAGCTGATATTGACCGGCGAACTGCTGACTGCCGAAGCGGCGCATTCGATGGGATTGGTTAACCACGTAGTCGCGGAGAACGCTCTCGAGGCAAAGTCCGAAGAGCTGCTGGAAGTCCTTAGGCAGATGAGCGTACCGGGGCTGGAGATGGCTCGCCGGGCAATGGTTCAAACCTGGGGGCTCGGTTTCGACGAAGCTCTCAAGCGCTCCGAGGATATCTACCTGAACGAGCTGATGTCATTCAAAGACCCGCACGAAGGCGTCGAGGCTTTCATTGCAAAACGCCCACCGCGATGGAAACACAAATGAAAGAAGTCAGGAGTCAGTAGTCAGTAGTCAGTAGTCAGTAGTCAGTAGTCAGTAGTCAGTAGTCAGTAGTCAGTGGTACGTAGACCGAGCAGACTGGAGACTCAGATGGCTAAGAGTGATTTTGAGATATTCAAAGTTATCGATTGTCAGATCGACCGCGTAAGAGCTACGGACCACTGACTACTGATCACTGATTATCACTGATCACTGATCACTGATCACTGATCACTGACCACTGATCACTGACCACTGATCACTGACCACCGACCACTGATCACTGATCACTGACCACTGACCACTGACCACTGACTACGGACTACGGACTACGGACTACGGACTTCCTCATGCCCACACCACTCGAGATAAAAAAGACAGGCGCAACCGAAATTACCGTCCGCTGGGACGATGGCCATCTGAGCGTCTACCCGATCAAGTACCTTCGAGCCGAATGCATGTGCGCCGATTGCGTTAGCGAAGTGACCGGCCTGCGAATACTGGATCCGCAAACGGTCTCGGACGATCTCACCGTGCTCAGCGCCGAACACGTTGGGCGCTACGGTGTGAAGTTCACGTTCAGCGACAGGCACGACCACGGGATCTACACCTGGGAGCGGCTCCGGGAGCTTTGTTTGTGCGACGAGTGCAGCGCTAAGCGAACAACAAAATGAGCAAGACAATGAAGTCACAGCTTCAGACGGAAAAATCAACAGATGAACCCCGTGTGTTTATCAGCTACACGAGCAAGAATCTAGGAATTGCAGCCAGAATTGACAAGGCAATGCGGACTAACAGGCTCAAGCCGGTGTGGGACAGAGACTTGAGTCAGGGAGAGGATTTCGCGGAGGAGATAAAACGCTTCATCGCTTTTGCGCACATATTTCTGCCGATAATAACGACGGAAGCGGTCCAAGCAGGGTGGGTACATCAAGAGATCGGCTACGCGCTTGCCCTTCGCGTTCCAATTTTGCCAGTCACTCTCGGAGATGTTCTGCCGGACAAGATGATTCGAAAGTATCAGGCTCTGAGATTGAATGAGCTCCCGACGATGAGTGAGCTTACGAGCAACCTGCCTCGATCGAAATTCGACACTCTGATCCGTCGCTATAGCAGACCAGAGAATGCTTTGTATGAGAATGCGCAGTTCGCGGTGGATCGAGCCAAGCTCTTCGTAGAGTACGCAGCCAACGTGCTGGACCTTGGCTATACCGGCTGCGTCCGGCAGAAGGGCGCTCTGAGTTCCTTTCATATTCCCAAGAGGGGCTCACCGGTTAAAGAATGGGACGACCGAATGGGAATCTTCTTGCGCGATCCTGGTCATCGCGAGTTGCAGATGCAGGAGCGAGAAGGGCTGGAGTTGCATGCGGCGCAAAGTGGCTGTCGTCTGATCATCAATCCCTATCTCCTGTACGCTGACTATGGGGAAAAGGCACGCATAAGCCGGCTTGGAACCCTGGTGAAATTCCTTGAATCAAGAGGCGGCAGGAAAGCGCAGGTAGTGATTAATCCCAGGATGCACAACGAGACAAGCGTCACGTTGGTCGGTAACTGGTTCGCTGCCGAATCGGCTTCCGCGACCGTGGCCCAGGGCTACAAACAAACCATCTTTACTCGACACGCTCCGACTGTGCAGCGCAAGATTGACTATTTCGATCAGGAATTTGAGGGTCTATTGACAGAACTTGGGTGGACTCCACGCACGTCCAGAGAAAGAGCAATCAAGCTTCTGAAAGACGAAATCAGGAAAGCTCGAAAAGCCATGCGCAATCCAGCGTCGTCAAAAGCAAAGGACTCGGAATGAAACAACATTTGAGCACAGTTGCGGGTTTGCTTGTTATTGGCCTGGCATTGCCGGCTACGGCCCTTACAAACGTTTCGAAGCATAAAGAGGAGGCAGTTGCCTCAATTGATAAACACCAGACCGAACTCACCGCGCTAAGTGATCAGATCTGGCGATTCGCTGAAACGGCGCTCCGCGAAACCCGTTCGTCAAAGGTGCTCGCCGACTATGCCGAGAAGCAGGGCTTCGATGTTACGCGCGGAGTTGCCGGCATGCCTACTGCGTTCGTCGCCAGTTACGGACAAGGCCGTCCGATCATCGGCATTCTCGGCGAGTTCGACGCGTTGCCGGGCATCTCTCAAAAGGTGCAACCCGTGAAAGAGGCTCTGGAAGCCGGTTCTGCGGGACACGGCTGCGGACATAACCTGTTCGGCGCGGCCAGTCTCGGCGCCGCGGTAGCGATCAAGGAGATGATCGCCGCGGGCAAGCTCAAAGGCACAATTCGTTTCTACGGCACTCCCGCCGAAGAAGCCGTCGGCGGCAAGATCTACATGGCGCGCGATGGACTCTTCAAAGATCTGGACATCTGCGTGGCGTGGCACCCCGACGACAAAATACGCGCGGACGTCGACAGCTCACAGGCGATCGTCGATTTCATAGTCGAGTTCAAAGGCAAGGCAGCTCACGCGGCCGCGGATCCGTGGAACGGACGAAGCGCGGTGGCGGCTCTGGAGTTTTTCACGACCGGACTCAACCGCATGCGCGAGTTCGTCAAGCCTACCGTCCGGATGCACTATGTCATTCAGAAAGGCGGCGACGTGCCAAACGTAGTGCCAGAGTACGCGAGGCTGTGGTGCTGGCTTCGCGATTCGAAACGCAGTGGTGTGGATGAGCTTTTGAATCGCGCGCGCAAGATCGCCGAAGGCGCGGCGTTGATGGCCGGAGTCGAATCGAAGCTAACGGTCCAGAGCGGCGACTATGAGATGCTGGTCAACCTGGCCGGCGCAAAGCTGATTCACGCGAACCTGACCTGGCTTGGGCCGATTCAATACACCCCTGAAGAGCAGGAATTCGCAAAGGCGATCCAGCGAGCTACCGGCGTCGAAGTGAAAGGTCTCAACGGAATGGTTCAACCGTTGAAGCCTCCGAAACCTGATCCCGACGGCGGCTCGACGGACGTCGGCGACGTGAGCTGGATCGTGCCGACGCTCCATCTCTCGGTGACAACCGCTCCAGAAGGAGCGCCCTGGCACGCGTGGCCGGTGGTCGCTTGCGGAGGCATGTCGATCGGTCACAAGGGCATGGTTTACGCGGCGAAAGCTTTGGCCGCGACGATGGTAGATTTGTTTGAGGATCAGAAGGCTCGCGAGGAGATTCAGGCGGAGTTCAAAGACAAGAGCAAGGGCGAGGTTTACAAGCCGTATGTTCCCGACGGCCCGCCTCCAGTGCCGAAGGACTGAGCGCCGTTTCGCTGACTATTGGGTCTCGCTCCTTCAATACCCAATACTCAGCGCAAAGGCGCAAAGGACCGCAAAGCACGCGAAGGACTGACCGGACATTACAAGTCAGCAGCCAAATAACCGAACATTACGAAAAAAGATCCGCCACAAGCTAGTCATTACTTCGCGCGGTTCGATGCGCCGAGGTTTTCGTACCACTTCAAGTTCGTCGTGGCAGTGCCGATGCACGCGACATCCGGTCTTCCGTCTCCGTTCAAGTCGGCCACTGCGCATCCGGCCGCACTCATGCCGCCATCATCAAGAGTCTGCCGCGACCAGCGAGCGCCGGCTGAATCTTCCGCGGAGTAAATGTAAACGCTCCTGCCCTGCCCTCTGTACCCGCCGATTATTTCGTCTCGACCGTCTCGATTCAAATCCGCGGTCAGCAGCACGTGCCCGTCGTTCAGACTCGTGTCGATCACCTCGCGCTTCCAATCTTTTCCTTGCTGGTGATAGACGACTACCTGGTTACCGTGCCAGGGCTCGATGGTGCAAAGGAATCGATCTCGCCCAACCTTGCCGACTGCGATTTCGCTTGAGCCGCTTCGGGGCCACGGGTCAGGATTTCCGGGCAAGATCCTTGTGCGCGCCCAATGCTTGTTCTTTCCATAGCTGAACAGGTCGACTCCCAGGAAGCCCGCCGTCAGCAGGTCTTCTTTGCCGTCGGCGTTCCAGTCCGTGACGAGGATCGCGTGCAACACGCCTTCAAGTTCCTGCGAGATGATCTCTCGCTTCCACGTACCGGGGCGATAGAACACAACCGGAACTGCGCCTTTGTAATCAGGCAGTGTCGCGTGCGCGCCGGCCAGCGGAGCGTTGACCAGGACTTTCTTTCCATTCCCATCCATGTCGAGCCAACGCAGACGATGAGAAGTCGGGAGCCGATCGATTTCGATCATCTCCCACGGCTGCGAAGGATCGCCCTTGTGTTTGAGCAGCGAAACGATGCCAATGCTTTTTGCGGGGTCGTTCGAGAATTCATGAGCGAGTGCGATCTCAGGAATGCCGTCTCCGTCGATGTCCCACGCCGCGCAGTTGATGGGGCTGGAAATATTCCCAACGATCACGTGACGCTGCCATCCGGGATTCTCGAACCAGATGAGTTCCTTCATGCCGCTGGCGACCGCGATCAAATCCAACTTGCCGTCGTGATTGAGGTCGGCAACAACAACCTGATAACCACCGCGCAGATCAGTGGCGATTGTGTGCTCCGCAAACCTCGCCGGGTGAGCTGCGCTGTAGGCGGGCCGAGAGCCAAAGAGATTGACCGGAACAAGACAGGCGACAATTCCCACGATCAGCAATCGCATACTCTCCTCCAACGATTGTATTCAAACCTCGAGCGAAACTGAGCATCCGGTATTGTGAGAGACCTATCGTAAGAGCCCAGGAATAAGCAGCGCGCCACGCGTTTCAGAAGATGAAAAGCCAGCTTCTGTGTGAGCCCCGTCCGCCGCGCCAGGCCAATAAACTGCGGGTCTGAGCGCAAGCTTTCGTAGAGTAAGCGTCATTGCGTTAGGCCGTGCCGGCTCTTCACGTTTCCCCAACCGCGTTAACGGCTGCCTTCGACCGCGATGAATCTAGCGGAGCTCGACGTCGCCGTCGGGCGTGTGGATGGTGGCGATGAGCGCCGGCGCCGGGCCTGCATCGACGCGGAGATTCAACGCCAGAGAAGAAAGTTCGGCGCGGACACGGTCGGCATTCGGGTGCTCCGCTCGAAGGGCAACAAGCGTGCAAGCCTTCGCGAGCGATGATGCAGGATGCGGCGTCGTTCCCCAATCAATAAAGAACGGAATAATGCCGCCTGAATTCAACGTCGGCGAAACTGTTCTCCAAGCCAACAGCACTCCGTCTGGGCGCCGGCGGCTGCCGGCCTGCACGCGTCCCAGATCGATGCCGTGTTGTTTGGCGTCCTGAACAAGAGCGTCCAGGTTCGCGTTCCTGGCTGCCCAGGTTACCAGTCCTGAAGACTTCAGGTCATCAATGCCGAATCGTCGCGACAACGCAGGCTTTGGCTGGTCAGGATCGGGGCCGATGATTTCGAGATACGTCAGCTCACCCAGGCGTATTAGCGCGTTGCGAGTGCCCGCGCCCGGGTGCTGGCCTCCGGGCGCCGCTTTGACGCCAAGGAGCTTCTCAACTTGCTCGACTCCCGCGGCAAGGTTCGGAGTCGCAAAGACGAGATGGTCGATCTTCGAAAGTATCGGCGTCTCCTTGTTCGTAGCTGCATGACCGCCGCAGATTAGCATGCAAGCGACCAATGCGATGCAATGAGGCAGCTTCATAAATCAAGTGGCGCGTAGCGGTCAGTTTGAGGTTCAGAGTTCAAGCTTTAGCTTGCTCTTGAGCTTTATGGTTGAAAAACGGCAAGCTAAAGCTTGAACTCTGAACTGGACCTTCAAACTGACCCACTATCAAGTGGCGCGGACGACGAAAAGAACAACTTCGCAACCTTGCATGAAAAACCAGGCAACAATGGCGACTCCAGAGCGTCATCAGCGTGCAGAGTGCGGTCAAGTACCAGCCGCTCATCGTCGCGCCGATAGACCGAGATCTGCTGCAGCATCACATCCACAATCCAGTACTCGTGTACACCCTGCCGCGAGTAGAGCTTGAGCTTGACCCTGCGATCGCGGTCCTCATTGGCCTTGCCCGGCGAGAGCACTTCGATCACGAGTTCCGGCGCAGTAAGGAGATGCCCGGCTGTGTCCGTCGCAAGTGCGAGGCGCTCTCGCGTGACCCACACAACGTCGGGAGCCACGTCATCGCCTTCACCAAAGATCAACCCCGGGGCAGTGAGCACAACTCCCAAACCATTCTTGTCATTCCAGTAGCCAAGGAACTGGCACAGGCGACTGCAGCTATACTGGTGCGCAACACTCGGCTGTCGGGACACGTAGAGTTCTCCTTCGATGATTTCATACCGTTTGCCGTCATCGGGCATCAGTTCCAGATCAGCGGATGTGAACTTCACGGAGGTAACCATCTTGATCTCCTCTTTTTCAGCCTATCTCAGCCGGCCGCGCGTCGCAATGATGCGTGCCCAGATCGTTCCTGCCGGGTGTTATTAAAAGCAGACTTGCAGCGGAAAACGCCCACGTAGTAACGAATTTATTCCTTGGGGATTCTCAGAAACGAATAAATTCGTTACTACGTGGGAAGTCCGGCTCTTAATCACTGTCCTTTAAGCCATCTACTCCACGTCGTACAACTTGATCGGTTTGTCCTGAAGATACTTATCAAACCAATTCAAGATATGTTGCAGACGTTCGACGCGGTGCCACGGCGCGCCCGACCTCGAAAGCTCGTGCGATTCATTGGGGAAGCGCACCATCGCGGTCGGAATCTTGCGATACTTCAAAGCGCGAAACATGATTTCACCGCCGTCCGCCGGGGGCGTGCGATAGTCGGCCTCTCCTTCGATAAACATCATCGGAGTAGTAATGTCCTTCACATAGGTGAGAGGCGAGCGTTTGGTAAAGTCTTGCGGGTCTTCCCAGGGCGCGGCTCGGAACCACGTCGGCGTAAACAGGGTGAAGTCGGCGGTGAACCAGAAGCCCGCCCAGTCGGCTATCGAACGCTGCGAGACAGCCGCCGCAAATCGATTCGTGTGACTCACGGTCCAGTTCGTGAGCACGCCTCCGCCGCTGCCGCCGGTGACACCCATCTTTTTGGTGTCGATGTAGCCGCGCTTTACCACGGCGTCCACGCCGGCCATCAGGTCTTTATAGTCATCGCCGGGATAGTTGTACTGGATGATGTTGCCGAACTCCTGCCCGTAGGAAGTGCTGCCGCGCGGGTTGGTGTACAGCACGACGTAACCCTTCGCCGCCATCCACTGAAACTCATGAGTGAATGTGAACCCGTAAGCAGCATGAGGTCCGCCGTGAATCTCCAGAATGAGCGGATACTTCTTCGAAGGATCGAAGCCGGGCGGCTTCTGAATCCACCCCTGAATCCTCTTGCCGTCAAAGCTCGTGTACGAGAAATCTTCCGGAGGGGTGAGGTTGAGCTGCGAGAACAATTCGTCGTTGACGTGTGTCAAGCGTGCGGTCGCCCCGGTTGCAGTTTCGAAGATGAAAAGATCGCCGATCTCCGTGGGTGTCGAAATCAGGAAAACCATCTTTGAAGCATCGGGCGTTGCGGTGTAACCGGCTATTTCGTGATTGCCGTTGACCAGGACCTCGATTTCGCCGGTGGACATGTCGATTCGCTTCAGATTGGCCGCGCCGTTTTCAGCCGATTCGACGTAGATGAAGTCATCGTCCTTGCTCCAAATGACGCCGCCGGGGCTTCCCCCGCGCGGCGCGTGCTGATCGCCGCCGATGCTATTGCCGATGTCGTAATCGTACTTGGCGGTCATGTTCGCCGGCGCCGCGCCGGGCTCGTTGTTCATCACGAATAGATCGGGCTGCGTGTAGGACTGCACGGGTTTGTGACTGAGCACACCAGCAAACGCAATCCGTTTCCCGTCGTTGCTGAAAGTGTAATCGCGCATACCGCCGTCGAAGCTCAGTATCTTTTTCTCATCGCTGCCTGCGTTAGCACCAATCGCCGAGATCGAATAGAGATCGGCATGGGCGGCTTCGAAATAGGGTTCTGCAACACGATTGCCCACGAAGTAGATCCGCGAGCCGTCGTGCGACCAGTTTATGTTGCCTTCATCGAAGTTACCCCTGGTGAGCTGTTTGGGTTTCGGCTTCTCTCCCGCGGTGACCGGAACCGAAACTGTCCAAATATGAGAGTGGGATTTCGGATTCAGGTAACCTCCGCCGTTCGCGCGATAGACCGCTTTGGTAATCACACGCACATCGCTGACATGCTCGGGCGGTTTCTCTTTCGCTTCGGCTTCTTCCGGATTCGGTTTGTCTTTTTCTTTGCTCGCGTCTTCGCGGCTCACGAAAGCGATGGTCTTTCCGTCGGGCGACCATTCAAACCCGCCGGGGCTGCGAGGCGTATCGGTCAGCGGTTGCGCTTCTCCACCGCCCAGCGAGAGCAGCCAGATCTGAGGCGGTTGCGGCTTGCCGTCTTTCTCACCGGAGCGAATGAACGCGATCGTCTTGCCGTCGGGCGACCAGCGCGGATTTCCATCGCGCGGCCCGGCAGTGAGCTGGCGCGGCTTGTCGCCGTCGGGGTGGCCCTTCGTCGACACGATCCACAACGCGGTGTCGTAGCGATCAGCTTTTTGATTCACCCACTCGCGCACAAAGACGACCTGCGAGCCGTCGGGTGAAATTTGCGGATCCGCGATCCAGACAAACTTGAACAAATCCGTCTCGGTGATCCCGCGTTGATCGGCCGCGAACGAAACCACGGAAAGATTCAACGCGATGACAAGGAAGACCGCGAGCAACGAGCTAAAGCGACGAAATCCGGTTTTCATGCTGACTCTCCTGATTGATTAATTGGATTGAAAACGATAATGCATTTTGGGGGAAATGTGTAGCATTACCGCGTGCTTTGCGGTCCTTTGCGCCTTTGCGCTGAGTATTATGTCTTGCTCCTTCAATACCCAATAGTCAGCGCAAAGGCGCAAAGGACCGCAAAGCACGCGAAGGACTGACCGGACGTTACAGGTCAGCAACCCAATAACCGAACACTACGAAAAGACGCTACTTTTCAGCAGCGAGAATATATGTCGCGCCACGAGTCGTGTTGAAATCCACAACATCGTTTGCGGGTCGAGAAACTGGAACGGTCCTACCTTGAGAAATAACCTTCAACGCTACGGCGCTGCGAACCCGGCACGTGTTGCCGAGGCGAGATAGAATAGTCGCCTCTTCGAGGTTCCCATCTTTCCAGCGCATCGCTACTTCGAAGCCTCCTCGCGCGCACACGCCTCGGACTTCTCCTGTCTTCCACGATTCAGGAAGCGCCGGCAGCAAGTTCAATTCGCTCTCGTGAGACTGAAGAATCATCTCGGCTATCACTGCCGACATTCCAAAAGAACCATCCACCTGCATCGCCTTCGAGCAGATCGAGAACAAGCTGTTGAACGTGTAATTGTGGACCGCAAAGTCAATGTTCTCGAGCGCCTTTCTTCCATTGCCCAGGCGAGCCCAGCACGCGGCTTTCCACGCCGAAGACCATCCATTGCCCTCGAGCCCGCGCTGCTCGAGCACTACCTTGCTTGCTTCAGCGAGCTTCGGTGTTTGGCGCATTGAGATTTGATTCCCAGGAAAGAGCCCCCACAGTCCCGAGATATGTCTATGGCTCTTTTCCGTCTCGTCCCAGTCGTCGAGCCACTCCTGCAGATTGCCTTTGCGGCCCACCTGCATCGGCGCGAGCCTCATCCGCATTTCTCTAACCTTGTTCTTGAAATCCGGATCGATCCCAAGCACGTCGGCGGCCTGTTCTACATCTTCGAAGAGGTCCCTGAGAATCTGCATATCGATCGTCGATCCCGCGCAGATCGAAGTCGTCGTTTCAAAGGTCGTCAGCTCATCGAAGAATTTGACGGCGCCCGGGACTGCCGGGAAATTCTCGGGCGAGGTGGACGGGGCGGTGACCATCCAAGAATGCTGTGGTTCATATTTGGGGTGCCGAACCAGAAAATCCAGGAAGAACTCGGCGCTGCCTTTCAACACCGGGTAGTACTTCTTCAGGAACTCCTTGTCGCCGGTGTAAAGGTAGTGCTCCCACAAATGCGTCGTGAGCCACGCTCCTCCGGTAGTAAATGTTCCCCAGCTCGGACCATCCATCGGCGCGGCGACTCGCCAGAGATCAGTGTTCTGATGATGAACCCATCCGCGCGCGCCGTAGTGCTCGCGCGCCACTTCACTGCCCTGATCGGTCAGCTCCTTTATCATCGTGAAGAGCGGCTCGGCGCATTCGCTCAGGTTTCCGACTTCCGCGGGCCAGTAGTTCATCTGAGTGTTGATGTTGGTCGTGTATTTCGAATCCCACATAGGATTCATGTCTTTGTTCCAGATTCCCTGGAGGTTGGCGGGCTGCGTGCCGGGTCTCGACGATGAGATCAGAAGATAACGGCCAAACTGAAACAGCAATGCCGCCAGCGCCGGATCGTTCGATCCGTCGAAGGATTTGAGTCGCTCGTCGGTCGGCAGTTGCGAGTTCGCAGTAGCCGGAAGATTCAAGTCCACTCGTGTGAAAAGCCGCTGGTGCTCTTTCACGTGAGCGCTCTTGAGTAAATCAAACGGCTTTGCCGCCGCGGCTTTCATCGCCGCTTCGACGCGAACGTTGGGATCGGCGCTCACGTCTTTGTAATTTACAAAGTTCGTCGCCGCCGAGATCAGCAGAGTCACCGAGTCGGCGTCTCTTACGATCAGTTCATCGCCAGTCGTTTTAACCGAGCCGCCGGTAGGCAACGCTCTTAAGCGAACCTGATAGCGAAGCTTCCCTTCAACGCCTATGTAGTCCGCGGACTTGCCGCTCAGTCTCAGGCCGTCGCCGCCGTCTGCGTCCATCCGAAAGTAATCAGTCGCGTAGTTAGAGTGCGCGGTGTTTCGGTATCCTCTGAGTTGTGCCGCAAACGAGATCGCTCCGGGTTTGTCTGAGGTGAGCCGCACTACAATGACCTGATCAACCGGGCTTACGAAAACTTCTCTAACGTAGCGGGCGCCACTTTTCTCATAAGCCGTCGTCGCGATCGCGGTGTCGAGATCGAGTTGATGCCGGTAGTCGGACGCCTTTTCTTTACTCGGGAACTTGATTACAAGATTGGCGAGGGCCTGATATTTTTGCTGCTCGACCGGATAGCCCATCAGCGCCCTGCCGAACAGCGTGTGAGCTTTCTGGTATTCGCCGGCAAATATCAGCTTTTGAACTTCAGGCAGTGCCTTGTAGCTTCCCTTCACCACTGTCGAGTACGGCCCGCCCGACCAATAAGTATCTTCGTTGAGTTGAATCTGCTCATCGTCGGTCCGGCCGAAGACCATCGCGCCGAGCCTGCCGTTGCCGACCGGTAATGCGTTCTCCCACTTGTCGGCGGGATGCGTGTACCACAGCACGAGTCGCGGGTCTGGAGCGAGCGGCGCTACGGGATCCGCGGCGAGGGCTCGCGCGGCTAACGCTAACAGCGCAAGCCCGACAATGCTTGCTCCGACCAGCCACACAAGCAATCCTTGCCTGAGGGGAATCGTGCCGCTGCCTGGTCGTCGAGCTGCTTTGACTGAGAGATTCGTGGTCAAATGTTCAATCGCTGCCATAGATTTTTCGATTATCACTACCGCAGACCTTGTAGGGGCGGCCCTCCGTGGCCGCCCCTCTTTGCAGGCGAAGTTATGTTGCCGGAGAGGGGGCGGCCACGGAGGGCCGCCCCTACAAGGATATACTGTACTCGCTCTGAACCAATCCACTGGCATATTCGCGAGTAGCAATGTGATGAAGGCGCACGTCGCGCGGCAGGCTGCCAAAGAGCGGAATCCCCTCCCCCATGAGCACCGGCACTCGAGTGATAATCAAACGTTGAATAAGCCCCGCGCGCAGGAACTCTTGAATCGTGATGCCCCCGTCGATGTAGAGATGATGAGCGCCGCTTCGAGCGAGTTGCGAAACGATCTCTTCCGGAGAACCCGCCATCTGTTCGACCACGCCTCCGACGGCGGCGGATAAATCAACCGGCCGATTGCTCAAGACCACGACGCGCTTGTCGCCATATGGCCAGGCCTGGAAGGTCAGAACTTTTTCGAAAGTCTTGCGTCCCATCACGATCGCATCGACGGTCGCGATGAACTCGTTGTAGCCGTGAGGCTCGCCGCCGCCCTCCGGCAAGAAATCGAGATCGTCGTTTCGCCGCGCAATAAACCCGTCGACGCTCGTACCGACAAACACAGATATCATCATCGCAATTTCCTTACGGTTGCGGCTCTGTTGCCGGCGTCAACTTAGCCTGGCTGGAACGCCTGATACCAGCAGACCGTAGCGACACTGCTTGCAAGGCTCCGTTGGAGGTAGTGTCCTAAAGTTGTGTTGGTCGACGGAAACTACCCGGCGATGCGTTTTTTGGAGTGCGGCGCGGTCTGTGCGTACGCGCCGCTTTGGCTGCCTTAAATCGCCCGCCAAGAGCTAAAGCGGCGCGCACGCACAGACCGCGCCGCACTCCAAATGTGCCGTCATTCCGTTGGATGCGTGCTTAAGGTTGCGGATTATTTCGGCTTATTTACTGGGCGGCTTTTCGATGATACTCGTGATTCTTCCGCTGACGGACTGGCCCCTGGCAACCTCGACTGTGATTTCGTTTTCTTTTGCCATCGCTTCACGAGCTTTTATGTTTTGAATGATGCTCTTGCTCATGCTGTGATCACCTTTTCCTCTAACGAGCATCCCTTCCTTCAATACGAAATCTACAACCAGAGGATTAGTGCCGCCGGCCTTCTTAGGATCATTAACTGTTATCTCGACACGCATATTCGACCGGGATTCAAAGAAGCTCTTGGCCTGCGCATTCGTTGCGGCAGGAGGGTTCAGGATCACTGAATAGGTTCCGGCCGGCAATAAGCCAAAGTCGAATCCGCCATCAGCGCCGGCAGTCACAGATGACATGGGCCTCAGCGTGGGCGTGGACTTGTCTGCGTTGGGCGTGGGCGCGTTTACGATGCTAACCTGAACGCCCGGCACGCCGACCGGCGCAACCTGTTTGTTGATCGGCTTCTGCCCAGTCAAGCTGATTGCGGCTCCCAGCACACAAACGCCGAAGATGAGGCCGAGAGAATACACTACGGTTTGAAAGCTCTTTCGATTAAGCATGGGGGCTCCTGGTCTGTCTCAATTGTTGATATTGATTCTGTGCTGTTGCAGCACCTGAGTCAATCGGTCTTTGTATTTCCACATGGCTGGCCGTGTCGGACCCAGCCCGATCACCACGCGGGGCGGCCGTGCTTGTCTGCATAATACATGAGCATGTCGAGATAACCCGGCTGCTGCCCGAGCAGTCTCAGCAGCAACGCCACCTGGCCTCGATGATGAGTACCGTGATTGGCTGCGTGCTGCATTAGCTCACCCACCGGCATCGAAATGTTCTCCGTGCGATCGGTCGAATATTCGGCATTGCGAGCCAGGTCTTCGTCCGTCAGCGTGCCCAGGAACTCGCGCAAGTTCGCCTCGACTCTGTTCCAGGCTTCTACGAGAGATTCAACGGTAGGGAAATCGACGGCGTTCAGACGCGGGCCACGCTTTGGACCGCCGCAACGATCGAGCCACCCCGCTTCAGCGCTCAGCACATGAACCATTGTGTTCCTGACAGATCCGTAGCTGCCTGCCACCGGCTCCGTGAATTGTTCCGGTGTAAGCCGCGCCATCACATCAAACAATTTCTTATTAGCCCAATAGCAATAGTCGTAAAGAGTTTCAAGATCCTTGACGGTCATTCAGTTCTCACTCGTAGCTCCGTCGGGAGCCACCTGTCTATAGACCCGAAAGCTCGCTTCGAAGTCGTCACTCAAAGAAGCGATAACGTTTTTGGCATCAACCAGCGAGGTCACTACACAGAAGGCGGCATCTCGTGCCTCTGGTGAAGGCGGTTTCAGGTCGGGCACCATTACGGTGAGCATTCCAGCCGCGCTCGCCGAGAGCACGCCGGCATCGGAATCTTCCAGTGCCACGCAATTCACCGCCTCCACGCCCAGACGCCGCGCAGCTTCAATGTAGATATCGGGCGCGGGCTTTCCGTTAACGACTTGATCTCCGGTGACCAGGTTATCGAACCAGCTTTCCAGTTTAGCAGCCCGCAAGCTCAAGCTTGTGTAATCGCGATCGCTCGATGTCGCCACGGCTGTTGGAATCTGACATTCACGCAAGAACGACAAGAGTTCGATCAGCCCGGGCTTGGTTGGAATCCCCGAGGTCTCGACAATCTTTCGCCACGAGGACGACCATCGATCACGAAAATCTTTCATAGGAAAATGATCACCGAAGCGATTGAGCAGCGCGGCCTCACACGCGGGATTGGTCTGGCCTACAAGCGTAAGGTAGTAGTCATCATCGAGATCAAATCCAAGTTCCGTCGCCGCGTTCTGCCAGGCAAGTTTGTAGACGGACTCGGTCTCGAGCATGAGTCCATCCATATCGAGAATCACCGCGGAGAGTTTTGTTCTTAGATGTGAGTTCACGGCTCTATTAAGCTGCGGGGATCACATCAACCGAGAGGCATCCCTCGGTTGCTTCAGCGAGATTCTGTAACAACTCTTCGAAAGTATCGCCTTGCGTAGCGCAACCGCGGATAGAAGGCACTTCAGCCCAGTAGCCGCCTTCTTCCGCTTCGTGAACGATGATCCTGAGTTTCATGGTTGTTATTGTACTTGTGATTCGCGCGAAACTCGACGGCGACTGCGCCATAAGCACCACCGGTTCATGCTACTTCGCGGCAGGGCGCTTGCGGGCGCGCAGGTACACCCTAACGTCGTCGTTGCGCGGGTTCACTACATAAACTGCTACTCGACCGTCCGGCAGAGTCTGAATCGTCGACGGTGACGCAAGCCCGGTCAGGTACCAGCCACGGGGCAGCACCACTGTGTTGCGCAAGCGCCCGAATGTCCGGTCCCACACGATCTCATCGCCTTCACTAAAGTAGCTCTTCGCGTCGGTGTAGGTTTCCTTGAGTCGTATGCGATTCGTCTCACCCTCGGCCAGCGCATGCGCGAGATAGGTGATCACTACTTCGGAGTCATCTTCGACATTCGACAGCGGAAGCTTGCGTTCCTTGACCTGCTTGCCCGTCACAACTTCCCACTTCAGTTTTGCGCCGCTGTCGAGATCCGTGCTCTCGGGGCCGGTGACGTGACTGCCTGCACGGACGATGTTGAAGTAATACTGCTCACCGGTTTTGCGCGCGGTGTAATCGTGAGTGATCCGAAATGCGTGAGTCTCAGGCGCAAGCAGTTCGTAAAGTATCTCACGATCCTGGTAAGCGCGTTCGTTGACCAATTGAGAGCCAGGCTGATTCTGACTGAAGGCGTAATGGCTGATGAACAACGCCCCAACTAAGCAAGCTAGCAAGCAGCCGAGTGCGCTTCGGCGGTTCATTTCGTCACCTCTGCTTTCTTTGAAGCCGCGAGCGGTCTCGCTTTGATTGTCACTTCAAGTTGGCCGCCGCTTCCCGGATTGACGAAGGCTAGTTTCAAACGGCCATCGGCTTCGGTCAACACCTGCGTGGCGACGGTTGAAGAGACAACCTCGAACCCGGATGGAAGCAAGACGCTGTTGCGCGGGATCCCGAGCGGCCGCTTGAACACGATCGTGTCGCCTTCCGTGTAATAGCTCTTATCGTCTTTGTAGGTCTTCCAGATAATGAGGCGATACTCACCCGCCGCGGCCACCGGATGTGAGAGATGGACTTTGATGTAGTGACCCGCCGCGCTGAAATTCTCGTCGGGAGAATCGGCTTTGGCTTGCGCTCCGGTGACGATCTCGCACTTCAGCGGCTTACCCGTAGCCGCGTCGAGCACCGATTCGTCGGTAGCGACGCTTCCCTCTCGAATGGGATTGAAGTGGAATCGCGCGCCCGGCCGCGTTTCGGTCACTTCGTAATAGATTCGAAACTGATGACTCTCCGGCGCGAGCAGCTCATAGCGCGTGTAGCTGTCCGACGAAACGAATTGAGCGGGCGCCGTTGTCGCTACGAGCAGGATGACGAGAAGTGGTAATAGAAAGCGCGTTGTGCGATGGGAAGATATCTTGTGTTTCAATTGGTTGTCCTCCGGCAGTGCTTTTAACATGCGTTTCCCTGACGATCAAATATGATGATCCGTGTGAAGCCGTCAAATCCATGTAGGGGCGGCCCTCTGTGGCCTCGTCCCGCACGGATTAATATTGCAGAGAGGGGCGGCCACAGAGGGCCGCCCCTACATGGATTTGACGGGTTCGCAGGGATTCATGCGGGATTCATGCGGGGCGACGGTAGCTTGGCTTCATCAATTGACGCAGGTCGCGCATATCTTTTTCCGGTTTCTCCGGAGGTTTGGGCGACGGCGGTGCAGGCTTGGAGATGGGCTCGCTGACGCGGCGAAAGTTGTAGCGAATCAGCGCTCGGATGCTGACCGGCTTGCCGTCGCGCGTGGCGGGCTTGAACTTCAGTTGGCGGATCGCGCGCTCGGCAGACTCCTCTAATCCGAATCCGGCCCATCGAATGATCTCGCACCGCCCGACTTCTCCGTTCAAGCGGAAAACAACCATCGCTTCAACCGTCGCAGTAATATTGGCCTGTTCGGCTTCGGGACCGTACTCGGGCTTAACGCGAGTGAGAAACTCAGGCGGCGCAAATCCAACAGCGCGAAGCGAGCCCTCGTCAGGCATGTCTTCAATTCTCTCGCCGCCCTCCGAGCGAGCTGGAATTCGTATCTGCTCCTTCGCGGCGCCGTTCAACTGTGTAAGCTGGTTGACATAGCCCGGCACACGCGCCGACAACGTCTTTGCCAATCCGTCTAGCGCAGCCTCCCTGGTGTCGCCTTTTGCGGAAACGAAATCGAACGCCGCAAGCGAGCCGGTTTTCGCGTCAACGATCATCACACCCACGTATGCTTCCTCGTGAGACTCGTTTTCGCGCGCGCTGCGAGTCAGCGCTTCCGTCTTGCCGACGATGAAGAAGTCACACCCTATCGCGGCGGCAACTCTGCGCGCTTCGTCTTTGCTCATGTTGATCGATCCGTCGTAGCCAATCCCGGCAAGCGCCGGCCGCACGAGAGCTTCATCGATCAACGCGACGCGAGCGTCACGACTGAGGCCTTCGGCAAGCACCGCTTCGATCGGATGTGCATCGTTTGCTTTTTCGCGTGCAATGCCGATGACCGCTACGCGCAATGGGTTCTGAGCAACGGACTGAACCCGATCAAGAGGAACGTGATGAGCAGATAAGCGCGCGAGCAGCAATACTGCGGCAGGAATTATTACTGCGAGATTCATGATTCAAGTAGAACGGCGAACATCTTTTTCGCGTGCTTTGCGGTCCTTTGCGTCTTTGCGTTGAGTATCGGGTATTGAGGAGCAAGTCACAATACTCAACGCAAAGACGCAAAGGACCGCAAAGCACGCGAAGGACCGACCACACGTTTCAAGTCAGAAACCAATAATCGAACACTACCCAGGCCTTCTTAAGGTAACGGTTCGCGGGATGCCCTGCAGATCGTTCACTACGTCTACGAGTTCCCACTCGAGCGCGGCGATCATCTCCGCGATGGCCTCCAGTTGGTCGTATCCGATCTCGAAGATCATATATCCGCCGCGCTTTACGAAGGTCAACCCTTCGACGAAAAGCCGGCGGTAGAAATCCAGGCCCTCGACTCCGCCAAACAGCGCCTCGCCAGGCTCCCAGTCCCGGACTTCCCGTTGAATCAGTTCAGCCTGTCCCTCGTTCACATAAGGAGGATTCGATGCCAGCACGTCGACTGAGTTTTCGAGGTGATGGGCTTTCAGCGGTTCAACCAAATCGCCTTGAAGGAACTCAATCCTATCACTCGCTCCGTGACGTTCGGCGTTGGTTCGAGCTATTTCCAAAGCGGCGGCCGACAAATCAATGGCAATGACGCGGGCTCGCGGGACGTTTACAGCGACGGTTACTGCAATGCATCCCGAGCCCGTTCCGACATCGACGATCAGCGGCGATGGCATCGAGTCATCCATCAGCTTGATTATTCGCTCAACCAGGAATTCGGTTTCGGGTCTGGGAATGAGCACGGCAGGAGTGACGCGGAAGTCTAATCCGTAGAATTCCTGATGACCCGTTATGTATTGAAGCGGCTCGCCGGCTGCGCGACGCTCGATAAGAATCAAGTAGTCTTCATATTGTGAGCCGGTGATGTGTTCATTCGACCTGGTAAGCAGATGAGTGCGATCAACACCGAGCACATGCGCTAAGAGGACACCGGCCGTCCGCCGGTCTTGTTCTACGCCCGACGCTCTAAGTTCGGCGGCGCCTTCGTCAATGGCTTGAGTTATCCTGGGCAAGACGTTTATCGAGGGGCGGCTGCGGGTTTCAGTTCGTCATTTGACTCGCAGTGCTTCGCGGTCGCCGCGCTGATGAAAAATAAGATGAGTGACCTTTCCGCTTGCGTCTTTTACGAACGTCACCTGAGTATCTAAGACTTTCGCGAAGAACTTTGTTTGCGTCTCAGGAAATAGCCGAACCCTGGACAGGCCCGTTCCGTGGAGCCACAAGTGATCGGAAGTTCTAGTGATACTCAATACGAAGCCTGGTTCAAGCTCGTACCGTCCCACGAATTGGTCGAGACTCCTCGGATCGAGCTGGGCCTCTTTGTGTTTGGCCGGGATGGGCTCGGAATTGTAGAGCGCTTCAATCCCGTGAGCGATGGTTCCCGGATTAGCGCCCGCGCGATTTGTTAGAACAATGACGGTCAGCCTTTCGTCGACGTAGCGGGCGATATGCGATGTGAAGCCTTGCCACGCGCCTCCGTGCTCGATGACCTTGTGCCCGCCAACGTCGCCAAAGGCCCACCCGAACCCGTAAGGCCGCGTGTTTCCGTTGTTGAGTTTCACCGGCGTCCACATCTGATCGAGGCTCGATCTCTTCAACAACTTCTGTGCGTAAAGCGCGGCATCCCACTTCGCTACATCGAGCACGGTAAGATAGAGGCTCCCGTCAGCGGTGGTGTTCATCGAAGGCGAAACCCATTCCTGATTCTTCAACTCACCCTTCACCATTCGATAGCCCGCCGCGCGGTTCGGCACGATGTCCGCCTCGTTGATGATGCGAGTACTGGTCATCCCAAGCGGCTTGAAGATCCTTTCCTGTAGAAACTCACCGTAGAACTTGCCGCTCACTTTGCTTATCAAAATGCCCAGCGTCACGTAACCGATGTTGCTGTAGCTCCACTTCTCGCCCGGCGCGAATGCAAGGGGAATCGCTTGCGCCTTCTTCAACAGCTCGGCTTCGGTGTAGTCGCGCCGGAAGTCGAAGTCTTTCGGATAATCCGTGGTGCCGGCGGTGTGAGTGAGCAGATTGCGAACGGTAATGTCATTCCAGCTTTCGGGCCAACTCTCTGCCGAATCCGAAAAGTACTTGCTGATCTTGTCGTCGAGCGCGATCTTCCCTTCTTCGACCAGCATCATCACCGCCGTCGCGGTGAACTGCTTGCCCATTGATCCGGATTGATAAACAGTTTCAGGTTTAGCCGGAACGTTCAGCTCGACGTTTGCAAGCCCGTAGCCTTTGGCTTTGACGATCTCGCCGTTGCGCACGACGGCTATCGACAATCCCGGAATCTTTTGAAGGTCCATCTGAGCTTTGACGTAGTCGTCTACTTTATCGGTTTGGGCTGACGCGGAAGAAGCCAACCCGCACAGGATCAGGATAAGAACAACCGATCGAGACGTTCGCATGCTCTTCATGTCTGCTTTCGTAAGGGGAGGTGTTCTCCTGAAAAGATCTCAGTGTTCGATTGGAGAAGTGATCGACCTCAAATCGACAGGATGTCGGCAACGCGACAGCTAAACCCGGGCAACACCGAAGAAGTGATCTCATCTTGATCTGTGAACACGGCCGCCAGTTCCAACATCTCGCCGGCGAGCACATAAACTTCGATCGTGCGGCTCTCCGGGTCAACTATCCAATCCTCTTTCACTCCGTACTTCGCGTATAGCTGTCGTTTTGCGATGCGATCTCGCCGCGCGTTATCGGCGCCGGGAGAAAGAATCTCGATGACAAGCGCCGGCGCGCCGGTTACCTTGTCGCCCGAAGCGATCTCTCCGCGCTGTTCATTGCTGATGAAGACGACGTCCGGTATCACACCGCTGAACTGGCTGAAGATCACTCCCGGTCCGGCCACGATAAACCCTATGGGATTGCGATCAAGAAAGGGCCGCACGAAAGCGATGATGTTCGTTACTACGATTTGGTGAAAAAGTCTTGGTGCGCATGACACAAAAAGCTCTCCTTCGATGAGTTCGTAGCGATTCCCATCGTCAGGGAAAAGATCAAGATCGTCGACTGTCAATTGCTGGTCAAGCTGAGTGCTCATTCGGAACCTCGTATTCGCAGTGATTCTAGCACAAGCTCAGCAGGCGATGATAAGAATCACGCGGCCGCTTCTTCCTTTAGTTTTTCTGCCTGATAATAAGCGACCAGGGCGTCTATCAATTCGCCGAGTTCGCCTTCCATGAACAGGTTCAATTGATGGGAAGTGTACCCGATACGATGGTCCGTCACGCGGTTGTCTTTGAAGTTATAAGTCCTGATCTTCTCGGATCGATCGCCCGATCCGACCATCGAGCGCCGTTCACTCGCGATCGCCT
>Ga0134124_10000956_pt1 | contig 23122 bp, 11 predicted proteins | sample KB304_FD_96880 | JGI IMG/M metagenome (GOLD analysis project Ga0134124, IMG submission 96880) | Terrestrial soil microbial communities without Nitrogen fertilizer from Kellogg Biological Station, Michigan, USA - KB3-0-4 | ecosystem: Environmental > Terrestrial > Soil > Unclassified ... | reverse complement strand
TCTGACCTCTGACTTCTGACCTCTGACTTCTGACCTCTGACCTCTGACCTCTGACTTCTGACCTCTGACTTCTGACCTCTGACTTCTGACTTCTGACCTCTGACTTCTGACCTCTGACCTCTGACCTCTGACTTCTGACCTCTGACTTCTGACCTCTGACCTCTGACCTCTGACTTCTGACCTCTGACTTCTGACGCCTGGCTCGCTACCACGAATAGGTGACGCGCTCGGTCATCATCTGTCCGGATAGCTGGCGGGTAAGACGCATCTCACCGATAGCGGACGCCGCAATGAGGCTCGACAGGTTATCGCTAAAGAACTTTATCTCGCGCTCTTCCTCGTCGTCCTTACCAGAGGATTTGATTTGGGGCGCGCGGCCATCAAGCTTTGACATCAACGTATCGAATACGGGTTTTGCGGCCGCGATGCGGACAACAGCATAGAAAACAAACGGCGCGTCGGTTATGCCAGTCGATGGCCCTGATGGAAGTCCAGATGGAGGAATGGTCACAGAAGCGCGAGCCTTCCCCGATTGGCTCCCTGTTGGCTTCCCTGCCTGGAGAATATCGCTCGCAAACTCCTTGCTCGACGCAAGGACTAAAACCCCGCCCGATGCCGAATAAGCCGCGCCTTGCTGCAGAAGCGTCTGCGCCACAAAACGAATGGGGCCGTCATCCCGCCACGCAAGCTTGGGCTCCGTCCCGGCAACTACAAACCTCGCGCGTAACTCGTCCGTGATCGCGCGCTCCAATGCTTCATTATTCAAAGCGGCTTCCGGCCTAAGCTGAATTACAACCGCTCGCTCGAAGCGCACGAACGGCTTCCCCGCCTCGGTCTTCGATCGAACAAATTCACCGTAAGCCCCGCTCGCCACGCTCCCGATAATTGCACGTGCGCTCTTAAGAAAATCCCTTGCGACCGGCTGAGTCGTCTTCCTCTTTTCCGGCGATTGATTATCGGCAGACGAACTTCTTTTGGGCGCTTGCGCGTCATCCACGTCGACATCGAAACGAGCGTCGAGCCTGCTGTATCGCTGAGCCCGTGTGTTCTCGTCCTCCTTGCCGGTTGAACGCGTGCGATCAGGAATCTCAGGCGGCGACCACGATTGATCGGGGAGTTTGCCAAACAAGGCTTGTTCAATTGCAGGCGCCGCGCCATCAGTCGCGCCTGAATGCACCTCGACGAGTTGGGCATCGGCGGGAGCAAACTTCACTAACGCGCTTGCGCCTTCAGCGCTCAATGATCCAATCCTCTCCGCTCGGCCCGCGTCTCCCATTTTGAACCATCGCTGTTCGGTCAGGCCGTCGCGCGAGATTCTCAAATCGATCAGCCCGCTCTCAATGCCCGCGAGCGAACCGCTTGCGTTGTGATGAATCCAGTAGTTGTCGAAGTATCGGTTGCGATTCAGCCGCGCCTGGTCCAACCACATTGTCACGTCGTGCGCGGCAAATGCATTCGATGCTTCGGCTAACGCAATAACGTCGGGGAGCAACGACTCTGAGCCGGGTGTTTTCACGTTGCCTATGGCGCGAATCATCAAACCTTCAGTAGTGGTGACGATCAGCTTGCCTTCGATGTATGCAAAACAGAACTGCTCGTTCAATCGCCCGCCGTCGGTGGTAACGTCGCGAACGTAATATGAAATACCATCGGCCGAACGCTCCTGAAACTGCGGCGCTTGTTTGAAAAGCGCGGACGCAACGGCGCGTGCGCGAGGCACTTCGGTGACGAAGACCAATTCGATCTTGCCGATGTCGTAGATCGAAACCGCGGAAGCCCGGCCCGCAAGCTCCGCAAGGCGACTCTCATCGAGGCCCACGCCAATCGCGCTCTCGAAATCCTTCTTGCGATCCTGAAGCTTCAGATAGATTCGCGACTTCTGGAACGCCGCGAAACTCGCGCTGTCGTAAAACTGGGAACGAACCGGTGACGCAAGCCACGTCTTCATCAGCGCCGCAAGATCGTTCGCCTGCACGTAGACCATTGCGCCACGCGGCATCACACCGGCCAACTTCAGTTGATCTGCGACAGGCTGCGCTTGTTGGCCATCCGAGCGGTGCGCCAACGCCGTGATGGCCATCACAATCAGCAGTATTAATCTTTTGTTTCTCATACGCAGCTTTTCCGCCTCTTCGGGTTACCAGGAATCCGTGCGAATCCGCCAAATCAGTGTCATCGGTGGTTTATTCCTTTCCCAGAACTCTCACCGCATAAATCGACTCGGCGGCGTTTGAGCGGTCGATCCGAACCAGCGCCGCAAGCTTGAGCTGTCGCGCCTTTTCCGCCGCTTCTATTTCCGCCAGTCGCTTCTCAATAGCCGTCTTCTCCTCCGGTTTCGTGGCGTCCGCGACGCGCAGCCTTTCAATCGCCATCGCGCGGTCGTACTGCCCAAGCCGCGCAGCCGACTCGACGAGCGCGGCCAGCAACTCACTTCGACTGCCCGCACCGGAACCCTGGTTCATCTCCGCCAGTGTCTTCAGCCCGGTTGTTCGCGAGCGCGCCACCGAAAGCGACGGCTCGAATGACACCGTAGCCTCAGTCGTCGGTTGCGCGACTCCCGATGCCAGCGCCCTGCGCACCGCCGGGCTAATCAATGCTTGTGGTCCCTGTGTCTCACCCTCGGCCAAACGAATCGCGGCCAGGTCCCGCCCGCCCTTGCCGTAAAGTGAGATCAACTGCGCGCGTGGTCCCGCTGCCCGGAACGAGATCGAATCGGTCATCGCACCATCGGCGTCGTAATACAGCGCTTGTTCGAAGCGTGTGACGGCTTCCGAATCGTTCCGCGCCGCAAGCGCAATCAGTCCAAGCTTCAACTGAGCGACGGCCACAAGCGGTCCGGAATTGACGCCCGCAAGTGCGGCTCGAGCTGCTTCGCGATTCCCGGCAGCCTCACTAATCGCGGCCAGCGCAAGCGCCGTCGCGCCTGTTCTTCCCTGCTGCTCCAACGCCGACGAAACCCGCGACGCAATCGAACGATCTGCCTTCACGAATTCGCCGAGAATTTCAGCCGCCTGGGCGCGGACGCTATTGGGCGTGGTTCTTTCTGCGATCAACGCTACAATGCGGTCCGCGGCCTCGCCCGCTCGCCCAGCGGCCGCGACTACGCGAGCGAGCTCCAGCCGGTTCACCGCGTTCGTAGGATTAGTGCGGGCAATCTGCTCTCGGAAATCAATCGCGTCGGCGTAGCGCCCGATTCGGGACGCGGTCTCAGCGGCCAGAATCAGTGCATTCGTGTTGTCGGTCGACCGCTCCACCAGGAGTTTCAGCAACCGGGACGCTTCGTCGGCACGGCCACGCCGCGCTTCAATTTCGGCGAGCCCGGCAAGACTCGCGTCATCCGAGTACCTCGTCCGGACCACTTTGCTGTACGCGTCGTAGAGCAGCGCGTCTGCTTCGGTTTCCCTTCCCTCAGCAACGAGCAGCGCATAAGCCTTCAGACATCTTTGCTGCACGCCGCTACTCGGTTCTTCGCTGACCTCTGACCTCTGTCCTCTGACCTCTGTCTTTTCCAGTCCGCAATAGCGGCGCAGCTCAGCAATTGCTTTGGCCGCGTCGCGCCCGCCGCGAAGCTCCACCAAAGCCGACGCCAACGGTAACCATTCATACCTGTCTTCGGAGGTTGAACTCTTGTCTATGAGGGCCAGCTCGGCATCGCTCTGTTCGCGCTTGATGGTCGCGATCAACAACCGGGCCTCGTCGAACGTGCGGGTTCGAATCAAGTAATCCAGCAGGCGCTTTCTCCAATCCGCAAGCTCACGCGCCGGGTAGACAAACTCAGTCCCGTTGAAGAATCCGTCCTCGTATTGCGGAGTGCCAAAAACCCCCGCTGCCAGGTCAGAGAGTCGCTGATGCACCGTGCGATAAATACCACCAAGCACATTTTCCGGGAGCAGCCCCTCTTCAATAAGCAGCCGGCCTATAGCCAGATCGCCGGGCATGGCGTTTATCGCGTTGTGGAAGAACGTGGCGACGTCGACGGCGCTCTTCTGATCGCGACTCTGATCGCGATTTGCGCGCTGGGCGATGTCGCGCACCAGAGGCTTAATGGCCTCGATGCGATCCGACGCGTGGCGGTCGCGCCCGGCTCGATTTACAAATGAAACCAAAAAGCCGTCGAGCTTCGGCAAGGACTCGATCAGGAATCCATTGTCGGCCATCACCTTCAAGTAGCTTTGGGCATCGGCGATCGTGACGCGCCCGCTCATGATCGAGCCCCATGCCTCGAGCGCGCCTTTGCGGTCGCGGCCCGCAAGCAAGGCTGATCCCCGCATAATCGCTACGTCGCGATCGCCCGGCGCAAGCTCACTCGCCAGCGCAACGTGATCCCCCGCGCGCGACGGGTTCTTCTTATCCAGATAGTAGGCGGCCAGTTCCAACTGGGCTCGCGTGCTGGACGGATGGCCTTCGATCTCGCCGAGAATAAATCTCCGGCTGTCGGCTTCGCGGCCGACCATGCCAAGCCAGTAGCCGTAATTACGCGATCCAAGGAACCAGTCGGCGCCGACCAGCGCCTTCCCATCCGAGATTCGCCGCCCGAGCATCTGGCCAATCGGCTTTATGTCGAGCGCTTCCTTAAAGAACGGCTCGTTTTCAGGCGACGTGTCTTTCAAGAAGAAGCCCAACTCTCCGCTTCGCTGTTGCACCCACGCGGTCGATTGCTTAGCGTTCGAGATCGCATCCAGCGCCAACAGCTTTTCATTCTTGTCGATGAAGAAATTAATAAGCTGAAGCTGATAAGGGCTGTAACCCGAGGCCAGCCGCTGAAGCTCGCCGCGCGCGCCTGACCCCCCGACCAACGCATAGATCAGCGAGAGGTACCGGTCAACCCATTCGGTCGAGTTTGCGGTGAGGTCCCCGGACGCAGCCGCGTATGCCGCTCGCAGCCATTCGAGTTCACGGTCCTTGTCGCCGGTCAAACGGTACTCGGTTGCGATCTGGTTCTGATAGTCAAACCTGTTCTTGTAGGGATCGCGACGGTATTCGACCGCAAGCATGTCCGCTGCTCGCTTATACGCTGCATGGTGTTCGTACAGCGCCATCAACGCGCGAAGCTCGTTGTAGTAAGCGGTGTCCTGCGGCGTAACATTCGGCGCGTTCCTGGGCCGCGCTTCGAAAGCCGCGTCCTTCAGCCGAGTCTGGATTTGTTCCTCGACATCGACCAATCCCGCGCCCCGCGCGATGCCCAGATACCGCCGCAGTGAGATCGCATCTGAGTACATTGTCAGCTTCGCGATCGAGGCCTGAATCGCCGATGCAACGGCGGCCGCTTCGTCGGTCGTCGCGTAATCGATCACACCTTTACCGAAATCCGCTCGCATGGCGTTGTCGATTTCATCGGCGATGTTCTTAGCCTTGTAGTCCTGGGTGTTCTGCGCGATTGCGGCAAACTGCGTGCGCATCTGCTCCAGTTTTTGGTACGCCGAAGCGGCCGCCTCGCTTCGCATCAGCGCCCTGACGTAACCGGTCACGCTGGAAGGCGAGACGTACTCATCGGCGAGCTTCTTTGGCACCTGCGCAAACGTCTGTTCGTAGACGCGCACTGCCTCGCCATCCAACCCCCAGCGCGCGAGTTGGGCCGCGATGTTGAACTGAGCTTCTGAGGTTGCGTTCTTCTTCGACGCGAGAGCCTGGCGAATTGTTTTCACCGCCCCGTCGCGTTCGCCTTGCTGAACCTGAATGCGAGCGACTTCGATCAGCCATTGCGGATCGCGTCCGGCCAATGTCCAACCTTCACGCAGCACCGCAATCGCTTCATCGTAGCGCCGCTGTCTCGCAAGCACTGACGCAAGCGTGAAACGGAGGTCCGAACGTTGAGGCTCATTTACCACCGCGATCCGATACTGCTCGGCCGCGCCCGGGAGGTTGCCGCGCCGTTCATAAATCCGGCCAAGCACCACCTGCCACCGATAGTTCTTGTTGGATTCCCTGGACAGCTTCTCGTAGTAGCCAACAAGCCGGTTGGTCAAACCATGCTGTTCCGCGTAATCGATGGCCGTCGCCAACTTGTCCGCATCCTCGGGCAAGGAGTTGATGATCTCGATATGCTGATCGACCGCGTCCTGAAATTTGCCAAGCTGATCGAGAGTTCGAATCATTCCAGCGCGAAGCTCGACGATGCGCGCTCGAGTCTCGTCTCCCCCCAAACCGGCTTCCCGAGCCTCTTTGAAGGCTTCCTGATAAAGCATCGCAAGTTCATTCAGCTTGTTCTCCGCGCCGAGAGTGCGAGCCAGCTCTCCAAACACTTCCGCATCGGAGCGGTTCTCGTCGTAGTAAGCGCGCAGCGTCGCTTCAGCATCCGCAAGCTTGTTGGCATCCATTTGCCTGCGCGCCAGAAGAAGCGCGAAGCTCCGGCGATTCGTCCCAACCGCGCGAGCGAGAGTTTGCTTGTACAACTCCAGTGATTTATCCAACAATCCCGCGCGCCAGTAGAACTGCGCGGACTCTTCCACGATGCCGACGTTCGTCGGGTAGTCCGCAACGAGCCTGTCGATAAGCCCGATCGCCTGATCGACCTGGCCGTGACGCTCGAGGAACGACGCGAGTTGCAAGCGATACATCATCGCCTCTCGTTCATCGCGCGCGACCGAAGTGAGTCGCGTGATCACTTGTTGCTCGTCTTCGGGACGGAGTATCTCGTGAAACAAATCACGCACTGTTTCAAGGAACGCCACGTCACTGGATCGCGACACCTCGGTGCGCAGCATTGCGAGCGCGTCGGCCTGATGATCTCGCTCAGCCTGATAGAAGGCGTAGCCGATCGCCAACTGCCAATCGCCTGGAGTCGATGAGTGAGCGCGTTCATAAGCCGCCGTAATCTTTTCCGCCAACCCAGTGCGCCTGGAGAGCTGCGCCAGCCGCTTCGCAACGGTATCTCGGCCGTCGCCGGGCTCAGATAGCACCTTGATGTACTCGGCAATCGCCGAATCGATGTCGCCCTTGCCTTCGTAGACCGCGCCCAGTCGATAAGCGTAGATCGCCTGATCGCTGGTCACGTTCCGAAGATCTTTGAACACGCGAACGGCTTGATCAAATTGATAGTAGTCCCAGTACACGGTCGCGACTTCGAGATAAGTGTTACGTTCGCCGGGCTCGAGCTGAGTAAGCTTGTCCCATTGCTCGCCTGCGCGTTTGAAGTCGCCGAGCTGAGCGTAGACTTCACCAGCCTTTATGCGATAGCTGTGGACTTCAGGATAGATGTCAGCCATCTGCGCCGATACGCGAGCCGATTCTTCATAGAGCTTGTCAGATTGCTGTCCAAACGACCGAGTCAGGTCGGAAAGGCGATCCGCATACTGCGGCTCACCGGGATAAAGCGCGACCAGTTGCCGATATGCATCGAGCGCTTCGTCGTGATGCGACAACCACATCGACGCGTCGGCTGCGAAGACGGCGTAGGACGACGGGGCCTTACCGGGCTGAGGAGCAGAGGTGCCGAGGGGCTGAGGAGAAGCATCCGCCGCGCCTCCGCTCCTCCGCGCCTCTGCTCCTGCGCTTGCACGAGCTTTCGAGTAGCGTTCCCGCAGCGTTCCCTGCTTCGAAAGCCATGCAAGGTACGGCTCCCGAAACGAACGGTCAGCGAAATAGTATTCGGCCGAGAGTTTCTCCCATCGAGCGCGATCGTTCTTCTCGAGATACGTCAGCATGCCTCGCACGAAGAACAGATTCCTCGGGAAATGAGTGTGCGCGTAGCTGTACAAATCGAATGCTAATCGCTCATCCCAGTTCATCTCGTCGCCCGCCGCGGTTGCGCCGTAGCCGGCGAATCGCAGCAGGTACTCGGTGACCTCGTCTTCATCGAACACGTCGATCAATTGTTTAGAGTACCGCGTCAGTTCTTTGCCGCGCTTCTCGCGCACGTACCAGCGACCGAGCCGGTGATACCAGGTATTCGAATCAAATTGCTTGATCGCCGAGTCATAAGCCTTCAACTGCTCGTTTATAAGCTGAGCCTGTCCCAGCCATCGCAGAAAGCGTTCGTAGAGCCCTTCTTCCTTCGGATGCTTTTTGATCTCGCCCCAGAAGAACGCAACCGTTTCGTTCTTCTTCTCGTCTTCCCCAAGCGAAGAAACGTAACGCTCGAGCACGCTGCTGTAAGTTATCCCACGCTTAGCCTCGGCTTCGACGGCACGCGAGTCGGTATCGGTAACTTCGGATTCCGCCTGGTTGTCCTCGGCCTGGTTATCGTTTTCATTGCCCGCGGATTTGTCTTCAGTGGGATCGTACGTGTCGCTGTAGGCCTCGATGTTGTACTTGATCTTGTCGATCAAGTTCTCGATCGGAGGCGTGACCCCGTAGCTCCAATGTTTCGGCGAGACTGGAATAAGCGGAACACCTTTCGGTTGATTCCGGGCGAGCCTATCGAGGAGCTCAGCCAGCACCGCGCGCTCGCCCGCTCTGTCTTTTAGAGCCACGTACGAATCCGCCATCCGAAGCGCAACCTCGGCGTTCTTCTCCGAGTCCGGATAATGCTGTTGAAACTCGCGGCCTGCTTCTATCGCCAGCTTGTGTTCGGATAACGACGCGAACACATTGACAATCCCAAGATACATTTCGGGCAGACGCTTCGATTCCGCATATTCCTGTTTGAATGAAGTGAAGATGCGATACGCAAACGCGCGATTGAAATAACTGGCGGCGGCCTTTTCTTCGGTCGCGAATTCCTGCGAAGGATTCGTGCCCGAGAGTATCAGCGAGAGCACGCCGTTCATGAAACCCGGATTCTGATCGACTTGCGCAACGTCGCGATAGAAGGACAGATCGCCTCCGGCTATGCGAGTGGGAGTGCTCGCCGCCCCGAGCATGACCTGGAACAACCGATAAAGCGCTTCTTCGCGCGACGCGCTTCCGGGTTCGAGTCCACCTGCCAAATAGAAGGTGTACAAATATCGCGAGGCTTGATCGTAGTGCCCGATCGACGCGAACAGCTCGGCTACGGTTTCAAGCTCGCGCGGCGTCCAGTTTCGCAAACCGGCATTCTGCGCCGCGTTCCTGCCGGCGCGCCTGTCCTCGAGATCGAGCAGCAATTGCGCAGCCTGTTCGTAGCTTCCTTCGTAAGACAAGATACTGAACAACCGCCCCGCTGAATCGAGATCCGTCGCGCCGGCGCGCACGCGTTCCTGCAACGCGCGGCGCACGATTCGATAGCGTCCGAATCGACGCAGCAGTTCGTAGTAGTCGCCCGAAATACCGCGAGCCCAGTTCGCATCGAAAGCCGTAGAGTAAACTTCTTCGGCCGCCCGTCGATCGTTGGTCGCCTCGAGAATCTGCGCGCGAGTCTTTAGGAAATAAGAAAGCTCAGAAGGAAACTTCGATTGATAGGAAGCCAGCACCGCGAGCGCTTCCCTGTTTTGCTTCGAGAGCCGGAGCTCTTCGACGTAGTCTTTGATCGGCTGAATGTTCGAAGGATCGGCCGCAACCAGCTCGGCGAAGAAATCCGCGGGCTTGAACTCTTTCAGAGATCGTGTGCGAACCAATCCCGCCGCGCGTTTGTAGATCGCGCCGCGCTCACCAACCGTCAGTTGCTTTGCCAGCTCCTGGAGCGTTCGAACTTCATCGGCGAACCTCGCGCGATGATCGTAGAAACCCGCAAGCCTTCGAAGCGAGTCCGGCGATCGGCCCCTGAGACTCGCGTACTCGGTCATCTCGGACGCCGCTTTATCGAACTGACCGAGCCTGTCGGCAAGCCTCGCCGCTTGAAGATGGAGCCTCGCGTCTTTCGGATACTTGCCGGAAAGAGTACTGACTCGGTCAAGTGCTACGGCGTATGGTCTGGCAACCGACGCTTGCGTGCCGAAAAATTCTTCGTTGGTGTAAAGCGCATCGTCGACGAGGTTTTGAGGCGCTCGGTTGGGATCTGCAGCCCGAACGGGCGAGGCAGGTGGCGTCGCGGTGCGCTGCCTTGCGGCGGCTCCCCTTCGAGGCGCGCGCTGACTCGTTGATTTCTTTGCAGCTCGTCTCGTCGACGCCGTCTTCTGCGCAACGACGAACGTGGCTACGGCGATCGATGCCAGCGAAAGCACTATGGCGATGGTCGAGTAGATGCGTTTGCGCATACTTATTTATGTTTCTTCACGACGCTATCGTTCCCCGTCATATTGTGTTGATCCATCAATGATTAATTCTCTCCGACCAGTCTGATGGACCATCGAGGTTTAGAGACGCGGCAGTGTCAAGAAGCGACAGCGTCTTCTCCACCGGCGACTCGATAGCTGCGATCGTAATGCGCACCCTGATGTTTGGCTCAAGATCAATCGGCTCATCAGGGCGCAGCACCTCACCATCAACAATCGCCGTCACCGTTCTCTTCATTTCGTTCCCTCATGCAGAGTTCGACGCACTGTTGTACACTGCTCGTGAAAGGAACCCGTATCTATGACACTCGTTTTGGAGAAAAAGGAAATCGACGATCTGCCAATCACCATCGACCCCGAAATCGTCAGTGGTGCGCCGGTCTTTAGTGGTACTCGTGTTCCCATTGATGCGCTCATAAACAATCTTGAAGATGGCCTCACACTCGACGAGTTTCTGGACAACTTTCCAACCGTTGCTCGCGAGCAGGCCCTTCAAGTACTTGAGTTCTCAAAAAGCACTTTGCTCCGACTGACTGCCAATGAATTCAATCGGGCGATTTGATCGAGATTGCAATGCCTTGAATTGAGTTCCCATTTCTCCGTCTGTCAACGTTCGTCCGATTGGTCATCCACCAATCACTTCAACCACCAACTCCGTCGCGCTTGAATTGTGCGCGAAGTCCTCTGCCGTTATCTGAATCACATAAGTTCCCGAAGGCAGCCCGGCCGGTATCATCAGATGCCCGATGTTAGCTTTGGCATTTGCGTCCCAGACGACTGGAACCGGCATGCTTCCGAAAACTCGGGCGGCGATCACTCGAGTATCGCTGTCGGCGTGAACCGTGATCATCAAGTCTTCGCCGGCGTGGGCCACCGTTTGATTCAGCGACGCCTGGAGCCTCGGCGGGCGGCTGTCGATCACGAAGGTCTTGTCTTCCTGATACGCGCGGCCCTGCCGGTCTACAAGCACGAGCCGGCAGTGATAAGCCCCATCCGCCATCTCAGCAGGCGCGATAAAGCGAGTCTCCCAAACGTCGTCGCTCTTGATGTAGGTCATTCGCCTGGTCAAGCCGAATGGAAAGATCGCGGTGACCTCGGTGATCGATTGGTCCGCTCTCACTTTCAGCACCGGGTCGCCCGGGCGAATCACGCGAGGCCGCAGCAGCGAACGCGGAGCTGCAAGGAACGATGTGTACGGCGTTACGAACTTGTACTTCTTCGACAACGCGATGATCTCGTCAATCGCTTCTTTGGTTTCGCCGTCGAGTGCGATCTGTCTCAGCAACGCATCCACTCGCGCGCGAGCCCACATTCGAGGAACGTGCGGGTGCGAGTCGTCGCGTTCGGGAAGGTCGACCTGTTGCGTCAATCGAACGGGCCTGCCCGCCTCGCTGCCGGTTACGGTGATCGAGGCCGCGCCCGGACGTTTGTAACGGCCGACAAACGACAGGCGCGTGCCGTCATAGGCTGTCGCATCATAGTCCGGATAAACCTGGTAGAAGTTGGATGCGTCCGAGTTCTGAAGCTTCAATGAATCGATCGGGTCCCGCCCGACTTTGCTCACGAATGATTTCAGCTTGAATGAAAGATCATCGGTCTCGCGAGTCCAATCGAAGTAACCCCGAGACGCGCGAGCAAGCTCGCCGAGCAAACGAATGTTCGTGTCTGAGCCTATGCCAAACACATACAGACGGGCTTTCGGTCCGGCGTCGTTTGATTTTTGGAATCGATCGACAATCGTTTTCGTCCGCGTAGTCGCAAGCGTCGAGTTGCCGTCGGTGATCATCACGATCGACCGCTCTTTCTTTGAGGGCATTCCTTTTGACAAGGCAGCCGCGCGATCGAGGCCCGCGCCCAGGTCCGTTCCGCCGGACAGATAACTGGCCTTGATAAAAGCGAGCGCGCGGTCGATCTGATCAGATCGCGCGTCAACCGGACCATTGCTGAACGCGCTGACATCATCGTTGAACAGCATCAGATTGAAGCTGTCTTGCGGGTTGAGCGAACGAAGCAATCCCTCCGTGGCTTCGTATGCGCGGTCGAGCTTTTCGAACTGCATCGACAACGATGTATCCAGCATTACCAGAACCGAACGCGGCGGCGGAGGGGGGCTGTCTCCGGGACCGCGGCCTGCCTGATTAAAGACCGCGCCCGCTTCGAAATATCCGTCCGGCTCGCGCTCGGCCAGTCGCGGGTCGCGCAGCTCGTCGGCGGTGATCCGCTCCGGGTATCGATACGCCAGAAACTCGAGCGCGCTGCCTCGGACGTTTATGCCGTAACTGAACGCAAAGTCTTCGGTGAGCTGGACATCGTTTCCCTCGTAGCTGGCGGACTTGTAGACGGCTGAGTTCTCGATGAAATTCAGCGCGAAGACTCTGCTCTTGATGTTCAGGTCAGTCATCGGAACGCGGCTGTTGATCTGTAATCGAAGCTGCAGATGTCCGACTGACTGCGTCCCGTACTCATTCGGCTTGAATGGAAATGAGAAATAAGATTCAAGGTTATCGACCGAAAGAGCTTCGGTGTATTCGAGCTCCAATCGTTTCGTTCCGTAAGCCGGAATCGGGGAGACTTGAACCGTGAATGCGGTGCTGGAGGTATCGTCGCGCTCCTGCTTGAGCAGCCCCGGATCGATTGATTGCAGCGCGAGGTCTTTGTAGATCTCTTCAGCGCGGCGTTTCTCGAGAATGACTCCCGGGATGCGCACGTCCCCGTCCCACACCGCGAAGTCTGAGATCGCGGCAGTCGTAGGAATAAGAAAAACGTAGCGGCCTTCCTGGATTCGCTCCGTGCGATTCCCGAAGATTTGAACGACTCGCACTCGAGCGTACTGATTATCGATGACAATGCTGACGCTCATCTCGTCGAGCGAGAGGACCGCCGGGTTCGGCTTTTCCGTGCTCGAGGGGATTAGCACGCCGGATTGCGCGCGTGCGCCGGCGGGAAGCAGCGATACCAATGCGAGCAACATCGCCACGCGAAGAATAGACCGCGGATGACGCGGATTGGACAGATGTTCGCGGATGATCCGCGCACATCCGTCCAACCCGTGGTCTATTCTTGGGTTACTGAATGACTCTCTTTTCAATTCTCACCAATCCATTCAAAGTGCCAGCGTACACGAACCGATCATCGCTTGTTATTGCCGTTACATTCTGAGAAGCCAGTCCCGCGCTGATGCGAGCCCAGCGCCGGTCGCGCGTATTATAAACCAAAAGACCGCGATCGCTAGTTCCAACGTACAGCCGGTCGCCGTCGTAATGCATAGCATTCTGATTCACTTCGAACTTGCCAAGCTCGCCGGCAAAATTCACCCACTCGCCCGTGGGCAGGAGCGCATCAACTCCGCCGCCGTTAGTGCCGACGTAGAGTGTGCCTTCAGCTTCAGCAAGCGCGGTTATCCAGTCGTGCGACACCCGGGAATTGGAAGTCTTATACGTGCGCACGACTCTCAGCCCTTCGAGTTCGACAAGTCCCGCAAGACTCCCGACGAACAATCGGAACCCGATGGCGGCCGATGTATAAAGATGATTGCTGGCGAGTCCGTGAAACGCGGTTATCGAGCGCGCGCGGCCGCCAGTGACTTCGGTCAGCCCTCCGGCAGTCACGAGCACCATCGTTCGGCCGGCGCTGCGGCCTGCCGTACCCGGTGACGAGAGGTCGGCGAAAGAGATTTGTGCCACCGAATCGTTTATCAACCCGCCTTGTTCGCGCGTTATCACGGTTTGCTTCAGGCCGCTGCCGAAGACAACCAGGCCTCGCGAAGTTGCAGCGAGCATTCTGGCCTCGCTCTCATCGAATGCAATGTGATTGATCTCACGGACGCGATCGTCTTCGACGTGGGACGCACGCTCGGCGGTATCCGCGAACACGACATCGATGCCACGATCGAAATACCCGATCCAAAGCCTGCCCGCGCCATCGCGCGCGAGCGAGGTTATGTGGCCCGTCGTCAACACGCGATCGCGTGCAAGCTGACTGCCCATCGATTCAAACGCCGGGTGAGTCGCTTGCGCGTCGCGCGAAAACGAGCCCTCCGGCGTCAGGACCCACAACCGTCCCTCGATCAGGGAAACCACCGACGCGACAGATTGGGGAATGCCTGCTCCCTCCGAAAGGTTCGATCCTGCCTCGGCGAGATTTGCCGCGCGCGCGGTTTGGTCGCCGTTCAAATCGAGCATGCCGCCGCTGAACAGTCCCGCCCAAAGATGCCCGCCGTCGACCACAAGCGAAGTCACGTTTGGCCGATTTGATATCGGCTTGATTTCATTTGCGTCGTTCAGGGCAACGACTCCGAAGTCCGTCGCCACGGCTACAAATCCATTTGAAGTTAGTTCCGCAAGCGCGGTCACGTGTGGTGAGGGAAGCCCATCATTAGTCGTGAGGTGCTCGATGTGTGCTTCGCGAGAAATGAAAAGACCACTGTCATGAGTACCTATGTACAGCCGGGATTCGAACGGAAGCAATGACGTTACCCGGCTGAAATCGGCTCCTGTAGCCGAATTCACGCGCCGCGAAAATCGCTCGCCGTTGTATTCAAACAACCCTCCGTCGAGCGTGCCAATGAGAAGCTCGGTCTCGGTGGGAACCAAAACCGTAACGTGTGTTGCTTTAGGTTTGGTGAATGAGTAGCCGGTAAACGCGGCGCCATCAAACGCCAGGAGGCCGGCATTGCCAGTGCCGACGAACAAACGGTTGCGAAAAACCGCGAGCGCCGTCAGGTCGTTGTCCGGCAATCCATCCAGCGTCGTGTATCGCCGTTTCACATCGCCGGCGTCGTCAATCGCTATGAGCCCGCCGGAAGTCGCAAGGTATCGGACGCCTTCAAAGCCGGCAACCGCGCGCACATCGGCGGCGTTCAGATATAGGGTCAGGCCTTCAGTCGAAGGCGCTCGCAATGAACGCTCGTCGACCTGAACGCGCGCGGCGTCGGCCTGCCGTTGCTGCTGAAGGGCTATGCTGTGATTCAGCCGAACGACATACGTGATGACAGCGGCGAGCAGCAATAGCGCCGCCACACCGCCGGTAATAGAAATGCGGCGTCGAGTGAACCTGATTTTGTTAAGCAAGCCAGGCATTGAGACGGTCGCTTAGATGCAAGCGAAAGAAAAACGATTCGTAAAAGACAGGCGCTCAGAGTACCGACTTTTCTCGGCCAGTCGATTCGTAAAAGACAGGCGTTCAGAGTACCGACTTTAGTCGGGCAGTGCCTCGTGCATTCGGCGTCGGGTTCTGCAAGCACTGCCCGACCAAAGTCGGTACTCTGAACGCCTGCTATCAAGTTCTTGACAATGAAGCAGCCTAAAAATATAGTCAAGCAGGCAAGAATAGATGATGTGCTCTGACTGCTGCCCACTTAGGCCTTAGCAACTGTGCCCAGGAATCCGATTCAGGAAAACTGATCTTGAACCTTCCGAACGCGCTAACTCTGTCGAGAATATTCGTCGTTCCGCTACTGGTCGTCGTATTGTTGACCAGGTTCGCCACCGATTGGCTCGGTCTACCGCAACAGTTGATCGGGCTTGCGCTGTTCGTCGGCGCTTCAGTCACTGACTGGGCTGACGGGTACATCGCAAGGCGCCGAGGGCAGGTTTCAACTCTTGGAATTCTTCTGGATCCGATCGCCGACAAGTTGCTGATCTCCGCGGCGCTGGTTTCGCTGGTCGAAAATCGATTGGCGCCCGCGTGGGCGATCGTAATCATCATCGGGCGCGAATTCGCCGTGACCGGCCTTCGTTCAATCGCCGCCGCCGAAGGCTTCACGATCAGCGCCTCGAAAAAAGCCAAGTTCAAAATGCTCACCCAGGTAATCGCGGTCACACTGTTGATCCTTGGGAGCGCGCCCGGAGGACCGTCGGGGTTGCAGCCGCCCAGCGGCGTAAACTCCGAAGTGCCCTTCGCATCGTTCGGTGAAATGGCGCGGACGGTTGGCGCAATCGCGGGCAAGGGCGCGATGTCGCTGGATGACTTTCGCGTGCTGTGCTACGGCGCCGGCCGCGCAACGCTATGGATCGTGGTGTTCTTCGCGTTGTGGTCAATGTATGACTACTTCGTCAAGTTCTACGGCAAAATCCGCGACCGCATAGAAGTGCGCGAGCGCCGCCGAATTCGAATCCTTCGCCGCCGCAGGAGAAAGGCGGCGGCAGCGGTGCTGGGCTCGACCAGAGGTGAAAGCGTCAAGAGCTGAGCCGTCTCTCACTCACCCAACCTTCTGAATAATCTCGAGGATCGTCAAGCCGCAGTGATTATGCGAATAGTTCCGTGGCGCAGCCACGTGGCTGCTACGGTCGAGCGGAGCGGCTCGCCCGCTGGTTTTCAATCGAGCCGCTCGGGCGCGACACCGGTAGGGGCGGCCCTCCGTGGCCGCCCCTGTTTTGCCAGGTGCGATTTATCGGCAAACGAAGAGGGGCGCTCACGGAGGGACGCCCCTACATGTGTTCGATGACCAGCTATTAGTTGCCCGCCAGCGAGCCCAGCAGACCGAAGCTCCCGACCGCGGAGTGACTTTCGATGTAGACGCCCGAGCCGCGAAACTCGGTAATGCTATTGGAGCGGGGTAATCGATTGAGCGCGGCGCGCGCTGAATCGCGATCGAGCAGCTCAGGCGAGCCGTCCGTCACGCGCATAAGCTTTGAGATCAAGAGCAAGAGCTTTCCGGCATCATCCACCCTCGGCCGATAAGCAACAATCGATGCATCGAGCGGACGAGCTGCCAGCGTCTCCTTGAAGCGCACGTCATCACTCATGCCGTCGCGATTCTCATTCGTCTCGACAATCCTGACGATCTGATCGCGGGTCGCAAGTACAAGGAAGTCGCCGACGAAAGCGGCCGCGCGCTGATCGTCATTCGAGCAAACCGTTATCTCGATTCCTCTGACCTGCTCTTTCGCGACCGATCCTCCCTTCCGCGTTAGATAGCGAATCACCGCGGTCTCCAGTTTCGACCTGTCGCTTACCTTGATGAGCATTGCTCTCGGCCGTTCATCTCCAAAGTTGACGAACGCGATCTCCGAACCCGTGGCGCCGCCGATCGAGTCGGACGGCTCGAGGCCATATTGCTTGCGAAAGTTGATCACGAATTCGCGAAGAGCAACACCGGCTACCACGTCCACCGTCGGTGAAAGCTTTTTCAGCACGCGCTCGGGAAGCTCGCCTGGTCTTTCTGCGTTCAACATAGTCATGCTTTCGACCGATCGCGGAATCAAGCGCGGCGACTCGAAGCCGGCTGCTGGAGCCGGTTTCAGCGGTTCCATCAAGGCATTGGCAACTTCGGGGTGCAATATTGTCAGATACTTTTCAGTCACGCCGTCCGCGGCAAATTTCAGAGAGTAGAGGAGCCCGGACATGGTCTCTTTTGATACGTGCTCGATCAGGTCCGCAACCAGGCTCGCGGTATCCGGATCGGCAGCGCGACTGAGAGCCAGGAGCGGCCACAACTCAACCAGCTTCTGGATCCCGCTTGCGGTCACATAAGCAAACACCGGCGCATCAGTTCCCACTTCCGCCCGTTTCTCCTTGAGCGTCGAATCCTCGGCGAGCGACGCGGCGCGCCCGGCTATCGAATCCAGACAGGCGTTCATCGCCTCGGGATCATTGGCTATCAAAATTACGCTCCCAAAAGCTGAAGCCAGGAGCGGCCGCGCGGAGCTCGGACCCTTGAAGATCAGGACCTCGGTACCGGAATAATTTTCTATGGTTTTTGTTACTGACTCCCCGTAGATACGTTCGGCTACAGTTGGCGCTCGCTCCCGGATAAGGCGCGTGGCATTCTCAGGTTTGATGTGAGTCTCGATGATGAGAGCGAAATGAGGCTTGAGATGAATCGAAGCGCCGTCGACTGTCTCGGTTGCATTCGATTCGATACCCGTAATCGTGATGGCGCACTGTGCGCGGCCGGCGACGACTGCCTCGTCGGGACCGAGCCCGGCGCGCCCGATTAGATCGCTCACCAGGCCAAGCTGCGTGAGCTGGCTCGAAAGACCCAGCACCGGAGCCAATTCGCGCCAGGCTTTCGTATGCGTCAGGCCGTCAATCAGATCAGCAAGACTGTCTACTTCTACAAACGCGATCGAGGCGGCGGGGGCATAACGCTCCATCGCCACGCGCGGCACGCGACGCAGCACGAAGAAACCGGCAACGAGGAGTCCAACAACTAACACTGACGCGGCGACGGCAAGGTTCCTACGAGTGAGTGAATCACTGAGCTTCATCAACGAGAATGTAGCATGGCGGTGGTCATTGGTCATTAGTCCGTAGTCCGTAGTCAGTAGTCCGTAGTCAGTAGTCCGTAGTCAGCAGCTCGGGGCCAGACGTAGAGGGTCTCACTACGGACTATGGACGACTCGTACGGACTATGGACGACTCGTCCGGACTACGGACTACTCGTACGGACTACGGACTACTGACTACGGACTACGGACCAATGACTAATGACCAATGACAAATAACCGCCGATCAATGTAATATCCGTCTGACACCCTCGCATCATTAAGCCCCGGAAGAGAAAACCTTGAGCCAAGCCGTCACCATCTGTCCGCGCTGTCAAAGGCGCACGCCTGCCGCCCGTGGTGAGTGCATCTACTGTGGGGCGTCATTGCCGCTATCCACCATCGAATCCGCGCCGGTTCAACGAAACATCGATACAACCGAACTCGCGTTCAACGCCATCCTTCAACCCGGTCGATCGGTCGCCAACGAGAGCGTGGTCGAGTCGCTGGCTTTAGCGCTCCAGCTTGAGCCGGCCGAAACGCGAGCCTTGATCGACGCCGCCAAACCGATTCCAGTCGCGCGCAGTCAAACCCGTCAGGAGGCCGAGATGATTTGCGCGTTGCTTCGCAGTCATGGCTGCAAAGCGGCAGTCGTCAGTGATGAGGAAATGCAGCTTCAGGCCGAGCTTCTGCGGGCACGGCGCCTCGTGCTAAGCGAAAGAGAGATTCAAGTTACACATTCCTCAGGGACGCTCGCGCTTGCGAAGTCCGACGTGAGACTGATGGTTTTGGGAGAGTTGAGCGGCAAACGTATCGACTACGTTGAAGGGCTCAGCAGAGGGCAAGGCCGGTCCGGCGGCGTGCTTGATTCGTCCGAGTATCGTTCCGAGGAGATGATGTTGGACGTCTACGCGGACACGCTGAACCGCAGCTTTCGAATCAGGTCCGACGCGTTCGACTATTCGGGTCTGGTTTCGCCGTTGTCATTCAGGTCGGATCTAAACTTCAAGGCTGCGATTACCACGCTCCGGGAAGCGTTACCGCACGGAAAGGTGGACGAGGATTTCAGCAGTATGGGGAGGCTACTGGAACGAGCCTGGCCCGAGCGAACCAGGAATGAAACGCGCGGCTTCAAGCGGACCGGTCTGTCTTTCAGATCTGTCGCTCAAGCGAGTGCAATCAGCGACAACCGGGATCAATTCGAGCGCTATTCGAGGTTAATGTTTCTACGGATCACCAACCCATAGATTGAAAGACATATTCCCTAGTTCTGTCCCAGCCACTTTACCAGTTGATCGCGCACCCTTGCCGCTAAGGGACTCTCAATCGCCTCGAAAATATCGAGAGCCGCTTCGGAATGGCTAATAGCTTGAGCGCGATCACCAAGTCCGTTGAGCGAGAGACTTAGGTTGAAGAGCGCGGTCCCCTCGCCGCGCTGATCCCCTGTTTCGCGGGCGATCGCTAAATGCTGTGTGAAGTACCCTCTAGCAATACTGCGGTCGCCCAAGCTGTCATATACAGCACCGAGGTTCCCAAAAGCGATCCCCTCGCCGTGCCGATCGCCGATCTCCCGCGCAATGCTTAGACTTCGTTCGTGGAATTCAATTGCCCGGCGATAATCGCCCGATTGATAGTGGGCATTCCCTAGTGCACCTAATGCAATACTTTCCCCTTGGCGGTCGCCAACCTCACGCGCAATGGTTAGGTATTGGTTATGCAACTCGATGGCGCGGACATCATCGCCTAACTCTTTAACGGCTAATCCCAGATTACCAAGCACGGTGCCTTCGTAACGACGATCCTTGATGTCACGAAAGATCGCCAAAGCTGCTTCATAATACGCAACGGCGCGGTCCAATTCACCCAAGTTCCTATGTGCAATGCCAAGGTTGAGAAGTACACCACCCTCGTGGGCCCTCGTGCCAACCTCGCGCAGGATGAGCGCTGCTTGTTCGTATGACGCTATGGCGTGCCGCATTTCTCCGCGTCGTGCCCAGGCTGTACCCAAGCTGCCGAGATGCGCTCCTTCAGCAACTCGGTTCTCTTGTAAGCGGGCGGACTCAATCGCGGCCTCAAGCCAGCGTATCGATTCCAGTGGATGTTGCCTTAGAATGAGCAACTCCGCTCCAGCATTTGGATACTGAATGCAGATTGAAGCCGCTTCGTTGTCTTCCTTTGCATACTTCTGGGCCCAATCCTGACCGGCTTGGATATTGCGCAACTCCAAGTCGAACTGGGCGAGTCCATCCGTCTGGAACTCTCCCCCCTGTTCATACAGTTGGTCCGCTGCCCCAAGGACGTCGAGATAGTGTACGGCATGGTGCTTAAGGGCCAATAGCCTCTCGCTCTGGCCAAGTCGTGAATCGGCAAACAAACGCACTAAATCGTGCAAACCGTACCGGGTTGTCGTAGGGTTCCACTCAACCATACTGTATGCCACTAGAGCGCTGAGGGTATCCCGAGCCACCTCAGCTTCTGCTCCCCACACGTTCGCCACCGCCGAAACATCGAACGTGTCTGGAAAGACCGCTAATGAGCACCAGAGCTTTTTCATCTCGGATCTCAACAAGTCATAACTCAAGCTAAGCGAAGCGTCGATCAGTTCGAGTCGCTCGCGAGCGTCTGTCAATCTCCGGTTATATTCGGCTGGACTCAAATCAAGGCGCTCGGCAAGAACGCTGGCCGCCAGCCGCAATGCTAGAGGCAGATGACCGCAGAGGTTCATAAGCTCATCTGCGTGGTCACCAATTCTCGGAGAGATGGTCAGCAAGAGAGTTCGAGCATCTTCTGGAGCGAGTGTGCCAAGATTCATTCCGAACAGTCCGGGTAGTGTGAAGTGAAAGCGCGAAGTGATTAGGAGCAAGCAACTGGCCGGCGGGATAAGGGGCTCAACTTGCTCGCGGCTCGCGGCATTGTCCATCAGCAAGAGCGCCCGCTGCCCGTGAAGTACAGACCTGTAAAGCGCGGCCATCTCGGCTTCACCCTCGGGAAGTTTTTCAGTCGGATGATAAGCGCGGATGACATGTCCCATCGCATAGGCAGCAGACAGGGGCTGCGGACTAGCACCTCTCAGATCCAGATCGAACTGGGCATCAGGATAGCGCGGGGAAAAACGCTCAGCGGCTCTTCGCGCCAAGGTGGTTTTTCCAATTCCGGCCATCCCACGCAAACTCAGAATACTCGCCCCACCCTTTTCAATTGCAGCCGTCAGTTCAACAAGCTCATCGATACGACCGGTGAAGTCGCGGGGGGGTGGAGGGAGTTGATGCAATGCCGAAGGGACAGAACTGACTGGAAGGATCCCACCAAAGAACTGTTGAATATTGAAGTCGCGTCCAGCTTGTGCGTCCTGGACCATCGCACTCACTGATGCCTCCCCCGCTGGTTTGGGGGTTACGCTTTTGGGCTCGCAGGGCCCTCGGACGGATCGCTAGAGACTCGAATATCGGTCTCGACATCCACGCCCCTAACATCAGCACCGCGACCGGTGCCGTCCAAAGCGATCAACCCACCGCCTCGACTCTTCGCGCCTTCGATCTTGATGGCAGGACTGATTGCAGGCGGCTCGTTAGACGCATCAAGTGTCAGCCCTGTGTTGAGCGGACCTTTGACTTCAACCTTGGCACGCATCCGAAATACAAGAAAGGCTGCAACACTGATCACCGCGAAAATGGCAATGACAATGACGGAGGTCTTATCCATAGCGCTACCCCGCTCCTTCTCCGACCTTAGCAAGTATCGGTTAAGCTAAGGTCGCTCTATTTTCCGGCGGTGCTACCCTCAATTCAGTTGATGCGGACGACGATTACTGAAGTGTTGTCCACTCCGCCGGCGGCGTTTGCCGCAACCACCAATTCCTTCGCTGCATTATTCGGATCGGCGTTAACCAGAAGAATATCGCGAATCTGATCGTCCCCAAGCATCCCGTTCAGTCCATCACTGCACAGCATCAGCGTGTCGCCGCTCTTGAGCTTGCGCCGGACGATGTCTATATCGATCTGTTCGTCGGATCCGATTGAGCGATAGATTACATTGCGATAAGGATGATTGCGCGCCTCGGAAAGCGTCAGGTTTCCGGTGTTGACCATCTTCTGGACAAGTGAGTGGTCTTCAGTCAACTGGGCGAGTTGATCTCCGGTCAGCAGGTAACAGCGGCTGTCGCCCACGTGCGCGATTGTGAGCACTTCGCCGACCACCATTGCGACCGTCACCGTAGCTCCCAGGCCGCGCTCCTGCGGGTTCGCGGCGGCATAAGCAATGACCTCGCGGTTGGCGGCTATCACCGCCAGCTTCAACATCTCTGTAGTGGCCATCTCATGGCCGTTGGCAACGGCGAGCCGCAGGCCGCCGGTTTGAGTCGGCGCCGCTATCTTTTCTTCGCGAGTCGATTTGAGAGATGCGGAGATCAGTTTGTCGGTTACCCACTCGGCTACCGCGCGAACCGTCACGCGCGAAGCCACTTCTCCCGCGGCCTCACCGCCCATGCCATCCGAAACAATGTAGAGACCGATCTGGGTTTGAACCGACTCGTAATACTGCGTGAGGTTGAGCGCGAGCACGCTGTCCTCGTTCAGCTCCCGAACCAGGCCTACATCGGTGAAATGGCCCGACTGAAGCACAACCGGCAGATTCAGATCCGTCAGGGCGTCGCGAAGATCGGCTATGGTTTGAAACCGATCGCCGGGTGATTCGGCGATCGCTCTCGCCAGAAGCCGTTCAAATTGAGGAAAGACGGTTGCGACCGGGTAGAGTCCCTGGCTCTCGCCTATAGCGGCGCTCTCACCGCTTAACAAAAACTGCAGCAGCGCGCCGATCGAGTAGATGTCCGACTTGCTGTTGTAGCTC
>Ga0134124_10000955_pt1 | contig 23149 bp, 16 predicted proteins | sample KB304_FD_96880 | JGI IMG/M metagenome (GOLD analysis project Ga0134124, IMG submission 96880) | Terrestrial soil microbial communities without Nitrogen fertilizer from Kellogg Biological Station, Michigan, USA - KB3-0-4 | ecosystem: Environmental > Terrestrial > Soil > Unclassified ... | reverse complement strand
GTACGGTAGGAGATGGGTGTTTTTCCGGACGTCATCGACCGCACCTATTGGGCAATGATCTCGGCGTTCATCGACCTGGAGCTGGCAGTCCAACGCGCGGACCGCAGTCCCGAGGCCCCAAGGTAAGTCCGAACAGGCTCGACCCCGACTGTCTGAAGCCCACTTTGCGAACCGCATGCCGCGGCCTGCCTGGGCACGTTGCGTCCGCCGCACGCCGTCCGACAGTATTTACTCTGCGCGCGGCAAACCACAAGATCCAATTTCAGGTCCAGAAAGCTAGTGGCACGCGGCGGCACAGGACGGTGATTCCTCTTTCTGGGTCCTTGCGGCGCAGCCGCAAGGACCATCTGTGCCGGAGCAGATCGGCCCCGAAGCGGCGGGCGGGATGTTGCCGGTTCTCGCGGCGGGTGAACCGGCGAGCCCGACAGGTCAGCGACGTTCTGAGATTCTTTCCTTCGGCTTCGTTCAGTGGCACGTTGTCAGGGTGTCTGTTGGAGAGCGATTTTGCAGAGGGCGAGGAGTTCCTCGTCACTCAAAATGTCGGTGTCGCTGTAGCCGTAGGTGACGGCCCGATGGCGGCGGGGGTTTGCGAGTTCGGTTCGTAGCAGGTCGTGCAGGGCGGTGGCGGGTGGGCCGAGGTCGATGATGAAGGTGGCGATGTCGTCTCGGCAGGGGCGTTCCTGGGTCCAGGTGTCGCGCACTATGCGTTCGATGGTGGGTGTGATCTCGCGGGTGATCCGGCTGATCGCGCAGGCGGCCTCGAAGGGCAGCCATCGGGCGTTGGATCCGAGCGCGGTGTGCAGGAGGGGCAGGAGGTCGCGCGCGGCATCGGCCATGCTTCCGGCGACCTTCGCGGCCTGGCCGGCGGGGTATTCGGCTTGGCTGTTCGGGTTGACTTCGGTGAGGTGGCGTCGCAGGACCGGAATGATCGGGACGGGGTCGTGGGTCAGGAGCCACAGGGTCTCGGCGGCGCTGACCGCGACGACGTCGTCGGCAAGGAGGGCCCGGACGACGGGGACCGACTCGGCGGTTCCACATCCGTGCAGGCCGCGCAGGCCAGCCTGGATGGTCCAGCCACGGGCGCTGTCGTCCGGTACCCCGGCCAGGATCCGGTGGATATGCGGCTCGGTCTCGCGGTCGCCGAGACGCCCGAGCGTGCTCATGAGGTCCCCGGTGGTCCACGGGGCCGCGTCTTCGGCGTCCGTTGCGGCGAGCCGGTCACGCAACACGCCGACGAGACTTCCTGCTGCCGGCCCGACATGCCTCAGTTCCTGGCCGAAATAAGCGGGTACGTCCCGGCGCTCCAGCACTTCCCCCAGAGCCGCGACCGCCCGAGCATCACCAATACGCAGAAGGGCTATGAGCGGATCCGCCAACCGCGACCCGCTCTGCCCATAGATCACCTGGCAGGTCGGGTCCGCCACGATCGCGGCGAGCTGGTCCGCGGCTGGCGCCGCGAGTCCGTAAAGATCCGTCAGCACCCGAAGTGCGGGCGTCCGGAGCCGGCCGTCCAGCGCTGTGAGGTACTCGCCGATGAGCGCGACCGGCTCGGTGTAGTCACCGCGCCATTTCCTGAACAGGTTGCCCGCCGTCCGGAGAGCCTCGATCCGATACGTCTCGACCGGGCTGCGTAGCTGGCCGCACAAGAGACGCGTCCGTGTCCCGACGTCGCCGCCGAGCATCAGGTGAATGCTGTCCATCAGCTGCTCGGTGTCGTCGACGGGCACATGGTCGCGCAGCGCGCTGACCAGGGTGTCCGTCGACGGGCGGTCAGGTTGTGGCCGTGGTTCGGGGGCGGCCCGCTGGTGGAGAAGGTCCAGAACCGTCTCCACGAAGTCCTCAGGCAGCCGGCCCGGCGCCACCCGCGCCTGCTGGCCGAGCGCGGCGAGACTGACCCCTGCCTCGACGGGTCCGGCGGTCAGCTCGGTCAGGGCGTCGATCACGGGCCCCGCCTGATCCGGGTACCGGACTCCCGCGGAACCTAACGCCTCCACCAGCGGTACGAGTACGCGGACATCACGCTCGACCCCAAGGCGCGCTGCCAGCGCCGTCACCGCTCCCTGCGGCTGCGCGGCGAACCTGACCACCGCCGTCGCCGCAGCGCGGCGAACCTCCGCGTCAGGATCGTCGAGCATCCCGGTGAACACGGCCGACTGGGATGTGATAGCCGCGGTCGCCAGCGCTCTGAGATCCGGACCATCGTCGTCGTGGGTGTCTCGCCGCTTCTCGGCCATGTAGGCGGCGAAGACACGCGAGTCGGCATCGTCGGCATCGTCGAGCGAACCGATGCTCGTCAGCACCTGCACGACCTCCGCCCGGTCCACCGCCAGGCTCGCCAGCAGCTGGAACAGGACCGGGATGCAGGCCAGGGTCGAGTCGTAGATGTCGCCCTCGTGGTGAACGGCGCCCAGCAGGTCGTCCAGCGCATGGTCCCGGACCCGGGGATCCGCAGACGTGAGCCCGCGCAGCATGTGTGGCACATCCTCCGCCGAGCCGTAGGCGTGGCGCAGCGACGACCAGTCGATCTCATCGATACCCGCGAACAAGGTGCTCCCTCAGTGACCACGAGCCTGTGGCCGACATGATGCGACCTGGCCCCGACAATCCAGGCGTATCCATAGCATCGGGCCGATCCGCAGGTCAGACGGCACAGCGAGCGCACCTACCATCGCAGGTCGAGTTCGCCCTCGTGGGCGACCTGGCTGGCTGCTCTCCGCGGCCGGTCGCCTAACTGGATCCGGAGCTGGCTCGGGGCAGGCCGGCCGCGGCGACGGCGTGTTCGAGCTGGTCGACGCCGAAGGCTTCCACCGGGCTGAGTGCGCCGCGCCCGGTCGCCGTCCCGGCCGCCAGCTGGCCGGCGATCCAGGCCATGATCCGGCCGGTGAAGACGTAGGGGTCCACACCCTGCAGCCGGACCGTGGACAGCGCTCGGCCGATGGCATCGGCCGTGGCGGCGAGTACGACGGTGCCGGTGGCGGCCTGGGTCGCCGGGTCGGGCCCGCGTCCAGTGACCCGCAGCGCCGGCGCCGCCGCCGCGCTCGCCAGCCGGGTGAAGGAGCGCAGCCGGGACAGCGCCCCGAGCGGGTAGGACGCGGCCCGCGCCAGGCGGGCCGGTCCGCCGCCCGCGACCATGTAGGTCGCGACGTCGCTGAGTTGCGGCGCGAGTCGCGGCAGCGTGCGCGCCTCCGTGCCCGTCCACAGCGCGCCTGCGAGCGCCAGCCCGTCCTGCTGGAAGGTCCGCATCTCGCGCCCGTAGGGAAGGGTGACCAGCCGGCCGCCGCGTAGCGCCTCGACCGGGCTGGCCACGGACGCCAGCAGCGTCGCCCTCGTCCCGCTGCTGATCCCGAGCCGGCGCAGCCGCCCACCTGGGGGGACGATCTGGTAGGCGACATCGACCCGGCGGGCATCCGCGCCGGCGTCGCGCAACGCGAGAGCGCCGGCCAAATTTCCCGCCACACAGTCGAACCCGGACGCCGGCAGCAGCACGACGCCGGCGCGTTCGGCCCGCGGTCCCGCGTCGTCGTACACCTGGCGTAGGAAGTCGGCCTCGCCGCTGCTGTCCAGGTAGTGCGCCCCGGCCTCGATCGCAGCGTCGACGGCGGGCCGGCCGAACCGGGCGAACGGGCCCACCGTGGCGACCAGGACGTCGCCAGGCCCGACCAGCCGGCGAACCGAATCAGGATCGGCGGCGTCGGCGAGAGCGCCGGGCAGGTCGCCGTGGCGGGCCCGCAGCGCGTCGACCCGCGCCCGGTCGCGACCGGCGACCACCGGACGGTGTCCCGCCGCGACCAGCTCCGCGGTCACAAGCCGGCCGGTGTAGCCGGTGGCGCCGAACACCACAATGCGGTCGCCCATGCCGACAGACAGTACGGCCCCGGACGCGAGAACGTCTGGCGGCCTTGCGCTGCGAGCCGTCAGGATCGCAGCGCCGCGCGGACGTCCATGAGCGCGAAGCCGAGGAGGTTCAGCCCAGGCCAGTCGATTGGATGCTCGGCGCGTGGGTCGCTCGCGGCCAGGCCGATGCCCCAGACCGCGTCCAGTGGGCTGGCCTCGACGAGAACCTCGTCGTCGGTGGCCAGAAGGAAGCCGCGGAGGCCGTCGTGCTGGGTGAACTTCGCGAAGTTGCCCGCGACGACGATCTCATAGCGGTGCCGCTGCCAGGTTGTCTCGTCGAAGTCGCGGACGCGGCGGCCGAGGGCCTTTGCCTGGCCCGGGTCCGGAGTGGCACAGATCGCTTCCGCGGTCTCGTCGTCGCCGAACAGCCGTGCTTTGCCCGCCATCATGAAGTGCTCCGCCGTCGCGTACCGCCGTCCGTCAACGGTGAACGCTGAGGCAAACCACTGGCTCAGGCAGCTCGCGCCGACCCCACCACCTCGAGGCGGCCGGTGGCCCCAGAAGAACCGGAACGACAGCGTCACACCGTCGAGCTCCGCCTGGATCAGATCCTCGACGGCACGCGGACGCCCGGCCGCCCCCGCTGGCATCGCCTCAGTTGGCCCGCTGATCACGACAGCGATCCTTCCAGGAAGCCAGGCCCGGCGGCACCTCAATTTCCGGCAGTGGCGAGGCGTGCCCATCGATGCCCCCGCCTGCCGCCATCAGACCGCTCGCGATCATCAGAAAGAAGCTGAGGCCGCGGTGATGCTGGCGATCTGGAAGGTGGCCCTGACCTGAAGTCCCTCCTGCCCACAGATCGCGAGTCCCATTTACTCGGCGCCGCTGCGCCTTCCCAGTCGAGGAGGGCGGCGGTGCGCCATCACCTCGAACGGTTCGGCACGGCACCAGACGGCCGGATCTTCCGGTCGAAATCGGGCGCTGCGGTGAAGGTGGACCGCTACCTCTGGCGGGCTGGCACGTGGCCCAGAAGGAGGCACTTACGCCGGCTGTGGCCGCCTCACCGCTCGCGCCAGCGCCTACTCGCGGGCCCTCGCCCAGACCTTCCAGTAGCTGTCAGTCGGACCTGCCTAGGCGTGCAGACTGTCTGAGCCGGTAGCCTGCCGAGCATGGAAGGCAGGACGCCCGCGGGTGTCACGAACATCGGCGACGTTCTTCGGTACTACGACCGCACCGAGTCACGGCTGGGCTACCTGTATCTGCTGCACGGGACGAAACACTTCGGCTGGTACGAGGCCGGGGATTCCAGATGGCGGTTCTCGGCCGCGATGCGCCGCATGGAGCACCAGCTCGGACGCCGGCTCGGTCTTGACGCCGGCTCTCGGGTGCTTGACGCAGGCTGCGGCATGGGAGAGGTCGCGCGCACGCTGGCGGTAGACTTCAACCTGGATGTCACTGGAATAGACATTCTCGATTTCAACCTCGACGAGGCCCGGCGCCGAAGCGAGAAAGCCAGGCTCACCGGCCGCACCCGGTTCCTCGAATGTGACTACCACGATCTCTCCCGGTTCGAGGATGGTGGGTTCGACGGGGTCTACACGATGGAGACGTTCGTGCACGCCGCCGAGCCCGAGCGGGTGCTGGCCGAGTTCCATCGGGTTCTGCGCCCCGGCGGGCGGCTCGTGATGTTCGAGTACTCGCGGACGCCGGAGGAGCGGTTGGAGCAGGCAGCGCGTGCGGCGTTTGACGCCGTGTGCGAGCTTGGCGCGATGCCCGCCTGGCATCGCCTCAACCACGGTGACCTCGAAAACCTGCTCGAATCCGCGTCGTTCAAGGTCGAGTCGGTGGAGGACGTGACGGTCCGCATGCTGCTGATGCTGCGCACCTTCGCGATCCTCGGTCGGGTGCCCTACTCCGTGGCGCGGCTGCTGGGCAAGACGGAGAAGGCCGTCAATGCGATGAGCGGCGTGGAGATGTGGAAGTACCAGGAGGCCTGGCGCTACCATATCTACACCGCCGTCAAGAAGGCATAGACGCTTCCGGGCCGGGGTCCTCCGGGGCTCGCGTTCTGAGCCAGCTTCGCGAGCACGCGCACGAGCTGACCGGCGGCGAAAAGATCCCCGTACCCGCCTCGGAACGATCACGACCGCGCACCTCGACGAGGCACGGGAACGACTCATCCTCGATCGACATTCGCACGGGCCTGTCCACCGCCACCAGCCCCGCGGGGCGCACCATCACCCTCCTCACCGGCTAGACCCGAGGGAGCCCATCGGGCGATCCGCTGGCAAGCGAGGCGGGAACAACCCGCGCAAGGGCAGCGAGCCGTTTCCGTTCCGGGGCGATCGGTGCTCAGTCCTCGTCGAAGCCCGCCTGGTCGAACCTGAGCGCGCGGCGTTGACCGACACGCTTCCAGCCGCAGAGCCATTAGTGCCCCGCAGACAAGGTTCGCCCAGTCCCGGCGCCTCCTTGATCGCCGTATCGGCCCTCAAGTGGTCGTGATCGGGGCCGGATTACGACCACTTGAGGTCATTTTCGGCGATCACGAGAGCCGGGGCGATGCAGGCCGCCCTGCAGCCGGGCTGATCGTCGAGAACATGCGTCCGTGGGTGAACGCAGGCAGCCCCCGCCGGAACTTCACGTCCTGCCCGCGCACACCCCGGACGGCGACCTGCCGGACGGGGCGGTCGTGGACAAGCCGCACCGCGCGTTGTCCTGGCCTTGACTACCAAGCCACCTCACCCGCGGGATACGCGCGGTCATCGCACTACGCATGATCTTCTTCCACTGTAACCGCCTGGGCGTCCCTGCCCGCACCCAGGCGATCCTCGCGGTGCCGCCCGGCAAGTCATCTTGGCCCCGCCCACTGGCGATGATCTGGGCCCGGAAGCCAGTTCGCCGGGCCGAAGTCTGGTCGCAGACACCAAAGGATATTACGGATATTACGAGATAGCGTTTCCTTTATGTCCGTTCTGCCCGTACTCCGCCCACTTAGCCCCCTCTCGTCACCGTAAGTAGCACCTTGACAGGTCGATAAGTCCGCACGAGAGACCAGGGGCCAGGCAGGTGGACGTCGGCGGTGGCGGTCGATCAGCATTGATCATTTTCCATCTCATCGAGACCGTTGAGAGGACAGCGGTCCGAGATTTCCCGCGTGCTGCGGAGAAAGAAAAGGTTCAACTGGGCGCAGCCTGCGGGTCGACCAAAGAATTGTGGGGTTGATATGTCGTATGTCCACGCGATCGTAGGACCGACTGGGGTTGGCAAGACCGCACTGGCCACCAGGTTGGCCCGGGAGACCAACGCGCCGACTGTGGTCGCTGATCGGATTCAGTGTTTCACGGACCTTTCCACTACGAGTGCCCGTTCGGACTGCGATTCCTCAGAAAGCATCATCCGCCTATACCTAGCCGACCGTGTTGTGGCCGACGGCGACTACCCCGCCGAAGAAGCCGCCCAGGAGCTGGTGCGCAAGCTGGAACGGCTGACGATGGAGTACCCGTATGTGGTCGTGGAGGGCGGGTCGATCTCCGTCCTGCGGCGCCTGGCCGCACGCCGCGGCCAGTTGTCCTTCAATCTGAGCGCACAGGTCCTGCATATACCCGACGACGTCGAGTATCGCCTTCGGTTGTTCACCCGCGCCCGCGGAATGTTGTCGCCGAATACAGGCGGACCCAGCATGCTCGACGAGCTTGCAATGGCCTGGAAGAATGAATCTCAGCGCGAGTTCGTCGCCAGCATAAACGGCTTTGAAGCTGCCCTTGAGTGGTGTTGCCACAATCGTGTCGACCCAGCCACGTTGTCCGGCAAAGATATGGATCCCGTCCTTCTGGACGAGATTGCCTGGATGGTCGCGGACGCCCATGCGGTACATGGAAGGGAGCAGGACGAGACATTCTCGGCCATCTTCGAGAGCACGCCCGTTTCCAGCCTGCGCGAACTGGGCTGCCGCTCTTGACAACAAGGTGGCTGCCCCGCCCGGGCAGCGCTCAGCCGCTGGCAGGTCCGAGTTCCACCGGCAGCAGCCAGGGCACCAACCTGAATCGACGGGAAAGAATGCCCGATCGTCCTGTGAACATCTGCGTCTACTGCTCCTCGTCCGACCGGATCGAGCCGCACTACCTGGAACTCGCGGCAGAAGTCGGTAACGAGATTGGGCGCCGCGGCCATACTCTCGTCTCCGGCGGAGGTTCCATCTCCTGCATGGGTGAGGTGGCACGCGGGGCTCGGGCCCTCGGCGCCCGTACCGTCGGGGTGATTCCGCGGTCCCTCCTCGAGTTTGAGATCGCCGACCTGGACGCCGACGAACTCCTGGTGACCGACAACATGCGGGAGCGGAAACAGCGTATGGATGAACGCTCCCACGGTTTTCTGGCGCTGCCTGGCGGTATTGGCACGCTGGAGGAGGTACTCGAAGCCTGGGTGGCCCTTGACCTGGGCATGCACAGCAAACCTGTTGTCATTCTCGACCCAGACGGAGTCTTCGCTCTGCTCCGCGCGCAGATCGATCAGTTGGTGCAGAAGGGGTTTGTCCATCCGAAGGCCCGCGGGGCCGTGACCTGGGCTACTACGGTCCCCCAGGCCTTGGACCTCGTTGAGGCCGGAATAGCTCGGTATGCCAACGTGCGGACGGTCGACGTAGCGCAGGACCTTGGAACCGCCGCCGTTGGAGAGATGGCGTGATAACCCTCTAGCGGCTTTTCCGCCGGGCTTGACCACCATCTCCAATAGAACGTTTTCGCCGATTGGCGAAATCTCCCTTTCACTCAGATGTCCATCGTTAGGAGAAATTTACCAGCTGGATCTATCGGCTCTCTGCTACAACTGCCGACAGGAAGAACGATGACGTTGGAAATAATTCAGAACACTAACGGGGAGCAGCTCTACTACCGCCGCGGTGAATCGTTGCTCAGTGTCTTCGACAGCCGGGTGCGTGATGCTCCCGAGCGGATAGCGGTGATTGACGGACACCTTCGCCTGACCTACCAGGATCTGTATTCGCTCTCCTTTGCCAATGCGGATGTCCTGGCCAGCCACGTCCGGCGACCCGGAGGCCCGATCCCCGTCCTGCTGGGCCGCTCCGCGAGCCTGGTAGCGGCCATCCTGGGAATTCTCCGGTCCGGCAACTCGTATTGCCTGCTCGAACCGTCGTGGCCGGCCGGCCGAATCGCCGATCTGCTGGACCAGCTCAGCGCTTCTGTCGTCATGGCCCCGAGGAACGCCGGGCTGTCAGTACAAACGGTCCAACCCGTCCTGAGCCTTCCCACCAAGCCGCGTTCCGACAGTTCACCGGACCACGACCGCTACCCGCGAAGGAACGGCGACTCGGTGGCCTGCGTCTTCCTGACCTCCGGGACTACTGGGAAGCCAAAAGCCGTCCTGTCACCCGATCGCGCGACGGTTCGCCTGTTCGAGCCGGGAACATTCGCGCCGTACGGCCCGCAAAGCGTCGTCACCCAGGCATCGGCACTGCCGTGGGACGGATTTACGCTCGATCTCTGGTCAGCGCTTCTCAATGGCGGGACGTCGGTCGTGGTGCCCGAGCCGCATCTCGACCCCTTCACCCTACGCCAACTCGTGCGGCGGTACGGTGTCAATACCGTGTTCCTGACGACCAGTCTTTTCAACCTCTTTGTGGACGAGGACCTGGGGTCCTTCGAAGGCGTCAGGGTAGTACTCACCGGCGGCGAGAAGATGCGCTCCTCCCACGCCACGCGTTTCAAGCGCAGATACCCGGAGACCGTTCTGGTGAACGGCTACGGCCCGGTTGAGACGACCGTCTTCGCCACCGCTTGGACGGTGCCTCCGGAAGGCGTGGAAGGGGATGCCCCGGTAGGCCACCCGGTGCCTCGGACAGGTATCCACATCCTGTCTGGTGACCGGCAGTGTCCGCCCGGTGAAGTCGGTGAGATCTGCATTTCCGGCGACGGGCTCGCGCTCGGCTACTGGAACGACGAGGCAGCCACCGCGGAGCGATTCGCCAACCTGGACCTCGCCGGCGAGCCCGTTCGGGTCTACCGAACCGGGGACCTTGGCTACACTAACCGCGATGGGGTCCTCCACTTTCGTGGCAGGATGGATCGTCAGATCAAGCTTCGCGGGCACCGCATCGAGCCGGCTGCCGTCGAGGCGTCGCTCGCCGAACTCACCGGGGCGCGGCACTGCGTCTGCCTGCCTCGCCGGGACGCCGACGGTGTGACGCTGGAACTCATCGCTTTCCTGGTCGACGATCGGGATGTGGACGAGGCCGCGCTACGCACTCGGCTGGCTAGCGTTCTGCCTTCCTACCTGGTGCCCGACCGGATTCTCGCTGTGGACCAGATTCCCCTGAAAGAAAACGGGAAAATGGACGAAGAACGGCTGCTTGAACGAGCCGGGACAGGCGCCCCGTCGGAGAGCCGCCGACCGGTCCAGTCCGACGACGTGGAGGCCGAGGTCCTCCGAGCAGCCGCGCGCATCCTCGGCATCTCGCTGGTGCCGAGGGACCGGCCGTTGACCGATCTGGGCGCTTCATCGCTCGACCTGGCAAGACTCTGTGCCCGCATGAGCACCCGACTGAGACGACCGGTGCCGCTCTCGGAGTTCATGAGGCAGCCAACCGTCAGCGGGCTCATCTCCATACTTCTCCGATCCGGGTCCCGGTCCCACGACGACTATGTGGCCGGCGGTGAAAACGGCGCCGATGCCGGGACCGGTGCGGAGCTGAGTTATTTCGCCGAGATGAACCTGCGTTGGCAATGGCGCTTCCCGGACGACCGCTCCGACTACTGCGTCCTGACCTGGCGACTGAGGGGAACTGTCGACGCATGGGCGCTTGAGCAGGCGCTGGCCGACGTCCAGGACCGGCACGAGGCCCTGCGGGCGGCCTACGTTTTGACGCCGCGACCGGAAGCCCGGTCTCGAGCAGTGCGGCCGCCAGTCCTTCTCCGGGGCGCCTTCGACAGTGCCAACGCGGCCTTGGCGGAGGTCCGGTTCATACTCGCGCAGCCACTGCGACTCGACGACGGCCAGGTCTGGCGGGCGGCACTGTTCTCGGCGGGAGCCGATACTCATGTGCTCGGGATTGTGGTGCATCACGTCGCTTTCGACGGTTGGAGCGAGTCGGTCCTGGCTCGGGACCTCAGCAGCGCATATAGCGCACGGCGCGGTGGACATGTTCCAGATCTCGGCCCGACCTGCTCGCTGCGCCGCGTCGGCTCCTTGCGCACGGCATATCGGTCGGCCTTGGACCTCAACGGTCAGCTCCGGCGTGCCGCCGAGCGGCTCGCCGAAACGCCGTCCGCGATCCTGCCGGCGGGCACCGCTGTCACTGCCACCGGGACGAGACCGGTGCGAACGGCTCGTGCCGACCTTGGCGGCGACACCACTCCGCCGCACGCCCGGCTGGCCGCCGCCCATGGCGTCACCAGCTTCGTGGTCCTGCTGGCCGCGTACGCACACGCGCTGCGCGCGGTGAGCGGAGCCACTGACTTCGCCGTGGGGGTACCCGTGAGCTGTCGCTTCGACGCCCGGCTGCACGGTGAGATCGGCAACTACATCAATTACGTCCCGGTCCGGCTGACGCTGGGTACCGAGGACGACGAACGGAAACTGATCGCGCTCGCCAACGAGAGTGTCGCCGCGGCGATGGGCGACCAGGACGTTCCCTTCGACGAGCTCGAACAGGCCACCCGGGCGCGCAGGACCGCCAGCGGCCCGCTCGTTCAGCACATCTTTGCTGTCCAGGACAACGCTACGGCTGTTCTTGACCTGCCCGGAACGCAGGCTCTACTCGATCGAGACGACCACCTCATGGACATTCCGACGGAAACTTTCTTCGAGGTGTGGCCGCCTAGCTCCGGATACAGTTTGACGCATTTCAAGGCTGCCCTCACCTACAAGAGTCTGACGGTGTCGGACGGGGCCGCACAGCGACTCCTTCAAACATTCACCGAGGCGATCGGTTCATGGTCCGACCGAACGCGGCCGCAGCCAGGCGAGAACCTGGAGGTCGCCGGCCGGGTCGACGACCAGGCGAATGTACGCGGCTTCCGGATCGAAGCGGGTGAGGCGCGGGAGGCCGTGGAGGCCTGCCCGGAAGTGCGCCAGGCCGCGGTGACCACCGGAGAAGGCGACTCCGGCGACCGGCCGGTGATCCGCGCCCTCGTTCCTGACGAAGAGGTCAACCACTCTGATCTAGCGGCTGAACACGTCGCGGGCTGGCGCAGTATCTTCGACGAAACTGCTGGTTGGGAGACAGCGGACCCCCAGTTGAACACCGCCGGCTGGCTCAGCAGCAACGACGCCATGCCTATTCCCGCCGCCGACATGAAGGAATGGGTCTCCACCACGGTTGACCGGATCAAGGAACTTCGGCCGTCGAAGGTACTGGAAGTGGGCTGCGGAACCGGACTGCTGGCTTGGCGCCTCGTCTCCGAGGTCCGGGACTACGTCGGAACCGACCTTTCCCGGGCTACCGTCGAACAACTGCGAGATCAGCTGGACCACGCGGGCGTGACGAATGCCGAAGTTTTCACGTGCGAAGCTCGCGACATTACCCAGATAGGTCGCTCGGGATTTGATACCGTGATTCTCAACTCTGTCGTCCAATATTTCCCCGACCAGGAATATCTGGAAGCTGTGCTGGTAGACGCTCTCACACTTCTCAACGAAACAGGTTCGATCTTTGTGGGCGACGTGCGGAGCCTTCCGCTCCTGAGCGCGCAGCAGACGGCAATCCACCTGTCGGGTGCGGCGCCAACGGACGATCCCGCGCACGTGGCCAGGAAGATCCGTCAGGCGGTCGCCGCCGAGGGCGAACTCGTCATCGACCCGCGCTGGTTCGTGGAATTCGCCCGGCGTCATGCGCGGGTGGGAGACTGCGAGATCCTCCCCAAGCGCGGTCGAGCTCAGAACGAGATGACCCAGTTCCGGTACGACGTCGAATTCAGGCTCGGAGCTTCCAGGCCGATGGAGCGGGTCGATACCTGGCACGATTGGCGAGGCGAGAATCTGAGCCTCGATGCTGTCCGAACGCTGCTCGCCGACGGACCACGGACCGTGGGTATCACATCGGTCACCAACGAGCGCGTGATCCACGCCGCCCTGGCCTCCCGCCGAATCCTGCACGACGCCGACGAGATGTCGAGCATTGCCGTGCTACGGGAGCTCCTACGGGATAAGGTGCCGGCCGCCGTCGATCCGGAGGATGTATGGGGGCTCGCCCGGGAGTTCCCCTATCGCGTTCACCTCAGCTGGATACGTGGCGGCGCGGACGGCGACTTCGATGCGGCCTTTGTCCGTGACGACTGGGAAGCGGGAACCTCGATCGCCTTCCCGCCTCCGTCTTGGCGTGACGGGTCTCCCCTGATCAACAACCCCCTCACTCAACGTGCTGTCCGCGAGCTTTCCGCCGGCTAGACCTGTCTTCCGCACGTGCGTGCGGTGAGACAGTTGCTTGATCTCTTGAGCGACAGCCCCACAGCAGGCCTATGGGGCGGCCACCCCGGTGAGGGGTGTGCTGCGCGCCGAGCGTCGGGTTGAGGCTGTCGAGGATCCGATCGTGGGCGACGTCGCCCGGAGTCCGTCAGACCTCGGTCCGCTGCCCATCCCGGAGCTCGGCACCGTCTTCGTCAGGCTCAGCGTCGGCTCCCGCGGTCGCGGCCGGACTCTCGTCGGCGGCGGTCGGGGTGCCGCCCTGCCCGGTGCTCGGGCCGCGGCGGCGGCGCCGGAGCAGGACCGTGACCAGGCCCGCCACGGCCGCGAGGAGCACGAACAGCGGCAGCAGCCAGGCGTAGGTCCAGGTGTGGCCCTTGCCGTGGACCGTGGGCAGCGGCGCGATCGAGCCCGCCATGTCGGTGAGCAGTGGCACTACGGTGACGGTCGCGGTCAGCCGCGGCGCGGGAGTGACGGCGTGCACCGGCACGGAGACCTTCCAGGTCTCGCCCGGGAGCAGCTGGGGCGAGTCGGCGATCTTCCCTGCCTGCGCGTGCCCGAATGGGCTGACGAGGGAGACGGTCTGCCGGCCGGCGAGGATCGCATTGCCGGTGTTGCGGATCGTGTAGGTGACGGTGGCGTCACGCTTGCCGAACAGGTTGGCCTTGCCCGAGTAGTCAACACGCAGGTTCTCCACCGCCAGGCGCGGCGTGAGCTCCCCGCTGACCCGCAGGTGGACCCGGATGCCAGCCCGCCGGTCCACCGATGTCCCGTCGGCCTGAGTGCGCGTCAGCGAGGTGACGATGCCGCCCAGGTAGTCGCCGGGGGTCGCGTCCTTTGGAATCGTGACCGTGAACGACACCTCGACCGATGCGCCGGCCTGGACCGTCACGTCGGCGCGGTCCGGGTGGACCCAAGCACCCACCGTCTTCGACGTCCCGCCCCCCGCTAGGAGGTCGAACTGGCCCTTCGGGTTGGTGAACCCGTCAGCGGCGTAGACGGCCAGGTCAAGCGGGGTGGTGCCGTGGTTCGTGACGACAAAGGCGTCGGTGAGCTGCCCGCCAGGGTTGATGGTGTAGCCGTAGTTCTGCCGCCCTGACCCGAAGTCGTTCGCGGCTGGCGCCACCGACCACGGCGCGTCGGCGCCCGCGGCCGTGGCCGGCCGGGCCCCCGCGATGAGCAGGCCGACCGCGGCGACGAGCGCGACGAGCGCGGCCCTGGTGAGAGCTCCGGGCATACGCGGTGCAGACGGATGCATCTGGTGATCCTTGGCCTTCCGATGCGCGGCAGGGCAAACGTACGAGGTGGGCGCCAGGCGACGCCCACCCCGCCTTCAGGACAATCGGGTCAGGAGACCGTGGTGACCGTGGTGGTCGAGGGCCCGTTCTGAACCACGGCGTCGACGTTGTTGTCGGCGCCGTTGTTGACCGCCTTGGCGTCGTAGGAGTTGATCACGACGCTGTCGACGACGGAGCCGACCGGCTGGGCCGGGCTGGCGCCGCTGTTCGGCCCGCACCACGACACCTTGCGCAGCTCTACCGCCGAGTTGGGGGTGGCACAGGTGCCACTGCGGATGTCCTGAACCACGAGCTGGCCGTTCTGAACTGAGACCTTGACGTAGGTCCGGACGTGCCGCTGGTTCTCGACCGAGTTCGCGTAGTGGCTCTTCGGGTTCAGCGGGTCGGGGCCGTACTCGCCGGCGACCGGGGCGGTCAGGTCGTAATACTTCGAACCCGACGCGGAGTTCGCCGTCACGTAGATGACGCCGCCCGGGCCTTGGGTGACCTCGGCGTCACCGGGCTGCTCGTCCGGGTTCGCCTTCTGACCGTTATTGATCTCGTAGCTACGGGAGTAGCTGTGGTCGTGGCCCTGGAGGACCAGGTCGACACCGAGGTTCGAGAACGCCGTCGGGAAGTCCTGGCGCCGGATCTTGTTGTCGTTGTCGTTGGCGTGGTCGGCCGGCGAGTAGATCGAGTGGTGGTACACGAGCACGGTGTACTTGGCCTGCGAGCCGTGCGCGTTGACGACGCTGGTGACGTAGCCGATGTGGGCAGCGTCGGCGCCATTGGCGTAGGCGTTGCTGTTCAGGTCGATGAACAGCACGTCCTTGTAGATGAACCAGTAGTCACCACCGGACTCGGCGCCGGCCGGGTTACCGTTCCGGTAGTACGACGCCGACCGGTCGGTGTTCGGAGTCCAGAGGTGCTGCTCGTAGGCCTTGCCGCGCCAGCCGGCCGCGTCCTGCGCCACACTGCCGGACGAGCCGATCTGCGGGTCACCGAAGAACAGGAAGTCCCAGTCGCTGGCGCCGTAGAAGGTCTGGGTCTTGAACGTGTAGACCGGCGACCAGCTGCCCTCAGTGCCCACGCGGTAGGAGTACTCGGTGTTCTGCTTCAGGCCGTCGATCGTGACGTGCGCGTTGTAGCCGCCGTTGACGGCGTTCGCGGCCGTCGTGGCCGAGTAGCTGGTGGCGTCATCCGGGAAGACGCCCTTCTTGATCTGGTTGCTCGGCGCGACCTGAACAACCTGCGCGTCGTTGGTCGACGTGTACCAGGACACGACGCGCTGCGACTCAGTCGCGCCCACGCCGAGGATCACCCCGCTGGGCGGGGTGGCGGCGGAGGCCCAGTCCGACCAGCTGGTCGACCGCATCGACGAGGCGATCGGCCTGGCGCCCGACCTCGTCATCAGCGCCGGCAACCACCTCGTCGACCCGTTGGCGCTGGCCAGTGCCAATCACCTCGAGCAGCAGTTCCTCGTGGTCGGCGCCGAACTCGCCGAGCCGACCCAGAACGTCACGGCCGCGGACTGGGCGGGCGCGTCGTTCCGCGGCGAGGGGCTCGGCCAATCCTCGACCTACGACCCGGCCAGCTTCACCCCGGAACGGGCCGTCCGAGCCGTCCGCGCCGGCGTCGCCGCGGTCCTGACGAACCTCACCGGCATCGTCCTCTGGCTGAGCTAGGCCGCTCGGTGGCGCGGTACGGCCCGGCTGGAGACACCGCACCGCCGCTGACCTGGAGGCCAGCGGCGGTGCCCTCGTCGCGCCCGGACCGCGTCAGCTCGCTCCGCCGACCGGCAGGGCATGACCCGCGGCCACCGGCACGCGCTCGGGCGCGTTCTCGACTGCTTCGGCCGGCTCGTCGACGAGCTCGTCGGCGATCGGCTCGCCGGCGAGTGCCCGACGCAGCTTCTCCCGGTCCAGCACGCCTTCCCATCGGGCGATGAGAAGGCTCGCCAGGCTGTTACCGCAGACGTTGGTCAGCGCGCGGCACTCCGACATGAACTTGTCAATCCCGAACACCAGCATGATGCCGGCGACCGGGATTGTTCCCAGCGTGGACAGGGTCGCGGCCAGCACGATGAAGCCCGAGCCGGTGACGCCGGCGGCGCCCTTCGACGTCAGCAGCAGAACGGCGATCATCCCGAGCTGCTGCCCCAGCGACAGGTGCACGTCCAGCGCCTGCGCGACGTACAGCGAGGCCAGCGTCAGGTAGATGCAGGTGCCGTCGAGGTTGAACGAGTACCCGGTCGGCACCGTCAGGCCGACGATCTGCCGGGGTGCGCCGGCGGCCTCGAGCTTGCGCATGACCTGCGGCAGCACCGACTCGGACGAGGACGTGCCCAGCACCACCAGCAGCTCCGCCTTCAGGTAGCGCAGCAGGCGGAACATGTTGATCCCGTTGGCCCTCGCGATGCTCCCGAGGACGACCAGGACGAAGAACAACGAGGTGCCGTAGAAGATCGCGATCAGCTCGCCGAGGCTGGTGAGGGTGTGCAGGCCGTACTTTCCGATCGTGTAGGCCATCGCCCCGAACGCGCCGACGGGCGCGGCGTACATGACGATCCGCAGCACCTGGAAGATGACCTTGCCGAGCAGCTCGACGGCCGTCCCGATCGGGGCGGCCGCGGAGCCGACGAGCTTCAGCGCGATCCCGAACAGCACCGCGAAGAACAGCACCTGCAGGACTTTCCCTTCCGCGAACGCCCCGATCACGCTGCTCGGCACGAGGTCGGACAGGAAGTGGCCCCAGCCCTGCTCCTGGCCCTGGCTGATGTAGCCGGCGACGGTCTTCGACACCTTCAGCTCGGCGGGGTTGGCGTGGACGCCGTCCCCGGGCCGGAACACGTTCATCACGACCAGCCCGAGCACCAGGGCCACGGTCGTGACGACCTCGAAGTAGGCGAGGGTCTTCAGGCCGACGCGGCCGACCCGCCGGATGTCGTCGACCTGGGCGATCCCGCCGACGACCACGCAGAAGACGATCGGCGTAATGATCATTTTGATCGCGTCGACGAACGTGTTGCCCAGCGGCTGCAGGTCCACGCCGACGCCCGGGGCGAGCGTGCCGACCAAGATCCCGGCCGCGATGCCGAGCAGGACCCACAGGTACAGCTGCCGGTACCAGCGGCCGCGGCCGGCGGCGCCGGAAGGCGACCCGGGCGCGGTCGTGCGCGGCGCCTGTAGCTGGGGCATCGGTGGTAGCTGGGGCATCGGTGGTAGCTGGGGCATCGGTCCTGGCTGCGGCATCGGTCCTCCTCGTACGGCGGCCGGCAACCGCTGGCCGCGCCCGGTGTCTTCGATGCGAGTACGGTGACCCCGCTCACAGCCCAAAGCGCTCTTTCGTTCATAACGGTCACGGCCAGTGCTACGCGGGACGCTGGACGTCCGGCGAGCAGCAACGACACTGGTCGGGTGCAGGCATGCCGATTACGCCCGTCGCTGGGCCGCCGCAGCGTCGCGACGCAGGTCCTGGTGCTCCAGGTGGCCGTCATCCTGCTGCTCGTCGTGACCGCGGCCGGCGCGCTGGTCGCGGACGCCCGCCGTGCCGCCGACCGGAACGCCCGCGCCGAGGCGCTCGTGGTCGCGCGGACCTTCGCGGACGCTCCCGGGCTGCTGGCGGCGCTGCGGACGCCAGACCCGAGCTCCCGCCTGCAGCCGCGCGCCGACGCCGCCAGGCGCGACACGGGCGTCGACTTCATCGTCGTCATGAGCGTGCGCGGGCTGCGCTACACCCACCCGGACCCCAGCCAGATCGGCCATACCTACCTCGGCCACATCGAGACCGCCGTGCGGGGACAGGTGTTCACCGAGACGTACACCGGCACCCTCGGGTCCTCAGTGCGGGCCGTCGTGCCGGTGTTCGACGAGCATCATCACGTGGTCGCGCTGGTGGCCGCCGGCATCACCGTGCAGCACGTCAGCCGGACGTTGTGGCCCAAGCTCGTCGCCCTGATCAGCGCCGCGGCCACCGTCCTGCTGCTCGCCGCCGGGGGCACCCTCCTGGTCAGCCGCCGGCTGCGCCGGCAGACCCGGGGACTGGGCCCGGAAGAGATCAGGCGGATGTACGAGCACCACGACGCGGTCCTGCACGCGGTGCACGAAGGGCTGCTCGTCGTCGACACCCGCCACCGGCTGCTGCTGGCGAACGACGAAGCGGTGCGCCTGCTGGAGCTGCCGCCCGACGCCACCGGCCGGCCGGTGAGCGACCTGCGCCTCGACGGCTCGCTGCCCGGCCTGCTCACCTCCGGACGGGTGGCGAACGACGAGGTGCACCTGACCGGCGACGCGGTGCTCGCGGTGAACCAGCGCCAGACGGTCCGGGACGGCCGGGTGCTGGGCACGGTCACCACGCTGCGGGACACGACGGAGCTGCGTGCCCTGACCGGCGAGCTCGACTCGATCCGCGGGTTCACCGAGGCGCTGCGAGCGCAGGCGCACGAGGCCGCGAACCGCCTGCACACGGTCGTCACCCTGGTCGAGCTCGGCCGCGAGCGGGAGGCGGTCGAGTTCGGCACCGCCGAGCTCGCCGCGTCGCAGGTGCTCGCCGACCGCCTGCTGGCCGCCGTCGACGAGCCCGTGCTCGCCGCGCTCCTGCTCGGCAAGGCCGCCCAGGCCCATCAGCGGGGCGTCGAGCTGCACATCAGCGGCGACACGGCCGTGCAGACGACCTTCGTCGAGCCGCGAGCCCTGGTCACGCTGGTCGGAAACCTGGTGGACAACGCGATCGACGCCGCCGGGGCCGGTGAGCCGCCTCGCCTGGTCACCGTCTGCGTCCGTTACGACGACGGGTTGCTGATCCGGGTCGCCGACACCGGCGCCGGAATCGATGAGGCGAACCTCGAGGCGGCGTTCCGCCGAGGCTGGTCGACGAAGACCGCCGACGCGCCGCATGGCCGGGGCCTCGGGCTCGCCCTCGTGCGGCAGGTGGTGCGCCGCTACGACGGCTCGATCGAGGTCGGCCGTGACATCGCTGCCGGCCTCGGCAGCGAACCCGGCCGGGCTGGCGGCGCGGTCTTCACGGTGCGGCTCCCCCGGTCCGCCGTTCCGGTCCCGGCGGCCGGTGACCGACCGTGACGCGCATGACCGGCGAGCCGATCAGCGCGCTCGTCGTCGAGGACGACCCCTTGCTCGCCGAGGCGCACCAGACCTTCGTGCGGCGAGTACCCGGGTTCGTCGTCGCCGGCGTAGCCGGATGCGGAAGCGCGGCCCTGCAGTTCATCGCCCGGCACCCGGTCGATCTCGTTCTGCTGGACTTCTACCTGCCCGACATGAGCGGCCTCGAGGTGTGCCGGTCGTTGCGTGCCCACGGCGCGGCGGTCGACGTCATCGCGGTGACGTCGGCGCGCGACCTCGACGTCGTGCGCAGCGCCCTCGCATACGGGGTTGTGCAGTACCTGCTCAAGCCCTTCAGCTTCACCACATTCCGGGACCGTCTCGAGCGCTACGCCGACTACCGCCGCCAGATGTCGGGCGGTGCGGCGGTGGAGCAGCGAGACCTGGACCGGGCCCTCGCCGCGCTGCGGGAACCGGCCGCCGCGCAGGGCCCGAAAGGGCTCTCGGCCGACACCCTGGCCGCGGTCGTCCGGCACCTACGCGCGGCCGGCAACCTGTCCGCGGCCGACGTGGCCGCCGCGGTCGGGATCTCCCGGGTGACGGCACGCCGCTACCTCGAGCACCTGGCCGGCCAGCATCTCGCCGACCGCACCCAACGCCACAGCGGCACCGGCCGCCCCGAGTTCCTCTACCGCTGGTCGGGCAATTAGGGAGCGCAGTTCTTCCTGCATTCTCGCGGCCTCGCCGATTGTTAGCGGTCTGCTGAACTGACCGCGGGCCGGGTCAGCCGCCGATTCGAGCCGCACGCTGCTCACCGCGTTCTCGTGGAGGGACGGTTCAGGTCTCCTGCTTGGGGGCTGTTTCGTCCACCGGAGCGGACGCGGGCCGCTGTCGGGCCGAGGTGGCCGCGCGGGAGCGGATGTCCTCCAGGCTTGCCTCGAGCACTTTCCACACCGCGGACAGGCTGCCGGCGACGGAATCCCCGCCGTGCAGCAGTTCCGAGCCGTCGGGCGTTTCGCCGCCGGGCGGCGGCTGCATGGCCGCCCCGCTCTCGCCGTCCGCCGTCGCGGCCGGCTCAGCCCCGGAGCCGGCGCCGGGGAGAGGGCCGGAGTCTGCGGAGGTTCGACCGCGCAGCGCGCCGAAAGCGAGCCGGGCCAGGCCGAGCAGCCGGCGATCGGTGGCCTCCAGCACGACGGCCGAGTCGGTCAGGCGTAGCGACATTCCGCGCCGGCCGGCGACCTCCGGCGACTCGTCCGACGTGTCGGCGAGATCGGCACGCAGCAGGGCGTCGCGGGTGGCCGAGAGGTCGAGGCCGAGGCTCGTCAACGTCCGCGTCGCCGCACTGTTCGGATCATTGAGCAGGGCCAGCAGCAGATGGTGCGAGCCGACCGGGTCGTCACCGGCGTAGCCGCTCGCAGCCGAGATACCGGCGGCCGCCGCCGCGGTATGGCGCGCCTCGACCTCCTCGACGCCGAGAACACCGCTGTCGATGTCGGCGCGCACCACGCGCCGCGTCGATCCGCTCGTCGCGGGAATGCCTGCCGCTTTGTCGGCCGTAGCCGCCGCGACGAGCGCGAGTACCCGCTCGCGCAGGTCCGGCGTGTCCACCTTCCACTCGCGCAGGATGACCTCGGCCAGGCCCTCGCGGAGGTCCAGCAGGCCCAACAGGATGTGTTCGGTCCCGATGTAGTTGTGCCGCAGGGCGAGCGCTTCTCGGAGGGACTTCTCCAGGACCTTCTTGGCGCGGGGCGTAAACGGGATGTGGCCGTGCACGGGTTTCTTGCCGCGCCCCACGGCGGCGACGACCCGCGAACGGGTCATGTCGAGCGAGAGGTCGAGCTCGGCCAGGGCCCGCGCGGCGATGCCGCCGGGCTCGCCCAGAAGCCCGAGCAGGATGTGCTCGGTGCCGATGTAGTTGTGATCGAGTCCGGCGGCCTCCTCCTGCGCGAGGACGACGACGTGGCGGGCCTGGGTGGTGAAGCGCTCAAACATGAACCCAGGATCGGCCTACCTTCAACCCCGGTCAATACCATACTAATAGTATGGTTGACGCGGAGGTGGACAGTGCGCTGGGACGATCATCTGGATCAGTGGGACGTGGGGCGAGAACTCGCTTCGCGGCTGGAGGACTCCGACTGGGTAACCCTCCAGGAGGCTTCCACCCGCACCGGCGTCTCCCGTGCCGCGCTGCGGACCTGGTACCGGGCGGATCTCATCCCGTCCCGCCTGGTCGACGGCCCGCATGGCCCGCAGCGCCTCGTCCCGCTGGCCTCGGTTGCGGCGCGGGCGGAGGAGTCCCCGAGGCTGCGCCGGAAGTGGGAGCGGCAGATCGGCGACGAGGCAACCGTCGAACTGCTCCAGCGCCGGATCGACGAACTCGAGGCCAGGGTGGCCGCCCTGGAGAAGCGCGATCGCGCGGACCGCTCGCCAACCGACGAGCCGTGACTCTTCGGCCGGCCGCCGGGCAGGACACCGGATTCTGATAGGACTCACAGCCATGACGGCCGCTGTCCTCTACGTCATCGCGTGCGGCGGGCAGCCGGCGCTCGATCTCGAGCCGTTCGTCACTGGCGCCCTCGCCGCCGGCTGGGACGTGTGCGTCATCGCGACGCCGGAGGGGACGAAGTTCCTCGACGCTGGCCGGTTCGCCGCGCTGACCGGCCACCCGGTGCGGTCCCAGTACAAGCGGCCCGAGGAACCCGACGTCCTGCCGCCGGCCGACGTCTTCGTCGTCGCGCCGGCGACCTTCAACACGGTCAACAAGCTCGCCGCCGGCCTGTCGGACACCCTGGCGCTCGGCCTGCTGAACGAGGGCCTTGGCGCTGGGAAACCGATCCTGCTCGCCCCGGCGGTGAACCGTGCGCTCGCCGGCCATCCCGCCTATGCCGCCAGCCTGGACGCGCTGCGTTCGTGGGGCGTCCGGCTGGTCCACGGCCCGGCCGACGCCACGTTTCCCTGGGATCGTCTCACCGCCGAACTGGCCGAACTCGCCAGCCGGGCCTGTCCTCGGCCCGTTCGCCCGGTTTGACTTCGAGCGCGGTCAAAGTTCTAGCGTCAAGGCATGCTCGACGGTCAAATCGCCGCCCGGAACCGGGATCTCGCAGCGGACGGATTTGGCCCGTGCCCAGACCAACCGAGCGCCCGACCGGTCGCCGGGCCGGGCCTGAGTATCGCCGCGGCGGCGCGTGCCACCGGGGTGAGCGCCCACACGCTGCGCTACTACGAACGCGTCGGGTTGATGCTCGATCGGGTGACCAGGGGATCGTCCGCTCACCGCCGGTACACGGACGTCGAGCTGCGCTGGATCGGCACCCTGACAGCGCTGCGGCGCACCGGGATGCCGATCCGCCAGATCGCCGAGTACGCGGCCCTGGTCCGGGCAGGTGAGGGCAACGAGGCCGAGCGCCTCGAACTGCTCGCCGGCCACCGGCAACGGGTCGCCGACCGGCTCGCCGAGGTCAGCCGCCACCTTGAGGCGATCGACACCAAGATCGCGAGCTACGTCACCAGGACCAGTGCTTCGCACGAGAGGACGACCAGCTGATGTCATCGACGACGCTCGCCCAG
>Ga0134124_10000954_pt1 | contig 23177 bp, 16 predicted proteins | sample KB304_FD_96880 | JGI IMG/M metagenome (GOLD analysis project Ga0134124, IMG submission 96880) | Terrestrial soil microbial communities without Nitrogen fertilizer from Kellogg Biological Station, Michigan, USA - KB3-0-4 | ecosystem: Environmental > Terrestrial > Soil > Unclassified ... | reverse complement strand
TGCTTCACACTTTGATTCTAGTGTCATGCTTATCGGCGGGGGCGCGCTAGGTTTGAGTATGTAAAGTTAGAGAAAGGACCGCTCTGCCCCCTTCCCGACCGCGTGTAGTCGAGTGTCAGAGTCTCGACTTGTTAATCATTCCTTCTTCGTAACCAATACCTGAATCGAGTCCCAGTTATTCTCCGACGAGCCGTATCCGTACAGCATTACGCGAAAGGATTTGGGAAGGCTTTTGACCGTCTTCTGTAATCCAACCTGTCCATTCAATGCAAAGAGATATTCGTCGCCGCGTCGGGCGATGCTCAAAGTTGGCGTGGTGGCCTTAGTGGCAAGATTCCTGTTGTCAAGACGTTCAGCTCGACCGTCAACAACCGCCCAGGCCTCAAACATTCCTTCACTGGTTAACATCCATTCGACACGGTTACGTCCGGAAGAATCAAAGAGCACCGTCACAATCGCGTTTCCTAAAGGCGCGCTTGGTTGCCCGGGTTCCGGTAAACCCGCCCCCACTCTCGCAAGCACCGCGTTGATAACGAAGTGATCCCCATTGAAGTTTTGTTTCGAACGAACTCCAGATCGAGCGCCACTTACACTGCGCATCTGTAGCTGCCCATCTACAACTTTCAACGTTCCGCCGTTTCCACCCTCAAAGCTGAAACGCTCCCAGTTCTTTTCGTTCAATTCAGTTCCACTGAAGTCGTCACTCCATTGATCGACAGAAGGGCCTTGAGGCTTGGCAGGTGTGTTCTGCTGCGCCATGGCGAAGGATGCCGACAAGATGAGCGTCAGAAAGCATAACCAGCGTGATGTTCTTTTGAATTTGTTGGGCACTCCGATCCTCCTTTGATCGGTATCTCTCAAAACAAGGTATTCGCCAGGCGGTTCATTATGTCTTTGCGATCTTTCAACGCCTGTTCTTTTTGGCTTTCGGTTAGCTGTTTGAACTTTTCAAGCAAGGCCCGCGATTCATCGCTACGTTTCAGTCGTCTATATGTGAGACCAAGTTGGTAGTAAGCCTCTGCAAGGTTCGGATCTAATGCAATTACATTTTCAAACTCCGTAGCTGCTTCAGCAAGACGCGAGGTGCGCAGGTATAGCTTACCTAAACCTAGTCGGGCCGGAGCAAACTTTGGATCAGACTTAACCGCCTTCATCAGGTTGGCTTCGACGACAACATTATCGGCATCCGTCTGTTTGAGCATCACATCGGCAATCAGGAAGTTTACGATTCCAAGTTTTCCGTTTATGGCGAGCGCATGCTCGTAGGCTTGAACAGCTGTCTTGTACTGTCCGGTCTCAACATAGGTCATGCCCAGGTAGACGTATGCTGGAGCGTATTTCGAATCCAGTTCAATTGAGCGGGTTAACGACTTTGCCGCTTCGTCATTCCTTCCGCCCTTAAAATGTGCGATGCCCAGGGCGAGCCATAAGTGCGAAGAGTTCGGGAAAAGCTCGAGCGCCTCTTTCAAACGAATCACCGCCGCATCAGGTGCGAGTTCGCTGATCAGCAACATCCCGTAACTGAAACGATACTGCTCGGATTGTGGATCCTTTTGAATAGCGAGCCTCATCGCTGGAATAGCGTGTTCCATGTGACCGCTTTTTTCGTAGACGGATGCTAGTAGCGCGTAAATCGGGGCATTATCGATACCACGGGCAACTGCACCTTCCAGAACACGACCTGCCATAGGAATGTTGTTGGCTGCCAGGTGGGCCTTGCCAAGACGAACAATCGTTTCTACGTTCGAAGGCTCAGCATTGAGTGCCGCGGTTAGTTCGAGTATTGCTTCTGCAGTCAGTTCATTCTCCAACAATGCGGCACCCAACTCAGCTCGAGACGCTGCCGAGAACACTTGATCTCCCGGCTGCGTAACAAATGTCGTGTACTGTCGGTAGTAATTAGCTGCTGTCTCACGTTGTCCCAGTCGCAACGAAACAACCACCAGAGCACGCGCGGTTTCAGCGTCGGGCTTGAGCTTGAAGGCGTGCTCAAGGAGTCCCAACGCTTCATTGAGTTCCGGCGTTGAACCCGACGTCAGACGAAGCTGGGCGAGATTAACCAAAGCATTTGGCTGGTTGCTGTCGATGTTCAGTGAGGTGACAAACTCGGTCGCCGCTTCTTTTGTCCGACCTAACTTCAACAAGCTTGCGCCGTGATTGTTGTGAGCGGATGGTGAATGAGGGTCGGCCCTGACCGCAGCAGCGAAACGACTTTCTGCGCTTTTGAAATCACCCGAACGATCTTCAATGATGCCGAGATAGATATACGCAGTAGCGTTTTTCGGATTTAGCTCGATTGCCTTTAGGAATTTGCTCTTAGCTTCTGTGAGGTCGTTACGTTGGAGGGCGTTCACTCCTTCATTTATGAGAACGTCTGATGAACTCGTTTCTTTAGGAAGGAGCTGAGCAAATGCAGGCGTACACCACACTGTCACAATGACGATCAGCAGGCATAGCCGCATTACTAGCCGCATATAAAATTCACGTCTTCGAGCGCAGCAGTGACGCGCAAGTTAGGCAAACCCTCAAATACAAGAACGGCGCGGAGGAATACTTCGATTCGCCCCGCGCCACTAATCATAAGAGACTAGTCTTCAGAAGATGAAACGGCCTCCGAGTTGAATGTGTCGCGGCTGGTAAAAGTCTCCGGCGCGCGCTGAAATTCCAAAACTTGGATTAAAGGGATCGAGGTTCGTATCAGCTAATACAAAGCGACCGCGATTGAATGCGTTGATAAAGTCGACACGAATTTCAAACGTCGTCGTTTCAGTAATACGAGTCTTCTTGAGTATGTTGAAGTCTTCCGTGTAGAACGGCTGCGCGCGCAGATCTGAATAGGTTGGCGCAGCGTTGCCGAAGAACCTGAGCGGATTCGCATAATATGTGTTGTAAGCAGCAGAGCCTATATCAGCGACCGCAAAATTCTGGTACGCCGGAGGAGCGGAGAATGCGGCTCGATTCAAATACTGATATCGCAAACCGCCTGCTGGAATATCAGTATAGAAAGGTTGGCCAGTAATATTGGGACGCAGATTGCCATTGAAGCCAACAAGGTCAAGAAAGTCTCTCGCGCCTCCCGCTATAAACGGCACCAGAAGCGGTCCATTTCGGTAGCGAACTACGCCTGACACTTGCCAGCCACCGATAATTCGATCGGCTGCTCCGTCCCTATTTAAGTAGCGTTTTCCTTTGCCAAATGGAAGTTCGGCAAGGAAATTAATCACTAATGAATTGGGCACAATGTTGGGTGACGGAGTCCACAATGAGGCTCGATCATAAGGATTTTGTACAACGCCTGTGATTGGAGAATTGCCGAACAGGTCCTCTGCAGCGTCGGTCAGCAGTTTGGCAAAGGTGTATGACACGCCGGCTTGAATGCCCTGTGAAAAGCGTCGGTTCAAATCAATCTTGAGAGCGTTGTAGAAACTCTGGCCCTGGCTCTCCATGTGTTCCGTGATTCTTCCGTATTGCGGGAACGGCTTTAATGATTGGGCCACCGTGCCGTTGAATCCAGGAAACACAGCAGCGAGGGTTGCTGGTAGTGAGACTCCAACGCTTTGAGCGTATGAACGTTGAGCTGCGGTGACGTCAGCCAGTTGCATTTGTAGAAACGGAGCGCCTAGTTTCAGGGCATCAAGAGGCAAGGCATTAACCGGACTAAAACCGGATCGCAAACGTGTTCCTTTACTTCCGATGTATCCCAATGACAAGACAAATTGCTTAGGCAGCTCGCGTTCGACATTTAAGCTGTATTGAGCAGTGCGCCCGTTCTTGAAGAACCTATCGAATCCCTCAACATCAGTTGGGGTGGGACTTGTTATGAACTGGCTGTTTGGATCCGGCGAGGGTAGTACGGGGTAACTGCTGAGACGGATGAACGCATCGTTTCCGAAATTAATGTTGGCACCACCTTGCACTGAAAACCCGGCTTGGCCTCCACGTCCAAACTCATTGTAGAGAAGCGGAGCGTAGTAAAAGCCATAGCCACCGCGTACGACTGTTTTGCTGTTCAATGAGTAGGCGAATCCGATGCGCGGGCTCCAATCCGTGTAATCAGGTTTGATCAGTCCGCGATAAGGTGATGTTGGTCCGTAGCTCGTGCCTGGAGGTCCGACGAGAGCACCTAGTCGACCGCCGGCAGCAGGATTTGCCACCAATCGATCAAAGCCTCGGTACTTGTCGAGATGTTCCACACGCGGATAGGGAATGTCGTAACGCAGCCCAATGTTGACGGTCAAACGAGGAGTAATCTTGATATCGTCCTGCGCGAAGAAAGTTGGCTCGAAGAATCTGAATCCTGGGTCTATCGACTGAACGGTGGCAAAGGAGAATTCAGGAGCACCTGTCATCAAACTTGCAACGGGCCACCCTTGATGGAAGGCGTCGGTATTGGCTGTCTGATTGCTCTGGAAGTTGAAATTTCCACCGAGGTCGAAGTGATTTGAATCGTTCAACTGTTGCCAGCGCATTTCTGCGCCGAACTTGAATGTGTGATTACCTCTTACGTAAGTAACGAAATCCGCTAATTGAACCGCGTTATCTCCATCCTGGTTATCGAAGAATGTTGAGCCACCAGGTTGGTAAGCGCGTGGATCGGCCCCGGTAACAGGGTCTCCGTAATTTGGGAAACCGATTAAAGGCAAAGCGAGATTCTGGGTAGCATTAGCCGGAAAGCCCAGAGTGGTAACGGGACTCATGCCACGGGTGAAGTTCCTGTTTTGCACGAATGAACGTGTAAACCCCGCGTTGAAGTGATTAAGCAGTGTAGGGCCAAAGGTATAGTCGTCCTGCAGTCGGTAATATTGAGAGTGGAATGTTTGATTCCACGCTCCTTGCTGGACCCATGGCTCAGGGAAACGTGGAAAAGCTCCTTGAATGATCGTTTGCGAGCGGAAAGTTGAACTGAGAGCGATCCTCTGCTTCGTAGACAGCACCAGATCCAATTTTTGTACGTAGTAGTCTGTTTTGTACGGTCGGGAGCTGTTAGCCAGGTAGTTGTGAAAGACACCGGGCCCGGTTGGTGCCGGGAACAGCTGGTTAATTACATTGAATCCTGCCGGATCGATTATCGAGCGACCTTGTGCGTTTCGATAGAGGTCCATTCGATTGTTTGGAATTGGCGGACGGTTGCAGCAAGGAACCGTGTTGTCAAAAATCTGAACAGGGCCACCGAAGAAACCCAACACGTAAGGATCGGTAAGCAGCTCTGAAAAATCCCCGGTCCTCATCTTTGCGGTCGGAACACTGACTTGTACCGTCTCTGATTGAGTGAATCGATAGCCACCGTAATTGAAGAAGAAGAACGCTCGATTCTTTAAACTCTTTAAGATGGGTCCACCCTCACCAAAATGCGGAAGGTAAATGGGACCCCCGACACTGAAACCATAGTCGTGTTGAAGGTCTACTGGTTTGGGAAGACCAGTTAAGCGATTAACGTCAATGTTGGCGTCAAAGCCTTTGGTGCGATAGAACTCATAAACCTCACCGTGAAAATCATTGCCACCTGATTTGACTGTGAAGTTAACGACGCCACCCGAAGAGTTCCCAAACTCCGCGGAGTACTGGGCTGTACTGACGGTAAACTCCTGAAAAGCATTTGGCCCCGGAGCAACTTCCGTGAAGAAAGTGCCGTTCTCAGCTCGTCGAGTTGGAGTCCCATCGATGAGGATTTCTGTTCCCAATCCCTGACCGCCATTGATTCTAAAGTTGAAGCCCAGGGTTCCACCTCTGCCGGCTGCGGCATTCTGATCGCCAGTGTTCCCACCTCCGGATGCCACACTGCTATCAAGGAAAATGAATGACAGTGGCGACCGGCCGGCGGTTTCGCTACCGATCTGCAGTGGCAACTCGCGCACTTGCTTTTCAGTGACGTTGGTTTGTTGAACTGGACTCTCGGTCTGCAGAGTCTGTGAGTCAGATGTGACGATAACGGATTCCCCTACGTTACCTACTTCGAGATTTATGTCTTGTCTCCTGGTCACTTGCACCGCGACGCGAACGAGGTCGATCGTAGCGGTTTTGAAACCAGTCGCCTGCACAGAGATCTTGTATGGAGCGGCCTTAAGCTCTGCGAATGTGTAGTTGCCTTCATCAGATGTTTCGACCTCTCGAACTTCACCGCTGTCGAGGCTGGTCACTGTGACTTTGGCTTTGGAGACCACCGCGCCGTTTGGATCTTTTATCGTACCGACAATTGATCCGCGATCACTTTGCGCGTTAGCTGTTATCGACACACAACACAACACCGTCAAAAAAAAGACGACGCATAGAGTGAGAGCTTTCATGCCGCCTCCTTGGCAATCTCGCTCGCCGGCGAGAGTGGGTACAGACCGAAGGGACTATCTTGTACGAGCTGGCCCGTTCTATTTAGATTTACTAACTAGTTTTATGTTCGGACACGTATCGTCGGGGGAAAGGACTTGAACACTATAGCGCTTGTTGCTTAGACTGAGTGCTTATATAAGCCCAAAATGAGCACGTGTCAAGAGGTTTTCCGGCTCAATAAGGCAAATCGGGTTTTGTGCTGTCTGGTAACAAATCGAGCGAATTATGTCGGCTCTCATGAATAGGAATAGGTGCGCCGAACAGGAAAGAATCGTACGCAAACGCACCAGGCAAGCAATAAAACTGCTATTGAATTTTTGCTGATTTATTTTTAGGGTGCGTGATATTTTAGTCGTCCCCCGGTTCACACTGAAACCGCCAGCGTCGAGTTTGCTCCGAAGAGTTGGAATCAGTAACGAGATGCTGGATGTTCGTCCTCCACTTTGAGACTTCTCTAATTAAAAGGTGCAGATAGGTATGTTTGCTCTTAGAAGGTTTTCACAGTCGCTAATTGTGCTTGTGCTGCTTTGCCATTTCGTATTTGCGGCGCCCAGTAAGAAATGGACGGAAGCGCAAGCGAATGCCTGGTATCGAAATCAACCGTGGCTGGTCGGCAGCAACTACATTCCGGCGACCGCAATTAACGAACTCGAAATGTGGCAGGCAGACACCTTCGATCCAGAGCGAATCGATAAGGAACTTGGTTGGGCAAGAAGTATAGGTATGAACACGATGCGTGTGTTTCTGCACGACCTGGCTTGGAAACAGGATCCTGAAGGCTTCAAACGTCGCATTGATGCATTTCTGCGCATCTCCGCCAAGCATCAGATCAAGCCGATGTTCGTACTCTTTGATTCATGTTGGGATCCAAGTCCGGCTGTAGGAAAACAACGCGCGCCTCGACCAGGTGTTCACAATTCGGGTTGGATGCAGAGTCCCGGAGCGCGCGCACTGGAAGATCCTTCTGAGTATCCACGACTCGAACAGTACGTTAAAGGTGTGGTCGGTGCATTTGCACATGACTCGCGCATTCTTGCGTGGGACATTTGGAATGAACCAGACAACTCTAACGGTGGAAGCTATGGAAAGCTTGAGCCGCGAAAGAAAGTTGAAATCGTACTTGGACTGTTACCGCAAGCATTTGCCTGGGCGCGTGAAGTTGGCCCACAACAACCTTTGACGAGTGGAATCTGGAAAGGTGACTGGTCGAGTAATGATCGAATGGATCCAATGGATCGGCTCCAGATTTACCTGTCGGACGTTATCTCGTTTCACAATTACGACGCGGGCGAAGAGTTTGAGAAACGCGTGAAGTGGTTGACACGCTATAACCGCCCGCTGTTGTGCACTGAATACATGGCTCGCGGAAACAAGAGCACGTTCCAGGGAACGCTTCCGATTGCGAAGAAGTATAAAGTCGCCGCAATCAACTGGGGTCTCGTCGCGGGAAAGACTCAGACCTACCTACCGTGGGATTCGTGGGAACATCCCTACACCGACCGCGAACCGGCAATCTGGTTTCATGAAGTTTTTCGCACTGACGGAACACCTTACCGTGCCGATGAGGTCGAACTGATCAAGCAGTTGACTGGAAATGCACGAGCTGAAAGGCGACCCTCGTCGCGCACTAACGACCAGGGACAGATTTACGCAGTTAAATAGGGCCAGAGCAGGTACAGATGCCTATCATGCAAAACATGCCAACCACAAAGATCACTCCGGTGCGAGTCATCACCCTGATTGTTTCACTATCGTTTTGTCTTCAGGCTCCGCTCGTCGCAGCTCAAAACAAGGCGACTGTCACGGTTCAAGTCGACAAACCCGGTGCGGAAATCTCGCCGACAATGTTTGGCATTTTCTTCGAGGACATTAACTTCGGAGCTGATGGTGGCCTATATCCCGAACGAGTGAAGAATCGTTCATTCGAGTTTCCCGAACCGTTGATGGCGTGGCAACAGATCGATAAAGGTGGATCGAAGGGCACTATTTCCGTGTCCACTCAGAATCCAGTAAATGAAGAGAACGCCCACTACATTCATTTCGACGTCGCAACTCCGGGCAATGGGTTTGGACTCAGGAATGACGGTTTCCGCGGAATGGGTTTTCAACGCGGGGCCACATATGTTCTAACTTTGTATGCGCGCAATCCAGCTCATGTCCAACGTGAAGGTAACGCTCGTGTCCAGGAGCGAAGACCCGCTGCATTACGAGTTGAATTAGAAGACGCAGATGGTCGAACGTTGGTAACCGGCAGATTGACCGGCTTCACTCAGGAATGGAAAAAATATTCAATCCTTCTTCGCCCGACCGCCACATCTCTGAAAGCCCACGTGAATCTCCTGGCGGAAGCACCCGGTGCACTTGATGTTGATATCGTCTCGGTCTTTCCTAAGGCCACCTGGAACAATCGTCAAAATGGACTACGCGCTGATCTTGTGCAATTGCTCAAAGACATGAAGCCAGGGTTCTTGCGATTCCCTGGCGGGTGCATAGTTGAAGGTCGTTACTTGAAGACTCGCTATCAATGGAAGACAACGGTTGGGGATATTGCTAAGAGGAAACTGATCATCAACAGGTGGAATGATGAATTCAAACATCGACCTGCACCCGATTACTACCAATCATTTGGGCTGGGTTTCTTTGAATACTTTCAGCTCGCTGAAGACATCGGCGCCGAACCGTTGCCAATAATCAATTGTGGAATGGCGTGTCAGTTCAATTCCAGCGAACTGGTGCCACTCGATCAACTCGATCCGTACATTCAGGACGCCATGGATCTCATTGAATTTGCCAACGGGCCGGTGACGAGTGAATGGGGAAAACTGCGCGCCGCGATGGGACATCCAGCCCCGTTTCACTTGAAGATGATGGGAGTTGGTAATGAACAATGGGGGCCGCAGTTCATTGAACGATACGACGTTTTCTCGAAGGCGCTAAAGTCAAAACATCCAGAGATCACACTTATCTCTGACGCGGGCCCGAGCCCAAACGACGAAAGATTTAAATTCCTGTGGACCAAGCTGCGCGAACGTAACGCGGACATTGTTGATGAACACTACTACATGGCACCGAAGTGGTTTCTTACTAACTCAGATCGTTATGACAATTATCCGCGCACCGGACCGAAGGTGTTCAGTGGAGAATACGCAGCTCAGAGTGTAGGTGTAGCGAGTCCTGACAATCGAAACAACTGGGAATGTGCCCTGGCTGAAGCTGCATTTATGACCGGCCTCGACAGAAATGCGGACGTGGTCCGCATGGCTTCTTATGCTCCGTTGTTCGCTCATATTGACGGTTGGCAGTGGACTCCGAATCTGATCTGGTTTGATAACCTGCGCTCGTATGGAACGCCCAACTACTACGTCCAAAAATTATTTAGTCTCAACAAGGGCACGAACATTCTCCCCGTGCTTTTGAATGGGTCGCCTCGCAACGCGCAGGAGAATTTGTTCGCCAGTGCCGCGATTGATCGAAGTGCCGGCGAACTCATTCTAAAACTAGTCAATGCAACGTCTGACAAGAAGGACATTCGTATCACTCTGGCGGGAGGAATTCGTTTCGACAAGACCGGCACGGCATTTGTTTTGGCGAGTCCTGATCTCAAGGCAGAAAACAGTTTGGATCAGCCAACGAAACTTTCTCCTGTGCAACGTGAGTTTCAGGTCCAGTCACCGGAGTTTGGTTACACCCTTGATCCCAATTCCCTCACAGTACTTCGAATTGCGACTCGATAGGGCCGTGATTTCAAGAGCGACCATCCTGGCACTGACGATTCTTATCGTTACGGCCGCGCTCGCCGGTCAAACTCAAACCCCGAAGACCCTTTCACTTCAAGGCGATGTCAGTCCAATACATGATCCGACGATGATTCGTCAGGGCAGCACTTATTATGTCTTCGCTACGAATCGATTCAACGGCAAGCTCCTACCAATCTTTTGCTCGCAGGATCTACAACAGTGGAAGTTTTGTGGAAATGTTTTCGATGCGGTGCCCGACTGGGCTCTGAAACAGATTCCCGGAGCAAGAGGAATCTGGGCACCCGACATCTCCTATGTGCACGGCGAATATCGCCTCTACTATGCCGTGTCTACTTTTGGTAGTAATCACTCGACGATCGGTTTAATTACAAACAAAACTCTGGACGCTCAGTCCATGGATTATCGTTGGGTAGATCAAGGCGAGGTAATTGGCTCTAGCAAAGATGATGACTTCAATGCGATCGATCCGAACTACGTGCAAGATAAGGAAGGAAACGGATGGCTGGCTTTCGGTAGTTTTTGGGGCGGAATAAAACTGCGAAAGCTTGACCTCAATACCGGGAAGCTATCGGAAAAAGACTCGACAATGTACTCGCTTGCTAGTCGTCGACCACTTATGCCGCCCGCTATCGTAGGACCCGCAATTGTTCGCCACGGTCCTTTCTATTACCTATTTGTCTCGATTGATCTTTGTTGCCGCGGCAGGGAAAGCACATACAAGATCGCCGTCGGTCGATCGCAAAAGATTACTGGTCCTTACTTTGATCGTGATGGAAGGGCGCTCATGTCGGGCGGAGGCACGATGTTAGTCGCGGGATCGGATGCCTGGCGTGGTCCCGGCGGTCAGTTTGTTTTCACAGACCAGGCAAAAGAATATCTTGTGTTTCATTCCTACAGTGCTGTGACCAACAAAGCAAACCTGATGATTTCATCGGTAATGTGGGAAGACGGATGGCCGCGAGTTGGACAGTTGCCGTAATTCCTGGCCGACGGAAGCCAATATGGACCTGAACTTTGCACGTCGAGTTGTGATAGCAACGATCCTTTTCCTCTTGCCGTTTCGGTTAGCAAGTGCGCAACAACCTGCCGCAACTCCCCCGCAAACTGGTCGATCTTACGAAATCAGTAATCTTCCAAAGACTCCACCGACGCCCGGTCCCCAGGGTAAATCCCCAGTGCTTTTCACCGATATCACCACCGCGAGCAAGGTTAATTTCAAACACATCGGCTCACCGACATCAAAGAAGTTTCTTCTCGAGACGATGGGCGGAGGCGTTGCTGTTTTTGATTTCAACAACGACGGTCGAATGGATCTCTTCTTCACTAACGGCGCACTGTTGAGAGAAGACATGCCGCCCGATGCGGCTCCAGAAAAGAGTGAAGAGAAGTTTTGGAATCGGCTCTATCAACAGCAAGCCGATGGTACGTTTCAAGACGTGACCGAACGTGCCGGGCTAAAGGGTAGCGGCTACAGCATGGGTGTGGCTGCGGGCGATTTTAACAACGACGGTTTTGAAGATCTTTACGTCACAGGCTACGGAGGAAACCACCTTTATCAGAATAACGGCAATGGCTCTTTTACCGATGTCACACAAAAACTTGGTGTCGGCGGAGGCGGATGGTCTACAAGCGCCGGCTGGTTCGATTACGATCGAGACGGCCGCCTGGATCTTTTTGTGGCGCGTTACCTGACGTGGGATTTTGCGAAAGGACTCTTGGTGTGCGGCGATCCTCGTCTTCATGCATATTGCCATCCAGACAATTTCAAAGGTTCGACTAACCTGCTCTATCATCAAAAACCAGATGGCAGTTTTGAAGATGTATCGCTGCGAGCAGGTGTTTCGGACCCTTCGGGGAAGGCCCTGGGAATCGCGTTTGCTGATTTTGATAACGATGGATGGTTGGACATCTTTGTAGCAAACGACAGCGTGAGACAGTCGTTCTATCACAACAAGGGCGACGGAACCTTTGAAGATATCGCGGTGATGTCCGGCGCCGGTTTCGACGAGAACGGAAAGACTTTCGCGGGAATGGGCGTCGACGCCGGAGATTATGACAACGATGGCTGGCCTGACCTGGTTATTACAACGCTTTCTAACGAAACCTATCCGCTCTACCACAACAACAAAGATCTGAGCTTCGCATTCGCGACAAATGTGACTGCGGTGGGGCAGATCACTCTTCTGTACTCGGGATGGGGAACGCGATTCATCGATGCTGATAACGATGGCTGGCGCGATATCTTCGTCGCACAGGGTCACGTCCTCGACACGATTGAGAAATCGACTAGTTATTTGAAGTACAAGCAAACGCCCCTGTTGATGATGAACACAGGCAAGTCGTTCGTAAATGTTTCTGCAACCGCTGGATCAGGTTTCAATACGCCGGTTGTTGGGCGCGGAGCGGGTTTTGGAGATCTGAATAACGATGGTCAGATCGATGTGGTCCTGGGAGTTCTTAACGATGCGCCTGTCATTCTGCGGAACAACGGAACTGCAAATCATTGGGTAGGACTCTCGCTTGTAGGTTCAAAATCCAATCGCGATGGGATAGGTGCGCGTGTGGTCGTCACTGACAGCAATGGGCGCAAACAGATCTTTGATGTATCAACTAGCAGTAGTTACTTGTCAGCTAACGATGGTCGTTTAATAGTAGGACTGGGTCAGGCGGTAGGAGTTAAATCGATCGAGATCCGTTGGCCGAGTGGGCAAGTGCAGATGATTAGCGATCCAAAGTTGCAGCAATATCTGACGGTCAAAGAAGACAGCGCACATTAGTCCCAGTCTTTTCCGCCTTACACTTTTAAAACCTTTGCGGAAAAGCCGGCAAGTGATTTCGCCGACACGCTTGTATCAGTAATGATCAAGTCGACATCCTTAACCGGTGCGATAAGAGCAGTTCCAATATCGCCTATCTTTGTGTGATCTGCTACGACTATTCGCTGCCGTGCCTGGCGCATCATCGCCCGGTGGATTGTCGCCTGATCAGGATAGTTTGTTGTCAGACCATGTTCCGGGTGCACGCCGTCGACGCCGATAAAAGCCTTGTCGTAAAACATCTCTCCAACCGCAGCGATACCGGTTGAGCCAGTTAGTGCAAACCAGTCGCCGCTCATGGCACCTCCCGTCACGATGATTTTGAGATCGGCACGGTGACTGAGCTCCATCGCAATGTTGACTGCGTTTGTAACTACGGTAATCCCTTTACGGTGACGAATACTTCGAGCTACCTGTGTAGTAGTTGTTCCCGCGCCCAACGCGATGATCTCTCCATCTCGAATGATTTCTGCTGCTGCTAATCCAATCCGTCGTTTCTCACCAGCATGAAGTTGTTCCTGGGCGCTGAACGACGAGAGATGACGGAATGGTTCATACAACATTGGCTCGACACGAATTGCTCCGCCGTGAGTCCTGCGTAGCAACCCTGATCGCTCCAATTCACCCAATTCGCGTCTAACGGTTGAAGTTGAGGTCTTTAGCTTTTTTGCCAGGCGTTCTACTGAAACTTCGCCATCGTGCAACAGTTGTTGAATGATTTCTTTACTCCGTTGGCTCATCACCACCGGAGGAGAGTCGGCCATTTGAAGGTGTCCTTTCGTCGGGTGACCGCGAGGCCTCACATTGTACATCTGAGTGCAAAAAATCTTGACATGGTGCTCAATATAATCCTATATAAGCAGGCCCTACGGTCTAATCACCTAAAAATGCGCAAACGCGTTTTTGAACCAACAAGGTCGCATTCATTTGGATCGGTCCCCCGCGTACGCAAACAAACCGCAGTTGCGAAACTGTCCTCAGTAATCGGGAGCGGCAGGTGAATACAAACAATTGAGCGAAAAACAGCTCAACAATCAACAGGTTAAGTTATGACATGGGAAGAGCGCTGGCATCCCCTGCGTGAAGAATGGATCATTGTTGCTGCTCATCGTCAGGATCGACCGTGGAGTGGCGCTACTATCCGAAAGGAAGAAGAACAGCTTCCCGAATATGTAGCCGATTGCTACCTGTGTCCGGGGAACGCTCGAGTAAGTGGCAAAGTAAATCCAAACTACACGCAGACGTTTGTTTTTGATAACGATCACCCAAGTGTTTCTCCAGATGCACCCAGTGAGATACCAAAGCCAACCGGGATCTATCGAAACCAGCCTTCCAGGGGTATTGCGCGAGTTGTTTGTTACAGCCCGAAGCACAACCTTACCTTGAGTGAACTTGAGTTAGCCGATATCAAGCATCTCCTTCACGTCTGGCAAGAACAGTTTTTGGAACTTGGCGAGCGCCCGGATATCTCACACGTTTTGATCTTCGAGAACAAGGGGGGGGCTGTCGGGGTATCGAATCCCCATCCGCACTGCCAGATCTACGCAAACAATTTCATCTTTAAGACTATTGAGACTGAGGCTCGAGTGAGTACCCGGCATCTTGCCGAAACGGGCCGCGTGTTGTTTCAGGAAATTATTGCTGCTGAGAAGCAGGACAAGCGGCGGATAATTGTCGAGAACGATTCAGCCATCGCATTCATTCCCTATTTCGCACGCTACGCTTACGAAGTTTATGTAGCACCGAAGGAGACACACCCGAATCTAGCGACGCTTAGCGAAAGGGAAGTAAGAGACTTTGCCGAGGTTCTAAAAACTGTTGTAGTCAAATTCGACAACCTTTGGCAGATGCCGTTTCCTTACGTCATGCCATTGCACCAGGCTCCCACGGATGGACATGATTACAGTGGCTTTCATTTCCACATTGAGTTCCATCCACCGTTGCGAAAACCAAATCTGTTGAAGTATCTCGCCGGCCCAGAGATTGGAGGCGGTAATTTTTTGAGTGATACCGCCCCACACGAGAAAGCAGCGGAGTTACGTGCGCAACCAGACGTACACTACAAACACTCGCAAAAGGCGACCGATTAACATCGGCCCTGGCAAGCAGATTGGTTGGGCCTGTTGGACGCCGGAATATGAGAAACTGAGTTCTAGATCTAAGATCTTTTGTCGGAGAATCGAATGATCCTGGTCACCGGCGGAGCCGGTTATATTGGCAGCGTTACTACTGAATTCTTACTGAATCGTGGTGAGGAAGTCGTTGTCCTCGACAATCTTTCTCGTGGTCATCGCTCTGCCATAACCTCTAAGGCCCCTTTTTACGAAGGAGATATTGGTGATCGGCAACTCCTTCAGCGCATAACCTCCGAACACGACATTGAAGCGTGTATCCACTTTGCCGCGCTGGCGTATGTCGGTGAGTCTGTCAGCGAGCCTGCACTCTACTTTAAGAACAATGTAGAACGCGGGATCAGATTGCTCGATGCTCTGATTGAAGCGAATGTGAGACGAGTCGTCTTCTCCTCCACCTGTGCCACATACGGCGAGCCTCAAACCGTACCCATCGCAGAGAACCATCCACAACAACCGACGAATCCATACGGATGGTCAAAACTTTTCATGGAAAGGATCATGGAAAGTTACGATCATGCTTACGGGTTGAGGTTTGTAGCTTTGCGTTACTTCAACGCATGTGGTGCTGCGGGAGAATTAGGTGAGGATCACGATCCGGAAACTCATTTGATTCCAAACGTGTTGAGAGCAGCATCGGGAAAAATTTCATACGTGTCAGTCTTCGGTAATACCTATCCCACTCCGGACGGTACGCCGGTTCGTGACTACATTCATGTTTCGGACCTGGCCGATGCACACTGCCGTGCCTTGGATTACCTGCGCGATGGAGGTAAGTCCGAACGCATTAATCTTGGTAACGGACACGGCTATTCTGTTTTGGAAGTGATTGAAGCTGCGAGGCAAGTGACGGGAAAACCGATCGAAGTGAGAATTGAGCCACCGAGGCCTGGAGATCCTTCGAAGCTCGTCGCGGATGCCCAATATGCCCGCACGCTTCTGGGTTGGCAGCCGGCTTATCCAGACCTGTCATCAATTCTCGAATCTGACTGGAAGTGGCGAGTGAAACATCCGGATGGATACGCTGCTGATTAGGCCGAGCAAATCTCACATCCACAACTTACGGAGATTCGCGTGCGAGTCACAGGTCAGCACTCTAATTTTCCTAAAGAACATCTGTGTAATCTGCGGATGATCGTTTATGTACTGGTGATTCCGAGTTTGATGGCATATTGGACCAACTCAGCAGTGCTCCCGACGCCTAGACCCTCCATCATCTCGTATTTGTGAGACTCAGCAGTGCGTGTTGAAATTCCAAGCCGGCTCGCAATCTCTTTCATCGTTAGTCCAGCGCTGAGTAGTTGCAGCACTTCCCTCTGACGAGGAGTGAGATTGAGGTGTTTCTTGTTTTCGTGAGGAGCGAGATTCGTCTGCAATTCACTTTGGACTTCGGGCGTTACATAGTTGTGGCCTGCGATGACCTCGCGAATGGCATGCACTAAATCTTCCCCGGCCGACTGCTTGAGTACATAACCGGCTCCGCCACATCGTATGGCCTCTGCAAGCAAGCGCGAATCGGCATGCATCGTTAGGAAAATCACTTTGGCGGTTGTGCCGGATTGTTTGAGTCTACGCACTGCATCAAAGCCGTTGAGGATAGGCATGGAGATGTCAACGACAATTACCTCAGGTTCGAGGCGCGTCGCTGCTTCTATAAGAGCCTTACCGTTCTCGACGATACCGACAAGCTCAAACTCCTCTTCAAGTAAGCTCGCCAAGCCTTCGGCGAACATCTTATGATCATCAGCAATCAGTATTGTCGTGCGCTTCATCAATCACCTTTGTAGCGGAACTCGTGCTGTAATGCAGGTTCCTAATTGCGAATCTGAACGAATCTCCAGCGAGCCGCGAAGGTTTTTCACTCGCTCCTCTGAACTAGCTAATCCAAGTCCACTTCCGAGTCGCACTTTCTCCAGGTCAAACCCATGACCTGGATCAGAGACCTCAAGCACAAGACTACCGTCGATCTCTCTCAGCACAACATCAGCCGAGTTTGCGCCAGAGTGCTTCGAGACGTTAAGCACAGCCTCGCGGGCTACCCGGTAAAGACAGGCCGCTACGTCCTGCGGAATAGGGTCAGTTGCAACCTCAGCAGAAAACTTGATTTGCAGATCTTCATGTTGCTCCAACTCAGTCAGGTGTGACTCAAGCGCTGTTATCAGCCCCACATGCTCAAGAACTTCGGGGTGCAGTTCATGAGAGAGTTGGCGTATCTGGGTGGTCAAGTGATCTACTTGCCTCGCAAGCTTCTCCAGTTCATTCGTCAGCGCTTCGCTGGTAGCAGGAGGTCTCCGCTTCAACCGGCTCACTGCGAGTCCGAGTGTTGCAATGTTCTGTCCAACGTCATCGTGAAGAAGGATCGCGATCCTTCTTCGCTCTGATTCCTGTGCGGTGATCAGTTGAGCAGCCAACGCGCGAATCTGTCGCGTGCTTTGCAATAGCCAGGCTTCACTTTGTCTCAAAGATTCAGCCGCTCGGTACGCATCGGTGACGTCACGCACCATGCTTAGAACGTGACCTCCTTCCGCACTGACAAGGCGTGCCTCAAAGTAACGCTCCACGTTATTGATTGGAAGACAATATTCCAATACCTGCGATTCGTAACCCTCGTTTACTTTCTTAATCGCTTCAAGCACACGCTCTGCTAGCTCAGGAGGTAAGACATCACGAACGTTCTTTCCCAGAAACTCCGTTGGGGCAACCAACAAAAACCTTGGATCCCGAGTGTAATAATCTACATAGACTCCCTCACTCGTTTGCAGGAACATCGTATCCGGAATTGCACGTAGGATTGCCTGGTTTCGCGCATTGATCTTGGCAACGTCCTGTTCCGCCCGCTTCCGATCAGTTATGTCCATTGCCACACCAAGCATGCGAGTCGGCTTGTTGGTGTCGTCGTAAGAGACTTTGCCCTTGCTTTGGTACCAGAAAACTCTGTCGTTCAAGATTACGCGAAATTCGACTTGGTAAGGTGTCCCCTTTTCGAGTGCCTGAGCGATAGCTGATTGGACTATTGGAAGATCATCCGGGTGGAGGAATGAATAGAACGATGTTAACGTTGCCCCGGAGTCGTATGAAAAGCTAGTGGCATTACTCCCTGTCGGATCCCGCCTGACGCGATTTTGAGTGATCTGCCAATCCCAGGTATCCATTTGCGCGGCGTTGAGCGCGAGGGTCAAGCGCTCTTCATTGTCGCGTGCGGCGGCTTCCGCAGTCCGGCGTTCTTCGATCACAGCGACCAGAAGAAATAGCGGCACAGATATCACAACAAGAAATGCCTGAATAGATACTGCACGATAGGCTGAATCATTCCCAATAAAGGGACCGCTGCCCTGAGCAGCGCCGACAATCGCGAGGACCATCACGACAAGTAGTCCGCTGCTTACCCCTCTTAACCCGAACCTAATCGTTGCCCAAACAAGAAATGGTAGAGGGAAATAAAGTAGGGCGGGTGTCTGCATTAGAGAGTTTCGCGTGGTGAAAACCAAGAAAGAAACGACGAACAGAGTGGCAAACAGAACCGTTGCCTCAAGATACTTGAATAGCGAAGCTTGCTTGAACGACCTTAGGCCGGACTGCACCCATTCGATAACAAAGGGAATGATAATTAGAGTGGCCAGGACGTTTGATAGAAAACGAAGTCTCCAAATCTCCCAGTAGGAGTCGTTTCCCCAGCCGTTTAGCTTCACCAGCGAACTGTCGAGAAAGGAGGCTAGGAGTGGGGCCACAAGTGCGCCACAGATTAGAAAGATCCTGAGATCTCGAGAGCGACCCAGGCGAATTTCGCTGCCGGCGAAATACTTCATGAGGGCTGCGCCGATTAGGGCCTGGGTCGAATTGCTGAGAAACCATGACAGCACCATCAATGTTGGTACACCGCTTTGTAGTTCTGATGCCAGGTGGGCTGGCAGAGTAGCGGAGATCACAAGCCACCACCACCGAGATGGAGTCAATAACAACCCCGCCAGCAGTACGGAGTTGGGCATCCAGAGAGTCGATAGAGATCCGGGTTGTAAGGCGAATCGAAATCCGACCTTGGCCGTGACGTAGTAGGCGACCGAGACGATCAACGACGCAACAATCGTCCGTCGGGAGATCGGATCGCTCAACGTGAATCGGGATCTCGTAGAGCCTTGAGGGGTCAATAGCGCCTCTTCAGGGGGTGCTGGTACTTAGCAGACCTCGATTATGAGGGAGCCGCGGAGTTTCTACAAGATCGTCCGGACTTTTTTGAAGGTGGCATGGCTAGGATGAAGCGTTTGAGTCCTGCCGGCGAGCGAAGAGTGCTGAACAGAATAAGGGCCGGGGTGCCCCTGACCTTAGTCATTTCCCCGGCCCAGTGGGGTGTGTGATCGCTTCAGTGCAGTCTCCTCCTGTTGCTTGCACTGCACACACCTCAATTTGAACTTTCCCTTTGGTTCTAAACCCGCCCGCAATCGCCTAACATTTCAACCAACTTCTCATCTTGCTCGGAGTTTAGTGTCGTATGAACCAGCGTGTCTCCATAGTTACTAAGCTGTTTTAGAGCAGCTGCAGCGTTCTGAGTACGAAACAACATGAAGATTGCGGATCCATTCGGTGCCATCAAAGCACCCACATCACGTTTGAAGTTGCCATTTCCGGAACTTGCGAGTGACTTACGCCACCATTCAGACTCATCGGACCAAATCACGTACTCGTTCGCGGTTCCTATGTTTCCGTTGGGACGGAAAGCCAGTCGCGATGTTGCTTCGACGATTACTTCGGTCATTGGCTGAAACAACATCACGCTGAGGAAGGAACCCCAAAACCTGGCCCAATTGGCGCCTCGATAATTTGACGGCTCAACCGTCAGGTGCACGCGAGCCTTACCGTTTTCATTCATCGTTACAGCAACTGCTTCGTCGAGATCCCCTACCCACACGAATTCACGTCGCCTGAGTTCATTCAATACCTCAGGAGCTCTAAACTGATCTCTAAAGACAAACGCAATCAGTTCGCTCACGGTTGTGTCTCATAAAGAGTACTGCTACAGGAATCGTTGGTTTGGAGACCTTTACTGTTCGACCAAGCGCGTATCCTTTGGCAGCAAGGGTTAGGGAAACGACTCTAAACAAATTGCTATCAAGCCTTGCGGGACAGTTCGGTTGAACTTTCTTACAGGTGGGCAGCATAGACGTGGCACGGAGAGTTCGGAATACGGTGGACTCTGTATTTCAGCGTGGGATGTTCATGTAACTGAAAGGACCTTATTGCGTTAAGCTTCAACAAGTTGATTCCGTATGGCGTAGCGAACCAGTTCTACGATTGATGTGATATCAAGTTTTCTCATCACAGTAGCACGGTGGGTTTCTACGGTCTTCACGCTGATCGACAACTGAGTTGCGATTTCTTTATTGCTCTTTCCTTCAGCCAACATCTGGACAATCTCTCGCTCTCTATCTGTCAGAGTACGAAAGACCGATCCTTCATCGGGTTTGGCGCTAGATTTGAGAAACGCATCGAGGAGGGCCTCGGAGACTTTGGCAGTGAAGAATGGTTTGCGGTGGGATAGTGCCTCTACGGCGCTGGTAAGTTGCCTTCCCGCATCTGATTTTAAGACGTACCCGCGAGCACCCGCCGATAAAACTTCCCTAATAAGCTGTTCGTTTTCGTGCATAGTAAAAATCAAAACCTCGGTCTTGGGCATGACCTTACGTATTTGACGAGTTGCTTCGAGTCCGTTGAGTTCGGGCATCGAAAGATCAATCACGGCGACATCCGGTGAAAGCTTGGATGCCAGTTTCACTGCCTCTCGGCCATTGCAAGCTTCACCGCAAATCTCCCAGCCACTGTGTTGACTCAACTGGTCTCGTAGCCCTCGCCGGACCACATCATGATCATCTGCGAGAAGGATTCGTACCATGATTTGCTCCATTCGTTAGAGGCACCACTACAGAGATGTTTGTGCCAAGTTCGCTCGAGTTGATTTCAAGCTTTCCGCCAAGTTGTCGCAATCGTTGCCGCATGCCTGGAATACCAACTCCCATGCCGATTGAAGAATCAGAGTGGCCATTGCCATTGCCATTTTTAGAGTCAGTACCGAATCCGATGCCCTCATCGCTTATTTCGAGAACTATCGTCTCAGCTCTTCTCTCGAGTCTGATCTTTGCGATCTCTCTTCCGGAGTGTCGCCGGACATTGGTTAGTCCCTCTTGAACGACTCTGAAAAGTGCCATTTCGATATCAGACGGAAGACGACCGATGGGCTGTGCAAAGAGGTCGATATAGATTCCACTTCGTTTAGTGAAGCCCTGTACGTACCACTGTAACGCGGAGACGAGACCTGCCTGATCCAGCAACGGCGGGTGCAGGAGGTAGGAAAGGGTGCGAATTTCCTGGAGCGATTGCTCCACTAGTGATTGACTCTCGCCGATTAAAGAGTGGCATTCATCATTGTCGTGATTGGCGAGGGTTCCCAGCTTTGCCAGGTCTACTGAGATTGCGAATAAGTTTTGGGCTGTGCCGTCGTGGAGTTCGCGAGCGATTCGGCGTCGCTCATCGTCCTGGATGGTGAAAAGTCGAACAGTCAAGTCTGTAAGTTCCTTCTCCGTCCGTACACGATCGGTAACGTCTTCGCAGATGGTCATCAGAGATTCAACTGCGCCTTCTGGTGAAAATTCGGGAATGATGCGCGTTGAGTACGCTTTAATGCCTTTAGAGAAGACACGATGGACAGAAGTCTTAGTGTTTATTGATTCGTGGCAAGCTGCTTCAAAGCTCTTAAAGTCATAACTCGGCAACGACATTTCACTTGGTCTCTTACCTATAAACTTCTCGGGTGGAATATCGGTCAGCTTATCCAATGCGGGACTGATGTAGATGAACCTGAGATCTTGATCGAGTCGAGAGATGATGTCGGGAGAGTTTTGAACGAGGGTAGAGAACTCGCGTTCACTCAGTCGAAGGTCCTCTTCCAGGATCTTTCGGTCGGAAATATCACTTGAAGCGACAAGGATGCATTTTTGCTCCGCAAGTTCGAGTAACTCAGCCGACGACAAGAGCGTTTTGAAATCCCCACCCTTGGTTCGAAATGCCATCTCCAGATTCCGAACTGAGCCTGTAGTTAACAATGGCTCGACTAATAGTTTGTGTCGTTCTTCTTCTGTCTTGAAAATCTGAAGTTCAATTGAAGTGTGGTCGATGATTTCTTGCCTCGTATAGCCGCTCATTATTAAAAAACTTGCATTTACATCGACATAACGACCTCCGTCAATGGTTGTTATTGACATTGGTTGAGGATTTCCTCGAAACGCCTTACTAAAACGTTCTTCACTCTCGTTGAGTCGGGTTGAAACGTGCCAATGGCGCTTGCGCTCCAGCAACAACTTTGCAATTAGAATTGTTTGCAGAGCGAAGAGTGCCAGGAGCGCAATCGCATACCACTTATAAGGAGAGAGTTGAACGAACCAGAAGGACAGGGTGGGAGTCTGCAAAGCAGAAGTTGTAATGAACGCAACACCTCGCCTATCGCCAATGGTGCAGGGGGTTACACCGGCAACGACGAAGACAAGGATTGAGCGAACGAGATGCGAAGGAGTACATCTCATAGATTCTTGTGTTTTCGTACGGCTATTTAGATAACCAGCGATCTGACCGACAGATCAGCGAGCAACGCCCTTAATGCAATGGTTCCGTGCGACTCGTCGCAACGGTTTGGGGGTAGCCATGCCTGGGCCTTTATGGTCGATATTTGAGCAAACAGGCAGGAAGCTGAATTGCTCGTCTGAGATCCTATGAGATACCGGGCTTGGACACTCATAGGTACTGGTCAGCGTTAAACGTTAGTTTACGTCCGGCTAGGAAAAAATGACAACCCCGAAAAACTACTAAGTCGAAGCGTGGTCCCCTAGTGCGGATCAAATCAAAGAAGGTGTGTGCGGCGACGCGATCACAGATTCGAACTAAACCGATCTTATGTTTCAAATTTCTTGCATAACTCTACAGATTCTTCCTCCACCGAAATACTGATTTCACCTGATTAATGGATTGGCCAGAATAGTTTAGGTTGAGGACGTTTTGCGGTGATGTCAGGTCAATAGTTTGGAACGATCCTTATACAGGAACGTTTGGCCATGAGCCGCGATCTATGGTCCATATGGGGGCGCCGGAGGTTGGGCTGCCTACGA